>Ga0078972_1000097_pt1 | contig 340316 bp, 279 predicted proteins | sample YelNatPaOPGAMG01_FD_67568 | JGI IMG/M metagenome (GOLD analysis project Ga0078972, IMG submission 67568) | Hot spring thermophilic microbial communities from Obsidian Pool, Yellowstone National Park, USA - OP-RAMG-01 (SPADES assembly) (version 2) | ecosystem: Environmental > Aquatic > Thermal...
CAAAGGAATTGACGGGGGCCCGCACAAGCGGTGGAGCATGTGGTTCAATTCGACGCAACGCGAAGAACCTTACCTGGGCTTGAACTGTCGTGGACAGGTTCAGAGATGAACCCTTCCCGCAAGGGACTGCGGCAGAGGTGCTGCATGGCTGTCGTCAGCTCGTGTCGTGAGATGTTGGGTTAAGTCCCGCAACGAGCGCAACCCTCACCCTTAGTTGCTCGTCCGCAAGGAAAGCACCCTAAGGGAACTGCCGGTGATAAACCGGAGGAAGGTGGGGATGACGTCAAGTCATCATGGCCTTTATGTCCAGGGCCACACACGTGCTACAATGGTCGGTACAAAGCGTCGCGAACCCGTGAGGGGGAGCTAATCGCACAAAGCCGGCCTCAGTTCGGATTGCAGTCTGCAACTCGACTGCATGAAGCTGGAATCGCTAGTAATCGCGTATCAGAACGACGCGGTGAATACGTTCCCGGGCCTTGTACACACCGCCCGTCACATCACGAAAGTGGGTTGTACTAGAAGTCGCGATCCCAACCGCAAGGAGGGTAGCGCCCAAGGTATGACTCATGATTGGGGTGAAGTCGTAACAAGGTAGCTGTAGGAGAACCTGTGGCTGGATCACCTCCTTTCTAAGAGAGAACTGTCCCGACGATTCCGCTTCGCGGAATGGGGCGTCGGGAACACCGCTCGGTGATGTGGCTGCTCAACTCAGTTGTCAGGGGGCGTTTGAATCGGAAATTTCAGATTTGAGACTGTAGCAAGGCCGCATATCATCGCGGCCTTTTTTGTTAGAGGTTGGCCCGCCTCACATTTTCTGCACGGTTCGGCTCTACGGTTTTGGCTCCGCCGATTTGTTTTGCATAACCTTCGCAGGCCTTATTTCGGGGGGCCGGTTGCGACCGGCCTCGTTGATGCAACGCGCGCTCTTCTTCAGGCTTGGTTTGCATGTTTCTGTTTTGCTGCACCGCAGCAATTCTTATATTTCTTGCCGCTGCCGCAGATGCAAGGGTCGTTGCGGCCGACCCGCGGAGCAGTGTGACCGCCCGCTGATTCAGTCGTCAGATTCTCCACAAATTTGCGCCGGTCTTTCTGCCAATATTCATAGAGCGCAACCGCTGAAATCGGCAGCATGCTGACCAGGAGGTCACGGTCCACCTCTCCCTTGACTTCCCCAAGGATCTCCGCCATGGCGTCTTCGCTTGAGAAAGCTACGATGGGGGCCAGCAGCACTGCAGCCTCCTGATCATCAAACAACCGCCGCCAGTCGTCTGCGCGTAGTGCAACGCCCAAGCCGAAGCCCAGGCACCAATCCCGGGCAGCTATGTACGGTTCCTCATCACGATCCAGATCATCCTCGTAAAGGAGAGGAGCGAATTCTCCCAGGCCATGCTCAAGCTCCTGCGCGACCGAGTTAAACATCCGCATCAATAGTGTGAAAATTCGCTGACCTTCTTCTTGGGAGTCGAAGATTGGTTCTTCCTGACCCCAAACCAACGGCAACCACTCGCTGGGAGGAACAGGCCCGGGCCCCACTGCAAGAGCCGTCAGATACCCGTGAAGGGAGGATACATTCATCGCGTCCTCGGAACAGCTTTCCGACCCAAGAAATTGGTCGAGGTCATCCAGTTCGGACTCGGAGAGAGGCTTGTTGATGTTCATATGACCAGAGAATACACCCAAAAATAAATAAAAGACAGGAAATGAAATTTGGAATAAGTCAGGAGCGAGAAGGGGATTGTCTGGAAGCTGCGGGGGTTGTTTCTCGAGACACCTCAGTGTTTTCTTGCCCCGCGGAAACTTAGGTGTTCCCCCGGGGAAGACCGGGCAGTTGGACCTTACAGGTATGATTACAGCAACGATCCTAATCTAACGCTGCAATCTTTTTCTCTAGATAACCAAGTGCAGCTTCAAGCGAACGCCGGTAATTGGGATGCGTTGCCGCCGCAAGTTCCTGTTGGACGCGTGAACGGGAAAGCTCCAAGCTTTCTCGCTCGCGCTGACGCTGCTGTTGTTCGGGGGTTATCTTAGGAAGGTCTGATTCTATGTCTTTTGATTCCGCAATATCCATTTGTTCTTCTACTGCCTTGCTTTCCCAACCTCTTGCCATTTTTCAAGTATGCCACAGAAATCGGAGGGTCGGCAATACCTTGGCTTATCGGCGGCGCGATGATGTGCAGAGCGGCTTTGCCGATGACCGATGCCTCCTGCAGGTGACGCTGTGGAGCTACCCGTATGTAAAGGACGGCGACTTCTGAAGCAGCTTCGCCGTGGCGTATGACCAAAAGGAAATTGCAGACAGCGGTGGACACGGCATCACTTCTATTGAGCCATGAACATCAGGCTGCGCGGCCGACCAGTGTTCCGCCGTGAACGCGCCCGATTTCCACTTCGAGCAGCGTGTTGGGACGAACGGTTGCGCCCGGAAGCGTCACCTGCAGATAGTTTGTGGTTAGCGCGGCAGGTGAACCCTGCTCGGTCTTGTGCAGAACCACAGCACTCAGCTTTTGGCCAATCTGTGATTGCAGAAAGCGGCTGCGCTTGGCGGCGATCAGCGACTTCAGCTCCCGCACGCGCTCGTGAATGCGTCGTCCATCCACCTGCTCCGGGCGCGCTGCTGCGGCCGTCCCCGGGCGGGCGGAGTAAGGAAAGATATGCAGGTACGTAAAGGGAAGTGATTCGATGAATCGAAGGCTCTCCGCATGGTCCGCATCGGTTTCACCGGGGAAGCCTGCCATCACGTCCGCTCCGATGCCGCAGTTGGGCATTCGTTCGCGGACCGCAAGGATGCGATCGGCATACTGCGAGGTCCAGTAGCGGCGGTTCATCAGCCGCAGAATCCTGTTGCTGCCGCTTTGGAGCGGCACGTGGAAGTGCTGTGCCATTCGCGGTTCCGTCGCTACCAGGTCGATCAGCTCCCGGCTGACGTCCATCGGCTCAATCGAGCTGATCCGCACCCGGGGAATTCCGGTCTCGGAAAGGATCCTCTCAACCAGGCCGAGGAAATTGATGTGGCGGCCGAGGTCGCGGCCGTAGCTGCCAAGATTGATTCCCGAAAGAACGATTTCCTGATAGCCACTGCGCTCAAGCTCGCGCACCTGGCTGATTACCTTGTCGGGATTCATGCTGCGGCTCTCACCGCGAACGAAAGGAATCACACAAAAAGAGCAGCGCGCGTTGCAGCCATCCTGTACTTTCAGGGTCGGGCGGGTGCGATCATCGGCGAAGACTGGGGCATAGTGGAACGTGTCTCCAATCTCGCCGACCAGCACCAGCGGCTCGGCCGGCGGCGTTTCGGAATCCGGCAGCGGTTCTTCGATTGATTCCCGGCCAAGCGGAATTCGCGTGTTTTCAGCCCCAGATCCGCTGCCAGTGTCGCCCGTGAGGATGTTCACCAGGGCATATTTGTGGGAGTTTCCGATGACCCACGTAACGCCGGGCAACTCTGCGAGTTCATCCGGGGCACGCTGCGCGTAACAGCCGGTCACGAGGATTTTGCAACGTGGATTGGCGCGGTGGATGCGTCGAATCACCTGGCGGACTTCGGCATCCGCGGCGGCTGTGACTGTACAGGTGTTGAGCACCGCAACATCGCTCGCATCAAGCCCTGCTTCTGCGAATCCATTCGCCATCAACTGCCTCTTGATGGCGGCCCCATCCGCATGGCTCGCCCTGCACCCGAAATTGATAAGGTGGAACGTGCTCACGATGGTTTCATGTTATGCGAAATCGATGGAATTTCGCCAGGGTGAGTGATCTTTCCAAAGGAAGCCGCAGGGCGGGGACTTGCGAAACAATCGCACGACCATACCAAGGCTACGGCAGGTACGGACGCAGAGACACTTCCAACAGCAGTGTTTAGTGACGTCCCTACGCGCGCCCCACGCTCGCCCCAACCCTGATACTGAAGGAAATTACGCGGAATGCTGCAATCTGATCAAGCCGGAGACCCCGCTGCTCGCCGTTGCTCGAAGCACTCCCTGCAATAAACAGGGCGCCCTTGAGTCGGCTTGAAGGGCACCGTAGTTTCTTTGCCACATTGCGAGCAGACCGTACTGGTTTCCACACGCCGATGCCCTTGCCCGTTCAACAACTGCGTTCTTTTGGACTTGCAGGGCTTGCAGCGTTTTGGTTCGTTCTTAAACCCCTTGTCGGCAAAAAAGAGTTGTTCGCCGGCCGTGAAAACGAACTCCGCTCCGCAGTCGACGCACTTGAGGACCCGATCCCGGTATTCCATGATTAGCTCCCTGCCTGACCAGTCCTTTGTCTGATGGCAGAACAGCCGGTGCGAGTCCATCAGGCTCAGTCGTGGTCATGCCTGGCCTTTTTGCGGGCTCTTTTCCGCGCCAAGGCCGCTTTCACTCGCTTCTTCTCCCCTGGTTTTAAATAAAAGGAGTGCTTTTTAATTTCCTTAATGATGTCCTCTTGCTGCACCTTACGCTTGAAGCGGCGGAGGGCGCTTTCAAGAGACTCTCCCTCCTGAAGTCGAACTTCGGCCAAACGATCAACACCTCCGTTTCATAGTGGAATCAAGGAAATACACTTATCCTCTGGTTATCAGAATTCTTACCCAAGTGCCGCAGCGAAGTCAAGGCTAATTTTAGCTTGAATGTCTTGATGTCTTTCCGGGCAAATTAAGAATCCCTGCTCAGCTTGACCCTTGCACCGCCATATGTTACGGTCAGATTCACCGTTTGAAACAGCATCGGTCAGCGCGTCATGGCAGAGATCCTTAAGGTCGAAAAATCGAATCTTCAATATGCGCTGGAATACTCCGCTCAGCTTATTCTTTCCGGCAAAGTCATTGCATTCCCCACGGACACGTTTTACGGGCTTGGGGCCGACCCTTTTAATCTTGCAGCTATTACCGAGATTTTCCGAATCAAGGGACGTTCTGCTGACAGGCCGATTCCGCTGCTGGTTTCATCGCTCGATCAGGCGGCCGATCTGGTTGCTGATCCGCCCAAGCTTTTCTTTACACTGGCCAAGAAGTTCTGGCCCGGCCCTCTGACGCTCGTAGTGCCGGCCTCGCAGCAGATTCCCTTGAAAGTGACGGCAAACACCGGCCGCGTTGGCATCCGCTGGCCGCGCTATCCGCTGGCGGAAGCTTTGATCGCTGCGGTGAACCGGCCCATCACGGGCACCAGCGCGAATCTCTCTGAGCATCCTGCCTGCTCAACCGCCGCCCAGGTTGATGAGCAAATTGGGGGCTCGTTGCCTCTCATCCTCGATGGAGGCACAACGGAGGGTGATCATCCGTCAACCGTGGTCCTTCTCCAGGGAGAGCGGGCCCGCATTCTGCGATTCGGCGGTGTCAGTGAAGCCGAACTGAAAGAGTTTCTTTCCTGAGCACCCGTGCGCCTGCGCCATTGGATTCTACTGTTTCTGCTGGTTCTCCTTGCCGCTGCGACTCTGTGGGAGGTTTCCCTTTATAAGACCATCCGTCGCCAGGCAGCGCGCGACGAGGCGCGGCCCGCCGACGCCATTGTCGTCTTTGGCGCAGCGGAATACAACGGGCGCCCTTCGCCGGTGTACCTTGCACGGCTGGAACACACGTTCTACCTGGAAGAGCATGGATTTGCGCCGCTGGTTATAACGACCGGCGGCAGCGGCGGCGATCCGCACTTTACCGAAGGCGGCGTGGGGCGCGATTACCTGATCCAGCAGGGAGTTGACGCGCAGAAGATACTGGCCGAAACACACAGTGAGACGACCTTTGAAACCGTGAAGGCCGTGGCCCAGATGCTGAAGGCGCGCGGGAAATCCACCTGTGTGGCGGTCAGCGACGGCTTCCATCTCTACCGGATCAAGCTGCTCTTTGCTTCTTTCGGCATTACTGCCTACCCTTCGCCTGCGCCGGACAGCCCCATCGAGGCTGAACCTTTCGCCCGCGCTCTCTATTCCTTGCGTGAATTGCTGACGATCAACCTCTGGCACCTGGGTTTTCACGTTTAGCAGCCCGCTGAAAAGGGGCTCAGACATTGTTACTTTGAGTGAAGCGAGAAATCCGCTTTTCCCCTGGCGATAGAGAACAAAAGCAGATTCTTCAGAATAACAACTACTGAGCGGTTTTCGGCAATTTGTTAGACGCGCTTTGTACGCGCCAAATGCCCCCGAGCACCGCCGCCTTGCGCGCTCCAGTGACTGCGGGAAGGTTGCCGGGAAGGCCGTTGAGGGTCCGGTCGGCAAGGATGGCAAAGGCGATAGCTTCCTTGGCATCCACAGGCAGCCCGAAAGCGTCTGAAGTGAAGACATTAATTTCAGGAAGCAGTTCCGCAAGCCTGTCCACAAGCAAGCGATTGTGCGCTCCGCCGCCCGATAGAATCAGCCGTGAGATGCTTGTGCGCGGGCAGACAAACCGCCGCAAGGCATCGGTTACTGTTCTTGCAGTCAGTTCGTTGGCTGTCCGAAGCAGGTCTTCTGGGCTCACGCGTGCAAGCCTGCTGAGGAAGAAATGCTTCAGGAATTCCTCGCCAAACTGCTCCCGCCCCGCGCTCTTGGGCGGCGCCTTCCGGAAGAACGGATAGCGAAGGGCTTGAGCCAGAACATCATCGAGGACCTTCCCGCGGGCGGCCGTGCGGCCTCCTGAATCGTAATGGCGCCGTCCGCCTGTCACGGAGCGCACGATTCCGTCCATAACCATATTGCCCGGCCCGGTGTCGAAGCCGAAAACATTTTCCGGCGCGGCCCCTGCCGGAATCACCGTGACGTTGGCGATTCCGCCTATATTCAGCGCCACTGTGCCCTGTTTGGGGTCCCTCAACAGAAGATAGTCCACCAGCGGGACGAGCGGCGCTCCCTGTCCGCCCGCCGCCATATCCGCGGTACGAAAGTCGGCGACTACGGTTGCGCCGGTCCTTTCAGCGATCACAGCCGGCTCCGCGATCTGCAAAGTTGACTTGATTTTCCGGCCTGATTCGGCCGTTGCAAATCCCTGGTGGAAAATCGTCTGCCCATGCGAGCCGACTCCAGCAAGCCGCCCGGGCGCAACCCCGGCTTTCCGGCAAACCTCGAGCGCAGCTTCGGCAAAAAGTTCACCGAGCAGAAAATTGAGCTGGCTGATTTCTCCGGCCGTAGCCTGCTCTCCTGCCGCGATCCGCAGGACCCTTTGACGCACGCTTGATGAATAGGGCCGGGATATGAATTGAAGCAGACGGACGCGCGGCGCACTGGGCGGGCCTGTAACGCGCACGAGCGCGGCGTCAACACCATCGAGGGACGTTCCGGCCATCAGGCCGACCAGCAGGCGTGTGCGGGACGGGCGTGAAATTTCACGACTGGATTTGCTTTTTGAGTTCGGCAAGCAGATTCAGGGCCTCGATCGGCTTCAGATTGTCGAGATCGGCCTCTTCGATCGCACGGACCACCTCAGAGTTCAATGGGGTGAATATCGTCAACTGTACGTCTTTGGGTTCCTGCCGTTTTTCGGCCAGCCTGCCGCTGACGCTGTGCTCGGCCTGCTCATGGCGCTTCAGCACTTCCCGGGCGCGTCCGATGACCGTCGCGGGAAGACCCGCCAGGCGCGCCACTTCAATCCCGTAGCTCTTGTCGGCACAACCCGGCTCAACCTTTCGCAGGAAGATGATGTTGGAACCCGATTCCTTGACAGAGACGTGATAGTTACGCACGCCGGGCAGCAGATCTTCCAGTTCCGTCAGTTCATGATAATGCGTTGCAAAGAGCGTCCGCGCGCGCGCGTGCGTCAGCAGATGCTCGACCACGGCCCAGGCAATGGCCAGGCCGTCGAATGTCGCTGTGCCGCGTCCGATTTCATCGAGCAGCACCAGGCTGCGCGGCGTCGCAGTGTTCAGGATGGTCGCCGTTTCCGTCATCTCAACCATAAAGGTCGAGCGTCCGCGCGCCAGGTTGTCTGAAGCGCCAATGCGCGTGAAAATCCGGTCGAAAACAGGGAGCTTGGCGCGCTCGGCGGGAACAAAGCTCCCCATCTGCGCCATCAGCGCGATCAGCGCCGTCTGGCGCAGGTATGTGGACTTGCCGCCCATGTTGGGACCGGTGACGATCAGCAGAATGTCCGAAGTCGGATTCAAATACAGATCATTGGGAATGAAGTGGCCGGATTCTTCCCGTGTCACGATGTGCTCGATGACGGGATGTCGCCCCTGGAAGATAACCATCTCGCCGTTATCGGAAAATTCCGGACGGCAATAGTTCCTTTCCGCAGCAAGATGCGCGAAGCAGGCCAGTACGTCAAGCTCAGCGAGCGCCTGGGCAGTCCGCCGAATGCGGCGTGCTTCGGCGCCCACCGATCTTCGAATTTCAACGAAGAGCTGGCGCTCGAGTTCCTGGCTCCTTTCCTCGGCGGTCAGGATTTTTTCCTCAAGCTCTTTGAGTTCCGGCGTGGTAAAGCGCTCTGCGTTCACCAGCGTCTGCTTCCGCTCGTAATCGCTAGGCACCAGGTGCAGGTTGGGCCGGGTGACTTCGATGTAATAACCGAAAACATTGTTGAACCGCACCTTGAGCGAATTAATGCCCGTGCGCTGGCGCTCGCGGGTTTCAATGGCGGCGATCAGTTGCCTGCTGTTACGGCTGATTTCGCGCAGGGAGTCAAGTTCGGCATGATAGCCCGGCCTGATCAGATTGCCTTCCGAAAGCAGTGCCGGCGGGTCAGGATGAATGGAGCGCTCAATCAGGTCATACACGTCCTTCAACTCATCCAGGCGTTCATGCAGTTCCTGGAACCTTTTTGCCCCAAAGCTCGTGAGGTACGTTCGGATCAGCGGCAATTGTTCAAGCGAGGCCTTCAGTGCCAGCAGGTCGCGCGCATTTGCGGATTCAAGCGAAACCCGGCCAAGAATGCGTTCGAGGTCCTGGATGCCGTTCAGAACGCGCCGGACCTCCTCCCGCGCGATGACGTTGCCGACCAATTCTTCAACCGCATCCAGCCGTGCCGTGATTTCAACCGGGTCGGTGGAAGGCCGCAGCAACCAACTCTTCAGTTTTCGCGCCCCCAGCGACGTGACACACTGGTCCATCACGGCCAGCAGCGTCGCGTGGCGTGGCCCTCCGGCCAGCGGCTCAACCAGTTCCAGGTTCCGGAGCGTGGCGGAATCGAGCACAAGCGAGTCGTTCTCCTGGTAAAAACGGATCGCGTCAAAGTGAAGCAGCGAGCCCCGCTGCGTCTCACGGACGTAATGGAAAATTGCTCCGGCAGCCCCGGCCGCCAGCGGATGACCTTCAAGCCCGTAACCGGCAAGCGATACCACTCCAAAATGGTCCTTCAGCAGCCGCTCTCCGTATTCGCTGCTGAAAACCCATTCTTCCAGGTGTGTTTCGGTGACCGGCGGCTCCGAGTCCGGAGAAAAATGGATTGAAGCATTTGTCGCCAGAAGCAATTCCCGCGGGCGCATCCGCACGATCTCTTCCATCAGGCGCTCGCGCCGGGAATCGCCGGTGATTTCCGTCACGCGAAAGTCTCCGGTTGAAAGGTCGGCGAAGGCCAAACCGATGGCGCTGTCCGATTCCGCCACCGCTGCGAGATAATTATGGTCGCGTGGCTCCAGCACCTGTGGCCCGGTGGCTGTTCCGGGCGTCACCACCTGAGTCACCTCGCGCTTTACCAGTTTTTTTGCCTTCTTCGGGTCTTCCATCTGGTCGCAGATCGCCACACGGTAGCCGCGCCGGATCAGCTTTGAAATATAGCCCTCCGCGGCATGATAGGGGACGCCGCACATCGGTACGGCCACCCCCTTCTCCTTATTGCGCGAGGTCAGAGTGATTTGCAGTTCTTTCGAGGCGACGATGGCGTCTTCAAAGAACAGTTCGTAGAAATCCCCCAGGCGGAACAGCAGAAGCGCGTTCGGATAACGCTCCTTGATGCCGTTGTACTGGCGCATGAGTGGCGTGGAGAATTCGCTCATGGGTAATGATAAGCGCGCCTATTATACCGTGTCGGTAGTTCAGGGACACAAGCGCGATTTTTCGTTGCTTAAGAATCAGAATGTTACAGCGTCGGAGCCAAGCGGAGCACATGAATGTCAGGCAACTGCCGGTACTTCTGGTCAAAATCCAAGCCATAACCGACGACAAAAACATCTGCAATTTCAAATCCCACATAATCCGCCCGCACTGGGACGATGCGGCGGGACCGCTTGTCCAGCAGCGCTGCCACGCGCAGGCTCCGCGGCTTATGGGCCAGCAGAACGTCTTCCAGATATTTAAGCGTGCGGCCCGTATCGAGAATATCCTCAATGATCAGGACGTCACGATCCAGAATGCTGACGTCCAGGTCCTTGGTGATTTTGACCTCGCCGGACGATTGCGTGCCCGAGCCGTAGCTCGAAATACCCAGGAAATCAACGGTGACATCGACTTCCATGTGGCGAATGAGGTCAGCCATAAATACCCAGGCGCCCTTCAGAACACCGACCATATGCGGGACCCGGCCGCGATAATCCAAGCTGATTTTTGCGCCCAGTTCGGCGACGCGCTGTTCGATTTCGTAGCGAGACAAGAGAACTTCCGGGGGCTGATTGATTCTGGCATGGTCCATTTTTGCCGGTCCTCCCGGCCCGGTAACAGTTCCTGAAAAATCGACAGCGTCGGGATTGCCCCGGCGCGAAGCTCCAAGGCGCCGTTCGAATCGGATGCTTTGGCGGACCCCCGTTCTGCTTCTGGTCCGGTTGCCGCCGTTGACGGGTTCGAGGGCCTCTGCTAAAGTATTCTATTCATTGTTATTGCAAAGGAGAACCTGTGGCAAATCACAAGTCCGCTCTGAAGCGCCTTGCTCAGACGCGCAAACGAACCGAACGGAACCGGGCGCATCGCTCCCGGGTGCGGCACCAGATCCGCGAACTTCGCCGTGCGCTCGATGCCAGGGACAAAGCACGCGCTGAAAGCCTGCTGAAACCTACGATCTCCCTGCTGGACCGCATGATTCAGAAAGGGATTCTCCATCCCAAAACGGCGGCGCGCTATAAGTCGCGCCTCAGCCTGCGGTTCAATTCCCTGTCCTGACGTAAAATGGCATAATCAAATACCTCGCGCTGAAAAAAGCAGAGCATTTCTGCGTTTCCTGGCGGAAACTTCTTGCGACATCAAGCAGACCCGTTGCGGACCACTCGCAGAATTCTATGCGCGCGAATCAGACCAATCACACGTTGGATCTCCAAAGGCTGGATCAGCGTGGCGCCTTCGCAGCAACTTCAGGTGCCGCTGTAATCTGCCAAACCAGAAATTCCAGCAGGATGGTGGAATCCTTCCACGACGACTTGATTCCAAGGTCCGCCTGATGGACCAGCGTCAATGCCCTGAGCAATTCCTTGTGCGTATATCGCCGCTTTGCCACGGGAGCGATTTCCCACGTGGCATAAGGATTTGACTGCCGTCCCCATCCGCCGCCGTAGCCCGCCGGGCCGGTGGATTTCAGCGCCTGCCGGAAAAGGTCCCCGATGGACCAGAGAAGCAGCGTTTCCGCCACCTTCCCGGCCACAAGCGAGCGCAGAAATTGCAAGGCTTCTGCGCAACGCCTCTCGGCAATGGCGCGCAGCATCTTGCCGACTTCGTGCTCTTCCTGAAAGCCCGCAATGATCTGAAGGTCTGATGGCTCAAGACGCGTCCTGTCTGCCAAGGCCGTGATCAGCTTTTCGAGTTCTGTGCGCATCCACAACAGGTTCACGCCTTGCGGATTAGGATCACGCGACGAGGCACCCGGCAGGAATTTCGCCGCAATTGTCTCCGCCAGCCCGGCGTCAACTTCGATTCCCGAGCGGTGCAGAAATTCCTCTGCCCAGGCCGCCGCTTGCCGCACGGAAAGCGGCCGCATCTCCACCAGCGTCGTCTTCCTTTCGAGAAGCTGGATGAACTTCCGGCGGCGGTCAGGCTCGACAGCGAAGAAGATCACCGTGGCGTAGGGTGAGGGGCGCTCAAGATAGGCCGCGAGAGCTTCGGTATCCTCTTCTCCGGCATGCTTAAAATCTTCTGTATCTGAAATCAGAAAGAAACTGTGTCCGCCCAGCATGGGAACCTGCTGGGCAGCCTGCAGTTCTTCTTCAAGCCGGCCGGACTCGAACTCAATTTCCGTCAGGCACCACGCACGGGATTCTTCAGGAATGGCTGCACGCACGGCCTCTCGGCACTCCTGATGCAGGAACCTGTCCGGCCCCCTCAGGAAATACGCAGCCGCCAGCCCGCCTTTGCGCAGCGTGGCAATGAATTCATCGGGACCCATCACAATGAGTTTACTTGGAAACAGGAAGGATTGTAATCGCGAAGATCAGAAGGCTGAAGGATCGGTTTACGCATTGCCCCCGCTGTGCGCATAACTTCAGGGGCTGTCGCCCCTATTTGGGAGCAGCCGGCGCATTCGAGTCTGGGTTTGGTTTCGCATCCGGGCGGTGCTCAAGCTGCGGCTTCGAATTACCCATCATCGCGCCAAGGCTGCCCAGTCCGCCCAGGTTTCCGAGGCTGCCCAGTTGGCTGAAGTCAATGGGGCCGACCAGGTTCACCACTGTCAGTTCTTTAGGCTCAGCCGCCACGACGGCCATTCCCACAATCTGCCCGCCTTCCTCCATCACGTAAATGCCGGTGGTCTCGCCCGATTTCTTTTCTTCCACATGGACCATCGGCTTCCAGCCGCCTGATTGGAGCTGGTTCATCACGCTATCGAGATCGGCTTTGGTGTACCCGCCCGGCGCTGCAAATTCAAAGTTCCTCACATAGATCCCCTTCAGCCGTTGAATCATGTCGGCCGCCGCAAGCTTTTTGCCGGACTTCAAGGTGCTCGCTTTCTGCTGCATTTGCTCTGCCGCAAGCTTCAGCATTGGTCCTTCAAGGCTTACGTTCGCAACCTGCGAGGCCTTGGCGGCCAGTTTATCCAGTTGGCTCAATTCGAGCTTGGCGTTTTGTGCAAAAACGTTCGCACCGGTTAAAGTAACGCCCGCAAGCAGCATCGCAGCCAGCAGCGCATGGTGTTTCCATTTCGAGGAAAGACCGGTGATTGTTTTCATATATCACTCCATTGCTGATTTTGTGTTTTTGGGACCGCTCAGCGCCTGCACCGTAGCCTGTTGCGCCCGCTGCAAGGCTGTGTTGAGTTCTTTGTTCGTAATCCGCAAGGCGAAAATCGCTTCCTGGGTTGCACGCTCAGCCTCCGCGCGTCTGCGCTGCTCATGCTTGTACCGGACGACGCCCAGGATTGCAACAGCGCATACCGCCACCACAGCCACCCAACGCAGCACCGGCCGCCAAAAAAGCGCAGAGACCCGCTGCGTGCTGACCGATTGCGTCTGTTTTGTCTCAAGCCGCGCAACCACCCGCTCCGCAAAGCCTTGGGGCGGCTCCCTGCGCCTGAAAAGCTTGCGCAAGTCGTCCTCAAGCGGCTTCATACCCTGACTCCTCCCATCGAGCGGGACAGCTTAGTGCGCAGCACTCCGAGCGCCCGATCGATCGTACTCTTCACCGTGTTCAACGGCATTTCCATGACCTCGGCGATTTCTTGGAGTTCCATTTCCTCCTGATAGCGCAGGATCAGCGCCATGCGCGGCTTCTCTGGCAGGCTGCCCACCAGTTTCCATAACTTCTTCCTGAGCAGCGGATCAAAATCCTGGTCTGCGGCTGCCGGTTCCGGCGCATCCTCCAGGCTGAGCATTCCGTCCGTCTGCTTCCGGCGCGCGCGGTCAATCGAGCGGTGGCAAGCCACCTTCCTCAGCCAGAACCGCAGATGCGCGCCGGACTTGATCGCCGGCAGGTTGCGGTACAGGTCAAGGAAAACTTCCTGCGCCACATCTTCCGCCATCGACGGGTTCCTCAGGAAGTGGAGCGCCAGGCTGTAAACCATCGACTGATGCTCGCGGACAATTTCGCCGAACGCCGAACGATCTCCGGCGACGCACCGCGCGAGGGATTCTTCCACTGCCTGGTCGGCAACTTTGCTCAACTACCCTCCCGTCTATTCTCTATTACGCAAACGGGAGAGAAACAGGTGCGATTTTTTTGGAGATTTACTGGCGGGTGATTGAGTGATTAGCGGTTGGAAAGTCTGCCAGAACCGGGGTCTTTGCGTCCGGAGGGAGAAACAGAAGCTGAAAAGGGATATTTCACGCGGCATGCATCAGATACATCACGGCCACAACGCCCACAGTTGCCAGGACAGCCGACTCAACAAGGTCGAAGGTAACGATAATCCGCTCCATCTTTGGCCCCACGTTGAAGGCGGAGAGGCCCCTGGCCCTGCCGCCGAATTCGTCCGCAGCCCAGATCGCCAGATGGATCGCTGCAAAGACTACAAGCACGATTTTCCACGCCAGCGGCCGCCACAGGGACCAGGCCGCCAGGACCAGCAGCCAGAAAATGCCTTCGACCCGCAGTGCGCGCAAGGGTGGAAACCAGCGGCTGATCCAGGAATCCGGACGCTGGTTCCAGTCCTTCAGGATCCTCCCGGTCGAAAGATGGATCAGAAGCATCAACGGCGTGTATGCAGCAACGACCACAGCAAGAATTTTCATAGCGCCCTGGTTTGATCAATCATACGTTCCGCCAACGGGAGAAGCTCCCGCCAGGTGCGAATCTACATGCTAACCCGACCAGCTCTTGGCGACTATTGGTTTGTGACTTTTGTCATATGCCTGTTTCAATCTGCGCCGTGTAATGAAGTTATCGGCGGAGCAGTGCGGAACCGGAAAACGATGGGGCACCGCCCGCAGGAAATATCTGGATGAGGAGACGAGAATGAGCATTGACACTCAACGCACCGTAGCGGAGATTGCGCTTGAAAAGCCTGAAGCTGCGGCTGTTTTTGAAAAGCTCGGCATTGATTACTGTTGCGGAGGGAAGAAACCGCTCGAAGCGGCCTGTCAGGCGGCGGGCCTCGATGTGTCTCAGGTTGCCAGCCTGATTGAGAGTGCCAGTGCCGCAAGGCAATCGAGGCCCGAAAACGGAAACTGGAGTGAGCAGTCGCTTGCAAGCCTGGTGGATCACATCGTGCAAAAACATCATGCGTATTGCCGCTCGGAATGTCTGCGGCTCGAACCCCTTTTGGCAAAAGTAGTTTCGGTGCATGGTGAACATCATCCGGAACTCGGTGAAGTTCAGGCGCTCTTCAAACAACTGCGCGACGAACTCAGCATGCACATGATGAAGGAAGAACACATGCTGTTTCCTTACATCATCGGCCTCGAGGAAGCGGCGAAAAACCACACGGCGCCTCCTCGCGCACCTTTCGGCACAGTTCACAATCCCGTGCGCATGATGGTTCAGGAACATGACGACGCCGGCGACCTGACTAAACAGATCCGCCGCCTCGCCCGGAACTTCAACCCGCCGGAAGACGCCTGCAACAGCTTCAGGGCGCTCTATCAGGGGCTCGACGCGTTTGAGGCCGACCTGCACCAGCACATTCACCTGGAAAACAATCTGCTCTTCCCGCGCGCAATCGCCATGGAAGACGCACAGCAATCATAGCAGCTGCCATTTGTTTCCCGCGCTGATTTGAAATCCGCCCGTCAGGCGAGGCTGACGGGCGTTTTTCTTTTTCCAGGCGAGAGCACTTCAGGCAAAGGTGCGCGATGTATCACCAGATCAGCGCGGCGGGAGACTTACCGGAAAGCACGTCCTCATCGAGGTCGTATCCGAAGCCGGGCGCGGGACTGAGCTCGACATAGCCGCCCTTGGGCTGCGGCTCGCCCTTCAGCAGCGGCTTGCCGCCCTGCGCGAAGATGTCCACAAATTCCGCCCGCTGCGCATTGGGCGTGGACATCACAAAATGATACGTGGGCGCTCCCACGCCGTGCGGAATCACCGGCAGGTCACAGGCGCCGGCCATGGCGGCGATCTTCTTCAGTTCCGAAAGCCCGCCCGCGCGGTAGATGTCCGGCTGGAGGATGTCCACCGCTTTCTTTTCAATCAGGTCGCGGAAGCCGTAGCGCGTGAATTCGTGCTCGCCGCCGGTGATCATGATCTCCGGCACGGCGTCCTTTATCCTGCGGTAGGAATCGATCTGGTCTGGCGGCACCGGCTCTTCAATCCATAACACCTTGAACCCGGCCACAGCCTTGGCGAGCGCAATGGCATACGGAACGTCGAGCGCCATGTAGCAGTCCAGCATGATGTCGCCCTCCGGGCCGATCAGTTCGCGCGTCCTGGCGACAAGTTCGATGTTCTTCTTTAAGCCTTCCTGGCCGTCGGCCGGCCCGTGCGGAACGGCCAGCTTCACGTGCCGGAAGCCTTCCTTCAGGTGCCGCTCGGTCAGATTGCCCGTGACGTAGACCGGGATGCGGTCTTTCGTTTGCCCGCCGGCAAGCTGATATACCGGCGCACCCAGCGCCTTGCCCATCAGGTCCCACAGCGCAAGATCAACCCCGCTGATGGCTTCAATCACCACTCCTTTGCGCCCATAGAATTGCGATGCGCGGAACATCTGCTCCCACAGCAGTTCGATCTTCGAAGGGTCTTTGCCGATGAGCAGCCCCCTGAACTGTTCATCGATGATGGCCGCGGCCACTCTTCCTTTGCCGCCGCCAACCGTCCCGAGGCCGCGCAAGCCCTCATCGGTGACAATCTCAACAATCGCCGCCGACATAGGCCCAAACCAGCTCGAGCGCTTCGGCTTGTATTCCGGATAGATCGACATCGGGTTCGCAATCACGCCTTCGCTCAGCCACGAGGCGCTCATCGGAACCACATGGACTTTCACTTCGGTAATCTTCATCTCATCTCCCCTTGGTCCATGCACCCCAGCCTTCGTTTTCCATGCTGCCGGTTTCTTCGTGGAACTGACCCAGGAACCGTCGCGCCTGAGGGCCGACCCACGGCGCAAATTCAGCGCAGCGTGATCACGCTGACCTCAAACGGCCCGAGGGCTGTCTCATCGCGCACCAGCCGCGCCGTGCCCACACCCGATTCCGCCGTCTCTTCGTCCACATACTGTTCGCTCGCCCCGGCTGCCCCCGGCAGCGAAACCTCCACTGCCCGGTTGCGCTTGTTGATCAGCAGCAGCTTGTGCCGGCCCGACTTCGTCACAAAGCCCTGCGCGTAAACGGCCTCGCTGCCGCCTTCCGTCTTTACCAGCCGGTCGCCCGCACCGAAATTGTCATGCAGAAGTTCCAGCACCCAGAAGCGCGCGTTCGGCTGGCCGGTCGTCCAGTTCACCATCGAGACGCTCGGAAACTGCGTCGGGTAACCGACCAGTTGCGATTCGCCGGCCACTTCGACCCCCTGCTTGGCCAACTCCGCGTACAGATAGGCGTACATCGCCCCGCACAGATTCCAGTAGCCGTTCGGAATCGGCCGCACCAGGTGGTCCGCCGTGTCGTAAGGCAGAATGCATCCGAGTTCATCGGTGTCGGTCTGGGTCGCGGGCGAAAGCCGCTCGCAAATCACCTGGATGTATCGCACCGTGTCCAGAAAGCGCTCAGCCTGATCAAAGAAGGTGTACTGCCAGTCATGGATGTCCTGCCCCTGTGTGGGACTGGCGTAAAAGTGATAGGAGATCATGTCCAGCGGAGCGCCCGCCCTGTGGTTCTGAGGGTTCAGGAAATACTCAAAGAATTTCGGATTGATTGAAGGCGCGGCCAGCGCGGCGCCGACAAACCGTATGTCTGGATCAACTTTATGAATCGCCGCCGTCACGGCATCGTAGAGCCGCGTGTAGAATTCCGGGCTCATGTGGTGCTCAAAATCCACTTCATTCAGCACTTCCCAGTACTGGATTTTGTAATGGTGGCCGGACTCGTGCCGATGGCCGTATTCGTCGGTAAATCCGCCCTGCGTGTACCAGCCGACCAGCCGCGCATAGTAGTCCGCCACTTCCTTCATGCTCGGGTCGCGCAGTTCCGTCCCCTGCTCGTAGCTCCAGTCCACCTGATCGGGATTCGACGGATACGCCGCCGGCTTCGGCGTCTTCCACATCCACTGCGGGATGGTGCTGAAGTTGATGATCACCGAATGCCCCGCCTGCGCGTTCATGAAGTCTTCCATCATGGGGTCGGTCAGCGAGAAGTCCCAGGAGGTCTTTCCGTTGGCGGGCGGCTCAAGCTCGGCCACGGCGAGCTTCGGATAAGGCAGCCACGGAACGTAACGCACGTAGTCGGCGCCGAGCGCCTTCAGGTTGGCATAAACCCGGTCGTGGATTTTCGATCCCGGCCGCAGCGGCGGGTTCACCACCACCTGCAGCGTCGGTGTGGTCTTTGAAGTCTCCTGCACCGCCGCCCAGTCCACCTGAACTCTTGCCGCCGCTTGCGCAAACGTAAAACGGGCCGTCAGTGCCATAGCTGCAAAAGTCAAAACGAATGGCAGTGTCCGCGTGAATGTGATCTTCATCAGGGGGTCCCTCCGCGAAGAGTGTTGATTGTGGTTCCACTGGATGTCGCCTTGCCGCAAACTTATGCCCCGCAGGGTAACACAAAATTCCCGGTCCTTTGAATGGCAGTTGAACCCGAGCCGCCGGAGGTATTTCCTGTAGCTCGTGAGGCGAGGTGTATATTAGAAGCAGCCGGACTTCAATCGAATTGGGAGAACCCCGTTGACTTCCACGCAGCAGGCCATCGGCCTCGTCGTGTTGATCGTCATTTGCTTCGCTGCCGCGGCCATTGGCTCCGCATTCACGACTCCCTCAGTCCCCGGATGGTACGCCTCGCTCACAAAGCCTGCCTGGACGCCGCCCGCCTGGGTGTTCGGCCCCGTATGGTCGGCGCTCTATCTCGCCATGGCGTTCGCGGCGTGGCTCGTCTGGCGCAGGGCGGGATTCTCATCCGCCAGAGGAGCGCTTATGCTCTTTGCGGCCCAGCTTGTGCTGAACGTCTGCTGGTCGGCAATCTTCTTCAGGGTGCACAGGCCCGGACTCGCCTTTGCAGAAATCCTTTTGCTTTGGCTGATGATTCTTGCCGCGACGCTGGCTTTCCGCCCTCTTTCCCGTGCGGCGGCATGGCTGATGGTCCCGTATCTTCTCTGGGTAGCCTTCGCCGCAACGCTCAATTATTCCATCTGGAAACTCAACGCCTGAGACCTCCAGCCGATTTTGCGTGGACAACCGGCATCAGCATGCTTGCGGTAAGCGGGGGCTTACAGCGCCAAGAAGACCGCTGCGTGCGCCTCGAAACCCCGTTAAGATGAAAGCATGACCTACGATGCGATTTTGTGGATTTCTTTTGGCGGTCCGGAAAAGAAAGAGGAAGTTATCCCGTTTCTTGAAAATGTTTTGCGGGGCAAGAATGTTCCGCGCGAGCGCATGATGGCCGTGGCGGAGCACTATTACCATTTCGGCGGCAAAAGCCCCATCAATCAGCAAAACCGGCGATTGATTGCGGCGCTTGAAGCGGAACTCGCCGCGCGCGGCCTGCAACTTCCCATCTATTGGGGCAACCGCAACTGGCACCCGCTGCTCACCGATACGGTGATGAAAATGAAGGCCGACGGAGTGCGGCGGGCGCTTGCATTTGTCACCTCCGCTTACAGTTCCTATTCAAGCTGCCGGCAGTATCTTGAGGACATTGAAAACGCGCGGGCGGCCGCGGGCGACGATGCGCCGGTCATCGACAAAATACGGCCCTTTTACAATCATCCGCTCTACATTGCGGCCACGACGGAACAGGCGCGCGCTGCACTCGAACAGTTGCCACCTGAAAGGCGCAGTGCCGCGCATGTGGTTTACACTGCGCACAGCATTCCGCTTGCGATGGCGAGGAATTCCCGTTACGCAGAACAACTGCTCGAGGCCTGCCGGCTGGTTTCTGCGAACCTTGGAAGGTCCGGGGACCCGCTCGTCTATCAAAGCCGCAGCGGGCCGCCTTCGCAGCCCTGGCTCGGCCCGGATATTCTCGAGCACCTGCTCACGATCAAAGCCAAGGGAGAGACTACGGACGTGGTGATTGTTCCAATCGGGTTCGTTTCAGACCATATCGAGGTGCTCTACGACCTTGATACCGAAGCGCGCCGGCTTTGCGACGAGCTTGGCATGAATATGGTTCGCGCGGCAGCAGTCGGAAACAATCCCAAGTTCGTCACCATGGTCCGCGAACTGATTCTTGAAAGGACCGGCGAAAATCCCGAGCGGCCCAGCTTGGGAACGCTTGGCCCATGTCCGGACGTCTGTCCGCCCGGCTGCTGTTTGCCGCGGCCTTAGCCTGCGGTTCTAAACGTTTTCCCGCGGGGCTACCTTCATCGCCAATGTCGCGACAGCCACGGCGCATATCACGGGCACCCAAAGAATATTCCGCAAACCAGTTGCGGCGAGTGTGCCGCAGATGCTTGGGCCGGCCGTTCCGCCCACCAGCGATACAGCCATAATCGCGCCAAATACTGTCCCCGTCCTTTCCGGAAACCGGTCACCCGCAACGCCGAGGCCTGTGGGATAGATGGGAGCAAGGCCAAGCCCGATCAACGTGATGCCCGCTACGGCGCCTGCAAATTCGTGGCTGGTGAATGCGATCATGGCTCCCGTAACGGTGATGGCGGTCGAGATAAGAATCATCCTGCGGCTGCCCAGCAGGCGAAGGAGAAATGATGCCGTCAGTCGCCCAATGCCGATGGCGGCGCTCAATCCCACCAGCGCCCAGTTGGCGCGGCCGGGCGCGGCGTTGAAGACTCCGGCGACGATTTTTCCCGCCCAGACAAACATGCTGTTTTCGCTGCCCGACTCGAAAAAGAGAAGCGCCCCGAAGAGCCAGACGAGGGGATGGTTCAATACGCGGAGCAATTCGCGCAAACGCGTTCCGGCGTAGGTTGGTGCAGGGAAGCGAAAGATCAGCACGGGAGCCAGAATGATTCCCGTCGCAGCGGCAAGAAGATGCAGTACCGGTGCCGTTCCTAAGCTGCCGCCCAGAGTGGACATCAGCAGCGGCGATGCCAGCGCGCCCAGGCTGAAGGAAAATCCCAAAAGGTTCAATGCCGCGCCGCGCCCTGAGGCGCTCAGGTCCGCGACGAGTGCATTAGTTGCGGTGTTCAGGATGCCCCCGCCGAAGCCGTAAATCAGGGCTGCCGCCGCGAGCGCCGCGTAGGAATGGAGCGATGGCATCAGGCCAACGGCTCCTGCCACCATTGCCAGCCCGACCGCCAGCACCGGTTTTGCGCCCGTGGTGTCCAGCGCCGGCCCCACCAGAATCGTTGCTGCCAGAATGCCCGCGAGCGGCAGCGATCCCAGTCCGCCCGCCTGCACGTAATTCACTTCGAGCGACGGCAGCAGGGAGCCCATCAGCAGCAAGACGACGCCAAAAATGAACATGCAGGCGTTCGCTGTCAGCACGAGGGCGAGCCGGCGAACCTCAACCGTGCCTGTCGTGCCGTTTGTGGAAAGTCCTGTCAATCCGGCTCCTGTCTCGTTCGGGCGGCGAGCGGCCACCTGGTCGGTGTTCGGATGATGCGGTTCAGGGAAGTCAAAACGTCTACGCGGAGGCGCAGAAATGCGAAGAAAGAACCGTCCTTCGCGCGCTCGCCGACGAACACCTTCGAAGTTTTGGGGCTTTTCGTCTTGCGCCTTCGCGTGAGATTACGCCTTCAAAGATTTTGTCTTTGCGCTGCCAACCGGTCGCAATAATCGAACGCCAGCCTGGCCGCACCGAGGAGGCCTGCCCGAGTGCCCAAGCGGCTGCGCACCACTCGCACCTGCTTAACGGCCAGCGGCTGCCCCCATTTTCTCATAGTTTCGCGGGCGGTTTTCAGGACCAGATCGCCGGCCGCTGCCACGCCTCCGCCAATGACGATCATTTCGGGGTTGAGCACGTCGACCAGATTCGCAAGACCCAGTCCGAGATAATGTCCAGCACGCTCCAGGACCGCTCTTGCTCTGCGATTGCCTTGCCGCGCCATTGTGGCCAGATCGCGCGCTGAAAGCGGCCTGCCGAATTCCTTTTTCGCCGCCAGCGCGATTCCTGTGCCGCTGGCGTGGGCCTCAAAGCAGCCGATGGATTTGTAAATCAGCTGATACTTGTCGCGAAGCGCCATCCAGCCCACAGCGCCGGCAAGTTCGCCGTGCCCGCGTACGAGCCGTCCGTCTGTCAGGATGCCTGCGCCGATGCCAGTTCCCACGGCTAGAAAGATCACGTCGCGGCAGTTGCGCGCCGCGCCCTGCCAGGCCTCGCCCACCACGAATGCGTTGCGGTCGCTTTCCACGAGCGTGGGCAGGCGGAACTTCTTCTTCAGGGTCGGCCCGAGCGGCATGCTCCGCCATCCCGCAATGTTCGGCGCCCACACTCGGCCATCCGGCCAGGCCAGTCCGGGCACATCAACCCCGATCGCGCCGACGCCTTTTGAAGGCATCCGACCGAGCAGTTCAATGATCGCTTCGACGACTTTGAGTCCGCCGGCCGAAGGCGTCGGCACTTCGGCATAGCCGGAAACAGTTCCTCTGCGGCTGATGCGGGCGGCGGCGATTTTTGTGCCGCCAAGATCCACAGCCCAGATCGCGTGAGGTTTGAGCGGCATCACCTTTCCTGAGTGCTCCACGGTTCTCACAAATTGTTGGCGCTGGCGAATTCTGCGATCAAAACTCTCATCGCGGCTCAGAGTTTCCTGCTCCTGGCTACGGTCGTTTTGTCTCCCATGGCTCACCCCTGCCGAATGCGACTGAACAAACAGCCCAAGACGAACTTTACCGGTTTAAATCGGGGGTCGGTTTTACACCCGCGGCAAGCTTTTGAGCAATGACCTCTTTTCGAAAAATATCACTTGGATAATCCTTCGTCCGATGATATACATATTACGAAACTAGCTTTCGTTCAATTAGAACTTTGCGTCGTAAGAGGTTGCGAGCTCTCCTCAGTTGCACTATCGCGACCGCGATTTTTGTATAGGTACAACTAACCTCCTTAGTCTTCCGATTCCTCACCGCCCCTGCGTCGGAAGCTTTTGGCCCCAAGGGCCGTTGCAGTAAAGGGTCGAGGGCAATTCCGCAATCTGGAGGAACCATGCAAAGCACGTATGCGTCCAGGTGGAGCAGTCCCCTGCTCGCGGTGCAGAAGGCAGCGCTTTTGTCCGTGATGCTGGGGCTCCTCTTTTTTGGCTTTGCGCAGTGGGTCCACGCGCAGGCAGTAACTGCAGGATTTACGGGGGTTGTGACAGACCCTTCGGGCGCCGCGATTCCCGGAGCAAAAGTAACGGCAACCGATACAGCGCGAGGCACTACTTACACGACGGAAACCAACAGCGCCGGCGTGTACAACCTTCCTCAGCTTCTTCCGAGCACATACACCGTAAAAGTTGAAGCCCAGGGATTCACCACGGCGACGCGAGCCGGCATCACTCTTCAAATGAACCAGCTTGCCCGCGTGGACTTCAGCATGAAGGTCGGGGCGGTCACTCAGACGGTTGAAGTGACCGGGGCGCCGCCCTTGCTCCACACCGACACCATGCAGCTCAACACCGTGATCACCGGCAAGGTCAATGACTCGCTTCCGCTGGCCACGCGGAATTATGTGGAACTGACGCTGCTGGCGCCCGGAAGCACAAATCCCAATCCCCAAACCTTTACAGGACCGCAAACCACCACCGCGAGCGGCAGGCCGTACATCAACGGCAACCGCGAACAGGCTGACAATTTCCTTCTGGACGGCATGGATAACAACCAGGTGTCCGACAACCTCGTTGGATACACGCCGAGCGTTGACGCCATCCAGGAATTCAACATGATCACGCAGAACGCTCCTGCCGAGTACGGCAACTTCATGGGCGGGATTATCAGCGCCACCATCAAATCCGGCACCAATGAATTGCACGGCGACATTTTTGAATTTCTGCGCAACGATGTCCTGAATGCCGCGAATTGGTCCGACAACATTACAAGCCCTGCCGCGCCCAAGGCCAAGCTGCGGTGGAACGAGTTTGGCGGAACCATCGGTGGTCCCATCAAAAAGGACAAGCTGTTCTTCTTCGGCGATTATCAGGGCTCGCGGTACGACACGCCGTCGTCAACAGGCCTGATCACGGTTTTCACGCCGCAGGAGCGCAACGGCGATTTCTCGCAGATTTGTAACTCCTTCAATTCCGCAGGGGTGTGTACAGACGGCATCCAGCTTTACAATCCTTATAACGTGACGAACGGCAATCGGGCCATCATTCCCTTCAACAACCTGGCCCAGGCTGGACTGACTGAGAATCCGGCAGCTAAAGCGATCCTGACCTCAAGTCTTTACCCTGCGCCGATTAACAATAATCTGCGGTTCAATCAGCTCAACACGACGCGGAGCGAAACCTTAGGCGATCAATTTGACATCCGGTCCGACTATAACGCGACGGATAAGGACCGCATCTTCGGCCGCTTCTCCTGGAGCAGGCAGGACAGCCCATCAACCAACTCGTTTCCATTATTTTACGGTTCCTTCTACAACGCGCCGACGCGCAACGGCGTGCTTGACTGGACCCGCATGTTTTCTCCCACGCTGGTGAATGAAGCCCGCTTTGGCGTGAACTATGTCAAGCTCCACAACGGCGGGCAGGATATCGGCAAGGGTAACCTCGGCCAACAGTTCGGCATTGCCGACAACATCGCCGGACTGCCATCCATTCAGGGATTCGCTTACGCGAGCTCTATTGGAAGCGCCAACGTGGGGACCCAGCAACTGTTTGCCAATACGGTGATTCAGGCGTCAGATGCGCTGATCTTAACGCGCGGCCACCACACAATCCACACCGGAGTTGAATATTGGCGGCAGCGCATCAACATCTACTATGCAGGAAACTACGGCCGGACAGGAATTATCAACTTTGACGGCAGATGGACCGCAGGGCCCGCGGACACCGCTGGATCCAGTGCAACGGCGGGTTTCCCTGAAGCCGATTTCTGGCTCGGCCTTCCCGAAGCCGTCCAGCGCGGGGTCATTTCAGGGACTTGGGGACAACGCGCCAATGTTATCGCCACGTACATTCAGGACGACTGGCGGACCACAAATGATTTGACCCTCAATCTCGGGCTTCGCTACGAAACCCACACCCCATGGGGCGAAGTCCACAACCGCCAGGCGAATTTCGGGCCTATAACCGGCACAGAATATTTCGCAGGGAAGTCCGGCTGCCCTTACAACAATTGCGATGCGCTCTATAACAGTTACAATGCCGGCTATGACTTTCAGCCGCGATTTGGATTTTCCTATTCACCGGAGTTCCTCGGCAAAACGACGGTCGTCCGGGGAGCATACACCTGGTCCACCTATCTGGAAGGAACAGGGACGAACCTGCGCCTTCCGCTGAACCCGCCCTTCAACGAGGAGTTCAGCAATATTTACGATAACCTGACCTTCCCGGGGTCCACCCTGGACGAAGGATTTTCAAAACTTGCCTCCCCAACGGATCCATTCGCAGGCGCCGTTATCCGCCTCTGGGACCCGAACGTCAGGCCCGCGCTCTCGCAGCAGTGGAACTTCTCGATCGAACACCAGTTCCCGGCTCAGACCGTGGTACAACTGGGTTATGTGGGCCAGAAGAGCACGCATCTGATGGTTCCCATGCCTTACTTCCAGCTTCGACTGCCCGGCGAGGCCGGCTGTCCTTCAACCGCGACCAGCCCGTGCCCGAGCCCATATCTTTCCGGCAACCCTGCACTGGCCAGCATTGGGCAGATTTCCGGGACAGAGTCCAACGGGGTCAATCGTTACGATGCCTTACAGCTTGTGGTTCAGAAGCGTCCGACCCATGGACTCCAGTATCAGGTGGCATACACGTATTCCAAGTGCATGACCAACTCAAGCGGCTATTACGGGTCCTGGGGCGGCCAGGTGACCCCCACCAATCCGTACTGGCAGAACCTCTATGACTCTGCGGCTGAATGGGGGCCCTGCTACTGGGATGTTACCCATCTGCTGAGTGCCTATGCCGTCTATGAAATGCCATTCGGGACCAAGCATGCCATCGGAAAATCGTGGAACCCCGTAGTCAACGGGGTCCTCGGCAACTGGCAGGTGAGCGGGATACTCCAGCTTCGCGGCGGTTTCCCGACCACGGCCTTTGCCAGCGATGTTTCCGGCACTCAATCCCGGAATGCGAGGGCGGATTGCGTCGCGCCCCCAAGCTATCCGAAAACTCCCGTTGCCACCGGCGGTCTTCAGTGGGTCAGTCCGACGGGATTTGAGCAACCTGCCGCCGGGACATTCGGAAGTTGCGGAAACTCCACAATTCGTGGGCCGGGGCTTCACACGTTTGATTTGAGCGTGGCAAAGTCCTTCCCATTCACAGAGAGCAAACATCTGGACTTCAGGGCGGAGTTTATCAACTTTACCAACACGCCCATTCTCAATGGCCCCGCGCCGTGGATCGGTCCCGGGTTCGGCGAAGTTACCAGCTCGCAGGGAGCCCGGACCATCCAGTTCGGCCTGAAGCTCTATTACTGACGGGGCCTGTTAAGGCAGATGTTAACCCGGCCGCTGCGTCTGCCCTGAAAATGCAGATGCGGCGGCCTTTTCTTTTGGAGAAGTACTGAGGCGTGGCCGATTCGAAAGACTTCCCTGGCGAGGTTCGCTACCGTCTTGTAACCGAAATATGCATCATAATTCGGCACGTCAAGGTCATGCTGACGGAAGCGAAGCATCCCGGTGTTTGCCTGAGAAGGAATCCCGAGAGCCTTCGCGGCGGTCAGGGTGACGCTCCATCGACCCGGACAATCTTCTTTCATTACGCCACAATAGCTGAAAGGTGCGTATCAGTTGGGTTGCTTCATTAATTCCCGCGCTGTGTTTTGGAGGGTTTGTTCCTTCTTGCTGTCAAGCCTCTGGAAAATCGCCATCTCGCGCTTCTGGTTTTCAGCATCGTGCAGCCGGGCATAAACCTGGGCCAGCACGTAATGAGGTTCTTTGGCGTTCGGATCAAGTTCTGCGGCTTTCACAAGTTCTTCTCGCGCCTGCTCCAGGTTTCCAATCGCCAGGTAGCATTTGCCGAGGTCAAGGCGGGGAGGAAGGAATTCCTGATTGCCTGCTACCGCGATCTTGAGCAATGGGAGCGCTTCGGCAGGCTTCTGATTTCTCAGAAGAATGTCTCCGAGTTCATAATTGGCCATGGGATTATTGGGGTCTTCCTGCAAGGCCAGACGGAGTTCCTGTTCCGCTTCCGCAAACTGCACGTTGTTGAAGTATGCCTGCCCCAATTCAAAATGAACTCCGGGAAAGTCCGGCTGCTCCTTCAAAATCGCCTTGTATTCCTCGATTGCTTTTGGATACTGCTGATCCTGGGCGTACGATTCCGCCTTCAGGGAGCGGACGAGGACAGAATTGGGGGCCAGATCTGCGACTCGTTGAAATGCATTCATGGCCTGCGTCCGGTAAATTTTGGCCAACTGATACCACGCCTTTGAATCATCGGGGTGCGCCTTGACGATCGCCTCCAGGTTCTCAATCGCCTCAAGGTTGCGGCCAAGAGATTCCAGCACCATCGCTGAGTAATAATGAGCGCGGCGGTCATCGGGATGCGCCTTTAATTCCGCGTTGAATGCGCTGAGGGCCTTTTCGTATTCATTGAGGCCGTAATAAGAGAGACCGAGGTAAAGATTCACGCCGGGGTAATCGGGTGATGCTTGAAGGGCCTGCTGAAAGACCTCGATGGACTGGTCGAACTTCAGCTCCGTCTGGTAAACAATGCCAAGGCGTTTGAGGATTTCCGGCTGGTCAGGGAATTGTTTGAGTGCCTGCTGATAAACACTCTCTGCTTCAGCGTATTTCTGGCTCTTTTCGAGGGCTGCAGCGCGCGCGAGAAAACTCTCCAGGGCCTGCGGCGATGCGCGCAGAGGTGCAAAACCTAAGAGCAGAAACAGAAGAACCCGGAAGGCTGGAGCAACCGGTTTTGAGAATGTACTCCTTCGCTCCATGGCTGATCTCCGCCGATGGCCTCTCGGCCAGAATAACACAACCGCATGTGAGGCAGGCACCTCCATGCAACTCCTTCAAATGCACCTGCTGCTTTGTAATGAAAGACGATAGATAAAATCGACGAATATCACCCTGAGAGCAGCGGAGGGTCCCCACATTTCTTTTCGGGCGAATCCTGGGATGCTTCGCTCAGCATGTCATTGACGCGCCGAATTATGCTGCATATTTCCGCTGCATGAAACTGGAAAAAGCGGAGTTTATTTTGCGGTGGCCATACGCTCATAACGGCCCAATGCTGTCGCTGTGGATTGCAACAGCATTTCGCCGTTGCAACAAGCGTCCTAAACTGTCAACATGTGACGAGCAGTATGCGTTGGAAACTGGCATCGGCAGACGAAGAGAAATCAGCAGCGCTGGCCCGCGAATTGGAAGTCCCGCCGCTTCTTGGGAAGCTCCTGTTGCTTCGCGGAATTGCCGACCCTGAGGCTGCGTACAACTTTCTGAATCCTCGCCTTAGTCAACTGCACAATCCGTTCCTGATGGCGGATATGGATCGCGCGGTTGAGCGCCTGCGCCGCGCGGTCGAGCGCAAGGAGAAAATTCTGATCTACGGCGATTACGACGTGGACGGGACGACAGCCGTGGCTGTACTTCTGGCCGGGCTGGAATCGCTCGGCGCGCGTGTGGACGTGCACATTCCCGACCGGCTGAAGGACGGCTACGGGATGCGCGTGCCGATCGTGGAGCGCGCCGCCGCAGAGGGCTTCACCGTGCTGCTCAGCGTGGACACGGGAATCCGCGAGCATGACGTTGTCGCACGCGCTCAGGAACTTGGGATTGATTGCATTATCACAGACCACCACCTGCCGAAAGAATCGCTGCCCGCCGCTCATGCTCTGCTGAATCCCCACCGCCAGGACTGCGCTTATCCTGACAAGAACCTTGCAGGCGTGGGCGTGGCGTTCAAACTTGTGCAGGGTCTGCTGGGTGAGCGGATGTCGGAAGCCACACTGCGCTCGTACTTGAAAATCGTGGCCATCGGGACGATCGCAGATGTTGTGCCGCTGACCGGAGAAAACCGCGTGATTGCGAGCCTGGGGCTTGAAGGTTTGCGCCGGCCCTCTCAGCCGGGGATCAGCGCATTGCTGGATGTGGCCGGATTGAATGGCCGCGCTCCCTCCGCCGGAGATGTGGGTTTTCGGATCGCCCCGCGCATGAACGCCGCGGGGCGCATGGAAGACGCCCGCTCCGTCATTGAGCTGCTCCGCACTTCTGATCCCGTGAAAGCACGGCAGATTGCGCGCCACCTGGATGCATTGAACAGCGAGCGCCAGCACGCGGAAGAATCTATCCTGCACGAAATCGAAAAAATCGTGGAGTCACGGCCGGATATAAACGACCGGTACAGCCTGGTGTTCGCGGGGACAGGGTGGCACCGGGGCGTGATCGGAATCGTCGCTCAGCGGGTCGTGGAACGGCATTACCGGCCCACGCTGGTTATTGGCGTGGAGGACGGCACGGGGCAAGGCTCAGGCCGGTCGATTGCGAATTTTCATCTGCTCAACGCACTCACCGACTCGAAGGATATTTTCGACCGCTTCGGCGGGCACGCCGCGGCGGCCGGATTCACGCTTCCCTCAAAGCGCATTGGAGAACTGGAACAGCGATTTGAGGCGTATGCGCGTTCGACGCTTGCTCCGCAGGACCTCGTTCCACTGCTGCGCGTCGATGCAGAGATCGACCTCGACCAGCTGGATTGGCCGCTGTTTGAACACTTGAAGCGCATGGAGCCGTTCGGCATGGGTAATCCGACCCCGGTGCTCGTGGTGCGGCGACTGCGTCTGATATACCCGCCGCGCGTGCTAAGTGAGAAGCACCTGAAGATCAGGATTGGCAGCGGCCCGAAGCACTTCGATGCCATCGGCTGGAGGAAGGGTGAGCACGCAAAATTGCTTTCAAGCGGCGACTCCGTGGACCTTGCATTTACGCTTGACGAAAACACCTACCAGGGAACGTCTTCGCTCCAGATGGTCATAAAGGACTTGCGGCTGGATGGCAACGGAATGTAAAAGGCCGGTGCCCGAATTTTATCAAACACCGCAAAACCGCCTGCTTCACACTTTTCCCCGGCAGATTCCCGAGAAACGCTCGGTTGGTGCCACTCCGAAGGCCGATGCTCTTGATCGGGCCGAGGAACCGCTGCTGTTCTCAGCCGGCGAGGCAAAAAGTAGATTTCTCGATTTGCCCCATTCCCTCTGGGACGAGGCTTCGCCTGAGATGAAGGGCTGCGGGCCCTTTTTCAGCAACTTGCTCTGGAAATTTCCTTTGTCCTCAACAAGCGTTCACCATGATCGGGCGTCTTCTTTCATCTTTCATGCTCGCGGTGTCGCCGGGTGACATGGTTGACCGCTAATTGCACAATCCGTCCAGGAATTTCCGGTCCTGACGTTAATTTCGCTGCCTCAAACTGCGGGGAACATCCATCACGGGGGTTTAGAATAGAAGGCGGAGGGAAATAATCGGATCTTGAACGGCGGTATTGAAAAGCACGTCAGACGGTGGCGCTGGGTCGGAATATTAGCCGCGGCGGGTGTGGCGACTACCTTCGCGGTGATTGTGGGAACGTACAGGCTGGGAAAGGCGCCCCGACAGACGCCTGTTTCGAAGCCTGCTGATCTTCCAAAAGACGCTGATCAGCAGCTTTCGGGTGTCACGTTCACACGCTCCGAGAAAGGCCGGGAGATATTTGCTCTCCACGCTGCACGGACGCTGGCCTTCAAGCAAAGCGGTTCCATCCTGCTGAGCGATGTTTATGTGGAATACTTCGGGCAGACGGGAGATCGGTATGACGTCCTCAAGACTGCTGAGGGTGAATACAATCCTTCCACGGGCAATCTTTCGACGCCCGGCGACGTTGAAATCGTGCTGAACGCGCCGCGCGGCAAATTGCATGGTGCGGACCAGACGCCTGCCGAAACCGATAACAAAGCAGTCGGTGGACGGCAGCCCGTCTACATCCGGACTTCAAAGGTCGCTTCCCATGAACATGGAACGCTGATTGAGAGCACGACGCCTGTCAGTTTTCATTTGGGTCAGATTTCAGGCTCGGCCCGCGGGCTTGCCTACGGCACCGACAGGGGGGAGATTACTCTGAAGCAGGATGTCGAAGCGGTTTTTCAGCCCGCACCAGTCAAGCCGCCTCAGCCGCCCATTCAACTCTCCGCCAGCCAGCTTCGGTACGGCGGATCAGGCGAAGGAGTGCAACTCTGGGGACCGATCAAAATTCAGCAGGGGAAACGAACTGCCATTGCGGACGAAGGCGTGATTTCCCTGAGTGCACAGAACCGTGTCACAGAAGTCCTCCTAAGCGGCCATGCCCTCATGCAGGACCAAACGCCAAGAGGACGAATCACACTGCAATCCGATGCATTGCAGGGGTATCTTAGCCCTGCCACGAGCCGTTTGAGTAAGTTGATGGCGGTTGGGCATGTTCAAGGTGACTCGATGCAGGCAAGTGGTGTCGCCCATCTCGAAGCTCACGCTGTAGTTTTGAATTTCGACCCTGTCACTCACGCTCCTGCAAACGGCGCAGCGTCTGGGAATGTACACCTGACGATCACGCAGGCGCCTCGGCCCCTCGCCCCCACTGCAACGCCCCCTGGTGTTATTCAAAAGGCCTCCAGGGAAGAGCTTTCCACGGAGAATCTCGAGTTCACTTTCAGGCACCAAGGCAAGAATTTGAAAGAAGCGCAGACTTCGGGCCCGGGGACCCTTGTGCTTTATCCTGAAAGCCCGAAATCGGGAAACCGCACCGTAACTGCGGCCAAATTCCTTATGGCCTTTGATCGCCTGAGCCGTCTGGAATCGATCCGCGGAACGGGCGGCACGAAAATTGTCTTTGAGCCGCCCGCAAACGCTAGGAGCCAGGTCTCCGCAGTCTCAACCGGAAATCTGCTGATGGCAACATTTGATCCGGCAACCGAAGCTATCCACACCGTTGAACAGAGCGGGGATTTTCATTTTACGAACGGAGATATCGAAGCAAAGGGCGAACAAGCCCTGGACCAGGAAAGGGAACAGAAGCTGGTCCTAACCGGTCATCCGGAGGTTTGGGACTCTGACACGCGCGCACGGGCTAACCAGGTTGTGGTTCTTCTAGCTTCCGACGCGGCGGAAGCGATCGGTGACGTGCATGCAATTCATACGGACCCTCGTGATCCGTCATCGCTGCCAACAAATGTGGTTGCGGACCGCATGACGGCTGACCACAGGAGCCAGGTGGTCCATTATGAGGGAAACGTTCGCGCCTGGCGTGGAACCGACGTGATCGAATCAGCTTCGCTGGAGGTTTACAAGACCCAGCGGCGCGTCAGCACAAACTCGCGGGTCCTGACGTCCCACTTGCAGCCCCCGCCGGCCGGGGGTAATGGAAAAATGGCAGTTCACTCCGGGCCGACTCCACTAACGATTCGAGCGGACAAGCTGGATTACTTTGACGCCGGACGAAAAGCGCGTTACTCCGGCGACGTCGAGCTTGACACTCAGGACACCAAGATCCTCGCTGACCGGTTGGATGTCTATTTCTCGCTCGGCAAGAAGCAGTCTGATTCCGAGGTCGAGCGCGCGGTGGCGGAGGGGGACGTGAAGGTTGTTCAGCCATTGCGCTATGCTAAGGGTGAGAATGCTGTATATGACGCGCAAGCGGGCAAAGTTGTAATGACGGGAGGACCGCCAACGGTTTACGACACGGAAAAGGGGTCTGTGACGGGACAACGTTTGACATTCTATATTCACAATGATAGGTTGCTCGTTGATGGAAGCGCCAATGCTCCAGCGGTCTCCAAACACCGTGTCGCGCAGTGAGCGACGATGCATACTCTCTCCACTGTTGACCTGACAAAAGCCTACAAAGGCCGCAAGGTTGTGGACAATATCAGCCTGACCATCGCGCAAGGCGAGGTCGTCGGCCTGTTGGGGCCTAACGGGGCGGGAAAAACTACCACGTTCTACATTATCGTGGGGCTGACGACGCCGGACTCCGGCCAGGTTGTCCTCGACGACACAGACATTACTGCATACCCGATGTATTTGAGGGCGAGAAGCGGGATCAGTTACCTTCCGCAGGAGCCTTCAATCTTCCGTAAACTGACGGTGGAAGAGAACATTCTGGCGGTTCTTGAAACGCTCCCCCTCACGGCCCATCAGCGGCGCAAGCGCCTCGAAGAATTGCTGGAGGAACTTGGGCTTCAACAGGTTAGGCGCAGCCACGGCTATCTGCTTTCAGGGGGTGAACGGCGACGGGTGGAAATTGCACGTTCCCTCGTTATCTCGCCATCGTTTATACTTCTGGATGAGCCATTTTCCGGAATCGACCCTTTGACCGTGCTGGACATTCAGGAAATTATCGTCCGGTTAAAGGAGAGCGGCATAGGGGTATTAATTACAGACCATAATGTGCGCGAAACCCTGCGGGTGACCGACCGCGCTTATATTATTAACGATGGGCGGATCTTCCGGGCCGGCTCTCCGGAAGAACTCGGGAATGACGCGGAGGTTAAGCGAATTTACCTCGGTGACAACTTTAGGCTGGTAGTCTGATGGGTGGAACGCAACCAAGAATCGGCCTGAACCTCAAGGTGGCGCAGAAACAGATCCTGACGCCTGGCCTTGTCCAGATGGTCAGCGTGCTGGCGCTGAACAGGCTTGAGCTGCGCGAAATGATCAACGAGGAGATGATCGCCAACCCGGTCCTCGAAGAGGTTCCTGAGGATGTCCCGACGATTGATCAGGTTGAGCAAAAAGTGGAGGCAAACGGAACCGCTGAATTGCTCCCTGCTGATAACCACGCTGAAAATGGAAAGAGGGACTCCTTCGAAGAAATTGACTTTGGTTCTTTCTTCCGGGATTACCTCGATCCGGGATTCAAGGCCCCCGCCGGCGAAACTTATGAGAAAACTTCCTTCGAGAATTTCCTTTCACAGCCGTCGACCTTAGCAGACCATCTGGAATGGCAGTTGAGCATGTCCAAGTGCTCGGATGCGGTGCGCGCCGCTGCAGAATCCATCATCGGAAACCTGAATGAGGACGGTTACCTGACGGCCACGCTGGAAGAGATCGCCCGAACCGGGGAACACGAATTAAAGGATGTAGAAGCCGCGCTGACGCTTATTCAGGAATTTGACCCGCCCGGGGTGGCGGCAAGGGATGTGCGCGAATGCCTCCTTTTACAGCTCCGCGCGCTGGCTCCCGAGAGCACGCTCGCAGCGCAGATTGTTTCCGATCACCTGAAGCTCCTCCAGAACAAGCATTACCGCGAAATTGCCCGAGCGCTTGACCGACCGCTTCCTGCCGTCGAGAAAGCCGTCGAAATCATTCGCAAGCTCGATCCACGGCCCGGCCAGCGTTACAACAAGACTCAGCCTCAACTCATCGAGCCGGATGTCTTTATCGTGAAAACCAGTGACGGATATGAGGTCCGTCTGAACGAGGATGGTTTGCCCCAGTTGCGGTTGAGCAGGCACTACCGCCGTCTGCTTTCCGACGGGACTGCGACGCGCGAGGTGCGAAGCTACGTCAAGGAGCGATGCAATTCGGCGCTCCAACTCATCAAAAACATTGAGCAGCGCAAGCATACGATTGTCCGCGTTTGTGAGGCCATTATCCGCCGCCAGACGGAATTCCTTGAAAAAGGCATCGATTATCTGAGGCCGATGATGATCAAAGAGGTGGCCGACGAAGTCGGGGTCCACCCTTCCACGGTCAGCCGGGCGGTGGCCAACAAATACGCCCACACGCCGCAGGGCGTATATGAACTGCGTTATTTCTTTTCGGAATCCGTCCAGGGACCCCAGGGAGGCAACACCTCGCTGATCCGTTTAAAGCGGATCGTGAAGAAAATGATTGAAGAAGAGGACCCCGCCCACCCGTTGACCGATGAGAGCATCATGCGCCGGCTTCAGGAACAGGGGTTTAATGTGACCCGCCGCACCGTCGCGAAGTACCGTGAGGACATGAAAATACCAAGCACACACCAGCGCCGGGTCAAGGGATGACGAGTCCGATTGCAGCGCCAGTTCACAAAGCAATCCAAGGAGGTGCTGTTATGGATGTCGAGTTCACGGGACGGCAGGTGGATGTCACACCTGGATTGCGTGAATACACTCATGAGCGGCTGAGGAAATTAGAACGTCTCCTTCCCGGCCGCCTCAAGCTTCACGTCATTCTGATGGCCGAGAAGAGCCGCCGAATCGCTGAAATCACTGCAACCTTTCGCGACCAGACGCTCGTCAGCGTCATGGAGGCACACGATGTGCGCAGCGCGATTAAAGGAGCTCTGGATAAACTCGAAAGGCAGGCGGTCCGGCGTCTCGAGCGAAGGCGAACCAGGAAACGCCGCCCTAAACCTACATCGAATGTCCTGCTGAACGTTTTCGCAGGAAGCCCGGGAAATCATGAAGAACGCATCCCGATTGAGACAGAACGGCTTCCAGTCAAGCCGATGACGCTTGACGAAGCAATTGAGACGCTGGGGGCGGCCAAAAGCGGACTGGTTGTCTTCCGCAACACTGAAAGCGAGCGGGTGAACGTTGTGTATCGCCGGCTCGACGGCAAACTCGGCCTGGTAGAGCCTGTACCTTAAGACCCGGAACATTTGAGCGAGAAAAGCGGCCTGACCGGGCTGCGTCGGCTTCTGTCCAGCCGATGCTGGTTTGGCCTTGCGCCGATGCGGAGCCTATGAAAAAGGCCCATTCCAGAACTGCAGCCCGACGTCTTGTGGTCATCACAGGTCTCAGCGGCTCGGGCAAAGGCTCGGCCTTGAAGGCCTTTGAGGACCTTGGGTACTACTGCGTAGATAATCTTCCGGTGGGCCTGATCCCGAAGTTTGCCGACATGTGCGCGGCGCCCGGGAGCCACATCGCGCGTGCGGCGGTTGTTGTTGACATTCGCGAAGGCGAGGCCCTCAGCCAGCTTCCGGTGGCGTATCAAAAGCTTGGACGCAACAACCTTAAGGTCTCGCTGGTTTTCCTCGAAGCCTCTGATGAAGTCCTGATCCGGAGGTTTGAAGAAACCCGAAGGCCGCATCCGCTGGGCCGCAACCTGCCGGTGCGTGAGGGTATTCGTCTGGAGCGGTCTCTACTCAAACCCATGCGCCGTCTTGCCGACACTGTGATTGATACAAGCAAGATGAATGTCCATGAGCTTCGCCAGTTGATTCAGGACCGGTTCGGTGGCCGCCAGCGCAAGGCGATGCTGGTTTCTGTTCTGTCGTTTGGTTTTAAGCATGGTGTTCCCCATGACGCTGACCTGGTTTTCGACGTCCGGTTTCTGCCAAATCCTAATTATGTCGCCGACTTGCGGGACAAATCAGGATGCGACCCCGAGGTCCGGCAATATGTCGAATCGCACGCGCAGACCAGAGAATTTATCAGCCGGCTATCAGACCTGCTCCTGTTTTTGCTGCCGCAATACGTCCGCGAGGGCAAGAGCTATCTGACCATAGCAATCGGCTGCACAGGCGGCCGCCATCGGTCGGTCGCGCTGGCTGAACGGATCGGCGAGCTTTTGGAAGAAGAGGGCTATAAGACTAAAGTCGTGCACCGCGACCTCCGTCGGCACAACGCTGCCTGACCGGAAAAACTCCTCGGCGCCTGGGAGCAAGATTCATCAGAATGACGGACGAGCCGCAACTTATGGCCAACGTTCTGGCAGCCGACATTGGCGGCACGCATTATCGCATCGGCCTTTTCGATGATGCGGGGCGGCGGCTTCTGCTTTCAGAAGGCAGGACCAAACCTTCCGGCGGGCGCGAGTGGATGCTCAATGAGATTCGAGAGCGGGCACAGGAACTGATTGCAAAATCGGACCAGCCCGTCACCACCTGCGGCATCAGTTTTGGCGGACCGGTTGATTTCAGCAACCAGAGGGTCAGTTCAATGCATGTCTCGGGCTGGCGTGGCTTTGAACTGGCGAATTGGGTGGAGCACAATCTCGGCCTCAAGTGCCGCGTGGACAATGATGCCAATGCCGGCGCCCTTGGTGAATACCGTTACGGCGCAGGGCGAGGCGCGGAATCCATCGTGTATATGACCATCAGCACAGGAATTGGAGGTGGGGTGATTTGTCGGGGCGGGGTGCACCGGGGGAAGGACTCCATTGCGGGAGAGTTGGGCCATATTCCTGTTTCGGATGCGGGCGGTTTGTGCTCTTGCGGAAGCCGAGGTTGCCTTGAGACGATCAGCTCAGGTACAGCCATCGGTTTGCGCGGCCGAAGCTTCGCTCGAAGAAAGCCGGAAGCAATGTCGAGAACGATTGAGCTCTCCTCCGGCGATCCTGAGCAGATTACAGCCGAAGCAGTATTTCGCGCGGCAGGCGAGGGGGAAAAGGGTGCACTGTTCATCGTCCGCGAAGCCGCCCGTGCGCTGGCCCGTGCACTCCTCATCGTCATCCGTGTACTGGATCCCGAGGTTATCATTCTCGGTGGCGGGGTGGCGCTCTCCGGCAACATCCTGCTTGACCCGGTCCATGAATACCTTGATGAATTCTCTTCACCGATGCTTGAATACTCCACTAAAGTTGTTCAGGCGGAACTGGGAAAATACTCTCCGCTTTATGGTGGCGCGGCTCTGGCTATGGAACTCGATTAATTCCTACACGCGAATCCCCAGCAGGTTGCTAAAAAAGCCAAATTGCCATTGTGCACGGGAGCGCAGCATCTCCGCATTTCTCTGGAAATAGGTGCACAGAGCGATTCGGGATGACAAGCATAAAATCCGTTTTCGGCAACCAGCCTTGAAAAGCGGAGCGCAATAACGCTAATGTTTTCAATAAATTGCTAATGTGGTAAAGTATAGGATTTAGAGCCCGCGCGCAGCACCCCAGCTTGACTTCGCTTTCGGCGAAGATTAAGATTCTGTTTTTCACGCCCGGCGGGCTCTCAGCCTGAGGGTGGTACGCCGGATGAGCCAAGTTCAACGCCTGCTAGGATTTCTCCGACCTTACAGAGTGCGCTTTTTCATGGCTGTTGTTCTAATGGCTGTGGTGGGCGCATGCGAGGCGATTACCGCCCTTCTGCTGAAGCCAATCGGAGACAAGGTCCTCAAGCCGGGGGATGATTCTGCCGGCATCACGCTATTTCAGCTTCCCTGGAACCATCGCCAGGTATATCTTCAGGACTTCTTTCCGGGCCACATCCACAATGTGTGGACCATTGTTGCCCTGTCGATCATTGGTGTAACGCTTATCAAAGGGCTGTCACAATATACCGCGACGGTCAGCATCAATTTCATCGGCCAATCCGCCGTCCGCAACCTGCGCAATCAGCTCTATGCCAAAATCGTTCAGCAATCCATGGCGTTCTTCAAGCGGAATCCCACAGGCCGTTTGATGTCCGCCATCAGTAACGATACGGACAAGATCCAGTATGTCGTCTCTCAAGTTTCCGCCGATTTTCTGAAACATTCCTTCACACTGATCGGCTTGCTTGCCGTTATTTTTTCCGTTGATTGGAAGCTGGCGCTGGTTTCCCTCATTCTGGTGCCTTTTGTTGTATTGCCCTCCGCCAATATCGGCCGGTCAATCCGGCGGTCCAGCCGCTCCAGCCAGGACAGAATGGCCGACATCAACAATCTGGTCCAGGAAACGATCACGGGAATCGGCATTGTGAAGGCCTTCGTCATGGAGCATTTCGAGGTCGCCCGATTCAAAGCGGCGACTCATAAGCTGCTCCACACAAACATGCGGTGGGTGCGGGCCCAGGCGGCGACATCTCCGCTCATGGAATTGCTTGGGGCCATCACCATCGCGGGGCTGTTGCTTTACGAGCGCAACGAAATTCTCCACCACGCGCAGACCATGGGTGGCTTTCTCGTGTTCCTTTACGCCCTGATCAAAATGTATGAACCCATCAAGCGCCTGACGGGCATCAATAACGCGGTCCAGCAGGCCGTCGGAGCGTCCGAACAGGTGTTCCAGTTCTTGCAAGTCAGTCCGGAAGTCAAGGAAAAGGCTGGGGCCCTGGAGTTGCCTCCTTTTGAGCAGGAAATTATTTTTGACAACGTCGGATTTGAATATGAACCGGGTGTGCCGCTTCTACGCGAAGTTAATTTAAGGATTCGGAAGGGCGAAATCGTGGCGCTCGTGGGTTCGAGCGGGGCGGGCAAGTCAACCCTGGCCAGCCTCATTCCAAGGTTTTACGATGTCACTTGCGGGCGGATCCTGATTGATGGGCACGACATTCGTGACGTTACACTCGCTTCCTTGCGCTCACAGATCGGGATGGTCACCCAGGGAACCATTCTTTTTAACGATACGATATTCAACAACATCTGCTATGGAAATGGCTCCAGGAGCCAGGCGGAAGTGGAGGAGGCCGCGCGCGCAGCCCTGGCGCATGACTTCATCATGGAAAGGCCCGGGGGATACAGAAGTGTGATCGGGGAGCGCGGCCAGCGGCTCTCCGGAGGGCAGCGCCAGCGACTTGCAATCGCCCGCGCATTGCTTAAAAATGCCCCGATCCTGATCCTTGATGAAGCGACCTCCGAACTTGACACTGAAGCCGAAGCCCTGGTGCAGAAGGCCCTCGGAAATCTGATGGCAGGACGCACGGTGCTGGTGATTGCGCACAGGCTCACAACGGTCCGGCGGGCTGACCGCATTGTGGTCCTCGACCGAGGGACGATTTCGGAAGTAGGCACGCACGAGGACCTGGTGACGCGCGGCGGGATTTATCAGCGCCTCCATGAACTCCAGTTTGTTGACGCCGAGACGTGAAGACGAAGAGCGAGCAGCGCGACGGTTGAGAATCATTGAAAGGGCCGGGAAGACCGGCGGTAAAGGGCGACATGATTCGAAGCATGACAGGCTACAGTAAGATACGCCGTGAGGAGTCCGGATTTTCTCTCGATGTCGCCGTAAAGTCGGTTAATCATCGTTTTCTTGATTTGCAGTTCCGGATGCCTTCCGAACTTATGCCCATGGAACCTGCGCTTCGCCGCGTCGTAAAGCAGCACGTGACACGAGGGCACGTCGAGGTCAACATCAACCTGGAAAGGACGGGGGAGGAAGAGATCAAGGTGAACCGGCCGCTGTTGAAGGCTTATGTCACCCTGTGCCGGGAATTGCAGGAGGAACTGGCGCCCGGCGGCACCCCCGATGTCGTGCAGCTTTTGAGAGTTCCCGGCGTGCTTACAAGTGATGGAGAGTTGTCGGAAAAAGAACTGGCGGCTGTTCGGAAAATTCTGGAGCCCACGCTGGAAAGCGCCCTGGAAACGCTTAATACGATGCGCGATCGCGAGGGTACCGCCTTGGAGAAAGACATTAGCGAGCGGCTGGACCGTCTCGAGTCTCTCCGCAAGGCAATCTCAAAGCATGCAAAGCGGATCCCGCAGTACACCCAGCAACGGCTTGAAAACCGTCTTCGGGAGTTGCTGGGGGCCGTGCACGTCGATTCCGCCCGCCTCGCCCAGGAGGTTGCTTACCTGGCCTCACGGTCGGATATCGCGGAGGAGTTGACCCGTTTTCAAAGCCATCTGGCCCAGGCCCGTCAGCTGATTGCAGACAGTACATCAGAAGTAGGCAAGAAGCTCGATTTCCTTCTTCAGGAATTGAACCGCGAAGCCAATACCCTGCTGTCAAAGACGTCCGATATTCCCCAGGTTGGCGTCGAGGTTGGCAGCCAGGCCATTGAAATGAAGTCCGAGATCGAAAAACTACGGGAACAGGTGCAAAACATCGAGTGAGCGTGCCCGGACCAATCAAGCGGCCGGACAGGCTGGGCAGCGTCTTCGTGATTTCTGCGCCCTCCGGCGCAGGCAAGACGACTCTGATTAAGAAACTGAGGGCATCGGTTCGAGGCCTCGCCTTCTCCATTTCTTACACGACGCGACCGCCCAGGGCTGGAGAAAGAAACGGCCGGGAATACTTCTTCGTCCCACTGCGCGAGTTCAGAGAAATGAGGGCAAGGGGCGAGTTTGTTGAGTGGGCGCGGGTCCACAGCCATTTTTACGGCACTTCCTGGCGCAAGCTTCAGGAGATCAGACAAACTGGACGCGACGTTCTGCTCGATATTGACGTTCAGGGGCACCGGAAGCTGCGACGGCGTATTCCGGATGCCGTAAGTATATTTGTGCTTCCGCCGTCTTTTGCGGAACTCGAGGAGCGGCTTCGGCGACGCCATGCCGACGCCCCCGAGGTGATTGCCGAACGGCTTGCAATGTCACGCCGAGAAGTGGCACATTGGAAGGAGTATGATTACCTGATTGTGAATGACCGCCTTCCAGCCGCTGCCGCGGGTCTTCGCAACATCGTGTTGGCTTCACGCTTGCGCCGCCAGTGCCAGCATTGGCGCGTCAGGAGAATTATTGAAACATTTCTTGGAGGATAGATGGAGTTACCCAACAATATCGACAGCAAGTTCCGCTATATTCTTATTGCCGCCAAAAGGGCCCGGCAACTTCAGTCGGGCGCCAGGCCGCTCGTGCAGGCCCAGACGAAAAAGCCCACGAAGATCGCCCAGATGGAAGTCTCCGCAGGCCTGGTTCCGTTTGAAATCATTGAGGTCAAAACGGCAGACGAAAATGAGTAGAGTTGTAGCTTTGGATCGCCGCGCTCTATGAACATCAACCTTATGCACCGCGAATCGATTGCAACATGCGCCCGGGCGCACGAGCGAGATGCGACAGAGCGTGGCAGAGAGGTTTTTCGCTGAGGTATCCTTGATGCGCGTCGCACTTGGAGTTACGGGAGGAATCGCCGCTTACAAGGCGGCGGAATTGCTCCGAGTCCTCCAGGATCGCGGTCTGGACGTGCAGGTGGTGATGACCGCGGCGGCGCGCAACTTTATCACACCGCTGACGTTTGCTGCGCTTTCCGGCCACAAAGTCATCACAGAGATGTTCGGTGAAGGCGGTGAGGAGCCCAACGTTGAGAGTGCTATCGAGCACATTGCTGTCGCGCAGGCGATCGATGCCCTGATCATTGCGCCGGCCACGGCGAACGTCATCGCGAAGATGGCGCACGGCATTGCCGACGACTTCCTGACGACTCTCTTCCTTGCCACAACGGCCCCGATCATTGTTGCTCCAGCCATGAACGTTAACATGTGGGAAAATGCGGCGACGCAACAGAACCTGGAGTCCCTGCGGGCGCGCGGGGTGAAGGTCCTTGAACCCGATCAGGGATATCTGGCTTGCGGCATGACCGGCGCCGGACGCTTGGCATCCGTTGAATCGATCGCCCATGCCGTCTTTGAAACTCTGAAAATTCGCGACGATCTCAGGAATGAAACAGTTTTGGTCAGTGCAGGTCCGACCGAAGAGCCGCTGGATCCCATTCGTTACATTACGAACCGCTCATCAGGGAAAATGGGATACGCTTTGGCGGAGGCCAGTCGGAGACGCGGAGCTGCAGTCACGCTGGTCAGCGGCCCCACCCGCCTCCAGCCGCCCGCCGGCGTCACAGTCGAAAACGTCCGGACCACAGAAGAGATGAGCGGGGCGATGCTGCGATATCTTGACGGCGCCACGATGGTCCTGATGGCGGCCGCCGTCGTGGATTTTGCTCCCACCAGGGTCGAAGACGGAAAAATCAAGAAGCGTCAGGGAAGTCTCACGGTGGAATTCAAGCCGACGTTCGATATCCTCGCAGAGATCGCACGACGGCGTAAGCCCCATCAAATCATTGTGGGTTTCGCCGCAGAGACCGAGAACCTGCTGGAGAACGCGGCCGCCAAGCTTCGAGAAAAGCACCTGGATATGATCGTCGCCAACGACGTAACACAGCCAGGGGCTGGGTTTGACTCCGACACCAACATCGTTACGCTCATTTTCCCGGGTGGTGAAGTGAAAGCACTTGGGAAAATGAGCAAGCTTGACGTGGCAAACGCGATTCTCGATGAGGCGATCGGGTTGCGGTCGAAGCGGGCGGCAGCGCGGGAGGGGTAATCCGACTCCGAGCAGAATCTAAAACATGGAAGAGCACCTGCAGAAAAAAGTGGCCGACATGCTTGAGTTCTACGACGAACTGGGGCTTGGAGAATTCTACCTCCGGCGGCCCAGCCCACCGAAGGCCACTGCCATTTCCGCGGAATCTGCGGCTGGCGATACCCGAATTGGGATGCCGATGGAACAACCGGTCTTTGAAACTGGGTTTCCACGGCCTGACTCACCCTTTGGACAAACTCCGCCGAATTCGCGATCGAACAGTGCCGCGGTGTTGCAAACGGCCGTTGCGCCGGGGCCGGGCCCTCAGGTCCTGAGCCTTTTCGATTCACCTTCACCTGCGAGAGCCGCGCGAAAAGATGAAACGCTCGAAATGATCCGAGAAGACCTTGGCGATTGTCATCGTTGCCGGCTGGCCGCTGGGCGACACACGATTGTTTTTGGCCAGGGAAATCCGCACGCTGAGCTCGTTTTTGTCGGCGAAGGCCCGGGGGCTGACGAAGATGCCCAAGGATTGCCATTTGTCGGACGCGCCGGCCAGTTGCTGAATCGGATGATTCAGTTTATTGGAATGAAGCGCGAGGAAGTCTATATCTGCAATGTTGTAAAATGCCGCCCTCCGGGTAATCGTACGCCGCTGCCGGACGAAATCGAGATGTGCTCGCCGTTTCTGCTGCGGCAGATCGCGGTGATCCGGCCCCGTCTTGTCTGCTGCCTCGGCGCGCCCGCCGTCAGGACCCTGCTCGGAATCAAAGAGGGCATCACGAAAATCCGCGGCCGGTTCTACGACTTTCAAGGCACTCAGGCCCTGGCAACGTTTCATCCGGCATACATCCTTCGCAACCCGCGGGAAGAAAAGGTCCTCCGTGAAGACTTCCAAAAGATCGCTGAATTTCTGAAAATGCCTCGCTGATCTTTCAGCCTCGGTATTTGCCGGGCTTATCGGGCAACAATGCATTGTCGCCGTGCTCTTGCGTAATCGCCGGGCTTGCGAAGTGCTATCATGTTCGTAGCCTGTTGCTTACGGGGCCAGGCGAACAAGAATTCCATGTTGCAGTCGGCTCTGATGTTCAATGGATCTCAAAACTAAAATCCTGAATCCGCATCTGCCGGTGACCTTTTTTGAAATGGTGCCGCCCGCCGCCGGAAAGCCGGAAGCACTCAAATCTGCCATGGTGGAGATTTCAAGAATTCGGGACTTTGCCGACGCCATTAACCTACCGGAGATACACGATGAATCGCGGGGAGGGGACAGAACGTTCAAATTCGTTGAACGAATCGAACCGCGAGTTCTCGGCGGCAAGATCCGGAAGGAATTAAATCTTGACGTCGTCCTCAACCGTTGCGTGGTTTATGAACCTGATCAGGTTCGTTGGTTTCGGGAAACGCAGCACCAATACGACATCAGCAACTTTGTCCTCGTAGGCGGAGAATCCAGCCAAATCCAATATCCCGGACCCGGTGTTGTTGAGGCGGCCCGGCAATTGCGTGATGCGGGATTGCAGGTGACACTGGGTGGAATCACCATTCCCAGCCGCGCTCATGAAGTGGACCGTATCCGGCGGAAAGTAGAGGAAGGCCTTTGTTTCTTCACCACGCAGGTGCTTTTCGACTCGAACGACATTGTGTGGCTGGTGCAGCGGCTCAACGGTGTTGAGGCCAGGATATTTCTGAGCTTTGCGCCGGTCAGCCATCATCGCGACATTGAGTTTTTGCGCTGGCTGGGGGCCGACGTCCCCGCCGACCTTGACCATTTCCTGATTCATGGGGACGGGGAGGGGAAGCCGTCTCAGCATTCCGGAACCGATGCTTTTGAACGCTGCTTGGACCTTGCGCAGAGAATCCTGATGGATGTTTTCGATAATCTTCCCCCTGACCCGCCGCCTCTGGGCATTAACATCGAGCACATCAACCGTCGCAACTTCAATTTCGCCGTTGGGATGCTGGATAAACTCGGCACTTTCTACTCTAATCTCGTGGCCGCCCGCAGGCGCGCGGGTGTGGTCTGACCGCAACTCGAAGGCGCGTTGCAGTTTACCGGGCAAACCCTTCGCAGCAGCGTGGAAAATGCTCGAGATTGAAGGGCCGATAAAAAGCCAAGGACGGGCCGCGCAGCCTTAAGATGGGCCGGCGGCAGCGTGCTCCTGCGCAGGTTGTTTTTGCGTTTCGAGATAGCGTTTGCGACTCTCGATGATAGCCTGACGGGCTTCACGGGGACCCTTCCAGCCCTCCATCCGGGTCTTTTTGCCCTCAAGCTCTTTGTAAATGGTGAAGAAGTGTTCTATCTCCGTTAAGATGTGGGGGAAAATCTGGTCAATGGTGTGGATCTGATCATACCGAGGGTTACGATCAGGGACAGCTAGGATCTTTGTGTCCGGGCCATGTTCGTCAATCATGGAGAGCAGTCCCACCGGGCGGACTTCCAGCATGCAGCCCGGAAAGGTCGCTTCGTCCGCGGAAACAAGAACGTCAAGTGGATCGTTGTCTTCGGCCAAGGTTCCCGGAATGAACCCGTAGTCTCCCGGATAGTGCATTGGCGAATAAAGAGTGCGGTCGAGCCGGAAAACACCCAGCGTCCTGTCGTACTCGTATTTATTGGAAGAATTCTTTGGGATTTCCACAATCATCCGGACGATTTCCGGCGACTGTGGACCAGGATCAAGTGTATGCATCATAGGTTGCATTCTTCCAGCCTATCCAAATCCCGGATTTATTGCAACAGCCGTAAGATGCGGAATTTTCACGTTTTACGGCTGCGGCCGGGGCTGTTTCACGCGGTTTGTCAACGCGTTCGGAAGCGTGTTGAACGGAGGCGCCACCCCGCCCGGGACTGGCTGGCCTTGCATATCCAGCTTACAATCCAGCCATGAGCGGAGATCGATCAGGCGAAAGACCCAGTCGTGCCAAGCCCACATTGGTGCAGGTCGCTGTGCTGGCGGCGATGCGGCAGCCGCTCACCTATTCAGTTCCTGATTCCATGGATCTACACATTGGGCAGCGGGTTCTGGTCCCGTTGGGGGCAAGGCGGGTTGCGGGAATTGTACTCTCAGCTTCGCCGCCGCTTCCGCCTGGAATCGACGCGCGGCCGGTGCTTAAGGTGCTTGATCCCGAGCCGGTGCTTTCCCCGGAACTTCTGACCCTTGGAATGTGGATTTCTGAATACTACGTGTCACCGCTCGGCGAAGTTTTTCGGGCGATGTTGCCCCTGCATCCTCATTCAAAGAAGGTCCAACTGGTCGAACTGACAGAAGCCGGCAAGCAAAAACTTAATGAAATGGCGAACAGTCTTCTGGAAGAAGCCAGGGAAAGCGACGAGTTCAAACTTCTCAAGCTTGTGTCCGATCAGCCCGGCGTAACGCTCGCGACCATCCGCCGAAGATTCGAAGGAATTTCACCGGGGCTTATCCGTGAAGCCATTGAGAAGCGCCTGCTCGTAGTTTCGCGCGTGGAACGCGAGCGTGGTGCGAGAAAGGTGATGGCTGTGCGCTTGTCGGGCGCGATGCCACAGGGGGCTCCGAAACTGTCGCCGGTCGCCCTGCGAATTATCGAGGCGCTCGAACGAGGCGGCACGGTGAACGATCATCGCGAACTCTTGAAATCCGCGCGCGCTACGCTTTCTCATTTGAGAAAGTTGAACGAACAGGGAATGATCGAGTTCGACGAACCGTCAATCGCTCCCGCGGCGGCCGTTCCCAACGCGATGCCTCTTCTTAACCTGACAGCCGCACAGGCACGGGCGCTTGAGGACCTCGCGCAGCGGCTCGATTCCCGCCGGTTCAGTACCGTTTTGCTTCACGGCGTCACCGCAAGCGGGAAAACAGAAATCTACATGCGCCTGGTTGAACGGTGCCTCGATGCGGGGCGGACTGCGCTGGTTCTTGTGCCGGAAATCGCGCTGACTCCCGCCTTGCACCAGCAGTTTCAGGCACGCTTTGGATGCTCTATGGCCGTGCTGCACAGCGGGCTTCCCGAGGGCCAGCGCCATGATGCCTGGTGGCGAGTGCGCAGGGGTGAAGCCCGTGTTGTGCTGGGGACCCGCTCCGCGTTGTTTGCACCGCTGGAGGATCTGGGCATCATTATCGTGGATGAAGAGCATGAACCGAGTTACAAGCAGGAGGAGACTCCCCGGTATCATGGGCGGGACACAGCCATCGTGCGCGGGCAATTGTCGAAGGCCCTCGTCGTTCTCGGGTCGGCAACACCGTCTCTCGAGAGTTACATGAATGCTGAAAAAGGAAAGTATCACCTTCTTACGCTTGCCGAGCGCGTTGGAAGCCGCCCGCTGGCCAGCGTAGAGATCATCGATATGCGGGAAGAGTTCCGCCAGACCCGCACGAGCGTGCCGATTTCGCGGCGCCTGCGACAGGAAGTGGAGGCTCAACTGCAATGTGGAAAACAGACCATGATTTTGTTGAACCGGCGCGGCTATTCCTGGTTTCTCCTTTGCCGGAGTTGCGGACAATCTGAACGATGCGTAAATTGTTCAATTTCGCTTACGTACCACAAGCGTGAAAACCGGCTGATCTGCCACTACTGCGGTTATCAGACCACTGTTCCGGTGCGTTGCCGATCCTGCGGCAGCGAATACCTCTATTACGTGGGCGAAGGAACGGAAAAGTTGGAACAAAAGCTCACGGAGTTGTTTCCCCGGGCAAGAGTAGGCCGCCTCGATCGGGATGCAGCGAGACGGCCTGGCCAATACCTCAAAATACTTTCGGACTTTCGCGACGGGAAGATCGACATCCTGGTGGGAACACAGTTGATTGCAAAAGGGCACGATTTTCCAGGAGTTACGCTCGTGGGGATTGTTTCTGCCGACACTTCGCTGGCGTTGCCGGACTTCCGCGCTGCCGAACGGACGTTTCAGCTCCTGACCCAGGCCGCGGGACGTGCCGGACGGGGCGACTCACCGGGCCGAGTCCTTGTTCAGACCTTCTATCCGGAACATTACGCAATCCGGTTTGCCGCCGAACAGGACTACAAGAAATTCTTTGCCAAGGAACTGCATTTCCGTCGCATGTTGCATTATCCACCTGTTGCCGCTCTGGCGAATGTCGTTGTCCAGGACAAAAGCCTTGAACAGGCTTCGCAGATTGCAACCGAAGTTGGCAAGTTCTTCCAGAATCTCGGTGACTTGGCTCGGGGCGTTCGCGTTCTCGGTCCCAGCCCTGCGCCGCTGGCCAAAATTGAAGGCCTGTTTCGTATCCAGTTCCTTTTGAAAGCGTCCTCCCGCGCAAAACTTAACATGGTTCTCCGGCGCCTGGCGGACGAGTGCGACCAATGGGGAGGACGGGCGCGTGCGGTAATGATTGATATGGATCCAGTCAGCCTGATGTAAGCGCCACCACGCGGAAACAAGGAAGTTAACAGGGAGTGTGAGAACCTGCTGCGATGTTTTTCCCAGTGTGCCGCATCCATGCCAAGGGGGATGTCAGATTCTCAACGCAGGTGATCTCAAATCGCTTCGGCCCCAAACGGCTTTTCTTGAAAAGCCCCGTGGCTGAACCTGGAACAGGAAAAGAGGTCGTCACCAAGCTTTTGAAAAGCAGATTTTACACTTGTCATCATGAGCGCTGCGAACAATTCATATATGTATTTTCAGAGAAATACAGAGATGCTTTGCTTCGCTCAGCATGACAGTTTGGCTTTTCCCAGCAACTTGTTATGGAAGCGACTGAAGCTCTTTTCCCGGTTTGAAGCGGACGGCCTTACCAGGCTGGATATTAACCTCTGCCCCCGTGCGAGGGTTTCTTCCAATACCGGTCTTGCGGGGCTTCACGTTGAAAACGCCAAATCCTCGCAACTCTATCCGTTCTCCCTTGGCCAGGGCCTTCTTCATCGACTCGAAGACGGTCTCCACGGCAATTTCGGCCTTGGTCTTTGTAATGCCGGTCCGGTTGACAACATCATTGACGAGATCAAGCTTTATCAATAGAAACCTCCACAAAACACAGGATTTCATCGTAAAAAGCCCCTTCGGCATTGTCAAGCTGTTTTCAACTGTATTATGATTCGAGGCTCTGTCTGCTTGCACGGGGCCGTTCACCGGAGTCAAGTAAAAGCGTTTGAAACGAATTCTAAGCAAGGGAGCTTCCATGTCTGTCAAGAGCGACCGCTGGATCCGCCGCATGGTTCAGGAACACCAAATGATCACGCCATTTGCCGAAAACCAGAAACGCGATGGCGTCATCTCCTACGGGCTTTCGTCATACGGGTACGATCTGCGCGTGGCGGATGAATTCAAGATTTTCACTAACGTCAACAATTCCATCGTCGATCCCAAACGCTTCGACGAACGCTCATTCGTGGAATTCCAGGGGCCGGTGTGCATTGTTCCGCCTAACTCATTCGCGCTCGCGCGCTCGGTGGAATACTTCCGGATTCCACGCAACATCCTAACGATATGCGTTGGGAAATCAACATATGCCCGTTGCGGCATCATAGTAAACGTAACGCCGCTCGAGCCTGAGTGGGAAGGGTATGTAACGCTGGAAATTTCCAATACCACTCCGCTTCCTGCGCGGGTATATTCAAACGAGGGGTTGTGCCAGATCGTGTTTTTTGAGTCCGACGAAGTCTGCGAAACGTCTTACAAGGACAAAAAGGGGAAATATCAGGCGCAACAGGGCATCGTTTTGCCTCGAATCTGATGAATTCTTGCCTCAGGATTCTGGCGTTTCCGCTCCTGGCGCTGCTGTGTTTCTGCGGCGCCGCATGGAGCGCTTCACCCTGGCAGGCAACGGCCAGTGCCACGCGGCAAGTTGAACGTCAGCAGACTTCCAACACGCAGTCGAATTCAGCCCCTGAGCGTTACGAACTCCCGCCCCGGAAACGGGCCGAAGCGGAAGCGTATTCACGAACGCAATACGCACTCTATTTTTCAGGCGTCGCGCTTTCTCTCCTGATTTACTTCGTTCTTTGGCGGCTGAAAATCGGAGTCGTTTTCCGTGAATGGGCGCGCCGCGTCTCTCGCCGGCACTTCCTGCAATGCCTGGTCTTTGTCCCTTTGTTCCTTGTATGCGTCAGGCTGCTGTTGTTCCCGTTTGATTTCTATTCGGACTACGTCGTCGAGCACCGGTTTGGACTGATGACTCAGGATTTTGCTTCCTGGATGGCGGATTGGGGCAAAAGCCTTCTGCTTTTCATCGTTGCCGGAGTTGTGATCGTCTGGATTTTTTATGTGATTGTGAGACGCAGTCCAGGGCGTTGGTGGTTCTATTTTTGGGCATCAACGCTTCCCATCACACTTTTTGTGGTATTCATCGAGCCTTTTGTCGTCGAGCCTCTTTTTTACAAATTCACGCCGCTAGAAGCCACGCGGCCGGCTCTTGTCACACAAATTGAGCGCATGCTCCAGCGTGCCGACCTCAGGATTCCTCCCTCGCGCATTTTTGAAATGAACGCCAGCTCCAAGACGAATACCATTAACGCCTACGTTTCCGGCCTCGGCGCGAGCAAGCGCGTGGTGGTGTGGGACACGACCCTGAAAAAGCTATCCGATGATGAGACGTTGATAGTGCTTGGGCATGAGATAGGACATTACGTACTGCACCATGTCATCAAGGAGTTCGTCCTAGTTGAACTGGTTGCTCTTGTATTTATCGGGCTGGGGTTTGTCCTTGTGAGGGGGTTGATCCGCCGATACGGCAACCGAACTGGACTTCTAGGCGAAGGCGATCTGGCGTCCCTGCCCCTGATGCTTTTTGTTCTGACGATTCTGACCTTTCTCTCTTCGCCTGTCGTCAACGGCATTTCACGCCACTATGAACATCAGGCCGATCAATTCGCCATCGAGGTTACATACGGCGTTGTTCCACACCCCAATACGGCGGGAGCCCGGGCGTTTCAGATCCTGGGTGAGCAGGACCTTGCTGACCCCGATCCAAGTCCCTTCATTGTCTTCTGGCTCTACAGTCATCCACCGATCAGCCAGCGCATCCGGTTTGTTCTAAACTACAGGCCCTGGACCCAAGGCAGGCCGATGAAATTCATTCACGCTGGGAAATCTTAAGCTGAGATTCCGGGTCTCGTGCCAGCTTGCCTATGCTGTCGCGGCGGTTCCAAGGGCCTCGCGTGCGGAAACAATATCTGCTTCCACCATCATCCTGACCAGTTGGGAGAACTCCACCGTCGGCTGCCATCCCAGTTCCTTCCGTGCAAGGCTGGCGTCCGCCCGCAGATCGTGGATCTCTCCGGTTCGCAGCAGGTGTGAGTCAACTTCCACCCAGTCTTCAATCGAGGGTACGTCGGCGCCATCGGTAATGTCGTTCAGCTCCACCAGCACTTGGCGAATGAAGTCCTCCACGCTGTGGGAAATCCCCGTACCAACCACATAATCCTTCGCCGATCCATTCTGAAGCATGGCATGCATGGCTTTTACGTAGTCCCCAGCGAACCCCCAATCACGCCGGGAGTGCAGGTTCCCCAGCTTAAGCTTTGACCGATCACCCAACGCCCACCGCGCTGCCGCGCGGGTGATCTTGCGCGTCACCATTTCCGGCCCGCGGCGAGGTGATTCATGGTTGAACAGAATGCCACCGGCAACAAAGATTCCCCGGCTGCGATAGATTTCCACCAGGCGGTGGGCCGCCATTTTTGAGGCACCGTACGGCGATGTGGGATTGAAAGGCGTCCGCTCGCTGCATAGGGTGCCGGCATTTCCGAACATTTCCGAAGTCGAAGCCTGATAAACGCGCGTATCAGGCTTCTGGCGTTCGACGATCTGCAAAAGGCGCGCAAGGCCGCCGGCATTGATGTCAAATGTTTCAGCCGGACATTCCCAACTGGTCGGCACAAAAACCTGTCCCGCCAGGTTATAGAGTTCATCCGGCCACGCCTTTCTGAATGCGACGGCAAGCGATTCAGAATCGCGGAGGTCGCCATAGACGAACTCGATCCGATGGGCAATGGGCCCAAGCCACCGCAGCGTCGATGGCTCCCGCCGCACCAGCCCCCAGACTTCATATCCCAGGCCAAGCAGATATTCAGCGAGATAACTGCCATCCTGTCCCGAGATTCCCGTAATCAGCGCTCTTTTCATTATCGAAAATCCTTCACCGTAACAGTCTTTGCCACGTCAGACAACACGCCCCAGCGATCCTTCCCCGATCTGAACTTATGCGAAATCACCAACTGCCTGAGCGCTCCGGGCATGCCCTGAACGCTAAAGAGCCAAAACCTCATTATAAACTTGCAGGTAGCCTTTCGCCGTGCGGTGCCATGTGAAAGTCCTCGCCCGCGCAAGACCGCGTTCGATCATCACTCTGTTTAGTCGCTCATCTTCTGTTGCTATCACGATTTTTCTTGCGATATCGTCCGGATCGTGCGGATTCACAAAGAGCGCCGCATCGCCACCCACCTCGGGCAGCGAGGACGCCTCTGAGGCCACAACCGGCAGACCGTGTGCCATGGCTTCCAGAACCGGAAGACCGAAGCCTTCTTCGAAAGACGGAAAGAGAAATACGTTTGCGGCGTCGTACAACACGGGAAGCTGTTCGGCGGGCACGTAGCCGAGCACTACCACGCGCGAGGCGAGGCCTTCGGTGCGAATAAAATCGTGGATTGCCTCGCTGCCGTGGCCGTTCCCGCCGGCAATCACCAGGCGGTAGCGCTCTGGCAAACGCTGGATTGCTCTTACGGCGTTCAGTGTGTTCTTCCTTGTCTGGATGACCCCGACGGTAAGAACCATGATGTTGCCTTTTCCAACCAAACGCTCGCGCTCGAGCGCGCGGCCCTCGGGGTCGAGCGAAGATGCTGGAAGGTCAACTCCAAAGGGGATCCGGCGGATTTTTTCGCGGGGAACGCCGATGTGCTTCAATAGCTGGTCCGTTGTGTACTGCGAAGGCGTTATAACGCACACTGCCCGCTCCACTGCCTCCAGCAGCAAGGCGGAGAACTTCCGCTGGAACTCCGGCGTCGAGTAGTTTTTCCCCGTCAGCGGAAACAGGTCAATGACGGTAACGATCTCCTTTTTGAATCGAAATGCAGGCGGCCGCTGCACCAGGCTGTGGAACAAGTCCGCCTGCCAAGGAAGCCAGAACGTCCATGGCTTCTGGTAGTATCGCACGGAGAATCGCGGGCCATGCAGACCTGCACTCGAATGGGGTCGCAGAAACTCGCGCCGCGATTTGAAGCGCGAAAGCCGGTAGCAGAGCAAGTAATGATGTTCGCACTCGATCTCAGCAAGAGATTCGATGAGCCTCCGGCAGTACACCGCCACCCCGGAAGGCTGCGGATCCACGGTATAAGTGGCGTCGAGGGCAATCGTGGCCATCAGATGGATTCTCGATTCAACCGCGTGAATTGTCCGAATGATTTTCCCGCTGCGGTCTGGGAAGAAAAACTACGTTCGCATTGAATTCACGATATGATCAAGCTCGTATTCTTTGATCTTTCTGTACACGGTCGTTTTGCCGATGCCGAGCAACTTTGCGGCTTGCAGGCGGTCGCCGCCTGTCATTTCAAGTGCCTGACGAATGGCATCCCGCTCTCTTTCCCGCAAAGTGGAGAACCTCTGCCTCCCGCCATCGCTCTCAATTGAATACAGAACGGACGAAGGCAGGTCTTTCACCTGGATTTCCGGCGGAGAGCCAAGCGCGAGCGACCGCTGGATGCAGTTCTCCAGTTCGCGAACATTGCCGGGCCAGTCGTAATTCATCAGCCGGCTCATGGCTTCGTCGGATATGTGTTTAATGCCTCCGGCTCCGCTGTAACGGTCAATAAAGTGATGCACAAGAAGCGGAATATCATTCTTGCGTTCCCGGAGAGGCGGCAATTTGATCGAAACGACGTTCAACCGGAAGAACAGGTCTTTCCGGAATGTCCCGCGGGTGATCGCGCCTTCAAGATGCTGATTGGTCCCGGCAATGATGCGGGCTTCGAGCGGCGTGCGCTGGTTGCTGCCCACCGGACGCACTTCGCGTTCCTGAATGGCGCGAAGGAGCTTTGATTGCAGTTCTACGGGCATTTCCGCAATTTCATCCAGAAAGACTGTCCCTTTTCCTGCCGCAGCCAGAAGGCCCTGCCGATTCTGGTTCGCGCCGGTGAAGGCGCCTCTGACGTGGCCAAACAGCTCGCTTTCGATCAGGGTTGGAGACAACGCGCCGCAGTCAACGGGAACAAACGGAAGGTCACGCCACGGACCATAGGAATGGATCGCTCGCGCGACGAGTTCCTTCCCTGTCCCGCTTTCTCCAAGGACCAGCACGGGATGCCGCTTGTTTGCGACCTTCAGGACTATTTCGTAGATCCTTTGCATTTTGGCGGAAGCTCCGATCAGGGCTCCCAAGCCCTGGCGGGCCTCAAGTTGCTGGCGCAGCATGCGGTTCTCTTGCGACATCCGCCTCTCATTCGCCAGGCGTTCCAGCAGGTTTTCGAGCTCAGCCACATCGAACGGGCCTATCAGGCAATCGTGGGCGCCTTGCCGGACAGCCTGCTGTGCCAGAGCGGCATTCTCCGCGCCGGCCAATACAATCGTGCTGGATTCAGGCGAACATCTCCGGGCTGCCTCGACAAGTTCCGGCACGCGCAGACCTGGAAGTTGTATGTCAGCCAGAACGATATCAACCTCTCCGCCGGTGATAAGATCAATCGCAGCGGAGGCAGTCGCTGCGGAGCGGACCTCACATTTCATGCGCTTCGCCGCTCTCAGTGAGGCATCGAGCAGTGATTGATCTTGTGATGCGATCAGAAGCTGCATGTCCGTCATTTGCGTATGCCTTCCGGCGGTTGCGACGGCGGAAAGCGTGCTCAGTATAAAAACGATATTTGCGGGAAGTCAAAACAAATCCCACAATGGAACTCGTCCAGCCGTGCTGTTCCCTGAAAGGGAATTGCCCGGCAGCCCCTGTCGGACGGTGACCCAGGGCGACCTGATGTCGAAATCATCTCGACGGCGCAACTCAACCGTCATCGCTTTATATAATTCAACGGACCAATCTATACTATAGTGATTGGAAGGAGAACAGGTTGCCGAGACAAGCGAAAATCCTGGTTGTTGATGATGACGCCAGCGAGCGGGAGGGGCTGGCTGAACTGCTCAGGGTCTGGGGATACGAGGCGGAAGTCGCCGCTGACGGCCAGCGAGCCCTTGACCAGGCTGAGGTGTTCAATCCCAGCCTTGTGATTTCCGACCTTCGCATGCCGGGCCTGAGCGGGATGGACGTGCTTAGAAAGATGCGCGAGTCCCGCCCAGACGTCGCATTCATCATGCTGACGGCGCAGGGAACAATCGAAGAGGCCGTCGAAGCTACAAAGCTGGGGGCGTTTAACTTCCTCGAAAAGCCCGTCGATCCAAAGCGCCTCGAAATCGAACTCCGCAACTGCCTGGAGCGCCGTGAAAACGAGCTCCAGCTTGAAATCGCTAACCGGCGCCTGCGGGAGGCGGGCATCCTGGGGCAACTGGTGGGGCGATCGAAAAAGATGCAGGAGATCATGTCGATCATCGCCACGGTTGCTCCTTCACGTGCCAGCGTCCTCATTACCGGCGAAAGCGGGACCGGCAAAGAGTTGGCGGCGCGAACCATCCATGAGCTCAGCCCGCGCAAAGGCAAGCCTTTCGTCGCGGTCAACTGCGCCGCGATCCCCGAATCTCTGATGGAGAGTGAAATCTTCGGCCACGAGAAGGGCGCCTTTACCGGCGCGGTCGAGCGCCGCATGGGCTGCTTCGAGCTTGCTGACGGCGGAACTCTTCTGCTTGATGAGATCGGCGAAATGCCTGCGCAGACGCAGGCCAAGCTGCTGCGCGTTCTTGAAGATTCCAAATTGCGCCGTCTGGGAAGCAAGAACGAGATTTCTGTGGATGTCCGTGTTCTCGCGGCAACCAACAAGATTCCTGAGGAAGCTGTTTCAAAAGGTGAGCTTCGCAGCGACCTTTACTTCCGGCTGAACGTTGTGCAGATCACGATGCCGCCTTTGCGCGAACACTTGAGCGACCTGGAACCGTTAACGCAAGCACTTATCGAAGAACTGAACCGCAAACATCACACACGGGTCAAGACTGTTGACAGCAGCCTGCTTGAAGCGTTCCGCCGCTATTCCTGGCCCGGAAACATCCGCGAGCTGCGCAATACGCTGGAACGCATGATGGTGCTGAGTTCAAGTGAAGTTCTGCGGAGCACGGACCTCCCCGCTGATTTCGGAAAGGCCGCAACGGCGGCTCCGGGCGACGACCTTCATCTTCGTCCGGGCATGACTGTCGGCGAAGCAGAGCGGCGGCTTATTTTTGAGACGCTGGCTTTTACAGGCAACAACAAGACCCGGGCAGCAGAGATGCTGGGTATCAGTCTGAAGACTCTTCACAATAAGCTGAAGGAATATGAGGCTGAGCCTCAAAGCTAAGCTGACGGCACTGATTGGCCTGCTGGTTCTGGTCGTGGTGCTGGCCATCTCTGCGCTCTATCTTTCCATCCTGACGCATGAGGCCCTCGCCGATGTGGGGCGTCGCGGGATGTTTGTGGCAGATGCGGTTTCTCATCAAGCCCAAACCGTGCTCGCGCAAAGCCATCTTCCGCCGGGTGTTGAGCCGTCGGACTCCCAGGCTGTCCTGAAGTTTATTCAATCGCGCCTGGCGTCAGACCCCAACCTGAATTCGGCAATTGAATCCGCTGTTGGCTTTTCTTTCACCACATATTACGTAGCCATTACAGACACCAGTGGAACCATTTTCGTCCACAACGACCCCACGCAGATCGGCAAGGTGTTCGCTCCCGCACCGCCTTTCGAACAACTCCTCAGTTCCAGCATATTCCACCAGCTTAAGGTCATATACGGCCCGCCGCAGGTGTATGACGTCGTTCATCCCATGAAAGTGGGCGATCAGCCCCTGGATGTCCGTGTCGGCGTGTCAACACTGCTGGTTGCCACCCAGATGACGCCGGAGTTGCGCCGCGCATCGCTGCTTGCAATTTTGGCCCTTATCCTCGCAACGCTTTCTGCCAGCCTGCTCTCATACGGCGTGCTTCGTCCCCTTAAGACGATTTCGCACAGTGTTGAGAGGATGGCCCGCGGCGAAGACCCGGGCCCGTTGAAGGTCAACCGCAGGGATGAATGGGGCATTCTGTCTTCCAAGCTGAACCTGCTGGGAGAGCAAATCCGGGGTGAGAAGACGGCATTTATAAGACTCAAGGAAAACCTTGACCAACTATTCGCCAACCTGGCGGACGGCCTTTTGCTGTTTGACAAACAGGACCAACTGGTTCTCGCCACTCCAGCTGTAGAACGGTTTCTGGGCTCGCCTCCGGAGTCATTGCTGCATCGGACGGCCCAGGAGGTCTTCAGCAGTGACCGGCCCATGGACCGTGTGCTTCGCGAAGCATTCAAGAAGAGGGAAGCTGTGATCTGGGAATCCGAGGAAGAAGCCGGGGAGAGTGATGGAGGACCACGGATCGCCGTAAGTGTGCAATTTGCCCAGACGGGCGGAGAACCCGTCGGCGCTCTGGTAACGGTGCGGGATGCCGGCACGCGCGCTCAACTGGAAGACCAGATCGCTGTGGCTACAAAACTGGCTGCGCTGGGACGTATTACCTCCGGCGTCGCGCACGAAGTCAAGAACCCGCTCAACGCAATGGTCCTTCAATTGGAGATCCTTAAAGCCAAGCTGGCTGAGCACAGCACGGCCGTGAAGCCACAGCTTGACACCCTTTCATCGGAAATCCGGCGACTGGACAGGGTTGTGAAAACTTTTCTGGACTTTACCCGTCCGGTGGAATTGCGCCTGAGCGATACGGACCTCGAGCAGGTTGTCCAGGAAGTCTTTACACTTGCCGAGCCGCAGGCGCAGCAGAACCATGTAGTGCTCACAATTGAAAAAGATGGCCCTGTCCCCAGGATTAAAGTTGATCGCGACCTCTTCAAACAGGCCCTTCTGAATCTGGTGCTGAATGGCTGCCAGGCCATGCCTTCGGGAGGCAGGCTAAAGATCAGGCCCAGGAAGGCGGAACGCCGGGTGGAACTTGAAATAGTGGACCAGGGCGTAGGAATTCCGCCTGAGGTGCAGCCCAAGATTTTCTCCCTCTTTTTTACGACGAAGCCCGGTGGTTCCGGCGTGGGTCTGGCCATGGCCTATCGGATTATTCAGCTTCATAACGGGTCGATCGACTTCTCGAGCGCACCCGGCCGTGGGACCACTTTTCGAATCGCCTTGCCTGCATGATGACCTTCCTGACGCCCCCCGTCGGACGCCTCACCCGGTCCAGGGTAGCCGGCGCGCAGGTTGCAGCTACCTCCAGGACAATTTACGGGGTAGAATACGGACATAGGAGTTGAAGGCAAGCGGGAAAGAATACCATTTCGATTCCTGATGGCGCACGGAATTTGAACTCCCTGCGCCGTTCAAACTCGGTTTGAGAGGAGGAGCCATGGCACTGAGTAAGCTCCAGAAATTCTTCACTGGGCCCGCACCACGCTTGTCGCGGCAAGATGCCATGAAGGTATTCACTCGTGACCAATTTAAATGCCAGTATTGCGGACTGGATGGCCTGCATCAGTTCACAAACTGGCTGGTCCTTACTGTTGACCACGTCCATCCGCACGCCCACGGCGGAACGAGGAAAATGGAAAACCTCGTCACCTGTTGCCAGCCGTGCAATGTCATCAAGGGAAAACGCATCTTCAAGTCATTCGAGGATGCCAAAGCATTTGTGTTGAAGAAGCGCAAAGAATGGGAACAACTTTACCTGGAGCAGGCGAAGGCTGCCGAGCGGCACGTTGCCAGCCATCAATCAGCCTGATTCACCTGATTCCTTCGGGGGTCAGTTCCGGCATGACTGAGGCAGGGCCCGCAACCTCGTAGGTGGAGGTGGGCCTTTACACGGCTAACCAGGGCACTTGCCATCTGGAGCATTGTTTCAGGATGGAGTTGCCCGGCCGCCCGATGCCCGGATCGCCCCAACTTTTGCAGAGGTGATAGAATTTAAGACGCCTTGACTTGGAAAGCTGTAGTTTGCACGCTTGCTGTCATGTTTGGGGGATGCCCGAAGAGGCAGACGGGGCCGCAGATTATTTATGTCCCGTCGCCGCCTCCGGCAAGCGCACCCTCGCAATCCGATCAGACTATGGTTGTTCAGGCTCCTGCGCCACCGACCCCGACGGAGACCCTTCCCCAGCCTCTTCCACGAGTGGCCGCGGAGCCTGCACCCAGCAAAGCTCCCCGCCCCAGACGCGCGGAAGTTAAAAGCCCCCCAGAGGAAGAAACGGCTGAAGTCCCTGCGCTTCAGTCGGCTCTGAGTCCGACTCAGGCTTCAGAGTTGCGCAGCCGGGTGTTCAGGTTGCAGGAAGGGATTGAAAAGCGAATCGCGCTTCTTAGCAAGGAGTGGTTGTCACCCGGCGAGCGCAGCACGCTGGAAGGAGCGCGCGGGTTCCTTCAGCAGTCGCAGAAGGCGCTCCAGGAATCAGATTTACAACGGGCAGACAATCTTGCCCACAAGGCCGATGTTCTCGTAACTTCCGTTGAACAATCTCGATAACTGAATTGCTTGATTTTGCTATATCTCAAGTATATGGATCAGTGTCAGCAGCAGGAACACCTTCCTTCCTGCTATGATATGCAGCTTTGTACTGAACTCTCAACCCTGTGATATCAGAGGTAACATGGCGCGATACTTTTCTGCTCATACAACAGCCTGCCTGACCAAGCAGGCCCTGAAAGAACTGATGCAGCGGCTTCTCGCCGCAACGGAGGTGAGGGTCCTCCGCGCAGTCTCCAGCCAGGTAGGGGGCCGCATGCTCACCGAAGCGGAAGCTCCCGACCGCCAGACTCTTGAAAAGTTCTTTGACGCGCACTTCGTCAACTGCGAATGGATCATGCGCATCGACATTGATGCTCAGCCTGGCGGGATCACGGAGTATTGAGTGGCACATTTACATCCAGTGATGGCGGTTCTTATAAATGCTGGCAAGGCGACGGGGAGTTTTCTCCTTGATCGCGAGGTAGCGCCGAAGGACTTTTTCATAGCGGTGATTTGACGTCTTCAGCCTGCGGTGACGAAGCCGGACTAAAGCCCTCTCGACGCTCCAGACATTTCTTTTTGAAAAGTGCCAATCCGTTTTCACCAGGGTGCGAAGGTCGGCCAGCACGTAGCCGATAATCCTCGCTTTCTCGTTCACATAAGGATCGACATAACTCATCACCGGATGGCGCAGGGTTCGATAGACCGGCTTGCAGGCCTGAAGGCTGAAGTCGCGTGACCTGCCGATTGTTCCCCACCGGCCGTGCTCGCGGAATGGGTACACAACATGGTCCAGTTTGTCTTTGGACGTCATGTCAAGCAGCAGCGGCGGGTATCCGTGCTGTTCCAGAATGGTGGCCGCCACGAGCGCGGCTTCGAGACAATGCAAGGTTTTGTGTCGCAGGGCCCCGCGAAAACTTCTCAGCGTTTCACCGCCCTTTTCGTGATTGTAAGTGAATGCGCGGAGAAATTTCTGGACCTGGCGGGGGGTCTGAAGGTTTGAATAATTTCCCACTCCTTGCGCGTGAAAGCATTGCGAGGGGGCGGCGCGCAAGGTGTTGTCCACGCGGTGTTCAGGTGGCGCAAGCCTTTTAATCTCCCGTTCCCCACCGATCATACCAAAGCTGAAAGCAGAGAAGCGTCCACAGGGCCTTACGGTGGTCGGCACGTCCTGCCGCATGCTCGTGAATCAGTTGTCGAACGTAAGCAGGGTTGAATAACCCCTGGCGGTTGAGCTTCCCGTCATTCAGTGTTTCCTTTACCAGCGGATGGAGTTCGTTTCGAAGCCAGCTTGCAATGGGCACGGTGAATCCCCGCTTCTGCCGGTAAACAATCTTGCGCGGAAGCCACTCTTCAACGGCCTTTTTCAGTATGTATTTTCCTTTGAATCCGCGCATCTTGAGATTGGTGGGCAGACCTGCTGCAAATTCGATCAGGCGATGGTCGAGGAATGGCGTCCGCATTTCGAGTGAACATGCCATGCTGGCCCGGTCCACCTTGACGAGCAGGTTGTCTTCAAGGTACATGCGGAAGTCCAGATAAAGCATCTCTGCCAGGACTTCATCGAATCGCGCTCCTTCCAGGACCCTGGGCAATGGATTGAAAATCACGCTGCTCGGCGGATGGGGCCCCTCCCAACCGGGCGTGAAGAGTTGGTCAAGCTCGGTGGGAGAAAACATGCCGAACCAGGTGTGATGACGCACCGCAGGGCTTTTTTCTGCATGGGTCAGGAAGCGGCGAAGGAAAAGCCCCTTGGGCACGGCGTTTGAAGAGACCGGCAACAGTTCCCGCAGCCGGTCGAAAACCTGCCTGCGCAAAACCTTGGGAAGTTTCAGATAGTATTCCGCCGCTCGGGCTCCCAAGTAGGTAGGGTAGCCTCCGAACAACTCGTCACCGCCCTCGCCGCTCAACGCAACCTTGATGCGCTGCCGTGCAAAGCAGGACAGAAGATACGTCGGAATGATCGCGGGGTCGGCCATCGGCTCGTCGAGATGGTTGACCAGGGTTTCTAATGCGCCCCGCATGCTTTTGTCGTCTGCGATCAGGACGTGATGCTTTGTGTGGAAATGCTTCGCAACATACTGAGCGTATTCACCTTCATCAAAGGAACGCTCGGGAAAGGAAACCGAAAAACTGTTGACGTTGCCGGGCGAGAGCTCGCTCATCGTCGCTACAATGGTGGAAGAATCGATTCCGCCACTCAGAAACACGCCCAGCGGCACGTCGCTGACAAGCCGTGATATCGCAGCTTCGCGGAGCTTCTCCCGTAGCTCTTCGCACGCATTCTCTTCCTGCTCTCGAGTCAGCTTTCCAAGTTCCGGCGGCCGCAGGTAGTCTTGTAATCTCCAATAGCACTCAATGCGGGCGCCCTGATTTTCAACGATCATCAGGTGCGCCGCTGGCAGCTTTCTGATCTGCGCGAAAACAGAACGCGGCGTGGGGAAATATCCATAGAAGAAATACTGCGAGAGAGCCTCGGGATCGAGGCGCCGACTGACGTGAGGGTATTGCAGAAGCGATTTAATTTCCGACCCGAAAAGCAGTGTGCCGTCGTCCCGCCAGTAATAGAGCGGTTTTTCGCCGGCGCGATCGCGCGCGAGCACCAGCCGCTTTGCGCGCTCGTCCCACAGAGCGATGGCAAACATGCCGTTCAGGTCGCGCACAAAGTCCACGTCCTTCTCTTCGTAAAGATGCGCGATAACCTCGCCGTCAGACTGTGTTTTGAACCGATGACCGCGCTCAAGCAGACCCTTGCGCAGGTCGCGGTAGTTGTAGATCTCGCCATTAAAAACCAGCGTGACGTCGCCGGTTTCATTGGACAGCGGCTGGTCGCCCGTCTCGAGGTCAATGATGCTCAGGCGGCGAATGGCGAGCGCCAGATGGGTCCGCTCGAATTTGCCCTCGCTGTCCGGCCCTCGATGCCTGATTTGCGCAGACATTCGGTCGATCAGTCCAGGGCAGTCAAGAGGCCTCAGGTCCAGGTTGTGAACACCGCAAATTCCGCACATGATACTTTCTACTTGCCAGCCCGCGTTTTTTTCATATGATGATCAGCTTCATTTCTCCGATTTGCTGGTCTGGCTGCTGCCGGCGGGTATCTCCCAGACGGAGTATTGCCAACCCGTCCACATCGGGTCCATCGAGCCAACCGCGTTGGCCAGTTGCGCCACCTGATCGTTTCTTACCAGCACGAGAACGGCAGTCGAACTCCGCTTTGCAAGCCATTCTTTCTCATCCATAATCAGCGGCATCCCGCCGGTCGCGGCCGGAGCAAGCTGCATGGGCAGCCGGCCGGCCGCAATTTCTTTCTCGATTTTCGGCCACTGGGTCACCACGTAGTTGCTGGTCAGTTCGTCTGCAGTTGAAGAAATCAATCCCACCGGCCTCTGGAGATAGAACGGCAGACTCGTTCGAAAGTAATAGTAGCCATAAACAGGAAGGTTTTTCTGTGGACTTTCGAGGATCGTTTGGGCAAGACCTCGGCTTGAACTTGCAGAAGCAAATAGCTCGAGAGGGCGGAACCAGCGGGTCAGCATGACGGGAAAGCAGCAGGCTGCCACGACGAACATGATCTTCGTCGGGCTTTTCCCCCGCGCGCGGGCGCAGAGGTCGCGGCCGATAACGCCGAGAGCGCCCAGCATGATTCCGGAGTAGAGCATGGTTGCGTCCAGCAAAGCGATAACGTCCCCCGGCATTTTCTTCTCAAGCCGGCCGTGGGGAAAAAAGTAACTTTTGAAATGCGGGGCCGCAGCAATGACGATGCCCAGTGCGATCAATGTTGCAAAACCCCCCGTGAGCCAATCGGGAGCACGGGCTTCACCCTCGGTCTTTGGCTTTGTCCATACCAATGCCATCAGAATACTCAACGGAACCATCGCAGGAAGAAAGTAGCCCGGCAGCTTGGACTGCGAAATCGAGAAAAAAACGAAGATCACACCCACCCAGCACAATAGAAACAGAACCGGAGCGTTTTGCTCCTGCCGCATTTGTTTCCATTCTTTGATGCGGTGAAAGGCTGCATAGAGGAGGAAAAAGCTCCAGGGGAAAAAACCTGCGAGATAAATGATCAGGTAATAGTAGATCGGTCCGGCGCGATGTGATTGGCCAGTGGCGAACCTTTCCAGACTTTCATTCCAAAATGCGTACCGGGGAAAATCCGGATGCCGCAATGACACCGCGATGAACCACGGCAGCGTAATTGCGAAGAAGACCACAAGCCCCAGACCCCAAGTCAACTTCTTCAACCGCGCAAGCTTTCCACTCAATGTCTGGTACACAACAATTGAAAGTAGCGGAAGCAGGAAGCCGACAGGGCCCTTTGTTAAAGTCGCCAGCCCCATGGAAGCAAAAAACAGGATGTCGAAAAGGCTCCGCTTTTCTGGGCCTGCCTCCCGCAGCCAGTAACAAACCATGGCCCCCGTAACAAAAAGGCTCAGCGTCATGTCAAAAATAACTTCCCGCGCGAAAACGACCGTCAATGGTGAAGTGGCAAGAATAATTCCGGCATAAAACGCAGTGAGATCTCCAAACATCCGACGGGACAGGAGCCAGACAAGACAGATCATGAACACGGCAGCCAGCGCGGAAGGAAACCGCGCGCTCGCTTCCGATAAGCCGGCTACCTTGAACGCAGAAGCCACTGCCCAGAAATACACCGGAGGTTTATCAAGGTAAGCAAGATTGTTAAAGTGCGGAGTAATCCAGTCGCCGTGGGTTACCATCTCCCGCGCCACTTCCGCGTTTCTTCCTTCATCCGGTTCAATGAGGGCAAGACGGCCAATCCCTGCAAAAAACATGCAGGCGGCTACTGCCAGCAAAATGAGGAAGAGTATGGAAGGATACCACCGGCGTGCCGTATTCGTGTAAGCAGTTCGATCCAGGTTTGTATGGCCGTCAGTATTCAAAATTCCTGTAATTCTCCCACTGCCTCAAACGGGCTCTGCAATTCCGAGGCGGAGCGAAAGAAAAGCCAAAATGAGGCCAATAGCCTATATATCACCATGAAAATAAAGGCGGTTGGAAGCCGAATACTTCAGAGATGCATACAGCGCTCGAAGCGACAAGGGAATGACTGGCAGGTTGCTGACAAACCCCCATTCGGCGTCATTTCGAAGTATCTGCCTTTGTTCTCAGCCGATTGTGCAAAAGCAGATTTCTGCCTCGCTCGAGATGACCGGCTCTGAGCCCTTTTTCAGCAATCTGCGAAGGCTACATGATTAGCCTGATGTTTTCCCGTCTGCCCACGTAATTGAATCATTTTCTCGCGGCCTTATCCAGGCGCACTTCGCCATAATCGGTCGCATCTCTTTCGATTAACTGGAGCTCAGATGTGTAATCGATGTAGTTCTTCTTCATCCAACGCACAGCCCATACGTCTCCAAGACCTTTAACCAGCCGCCCCCATGTTCCATACTTGGTTTTTCCCGCGAAGCGGGCGTGATGTGACACTGCCACCTGCGTCACACGGTAGCCTCGCATTTTGAACAGTGTGGGGAGGAATCGGTGCATCCCTTTGTACAATTCCAAACCTACCAGGCACTCGCGCCTGTAAGTCTTGAGGGTGCATCCTGTATCGATAATGTTATCTCCGGTAAGCCAGTTCCGAAACCCGTTGCCGATGCGCGATGAAATGCGTTTCCACAGTGTATCCCTGCGCCGCGTTCGGATACCGCACACTACGTCCCAATCGTTCAACATTGCTGCAAGGCGCGGTATTTCCATGGGATCATTCTGCAAGTCTGCATCGATGGTGGCGACGATCTCTCCGCGGGCAAGTCGGAATCCCGCTGCCATTGCAGCTGTTTGCCCCAGGTTTTTCCTGAAGTGAGCGATTCGAACACGTGCGTCTTTCGCCTGGACTTCCCTCAGGAGTTCCAAAGTTCGGTCCGTGCTGCCGTCATCCACGAAGAGGATTTCGAGCGGACCCTGCCATCCAGCCATCGCCTCCGTAATGCGCGCCATAAGCGGAACGATATTACCTTCCTCGTTGTACACCGGGATTACTATGGAGAGACTTTGCATCGCTTTCAAGGGTTGGCGGGGAGTCTCTGAGCGGATTACGCATGCCCACAGGCTGAAACGCGGAAATTTTCACGACCCCGCCTGACACGAGAAATTCTAGCACGCCCGGGCGGGACGCCTTAAGAAAATCCGAATGTGCAACGGCACGATAACATTGGACTTTACTTTTCCGAAAGGGTTAAACTGCACGTAGAATAGTGAAACCAGCCGTTTGGGATGATCGTCCGAATTGTTGTGAACGGCAGGCCTCACTGTGGCTGAGAGGTGAACATGATTTATCCAAGAGCCAGGATGGCGGCTTTAACAGTGGCCATAGCGTTCGCGCTGACTGGTTGCAGTCTCTTCAAGCATTCAAGTCCCCCTAATGACGGAGCGATTGTCTCTTCGATCGAATCGAAGCTCTTTCAAGACCCTGTTTTGAAAACACGCGACGTAAGGGTGGTTTCTCAGCAGGGGGTTGTTGTTCTGACCGGGACGGTAGGCAGCGACCAGGAAAAATCCGCGGTTGAACAGATTGCGCATAGCACGGATGGCGTCAAACAGGTCATTGACGAGCTTAGCGTGGGGTCTCAGCAGCAGGCCGAAGCGCAGGCCCCGGAAGCTCCGGCCCAGCCTGAAACACGCCGATCCCGGCGTCATGGCCGCACCGTAGCGCAGAATGAGGCCCCTTCTGAATCTGGGTCAACCCCTGCGCCGGTCGTCCAGTCGCCACCTGGGTCAGCGTCGGCCCCTTCTTCAGAACCCCCTTCGCCACCCCAACCAGTGGAAATCACTGTTCCCGCCGGCACCGTTATCACTGTGCGGACAGTAGATCCTGTTGATTCTGCAACGAACCAGACCGGCGACGAGGTTTCCGCAACCATCGACTCACCGGTATCAGAGGACGGGCAGATCGTCATTCCGCGATACGCAAAGGCGCGTCTGAAGCTGGTTAGCGTCAAAAACGCCGGGCATATTAAGGGTCGGTCGGAGGTCCAGCTTCAATTGGTCAGCGTCACCGTGGGTGGAAAAACGTACGCCGTCGATACCGGGACTTACCAGCAGGAGGCGTCGAGTTCCCGGGGCAAGCAAACCGCTGAAAGGGCCGGAATCGGCGCTGCGATCGGCGGAATTATCGGCGCAATTGCCGGAGGAGGCAAAGGAGCAGCAATCGGGGCGGGCGTCGGGGCAGGAGCTGGAACCGGGGTCCAGATGGCAACAAAAGCCCAGGCTGTAAAAATACCGCCTGAAACTAAAATCGATTTCACGTTGCGCAGCCCTCTGAGGGTTACGGTGAATCAGTAGCGTTTGGGGAGGGGGACGCGCGGGTCAGACCTTACGAACACCTGACCCTTCTGTTTGTAGAGGGTGGTGAATCCTCGCAGCTTTTACAAACCATTTCCCCAAACGGAGTTTCCATCTCAATAAGTGGGTGATAAAGCGCCCAGAGCTCGTCGTCTTGAGCGAAGCTTTGTCCCGGACAGGACGGGGCGAAGTGAGAAATCTGCTTCTGCCCAAGCGGCGCAGAACAAACGCGGATTCCTCTGCCGACCAAAAGCATCGGCCCCTCGCGATGACGAAGATTTTTCAGTATCCTGTCAAGCCGAATTCCTTGACGGGCTTCCATTCTTCCGTGGGTCCGCTTACGCGGTAAACAAGCAACCGGCGTATGTCGCACGCAAGGCCAGAAATCCATCCCACCTGCGCAGCAAGGTCCTTCCTGGTTCTCACCGGGAATTTACCGTACATGAGGCTAATATGCGGCATGAAGGGCGGCTCGTTTTGGCGTCCAAAGACCGTACATGCCGCTTCGTATGCCTTCAGCAGTGGATTATTCGGAACAACCTCAACAAACAGGCAACGGAAGTACTCGTCGCGGTAGCCAATCTCTCCCAGTTCGATTTTGAAACGCTCGATTCCACCTGCCAGCAGGGACGCCTTGGCCTGTATTTCTTCCTCTGTTAACGGGATTCCTCCAAGCAACGTGATGTGAGGATCAAACCTGGGTGTGGAATAGAGCCGGCTGAGACGGGAGATCTCGCGCGCCAGGAAGCTGAATACCGGCTCATCGGGTATCAGCCACAGCGCGAAACCTTTTCCGACCGTGGCCGTATCGAGAGGCATCCTCAGATCCGGGGGCCCTTATGGTTTCGTCTTTGGTGCGCCTTCGTCGTTATCAGGCTTCTTCTGAACGCGTCCTCCCTTGAAATTCGGAAGAACATTTCGCATGTACTTGGGCGAACCGTTAACGTTGTAGTCTTTATACCCCAACTGGTTCTGGCATCCCGCAAGATTGCTTTCCATCGTCACGAAGATACGGTCGTGGTTGCGCATCAGGAAAGAGAGATAAGGTTTAAGCGAACGTTGCAGCGTCAGCATGTCATTCCAGGCCTGATTGAATTCCGCCTCGAGGCTGGGATTATTGAAGCGCGAGATCATCGACGTGAGCCTTTCGAGCGATGAAAGGACCTCGCTGATTCCTGCATATGTTTCAAACCCCAGGTACTCGCTGTCTACCCTGCCGTCAAACAGCAGCCGGCTCTTTTCAAGCGCATCAAGGCTGCTCCGTAGCATATCCAGATTCCCGTTGAACCCGGCGAGCACAGCGGGAGGCATCTTCAATTTCTCGGGATGGATCACGGTCGTCAGGTCCTTGACCCGCGCTTCCGCCTGCCACAATTTCGCAAGCAACTGACGCGTCTGGGCAGGTTCCATGTATCCCGGCTGGTTTGCCATCGAGCGCGGCGGCGCCTGAAGGTATTCAGGAATTTTGATGGTTTCCGTCTGGATCTCGTCCGTTGCTCCAGGCGTCGGCTGGCTTTTCGCAGACTGCTGATCCGATGCGCGGATGCCGGATGTCATCAGCCCAAAGGCGAAAAAGAGAACAAGGAATCGCATAGCAACTCCTGGATGTGGGTTTTTGAATACCAAGCTTCAGCATGGCAGGGGGAAGCGGCGTTCGTCCAGATGTTTTTGCCGATTAGCCTTGACCCGGACCTGAGTCGGGGACATAATCCTCATGAATGAAAGCCACATTTCTTCTCGCAGGAACTATCTCTTTGATTTGCGCCATGGCCGGCGCGCTCAGATTGACGGCGACGCCGAAGGCGGCGCCCGGCATCAATCGCCCACCGATCCTGGGCATCGCGCATGTTGCGCTCAGGGTGAAGGACGCGGCGGCGGCCCGCGAGTTCTTTGGACACGTTCTGGGCTTTGATGAATTGCCCACAAACGAAACGGCGAAGGGCAACCTGCGTTACGCCTATTACAAGGTGAATGACAATCAGTATATCGAAGTTTCTCCCACACTCTCTTCCGAAACAGAGGATCGCCTGATTGACATCGCTTATCTCACAACCAACGCACGCGCTCTGCGCAGCTACCTTGCCAGCCATGGCGTGGAGGTCCCGGGAAAACTTCAGAAGGATCCCGATGGCGATCTGAGCTTCACAGTGCGGGACCCCGCGGGCCACACCGCCGAGTTCATCCAGTACCTGCCTGGGTCAGTTGAAAGCCGCAATTTCGGGAAATACCTCTCTCCTAAACGCACGTCTGAAGAGATTATCCATGCCGGCGAGACCGTGCAGGATGAGGCGGCCGCCGACCGATTCTACAGGGGCATTCTGGGATTTCGCGAAATGTGGCATGGCGGTATGACAGACAACCGGACGGATTGGGTGGACATGGTTGTTCCCAACGGAAAGAACTGGTTGGAATACATGCTGAATGCCCGTAATCCTTCACCCCGTCAACTGGGCGTGATGCATCATTTGGCGCTGGGGGTAAAGGACATCAAGCAGGCTTACGCCACGGTCAAGGCCCGCGGGTATAACGCTGGAGAACCTAAAATCGGCCGGGATGGAAAATGGCAGCTCAATCTTTACGATCCTGACCTGACGCGCGTGGAATTCATGGAATTTACTCCCGTACGCAAGCCCTGCTGCTCACCGATGCGTCTGAATCCATAACCGATTGCGAGCAATTCCGCCGGTTTCAATGTTACCCTTGCTGACCTTTCTCCATTCTTCAGACAAACCATAAGGTGAGTTCTGGAGTTTGGTTCTTTCTCCGGGACAGCAGGGCCGGAAATCAGCGGTCGCTGGCGTCCGGTTGGGCCGTTTCGGATTTCAGATGCGGACGGTTTTGAGGAAGCGGAGGTCCGCAACGATCTGCTCGTGGGCCTGGTCGCTTTCGTCCTCGACGTAGAAACGCTTCACGCCAACGCGCTCAGCTTCCGCGAGGATGGCAGGCATGTCCATGCGGCCTGTACCCAGCGCGACGTCCCAGTTGACGGGCTCGTCGCCGGTGAAGTTGTGCGTGGGCGGGCCTTTCTTCATGTCCTTCAGGTGCATCAGACGCCAGCGGTTCGGGTACTTCCTGAGGTAGGCAACGGGATCTTCTCCAGGATCGACAACCCAGAAAATGTCCATCTCAAAGTCCACGTACTCTGGATTGGTTTCCTCAACCAGCGTGTCGAAGAGCGGCCGGCCCTGGTACGGCTGGAATTCGTAACCATGCGTGTGGTGCGCGAAACGAAGGCCTTCGGCGTGGAGTTTCTTTCCCCACTCGTTGTAGAACCGGGCGGTCTCGCGGCAGAGTTCGATGGTAAACGGCCCCTTGTGTGGGATCCATGCATTCACCACGTGCGCGGCGCCCAGAGTGTGAGCATTTGCAGCCACCGTGCGAAGCTCCGTCGAGAACTGGTCGTAGCCGGCCATCATGCTGGTGCAGGGCAGGCCGACTTCATCGAGCAGCGAGCGATACACTTTGGCTGAGAGTCCGCTCAGGTCCGGCGCCTCGATTTCCGTATAACCGACCTTTTTGGCGTATGCCATGGCACGTTTCACGGATGCCGCATCGCCGGTTTTAATCTGATGCCGAAGGCTGTAGAGTTCCAGCCCAAACGGTCCGCGAAAAGGGCGCGATTGCTGCGCAGCCAAAGTCTCTTTGACGGGCGCCACCGCCCCTGCAAGGCCCGCTCCAATTACGCCCAGGAACTGCCGCCGGGATTTCATGCCACTGCCCTCCTGTGTTCACAGAACTCTTTTCGAGCGCACGGGAACCCACTTTCAGAGAAGCAACATTATACGCCCGTGACACCCGGGCCGAGCCGGATATATGAATTTGCCTGAGAATGAAACCGTGCGGATCGGAGGAACCCTGGCCAGTTAGTGCGGAGTGGCCGGACCGCGACCGCGCAAGAGCCTTGCGGGCAACATGATGATTGCTGCTACAAAGGCAAGCACCCCCTCGACGGCGATGCCCAGAATTCGGAAGGGCAGCAGGAGGAGCCACACAAACGGATAAAGCACCAGTGCCAGCAGTGCCAGCGGCCAGCAAAGCACGAACAGAATGCACCACAACAGAAATTTGATCATCGCATCACGCTCCCGACAGGATGTTCAAAACGCTTTGAATTGGCGTCATTCCGACCGAAGCGAGGAATCTGCTTTTATCAACCTGCCGAAACCGGCGCTGGTTCCTTGGGCCGATCTGTAACCACAGTCTTCGAAATGACGTGCAACCTGCACTCTTCCGCACCCTGCTAATCAGTCATACGCACCAAAAACGCGAATGTTCCCTTAAGCTCAGGCTTAAGGGAACATTCGTGCCGGCTGCGCCGGTCGCGCGGGTTGCAAAATCCGCGTTCAGGGCAGGTTCAACTTGCGCACTACATAGGCAGGAAAGACGTAGGCTGGCGCCGTCCACGTAAGGCCGTTCAACGACCCGGAGTTAGTCGTATAAAGCAGATAGCCGCGGTTCAGGTAAACCGAGGTGGTATCCAGGCTGTTCAGGTCCGTCAGGCCGTTGAAGAAGGTCGTGCCGAAGGTGGCAATGTTGATGGTCTGGTTCTGGAAGAGAGGGTTGCAGGGCTGGAGATAGTAACCGCCGGTCTTGCCGTCGTCGCCGATCACCGGCGCTGGGCTGGCCAGCGCGTTGCCCAACACCGGCTGCGGCCGCAGCACAATCATATTGGCTGTGACGCTGGGGTTTGTTCCTCCTGTGAACGGCCCGTGCACCACAACGTGCTGGCCGCGCGCAATGGCTGAGGCATTGAACAGGAAACTGCTGAGATCCTCGCCGAAGGTCGCAATCTTGAATTCGGTGTCTGTGGAGAGGTTCACCGTAACCGTGGATCGCAGAGGGATTGTGGAGCTTACATCCGGATGCTCGGCGCGCACAAACATCGTGAGCTGCGTCGCATTGCCGGTGCTGTCCGCCGTCACCGACAGGATGGGCCCGACAAAGGCGGCGGTGGTCGAGTCGGTTTCGGCTTCAGATTCAACGTCTTTGGCGACAATGTTGCCGTTTTGGTCAACCTTGGCGTCCACTTCGACAAACAGGCCCTGCGTCAGCGCACTCAATCCGGAGACGCCTTCGAACTTGGTGTTGCTTGTGACGTTTATCTGGAACGTCCGCGTGCTTCTTACGCGCATCGTGAAGCTGCCGGTAAAGTTTGAATTGCTGCTGGTGGTTGTGACGGATTCAACGATGCCCTGCAGATCGTCAATATCGCCCAGGCTGCTCACAGAGGTAATCACCGTAGGAGTGACGCGTATGGAGGGATCTACCTGGCCGGTAATCTGGCCTGTGGAGTCCACCTGGATCGACTGGAACAGCCGGAAATCGAGCGTCAGCCCGCTGGATCCGCTGGCTGTCACCTGCAATGCGGGATTGATATTGACTGTTACCGTTGTCTGGGTCAGTGTGGCATTGATCGTGGCAGGTGCCGGCGGATTGCCGTTAAAAACCGTCAGCGAAGCGTTCGGCATGAAGGTGAAGGTGATTTGGGAATAAGTCCCCGCCGGCACACTGCTCAGGTTCAACAGGGTGTTGAAACCCATCAGTGAGGCGAAATCAACTGTGACGGGGTTCGACGAATCGATGACCGAAACCGGCGCACCTCCGCCTTGTGGGGTAAGTGCTGCGCTGGTGATTGTCACATCAAATGAGGCCACGCCACAGATGGGAGCATCGGTCCCGACGAGAGCCAGTTGCCCGGATCCGGGGAGAGTTGAAGTGGTCTGGCTCATGTTAGACGAGCCGCCGCAACTGAGAGCAGCAAATGCTGCCGAGATCACAATGGACAAGATGAACAGGTGCTTCCGCATAAACGTTCCTCCTAAGCGCTGTCAGGGTTGCCGCGTGCAATGTTTCAAGTGTTGAGTTCGGTTGCCACGCGGCGACGAAAAATCAGAATGTACTGGCAAATCTGAAGATCAGACTTGCCTGGCTTTACGATGTGCCGGGCGGTTCCGTGCACGACGAATGTCGGCGCGCATTGCGTCCTCTGATTGGCGCCAGACGCAGCCCGGCCCTTTTTGATATCCGTTTCATTGAACACGCGCGGAGGGGAAAAGTTGCGCGAGCTTTTGGCGGTGCGGAGAATAGAGCGCGCACTGACTTTATTGCAATGATCCAGAAGATCTTGCCCCCGCCGTGTGAACGGAAGTGAAAAAAGCGCGGGTCATTGGATGGGACCCGCGCCGTTCAGTTTGGAAAGGAATTCGACTAAATGTCGTAATACAGAGCGAACTCGTAAGGATGCGGCCTTGTGTTGACGGCCTGCACCTCGTTCTTCATCTTGTAATCGATCCAGGTTTCAATCAATTCTTCACTGAAGACATCACCCTTGAGCAGGAAATCATGGTCCTTCTCGAGGGCCCTCAGCGATTCTTCGAGCGATCCAGGGAGCGACGGCACTTTTTTGAGTTCCTCAGGGCCGAGATCGTAGATGTCTTTATCGAGCGGCTCTCCGGGATCGATCTTGTTCTCGATTCCATCGAGTCCCGCCATCATCATCGCGGAAAAGGCGAGGTACGGATTGCAGGATGGGTCAGGCGGCCGGTACTCGACGCGCTTTGCTTTCGGGCTGGGTGAATACATCGGGATACGGCAGGCCGCGCTGCGGTTCCTGCGGGAATAGGCCAGGTTTACCGGCGCTTCGAAGCCGGGCACCAGGCGCTTGTACGAATTCGTTGTGGGAGCGATCAAAGCTGCGAGGGCCGGCGAGTGGTGCAGCAAGCCGCCAATATACCACAGAGCTGTCTGGCTGAGTCCCGCGTAAAGATCTCCAGCGAACAACGGTTTACCGTCTTTCCACAGGCTCTGATGGGTGTGCATGCCGGAGCCGTTGTCCTGGAAAATGGGTTTCGGCATGAAGGTCACGGTCTTGCCGTACTGGCGGGCGACGTTGCGAATGACGTATTTGTAAATCATCATCGCATCGGCCGACTTCAGCAGCGAGTTGAATTTCTGGTCGATTTCGCTCTGGCCGCCCGTGGCAACTTCGTGGTGGTGGCACTCGATGGTGAGCCCGGCCTTCTCCATGGCCAGCATCATCTCCGACCGGAGGTCCTGATAGTGGTCTGTGGGCGGGACTGGGAAGTATCCTTCCTTGTATCGCGGCCGATAGCCAAGGTTGTCCTTTTCCCGGCCTGAGTTCCAGCGGCCTTCCTCGGCGTCGATAAAGTAGTAGCCGTGTTGCTGCGCCTGATCGAAGCGCACGTTGTCGAAGATAAAGAACTCCGCCTCTGCGCCGAAGTAAGCCGTGTCTGCGATGCCGGTGAAGGCAAGGTATGCCTCGGCTTTCTTGGCGATGTGGCGGGGATCCTTCAGGTAATGCTGCTTGGTGACGGGATCGATGATGTCGCCGATCAGCACCAGCGTAGGAACGTCGGTAAAAGGATCAAGCATGGCTGTTGACGCGTCCGGGACCAGAAGCATATCGCTCTCGTGGATAGCTGCCCAGCCGCGAATGCTGGAACCGTCCATGCCGAAACCTTCTTCGAAAGAAGATTCCTCCAGTTGGTGTATGGGGAAAGAAATGTGATGCCACAGCCCGGGCAGATCGGTGAATCGAACATCAACCACCTTCACGTTATTGGCCTTGGCAAATTCAAGGACAGACTTCGGATTCATTTAGCCTCCAAATAGAAATATTCAGTGTCGGACATACCCCGGCAGAAATTGCTGAACTCATATGAGAGCGAGTCAACATATCGTGCATTGAGGCGCCAGTCAAGCCTTTGAATCAGAATGATTTTTAACCGTGATGATAAACAAAACTTCTAGGTGGGCGCGGACCGCCTTCCGATACCTTCTGTGCGAGCAACCCATTTTAAATCAGCGCGTTGCCGGCAACCCAGGGTTCTGCCGAACGAAGATTTCCCTTGGCCAAGGCCTACGGTTGTAGCTGATGATAAGGTTTTGCAGCCAAGGGCGCTAGCCCTCTCAGCCGTCCCCCTTGCGGCATTCTGATGAATTGGAGACGCGTTGCGATTAACGATAGCAGCAGGCAACGACAGCAAGCCACTTTCGTTTTGAAGGAATTTCCAGATCGAGAATTATGAACTAACATGGAAGAGTGGAGCTGCATTCGCGCTTCACGGTTTGCAGGGGGCTACCGGTTGCTAAAACCTGCCTGAGAGTTGAATGGTCCGTGGCTTGAAATCGCTGCCGCAGTAACCCTGTCAGCTTCCTAATTCAGTGTACATTGCGGCCAATCTGGTCAGCCGTTGCAGGGGCATGTGTCATCGCGCAACCTGACTGTGATTTTAAACTTTCAGAAAGTGATTTATGAACAATTCCATTCGCAACATCGCCATCATTGCGCACGTCGATCACGGCAAGACGACACTGGTTGACGGGATGCTCCGGCAGAGCGGCATCTTCAAGGCCAATCAGGCAGTCGTCGAGCGCGTGCTGGATTCCAACGAGCTGGAGCGCGAGCGCGGGATCACGATTCTTGCCAAGAACACCGCCGTTTTTTATGGCGGGGTCAAGATCAACATCGTGGATACGCCGGGCCACAGCGATTTCGGAGGTGAAGTTGAGCGCGCGCTGAGGCTGGTGGACGGTGTGTTGCTCCTGGTTGACGCCAGCGAGGGGCCGCTGCCGCAGACCCGCTACGTCCTGCGCAAGGCGCTCGAAGCCAAGCTTCCACCGATCGTCGTAATCAATAAGATTGACCGCTCTGACGCACGACCGCAGGAAGTGCTCAATGAGATCTACGATCTCTTCATTGATCTTGACGCCACCGAAGAGCAGCTTAACTTTCCCATCCTTTACGCGAATGCCCGCGCTGGCGTCGCCAGCACATCGCTCGATGCTCCATCGGAAAATCTCAAGCCGCTCTTTGAGGCCATCCTGAATCACATTCCGCCCCCGCAAGGCAGTGATGAAGACGCGCTGCAACTGCTGGTGGTAAACCTTGATTACAGCGAATACCATGGCCGGCTGGCGATCGGGCGCATCTTTTCAGGCGTGCTGAATCGCGGAGACGAGGTCGCCGTCGTCAAACTGAATGGTGCGGCGGAAAAGACCCGCATCACCAAGCTCTACACCTTCGAAGGGCTTGAGCGCGTCGATATCGAACGGGCGGCGGCGGGCGATATTGTCGCCATCGCTGGTGTGGAAGGCATTACGATCGGGGAAACCGTGTCAAGCGCGGAAACGCCGCGCGCACTGGCGCACGTGCCTGTAGACGAACCAACCATTTCCATGATCTTTACCGTTAATACCTCTCCTTTTTCCGGCCGCGAGGGTACATATGTCACCTCCCGCCATCTGCGCGAAAGGCTGGAAAGGGAACTGCTCACAAACGTCGCGTTGCGCGTGGAAGAAGGAGGGAATACCGATTCGTTCAAAGTTCTTGGGCGTGGCGAACTGCAACTGGCCATTCTGATTGAGACCATGCGGCGCGAAGGCTACGAACTGGCGGTGGGAAAGCCGGAAATCGTCACCCGTCAGGTGAACGGCAAAATTCAGGAGCCGATGGAACTGCTCATCATTGACTGCCCTGTGGAATTTGTCGGCGTACTCATGCAGAAGATTGGCGGCCGGCGTGGCATCAATACGAGGATGGCAGGACACGGAACAACCGGCGGACGTGTGCGCCTGGAATTTGTGATTCCCTCGCGCGGGCTGATCGGTCTGCGGGGCGAACTCTTGCGCGATACGCGCGGCACGGCAGTGATGAACACTCTTTTCAACGGCTACAGTGACTGGCAGGGCGAGATCCCAGGCCGCATGACCGGCTCTCTGGTCGCTGACCGCCCGGGTCGCACAACGGCATACGCTCTCTATAACCTTCAGGAGCGGGGCGAGCTTTTTGTGGGGCCCGGCATTAATGTCTATGAAGGCATGGTGATCGGCGAAAACTCGCGTTGGGATGATATGGATGTGAATGCCGTCAAGGAGAAAAAGCAGACCAACATGCGCGCGTCAACGGCCGATGAAGCCATCCGGCTTGTCCCCGTCAAGCCCATCAGCCTCGAGCAGGCAATGGAGTTCATTGCGGAAGATGAATATGTCGAAGTCACACCGCAATCGGTCCGCGTTCGGAAGAAAATTCTGGAAGCCAACAAACGACCCAGGCGCTCGCGGCCGAGCGAGTGAGCGTGAAAGCCCCGTTGGATTCTCACCTCTCAGCGGAATGAAGTTGTCGTGTTGGGCGGTTCAGCGATCTTCTATTTCGTTTTGGCAGGCACAACACCGAGCTTCTGCTTGAGTGCGGTCAGCACAATCTCAGCGGTCCCTTCGACAGTCAGTGCTTCCGTATTGACTACAAGGTCGTAATTCAGAGGATCCCGCGCGTCCTTCTGGAAGTGCTCACGGATGAAATCTTTCCTCTCGTGATCGACCTTTTGGACCATGGAATACGCCGCTTCAAGGGTCAGGCCTTCGCGTTTCGCAATCCGCTCCGCACGTACCTCAAACGGCGCTACCATCTTGGCGCGCAGGCCGAATTTGGCAGGAAGGATGTACTCCGCTCCGCGGCCCACGATCACAACGTCGCCTTGTTGTCCAAGAGTCAGAAGCACCTGCCGCAAGTGAATCAGATAGTCCGTCGTGCCGATTTCCTTCGTCAGAACGTGCCGAAGAAATTCCTCCAGGCCGCCTCGCGTTTTTTCGTCGAGTGTTTCGATCAATTGCTGCCGCATCTGGGTGCGCTCGGCGATGGCGTCAACGATCTGGCGGTCGAAGACCTGCCAGCCCAGCTTCTCCCCAATGAGGTTTGCGACCTGTCGCCCCCCGGCCCCTTTGTCGCGCGAGACCAGAAGGTAAGGGCCGAAATAGAGCCGCCCCAGTTTTCCCCTTCCCGGGCGTTCCTGCTGCTTCTGGCGCCGGCGGGCAAGCTCCCACTTTTTCATCTGTTGCTCAATAAGGTGCTCGAGGCTTGATCCGAGTTCCGAAGGCGTCATGTTGTTCACTCCCCCTTTCCAGCATGCGAGCAGGATCGCAGAGCGGTCGGCGGATTTCGCCACACGCGCACAAAGCCCTGGAACAAGCGGCCCTTTCCTACTTCCTTTTATCGCTTACTTCTGAGGCTAAAGGCTGTGACAGCAATCACATTCCAGCACAGTTGACACTCCCATCGTGCGACTGCAACTTTGCCTTGCGTGCGGGAATCTAAAATACCATAGGAATAGGAGGTGGGGGACGATGATTCGAATCCTCTTTCTGGATATTCTCAAGTTCTTTCTGACAGGAATCGCAGTCCTTTACGTCTCACTTGTCGTCATGACCCTGCGAAATGAGGGGAGCCGATATGAGCTGAAATTAGATCCTGATGACCCTGCGCGCTCAGTCGAGCGGCTGCTGGTCTGGCTGGGCGTTCGATCTATCGCAGCTCTTGCGGCGTTTGGCAAGGCTTGTCTGAACATTCTGGAGGACACCTCAGCCGACGTAGGCGAATGGGTGCTCAACCGCAGGAAGTCTTGATCCTCGGACTCGTCAATCATCCTGGGAAGCTTTGCGGACCGGGGATGGGGCGTTAATTTCCAGCAGCGGCACTCGCAAAGTCTTTTGACTACAGTGACTTACGAAATGGCTTGCCTTTTGACGTCTGCATCTGCAATTTTATTGGGGCAGCAAGCAGCACATCGGTGACTTTTCGCTTGAGCGCTGGGAGAGTAGCAACGGTGCGCTAGGGTGCAGGAGAATGGGCATAGATAGCGACGTGCTTTATTGGCTCGGCCTCTCGATGGTTGAAGGGCTGGGAGTGCGAGGGGCACACAAGCTGGTCGGGCATTTTGGATCGCCCAAGGCAGCCTACATGGCCTCACTGACGGAGCTGGAAGGCTCTGGGTTGTCGGAGGCCGTGTGTCAATCGATCTTTGTTCAGGCTGGGCTGAAGGAAGCCGAAAGGGAATTAGAAGCAGCTGAAAAAGCCGGCTGTCGCGTCGTCTATTATGAACATAGCGCTTACCCTCCGTTGCTCAGGCAGATTTCGGATCCCCCGCTGGTTCTTTACGTTAAGGGGAACCTCGAGGCGCTATCCAGACATTGTCTCGCTGTGGTCGGTTCCCGCCGCCCATCGGCCTACGGGTTGCAGGTTGCGCGGAAGCTTGCGCGCGATTTGGCAGAGAGAGGGCTGGTGATCGTCAGCGGCTTGGCTCGGGGAATCGACTCAGCCGCGCACCATGGCGCCCTCGAGGCTAACGGAATGACGATAGCCGTCCAGGGGAGAGGTATGGACCGTATTTACCCCTCTGAGAATAAACGGCTGGCGGAAAAGATCTCTGAATCCGGCGCCGTGATCTCGGAATTTCCAATGAGCACCGGACCGACACCGGAGAATTTCCCCATCCGCAATCGCATTATCAGCGGCCTTTCCCTGGGGGTTATGGTTGTGGAAGCCAGTGAATACAGCGGCTCCCTGATCACTGCGCGGCTGGCAACAGAACAGAACCGCGAGGTTTTTGCTGTGCCGGGCAATATCACGGCTGCTCAAAGCTTCGGCCCGAATCACCTGATCAAGCAGGGTGCGAAGCTGGTGGATGAGTGGGTGGACGTTGTGGATGAATTTCCCCCGGAAATCCGGATGCAACTTCTTCCAACGGGCGAAGCATCGGATGACGGTCGGGGGACTGAAGACGCCGGCAGGCTTTTCGAAGAATCGCTGACCCCGGAACAGAAGAAGGTTTTCGAGGCCTTGCGCGTTGACGAAGCGCTCTTTGTCGACTCGATTCTGGGTTTGGTGGCGCTGCCCCAAGCGCAGGTCCTGCAGGCTCTTCTCGAACTGGAAATGAACGGCCTGGTTCGGCAGTTGCCGGGCAAAAACTTCATTCGTAAGCTATGATGGTAGAAAGCTCGAAAATCAAGCATCTCGACGGGATAACGGATCAGGGGGCTGGTTCGAGCACAGGATTGTAATTTATGGGTAAATCGCTGGTTATTGTTGAATCTCCGGCCAAGGCCAAGACCATCAACCGATACCTGGGCTCCGGCTATACGGTTAAGGCCTCGATGGGCCACGTGATGGACCTTCCCAAGAAGGAACTGGGCGTGGACTTGGAGAATAATTTCAAGCCGATTTACGAAGTCATTCCCAGCAAAAAGGAAACGATCAAGTCGCTGAAGGCCGCGGCCAAAGACGCGGACACGATTTATCTGGCCGCTGACCCTGATCGCGAGGGTGAGGCGATCTGCGCCCACTTGCGCGAGTTGCTGGACTCGAAGAAGCGTAAATTCTACCGCGTGCTATTCAACGAAATCACGCGCGAAGCCATTGAAAAGGCCTTTAAAAATCCGCAGGAGATTGACTCACGGCTGGTGGACGCCCAGCAGGCTCGGCGGGTTCTGGACCGCTTGGTGGGTTATCAGGTCAGCCCGCTGCTGTGGGACAAAGTGCGCCGAGGTATTTCAGCCGGCCGCGTGCAGACGGTGGCCCTGCGCCTGATTGTCGAGCGCGAGCGGGAAATCCAGGCCTTCCAGAAAAGAGAGTATTGGACGATTGCCGCGAAGCTCGAGGGCAAGAATCCGCCACCCTTTGAAGCGCGCCTTCTGAAATTCCAGGACCAAGAACTGGAGGTCCCGGACCAGGCCGCGGCCGACGCCCACCGCGCTGCTCTGGAGAAGGCCACGTTCCGGGTCAGTTCCGTGGAAACGCGTGAGAGGCGCAAGTATCCCGTCCCGCCCTTCATCACCAGCAAGCTCCAGCAGGAAGCTGTTCGCAAGCTGCGGTTTACAGCCAGGAAAACGATGACTCTGGCGCAAAAACTTTACGAAGGTGTTGACCTCGGCGAAGGGCCGGTGGGCCTGATCACTTACATGCGCACGGATTCAACCCGCGTGGCGGAAAGCGCGCTTGAATCGGTGCGGGCTTACATCAGGAAAACTTACGGCGATGAGTATCTGCCGCCGGAGGCCATTCATTACAAGAGCAAGAAAGGCGCGCAGGACGCGCATGAGGCCATCCGCCCCACTTCAATGGACCGCCCGCCGGAATCGCTCCGCGGACATCTATCGCCCGACGAACTCAAGCTCTATCGGCTGATCTGGCAGCGTTTTGTCGCCTCTCAAATGAATCCCGCCGTCTTTGACCAGACTACGATCGACATTGCCGCCGGCGACTACCTGCTGCGTGCCACTGGATCAGTCGAGAAGTTCAAAGGTTTTCGCGCCGTGTACGAAGAGGGCCAGGATGACAAGGCGGAGGGCGATGATGACGAGGCGAAATCGAGCCTTCCCGTTGTCGAGCAGGGCGAGGTACTGAAGCTGCTCGGCATCAATCCCGAACAGCATTTCACCGAGCCGCCGCCGCGCTACAACGAGGCCACGCTGGTGAAGGCACTCGAAGAAAAAGGTATTGGACGTCCGTCAACTTACGCCACCATCCTTTCCGTGATACAGAACCGCGATTACGTGGAAAAGCAGCAGGGGCGCTTCCTTCCCACGGAACTCGGCATGGTCGTGAACGATCTGCTCGTTAAAAGCTTCTCCGACATTTTCGATGTTGCCTATACCGCACGCATGGAAGAGGAACTCGACGAAGTCGAAGAAGGTAAGCTTTCCTGGACGCGGGCACTCGACGAGTTCTACAAGAAATTCAAAAAGGACCTGAAGGCGGCAGAGCGCGAAATGGCGGATCTGAAGGGCGAAGGCGTCCCGACCGATGTCAAGTGCGAAAAATGTGGCAAGCCGATGGTGGTTCGGCTGGGCCGCAACGGCCACTTCCTGGCCTGCACCGGCTATCCGGATTGCAATAACACCAGCGATCTTACTCCCGAACTTGCGGCGAAATATGGCAGCCCCGCCGCAGCGGCCCCGGAAGTTCCAGAGCAGACCTGTGAGAAGTGCGGACGGCCTATGACACTGAAGCGCGGAAGGTTCGGCTACTTTATGGCCTGCACGGGCTATCCCGAGTGCCGCAATACCAAGAAAATCGTCGTCAAAGAAGGGACGGCCACGGCCGTCAGCGATGTTCCGCTCGACGAAAAGTGTCCCGAGTGCGGCAACAACCTGGTGAAAAAGCACGGACGATACGGCGAGTTCATCGCATGCAGCAATTATCCGAAGTGCAAATTCGTCAAGCGGGAAACGCTCGGAATTCCGTGTCCGGAAAAAGGCTGCACCGGCGAAATTGTAGTCCGCCGCACGAAAAAGCGTAAGATCTTCTACGGCTGTACCCGCTATCCTGATTGCAAATTCACGGCTTGGGACAAGCCGGTCGCCGAGCCGTGCCCCCAGTGCGGATCACCCATCCTTCTGGAGAAAACCAACAAAAAAACCGGCGAAACCACGCGTTATTGCTGGAACGAAAGCTGCAAATACGAGCGCAAGGTGGAATAACCACCTGCCGCCCGTTGAAGCGGTGAACGCCGCGGCACAAGAGTTCACAGAAACAAATTGCAAAGATATGCAGCAACCGCCACGAGCGCGCCCGCCAGGGCGTCCACTGAATAGTGATAACGCCCTCGGACGGAGCCCAGCACGATCCCTATGGCGATGATGAAATAACACACTGCGGCCACCGGCAGAGGGTGGATCATTGCGAGGCTTGCTGCCGCTGCCCCGGCCACGTGACCGCTCGGAAATGTGTTCACCCTGATGCTGGCATGGTCGTGGATCCAGAGATTGAATCGACGAAGCAACAAAGGTTCGCGCGCGGGCAGCGAATTCCGAGACAGCTTGCGCGGAGGCTGTGCGGGAAACAATGGCGTAAGTCCGTAAGCCACGAAAACCGAAGGAAGAACGATGCTCCAATAATGGTCCACGCAGTTCCGCTGGTGCGCCAGATATAACACCGCAACGCCGGAAGGAACGATCACGTAGCATTGCAGGTATGAAAACTCGAGGAGCGCATCAAACCAGCGGGGGAAATTTCCATCAAGGAATTGGGCGAGACCTTTTCGGAAAATGCGCTTGTCCCAGCGAAGGAAAGCCTTCTCAAAAGACTGATCGGCGCGTGGGAACGTCAGGCGCCCGGATTCGCGATATCCCAGCAGAATCAACGGCGCCGGGAGCCAGTCTCGAAAAATCGAAAGAGACAGTTGCGAAACAACTCCGGCAAGTCCCGGTAGAAAGCAGAGACCGGCCACCAGTGCGGTGTTCACTGCCAGAAGCCGTCCACGCCACCGCGACGGGACCTTAAGGAAAAATGAAAGCAGGGTGATGTAAACAAGATAGCCCACGCAGATCCATTCCGCGCGGCGGAGAAACGTTGGATGAACTTGCGACGCAACCAAGCAGCCCTTCCGACGGACGAGTCTCGACGGCCGAGATACATGTTATCGCAAGGAGAACCCAATCCAGGCTGGATTCGACGAACAGGGCTCCCTTGGCGAGCGAGAGCAAATATCCTGTCGGCTGTTTGCGCACAGTTGAGCGCGGACGTATATTGTTTCGAGAGAGCAGCTAATGGTTCCGGCATCATTCAGACGCACGGTCAAACGCTGGCATCGCGTTTACCGGGAAACGCGGATGGTCGCGCTGGCGCTGAAGTCGCCGCATCATCCTGTACTGGCCCACATCATCCCGATTCGACGCTGCAACCTGTCCTGCGCTTACTGCAATGAGTTCGACAGCTTCTCGCAACCGGTTTCAACCGCAGAGATGCTGAAGCGCATCGACATGCTGGCCGCGCTCGGTACGACGGTGATCACGCTGAGCGGCGGCGAACCGCTGCTCCATCCCGACCTCGATGAAATTGTGCGGCGGATTCGCCGACACCATATTCTTGCTGAAGTCCTCACCAACGGCTATCTGCTCACGCCCGATCGCATCCAAGGGCTCAATCGTGCTGGTCTTGATCATTTGCAAATCAGCATTGATAACGTGCAACCGGACGACATTTCGAAAAAGAGCCTCAAGGTCCTTGACCGGAAGCTGCAATGGCTCGCTCAGTACGCTGAATTTGAGGTCAACATCAACTCCGTCGTGGGCGCTTCCATCGCAAATCCCGAAGATGCGCTTACGATCGCGCGGCGTGCGGTCGAACTGGGTCTCAGCAGCACCGTTGGGATTATTCATGACCGCTCCGGTCAACTCCGGCCGCTGAGCGCCGAGCAGCGGGAAATAATCGAGGAGATCCATGCCCTTTCGAGGTCTGTTTTCTCGGTTGCCCGGCACAATCCGTTCCAGAAAAATCTGATTCAGGGATTGCCCAATTCGTGGCATTGCCGCGCCGGAGGCCGTTACCTTTACATCTGCGAAGACGGCCTGGTGCATTACTGTTCGCAGCAGCGAGGCCATCCCGGCATCCCGCTTGCCCAATACACGCGGGACGATCTCGAGCGGGAGTCGAATACTCCAAAACCCTGCGCTCCTTATTGCACCATTTCATGCGTCCACCGGGTCGCCTTGCTCGACAGCTTGCGCGAGGACCCGCGGCGCGCGCTCGAGCAGTTATTTCCGCCCACGAACCAGAATGGCCATCGGCAGCAATACCCCGCGCCTGTGCGCATCCTCAGCGCACTCTTCCTGCCTTCCCATGCCGGCCGCAGCAGCCGCTTCTTCAAAAAGACGGCGCTGCGAATTCTGGGAATTAACTGACCGGCCTTCCGCGAAGAATTTGCTTGCCATGGCCGGCTTTTTAAGATACATTGTCTACACGATGGTCAGTGCAGGTTACGCCAACGCGTTCAACTTTAGCTACTGGTATTGGGGCTACTTTAGCTCCGTTCGGTAGAGTGGCGTTGGCCTGACCCGTAAAAACAAGTTTTCAAAAGCCAGCCCACTCAAACTGAGTGGGCTTTTTTGTTGGCGAGGAGAAATAAACCATGATTATTTCCATGCGGCCTCATGCCACCAGGGAAGAGATCGATTATGTTTGCCAGCGGATCCGCGAGTTTGGCTACAAGGTACACTCCATCGAAGGCGAGGAAAGGGTGGTGATTGGCGTGATCGGTGTAGGTGATGTGACGGCGTGCCTGGAATCGCTCGAGGCGACGCCCGGCGTTGAAAAAGCGGTGCGGATTTCCGCTCCTTACAAGTTCGTCAGCAGGGAGTTCAGGCAGGAGCGATCGAGGATCCGTGTGAATGGTGTTGAGTTCGGCGGCGATGAATTTGTAGTGATCGCCGGACCCTGCTCGGTGGAGAGCGAAGAGCAGATTCTTGAAACCGCGGAAAGCGTAGCGGCCGCCGGGGCCAAACTGCTGCGCGGCGGCGCGTTCAAACCCCGCACCTCGCCTTATGATTTCCAGGGGCTCGCGCTTGAAGGGCTCAAGCTGCTGGCCAAGGCGCGCGAGGCCACTGGCCTCAGCATCGTGACCGAAGTGATGAGCGACGGCGACGTGGCTCAGGTGGCGGAATACGCCGACGTAATGCAGGTGGGGGCACGCAACATGCAGAATTTCGCTCTGCTCAAGGCGCTCGGCAAATGCCAGCGGCCCGTCCTGCTGAAGCGCGGTATGAGTTCAACCATCAAGGAGCTGCTGATGTCCGCCGAGTACATCACGGCGCATGGCAATCCGAAGGTTATCCTGTGCGAGCGGGGAATTCGCACCTTTGAGACCGCAACGCGCAACACCTGCGACATCACGGCCGTGGCCGTCCTGAACGAACTCACACACCTGCCGGTGATCGTTGATCCCAGCCATGCGACGGGCAAGAGGAGTCTGGTGCCTGCACTCTCCCGCGCAGCGGTCGCAATCGGCGCCGACGGCCTGATTGTCGAAGTCCATCCACGCCCGGAAAAGGCCATGAGCGACGGCGCGCAGTCTTTGAGGACGGAAGAATTCTCCGCCATGATGCGAGACCTCGAGCCTTACGTCAGGCTGTGGAAAGAAAGCCGGCTTTCGACCACTGCTGCGGCGGCGACGGCCTAGGCTGCCCCGACGTATCGACTCGTACTTGCTGGTTGCCAAAGGGCATGGATTCATCCGTGCCGCGAAATTTCCGATTGTATCTTTGCTGATTCAGTTTGGCGCTGCGGCATGGGTGCGCGAGACTCCTCGGAAGAACTCCGCCAAAGTCAGTCAATCGGCACGATTGGAAGTCGTGCCTTTCCGCCGCTGCGCTTATGCGGGCGCCTACCAGTCAAGTATGGCGCCGTCGGCGGCGCGGATGCTGGTTGAATGAATCACTTCCTGCTGGAAGGGATGTTTGGCCGCTTCCTTTTCATCAACGCTGATTCCGAGCCCCGGTGTTTCGATCTTCAGCCAGTAGCCGTCGCGGGTTTCGAGCGAATGCTGCACCACGTCCCATCGCCAGGGCACGTCGGTCAGCATATCTTCCTGAATCAGAAAATTCGGTGTGGACAACGCGAAGTGAAGCGCGGCGGCGTTGGCCACCGGCCCCAGCGGGTTGTGCGGCGCCACGCCCATCAGGTAAGCTTCGGCCATGGCTGCGATTTTCTTGCCCTCCAGCAACCCGCCGCAATGGCACAGGTCCGGCTGGATTACGTGGCAGGCCTGCTGCTCGAAGATTTCGCGGAACTGGTGCCTTGTCACGAGCCGCTCGCCGGTCGCGACTGGAACCTGAACCGCGCGCTTCACTTCGGCCAGCGCGGCAACGTTTTCCGGCGGCACAGGCTCTTCGCAGAAGAACGGGCGGAATTCCGCCACGGCATTGATGTATTCGACAGCCATGGCGGGCGTCGTGCGGCCGTGGAAATCGATCATGATGTCCACCGAATCGCCCACCGCATTGCGCAATTTTCCAATCACATCGGCAAACTTCCTGACGCACGCGGCGCCCATCAGCGGCTCCGAATACGGCACGCAAACCACTTTCAACGCCGTATAGCCGCGGGCGACCACCTGGCGTGCCAGTTCGACGACCGGTCTAGGATCAAAACTCTCATACACGGATTTCATATCGCCGCCGCCCAGGTGCGTGTACATCCGCACGCGGTCGCGAACCGCGCCGCCCAGCAGTTTATAAACCGGCACGCCCAGCGATTTGCCCAGGATGTCCCAGCAAGCCTGCTCGATGCCGCTGATGGCGCTCATGCCGATCACGCCCATCCGCCAGAAGGAGTGCCGGTAGAGCTTTTGATAAAGGTGCTCGATTCGGGTCGGGTCCTCGCCCACGGCCATCGGCGCAAAGTCCTCAATCGCTCCCACCACGGCGCGCGTCTTCCATTCGAGCGACGCTTCGCCCCAGCCCACAAGCCCTGGCTGGTCCGTCTCAACCTTGACGAAGACCCAGTTGCGCATTTCCGCATTGACCACCACGCTCTTGATCGCTGTGATTTTCATCGGCTCAATCCATTGGGTAGAGGCTGCATCCGCCGTCCACCAGCAGCGTTGCTCCCGCGACGGAACCGGATGCGTTGGTGTTCGCCGAAGCAGGTTGTTTCGCCGATCTGTGATCGCCGAAATGCTTGAAAAGCAGGTGGTCAGCGATCGCAGCTCGCCGTCACCCAAGTCTCACACAGACTCCGGCACCAAAGAAATCATCTCACAGAGCGCCAGCCCTTCAAAACCGCCAATATCGATAAATTTCATTCGTGATACCAGGGAGAATAGTGTTCACTGTGGGCGCACGCGGGTTGGCACCGCAAGCAGCGTCGCCCGGCATTGAAAAAAAGAATCGGCCACAGCAGGGAGGAGACGCTAGCGGACCCTAAGTACCGCCCATTATTGCGATGCTGTCTCAAACAGGACCTCGACTTTCAAGACCTAACAGCAAGAAGATCCAAAACGGAATTCTGCGAAAGCTAATGGTCTTGACCCTCGCAAATTGCAGGTGGGTGGTGATCGCGCGTAATTGGTTGTCGAGCACGAGCCAAACAACTCAAAGTAAAACTGTGTGTTAATTTTCTGCAAGTTCTGCTATATCCTCATGCCGGGCTGCTTGACCATCGGCTGCCCGAATTCGATTGCTGGAGGGCGTTCTGAATCGCCTTGCATCCCTGCTGGGAATTGTGACCATCCTTGTAACCTGTTACGCGCTCTCGCGCCACCGCAACGCCATACGCTGGCGGATTGTGGCGTGGGGCCTGGGTCTGCAATTCCTGATTGCGATGTTCGTGCTTCGCACAGGAACGGGCTACTGGCTGCTGAGCAAGGCTTCGAACGGTGTGGTCTGGTTCCTTGATTTCGCTTTCCAGGGTTCAAAGTTTGTCTTTGGCCCGCTGGGCGATCCCAAGGGCAGCTTGGGCATGGTTTTTGCGTTCCAGGCGCTGCCACTGATCATCTACGTTGCTGCGTTCTTTTCTATTCTGTATTACCTGCGGGTCCTGCCGGCGCTGGTGTCGCTGGTGGCGAAGGCCATGTTCCGGCTGATGGGAACCAGCGGCGCGGAATCGCTTGAAGTCGCGGCCAGCATCGTCATGGGCCAGACGGAAGCGCCTCTTGTGATCCGTCCTTATCTCGAAGCACTTACGGACTCGGAGTTGATGACGGTGATGACAGCGGGAATGGCGCACATTGCAGGCTCGGTGTTGGGGGCCTACATCCTTTTCGGAGCGCAAGCTCGCCATCTTCTGACGGCAGTGGTAATGACGGCCCCTGGAACGATGCTGATCTCAAAGATGCTGGTCCCGGAAACGGGGCAGCCGCAGACCGCGGGCGAAGTCCGGTTGATCGTCGAAAAGAGGTTTGTGAACCTCCTGGACGCCGTTTCGGGCGGGGTCACGGACGGCCTGATGATGGCGCTGAACGTCGGCGCCATGCTGATTGCTTTTGTCGCGCTCATCGGGCTGGCCAATGGCGCGCTTGCATTCGCACACACGAACTTCGGCACGGTGTTCGGTTATCTGCTGGCGCCCGTGGCATGGCTTCTCGGCGTGCCGTGGCATGATGCCACGGCTGTAGGAAACCTGCTGGCCACCAAAATCATCCTGAACGAATTCGTGGCGTTTTCGATGCTCGGGCCGCTCAAGGGACATATCGCTGAGCGGTCGTTTACGATCGCCACCTATGCGCTTTGCGGGTTTGCGAATTTTGCCTCGATCGGCGTCCAGATTGGCGGCATTGGAGCGTTGGTACCTTCGCGCCGGCAAGACCTTGCCAGGCTGGGTTTCTGGGCGCTACTGGCGGGGACCTTGGCAAACTATCTTTCTGCGGCCATCGTCGGCCTTTTCATCCGCTGAGGCCATCTATGCCAAACCGTCGCAGCCGGCACGGATACACGCAGGCGGTGCGTGCAGCACGCTATCTGAAAGGCCAGATGCCGGATTTCCCGCGCGTCGGGATCGTTCTGGGCTCGGGCCTTGATGTGCTGGCGGCACGGCTTCGGCACTGCGTAACGGTCCCCTATCCACGGATCCCGCACTTCCCGACTCCCGGCGTTGAAGGACACGCGGGCGACCTTCATCTTGGGCAATGGGACAATTTGCCGGTGGCTGTCCTTGCGGGCCGCGTCCATCTTTATGAGGGCTATTCGCAGGCGGAAGTAGTCTTTGCAGTACGCGCGCTGGGCCTTGCGGGAGTCAAAACTCTGGTCCTCACCTGCGCTGCCGGAGGAATCGCGGCTTCCGCTGTGCCGGGCAGCCTGATGGTTTTTTCCGATCACCTCAACCTGCAAGGGTCAAGCCCGCTGGCCGGGCCGCATGATACACGATGGGGAGAAAGGTTTGTAGATCTGAGCGAAGTCTATGACCCGGGCTTGAGACGAACCGCGATGAAGGCCGCGAGATCGCTCCGGCTGAAGTGCTTTGAAGGCGTTTACGCTGCTGTTCCGGGGCCGAATTATGAAACGCCGGCGGAAGTTCGCGCGCTGATGCGACTGGGAGCAGACGCCGTAGGAATGTCAACGGTGCCGGAAGCAATAGCCGCCCGCCAGATGTACATGCGCGTGCTGGCGATTGCGCTGATCACGAATCGTGCGGCGGGATTGTCCGGGCAGTTGCTGCGCCACGATGAAGTGCTTGAGTCAGGCCGCCACACCGCTCAGGACCTCGCCCGCCTGCTCGATCGTACCCTGCCTGGCTTTCAATCCTGATCCCAATTTCATCTCATCGATGCAAGGGAATCGGCGGCTGAAGCCCTCCAGTATTTTCAGGATGACAATCGCGGGGATTTGAATGAAGCGGCCTCGCGACTCAGAATGGCATTGTGCAAAGCAGGTTTAATGAGTCCATCCGGTTCAGGTGTTTGCCGCAAATCATTCAATGAACCGGCTAATGTTTCCCCGGCAGCCTGGGCTTGTTGGCTTCTTCTTTTTGCCGGATGAGCCTTGCGGCCATGCTGCGGACCACTTCGGCAACGTTTTTGTTTCGCGAAAGTTCTTTCAGGTCGCGGTCATTCAGCCGGTTGATCAATGGCAGGCCGGTGTCTATAGGCGTTCTGGGGTTATTGACCAGATTGCGAGCGACTGCATAATTCCTGATAAATCTGCGGTTCGTTGCCATGAGGCGCAAAACCTCTTCTGAGACGTTTTTCATTGCCGCAATGTTTTCCACTTCCTGGTCGCTGAGCTTGGGAGATTGCAGAACGGTCCGCGCCACAACTTTGTTGGCATCCCGAATCAGAATTGTCCGCTCTTCCTGGCTGCCCATGAGGGCCGCGTTGATTTTTTCCGGCACGGACATGCGGTTGATTTTCTGGAGCAGCGTCTCCCGTTCTGGAAGCGATTCGGCTTCATCATTATCGTCCGTGCCTGCGATGGTTGCGGCGGATCCGTCCGCTCTTCCTTCTATCAAGCTTCGAAGGTGGTCCGGCAGGGCAGGATTAGGAGCAAGCGCTTTCCCCAGTTCCCGACGCTCGGGGAGCAATCGCCGTAAGACGAACTCCAGCAGCCCGGCAGGAACTCCGGTGTTTGAGAGCACCTTGATCAACTCGGCCGTGTCCCAGTTTAGGAGCGTGTTGAAGGCTGCGGCACGCGTGGCCGGATCGGGATCATCGCAGAGGACAGCAAGAATTTCGATTTTTTCTTCAAGCGATACCGGCAGACCGCCTTCGGCTGCTTTGCGGCGGACCGATGAGGGAGCCGTGCCCGAGCGCAGCATTTCCACAAGCCGATGAGGAATGGGAGTGGCCTCAGTGAGAAGTATTCTGCTTCAGGGAGTCCCAGGTCAGGTGGACTTTTTTCACTTCACCCTCTCGCCCCAACGGCTTCATCGTCTGGCCGTTCAGCGTAAGGATCACGCCCTGAGCATTTCCAGTAAGAACGTCAAAGGCGGCATCGGCCTTGTAGGTCTTCACTGTGTTCGGCTCCATGACTCCCTGCGCGATCATCTTGCCATCGGCGTCAATGGCTACCCAGGAGCGCTCAGTTGTTGCGACTTGCAGGGTAAGCCGACCATCATTATTGATGAGAGGCAGCCTGGGGGTCGGGACGGAATTGGCTGGGGGAGGCGTCGCCAGGACCCCGCCCGGAGTGGCCTGCGTGCTCTCCGTAGTTGCGCGCCTTTCAGGATTTGGCGCAGCAGGATTCGCAGCCACCGAAGTCAGCGCGGCCGGCGCCGGGCTGGGCGGCTTAACCCCTTCGGGACGCGCCATGGGTGAGTTCTCTGCGACGGACGATTGCTCCACCGCAGGCGCATGTGCCGGCCGGTGAGCATGCCTCCAAAGGCCGATCCCTAAGACCAGCAGGGCCACAGCAGCCGCCCCGCCCCAGAGTGCGTTGTGGGACCGGGGTTCCGGCCAGGTGTTCGCCCGGGGTGGCGAAAACTGGCTGAGGTCCACCTCGCCTTTGTCCTTGGCGGCCTGCTGATATTCGGCCAGCAGCGGGTCCTCATCAAGGCCAAGGTAGCGGGCATAGGCCCGCACAAAGCTGCGATTGAAAATGCCGCCCGGCAGCCTCGAAAACTCTTCGTCTTCAATGGATTTAAGAAATCGTACGCTGATCTTGGTGGCCGCAGAAATCTCTTCCAGCGTCACACCACGCATTTCACGTTCACGCCGAAGGTTCTCACCAAAGGAGCCCATTAATGGTATCTTCCCCGCAACCCTCCCCTTCGGGTTTATTTCATCATATTTCTGTGCTGCTCGTGCTGTCAACGAATCCCCCTGCCCGGCGGACGTGCGCCGGAGACTGGCGCAGGTCACCCTTACAGCCGAATAGCAAGGCCGACCTGCGGTCACGTTCTAATCATCGGAAGTTCGCATAAACAAATTGAAAAAAACAGCCGAAAGAGATACTGAAAAGCTGAAGCTGCATTTTGACCACGCGGGGATGCCAGGGACGGCCGCCCTGGGGACAGGCCATGACTGACCGGAACGACAGAATACGCGAATTGGAGCAGCAGATCGCGCGCCTTTCGCTCTTTCATGAGGTGGGCAAGGCTGTAGCCTCTACGCTCGATCTGAGGAGGGTCCTCCAGACCATCATGGCGAAGACCTGCGAATTCCTCCGGCCGGACACATGGTCGCTGCTGCTGGTTGACGATAAGTCCAATGAACTCTACTACGAGATGGTCTTCGGCGCGGGCTCCGGCAAGCTCAAGGACGTGCGGTTCAAGCTGGGCGAACGGATCAGCGGCTGGGTTGCCGAACACGGCGAGGCGGTGCTGATCGAAGACGTCGCCCAGGAACCGCGTTTCAGCCTGGAGAATGAGCCATGGCACGACGACGCGCGCTCCATCGTCTGCGTGCCCGTCAAAGGCCGGGAGCGCGTGCTGGGCACGATCGAACTCGTGAATTATTCACAGGGCCGGCGCTTCCATGAAGAGGACATTCCGATCCTCACCAACCTGGCCGACTACGCCGCCATCGCACTGGAAAACGCCCGCTACGTGCAGCGCATCCACGAGCTGACGATCACAGACGACTGCACGGCGCTCTACAACGCGCGGCACCTTAATTTTGTTCTCGATTCGGAAATCTACCGCTCCATTCGCTACGGTTACGAGTTCTCAGTGATCTTTATCGACCTTGACCACTTCAAACAGGTAAATGACACACACGGCCACCTGGCCGGCTCAAAACTTCTGTGGCACGTCGGCACGCTGATCAAGGGCCACCTGCGCCTGATCGATTACGCCTTCCGCTACGGTGGGGACGAATTCGTCGTCCTGCTGCCGCAGACATCGAAGCACAACGCGTTGATGGTGGTCCGCCGCCTGCGCGAACTGCTGAATTCCACCGAGTTCCTCGCAGAAGAAGGTCTCAAGGTAAGAGTCACCGCCAGTTTCGGCGTAGCCTCTTTTCCCGGCGATGCGCGGTCACGCAAGGACCTGCTTCGCCTGGCCGATGAGGCTATGTACATGGTTAAGAACACCACGCGGGACAATATCGCGCTCGTCGGGGAAGGCGTGATGAATTAGCCCGGCCCTCACAAACCTGAAATCTTTTAATATTCCAGATGGCTGACGCGTCAGAAATTCCTGGTGTTAGTCCGTCCTCCCGTTCGCTATCGGCTCCTCCGGATATTCTCTCCGCAATCCCAAATTCACACTCTTGATCCTTGGATGGCGGGACGGGAGGTGTGACAAAAATCATAGCGCGGTGTGATGTTTGATATTAAAACTCAAAGAATAGTGGTTTCGGGTTATTGACGCGGCGCGTGACCGTCACTATCGTATCGTGAAGTTCGCGCTGTTTTTCTGGTTGGGGGAGCCGACATGAAAACGACTGACGTTGATCTTCGTGAGTACGTGAACGGCATCGCCAGCGAACTGACGGGGAAGATCGAGCATCAGCGCGAAGTCCTGCTGAAGTTTATCGACGATTGCCAGAACGACGGGCAGCAGATTGATTATTGTCCGCTGATCAACTGTGGGCCGCGGCAGAAGTATCGCGCAGCGGTGCTTGACGCCATTCAGGTGATCGAGGAGACGCGCCGCTCGTTCAAGTCGCGCCAACTCGAGGAGTTACGCAAGCGGCTGGAAAATCTCGTGGCCGAAGATGCGGCGGGAAAGCTTTAACAGGCTGCTGAAAAACGCATTTTATGCTCGTCATCGTGAGCGCAGCGAACAAGGCATATATTTGTTTTGAGAGAAATATGGATATGCTTCACGTCGCTCAGCGTGAAATCTGCCGTTGGCTCTGGATTACACAGCGAGGCGGCAGAGGTGCGGCAACGGACTGTTTGATCGATAGAAAGATCGTCTGACGGCCCCGGTTCGTGACCGGGGAAGTGCGGGCGCAAACGGGTCATCCCTCTTGTTCAAAAAGAGGATGGGGGACCCGGCTGCGCCCTTTTTTATTTATCTCAGGCAAGCGCTGAGCGTGGGCAAATCGTCGGGTTACGGGGCTTCAATGCCATTCGCGCAGGATGGTCAAAGAGACTTTCGGATTGTCTTTGTGAGCGCAATGGGCAATCCCGCCGCTTGGGAAAGACGAATGCGGTGATCCTTTCGTCGAGCAGGTTCAGGGTGGGTACTTCGCTGACGCTCAAAATGACATGCGCGGTGCTCAGGATGGCATGAGCGCGTTTCATCCGGCCGCGGGTCGCGGTGAGGCGCAAAAAGGGGGGCATTATGGAACAGACTGCTTATGGTCCGGTTCCCATCAGGCATTCTTTCGTTCATGAGAAAGGAATTTTCCGCTTCAGTCTGATCAGCGGCGCACTGATCTTTCTGGCGCTGACGGGTCTGGCGATCTGGCTGCTGCCCTTCAGCATACCGATCCAGGTCTCGGTGCTGATTCACACGCTCGTGGGGCTTGCGGTCGTGATCCCGCTTACGATCTGGCAACTCAGCCATTGGCTCGCCACGCGCAAGGCGCGGCGGTCGTTCCGAAAGATTTGTGCGTACACCGGATTCTGGACAATGGCCGTTGTCTCGGCGTCAGGCCTGGTACTGACGTGGCAGGCCATGTTCGGACTTTACACCAGCCGGTTCTGGGACCAGGTTCATTTGTGGTGCGGAATTGCGGCGCTGCCGTTTCTCGGATATCACGTCTGGCCGCGCGCCAAAAAGGCGGTGAATGGACTGAACAATGGACTGAACGGTCTTAAGGCCAACGGGAATCTCGCGGTTCCGGATTTCGGCCCCGGCCGCCGCCACATGTGGCTGACCAGCACACAGACGGCAGTGGTGCTGGTGGCGACGGTCGGCGTCATCGCCGGAATTTACAAAGCCTACGCGCCGAACTTCAGCCACTACAGGTTGCCTGCCGATTATAAACTCCCTTACGGCAAGGACCCCTTTGCTCCCAGCATGGCAAAGACGGTGAGCGGCGGGCCGGTGGCTCCCGAACTGCTGGCAGGATCGAAATCGTGCGGCGCTTCAGGGTGCCATACGGAAATCTACCGGGAATGGGAGGCCGGTGCGCACCGCTGGTCTTCGGAAGACGTCGCGTTCCAAGGGGTACAGGCCGCGCTCATTCATGCCGAGGGCGCGCCTGCCGCCCGTTACTGTGCAGGATGCCATGACCCTGTCTCGCTGCTTTCCGGCTATAAGAACGCCAGCACCAGCATTGAGGCCCCGGGCTTCAAAGAAGGCTCGTCATGCGTTGTTTGCCATGCGATGAGGCGCGTGGACGTGCAGGGAAACGGCAACTACATTTGGGGGCCTCCCAAGCCCTATTTATTTGAGTATGCAAACGCCGGCCGCGCCGCTTCCATCACGCATTTCCTCATTCGTGCTTACCCGCGCCAGCACGATCTGGATTACGATCTCACGCTTGATAAAGACACCGCCTCCTGCGGGGCCTGCCACAAGCAGTTTATCGACAAAGAAATCAACCATGTGGGCTGGGTGCAGCTCCAGAACCAGTACGATGACTGGAAGCACGGCAAGTGGAATACGGACCCCAATCCTGCGCACCGCCTGCGCTGTCAGCAGTGCCACATGTACTATCAGGAAGCGCCGACCGTGGCCCTGGCCGACCCTTATGACATGAAGTCGGGACTCGGGCTTAAGCATCGCAATCACTGGTTTGCTGCGGCCAATCAGTGGATGCCGGACGTCATTCATTCACCTGATGCCAAAGCGCAGGAAGAGCGCGCCATCGAATGGCTGCAGGGGAAGAAATATATTCCTGAAATCGCCAACGTCTGGCCGCAGGGGCCGGTGCTGCCCATCAGGATTGTCGCACCGCAGGCGGCGCGCCCAGGCGAGCAGGTGGACTTCCGTGCCGTTATCTCCAACAACAAAGCCGGCCACAGTTTCCCGACGGGTCCGCTGGATCTGATCCGCGCGTGGGTCGAAGTGAAAGTCAGCGACCGGACCGGGCGCGTGATCTTCCACTCCGGCGAACTGATGGAGAACGGCCATCTTGAACCCGGCACGTTCGTTCTGAAGGCAGAGGGCGTCAATGCTGAGGGTCAGGAAATTGTGCGGCACGACCTCTGGCACTACGTGGGCGCCAAATGGAAGCGCGCGATCTTCCCCGGTTACTCGGATATGTATGAGTACAAACTTACAATCCCGCGCAACGCTGAGGGACCGCTCACCATCACGGCGCGATTGCGCTACCGCAAAGCCAATCAGTACTTCATGGACTTTGCTTTCCCGGGCAAGCATCTCTCGACCCCGATTACAGACCTTAGTTCGGACCGCGTCGATGTGCCACTTGCCGGAAGCGCAACGGCCCGCGCTGCGTCTTCAGCAAAACGGGGCAAAATGAGTCTGCTGGTTCCCATGACCAAACCGGGGCTTCAAAAATGACGCGCCGGGAAATTCTTCTTTCGAGCATCGGCGCTCTCGCCGGATTCGCGACGGCGTGCTCGCGGTCAACTTCAAAGCGCAAGGAACTGGTGTTCGACAGCGCGGCGCGCAATCTTCCCGCTGACCATCCGTCGATCGTTTTTACCGATGTCACGCGGCAGGCCGGAATTGATTTTGTGCACTCGAGCGGGACTCGCACGCACCAGCTTCCTGAAGACATGGGTCCCGGCGTTGCCTGGGGCGACTATGATAACGACGGCTGGCCGGACCTGTATCTTGTTAACCAGCCGGGCCCTTGGGGGAAGAAAGCCGGCCCCGGCGCACCCTACAGTCATCTTTACCGCAACAACCGCGACGGCACCTTTACGGACGTAACACTCCAGGCAGGCGTAGCGAACCACGGCGGCTACGGGATGGGCGCTGCCTGGGGTGATTACGACAATGACGGACACCTCGACCTTTACGTGACGAACTACGGCCGCTCCGTTCTCTATCACAATAACGGCAATGGAACATTCACTGACGTCACGGACCGCGCGGGCGTAGGCAATCATCTCTGGGGAATGACGCCTGTCTGGGTGGATTACGATAACGACGGTTACCTCGATCTCTACGTCACCAATTACGTGAATTACGACCTGCGCGGCGTTCCCACGGGCGCGACTTCGCAGGAGTACGGCACCAATGTGCCGTTTACCCTCAATCCTTCGTCGTTTGATCCGGTGCCGAACCGCCTTTATCACAACAACCGCGACGGGACCTTCACGGACGTCGCTGCAAAGCTGGGCGTGGCAAATGCAGATGGGCGCAGCCTCTCCGCGGCATTCGCAGATTTCAATCTCGACGGCTGGCTGGATTTCTACATCGGCAATGACATCTCCTCAAACCGCATGTATCAAAACCTGGGGCACGGCCGCTTCGAGGACGTAAGCGCCTCTTCGTGGACGGAAGAGAACCGCGGGACGATGGGCATCGCCGTGGGTGATTTCGACGGCGACGGCGACCTGGACATGTTCCTCACACACTGGATCGGGCAGGGCTACGCGCTCTATCAGAACCTCTGGGTGGAGCAGAAAGAGAAAGGTAAACTCCACTTTTCCGACGCGGCGGACATGTACGGCTGCGGTGAAATCGCCATGGGCGATGCCGGGTGGAGCGCCTTCTTCTTCGACTTCGATAACGACGGCCGGCTCGATCTTGCGGCCATCAACGGCTCGACCCTCGAAAACAAAGGCGACACGACGAAGCTTGTGCCAAACCGGCCTTTTCTTTTCTGGTCCAAGGGTCAGGATGGTTTCTACGATCTGGCTCGTGCAGGTGCCGCGGGCGGCGCTCTCCAGAGGACGATTGTCGGGCGCGGGGCCGCCTTTGCTGATTACGATCGCGACGGCGACCTGGACATGATCGTCATGACCAACTACGGGCGGCCCATGCTGCTGCGCAATGATGGAGGAAACCGCAACCACTGGCTGGCCGTTCATCTGGTTGGAAAACGGTGCAACCGCTCGGGCTATGGCTCCAAGGTATTTCTTGAGGCCGGCGGCCGCCGGCAGATGCGCGAATACGGGACCAGTGGTTCTTATCTTTCGCAGTCGGCGCCTGAAGCATGGTTTGGTCTCGGCCGCATCGATAAGGTCGATAAGATTGAGATCCAGTGGCTGGGCGGAAAGAACCAGGTGGTCGAAAATCCGCAAATCGATCAGGTGCTGACCGTCACCGAAAGTTGAATCGCCCGCCACTGCCGGTTTACGCCTTGCCGCTCGCTGTGTTCAGCGTGTGCAGCCTGATGCGCAGAACACGGGCGTAGGCCCTGAAATCGGGGTCGGCCGTAAAGATGCTCGACCGGCGGGTACGTGATTTCGCAGATCGAAGCGTCCACAACCGAGGCGGCGATCCCTTTGGCTCGGCAGGCATTGCCGGCCTTCGCGCCCGCTTCGTATTTTGAACGCGTGAAGATCCCTGCCGGACCTTGTCTTTTAACCGGATGTTGTCAGATCAGCTTTCGCCGCGCGGCTTGCATGACAGCTTCCAGTCGGTTTCGCGTGTGGAGTTTCTGGTTGGCATGGTGCAGATGGTTCCGGAGCGTGCGCGGCGCGATTCCGAGTTCTTTAGAGACCTGCGCCGGCGTCTTGCCTTTGGCGAGCAGTTCGAGCACCCGCCGTTCCTGCTCGGTGAGCGGTGAAGCGGGCGGCAGGCAGTCCGCCTCATCAGGCATTGTGGTGATTTCTCTCGCTACAGTGACCAGCTTCTCAGCCAGCTTCTCGGTCTTTTTTCTGGCTGTGATATCGCGCGCCAGATGGACGACGAGATGTCGGTTCGTCCGCTCGTCGTGGAATGCGAGGATGGAGACGTTCACCCAGAGCCTCGCTCCGTTCCGCGTTTCGACTTCCATGTCGTAGTTCGGGACTTCGCGATGTCCGATGGCGCAATCGATCACGCCGCAAGGCTCTTTGCAGATCTGCGTGCCGAGGCTGCCTCGCCCCCGAAGCAGGTGCGCGCAGGGCTTGTCCAGGACCTCTGATTTCTTGTAGCCCAACAGTTTTTCCGCCGCACGGTTCCAGGAACGCACCAATCCCTGCTCATCCACCGCGAAGGCGCCGTCGGCTGTGCCTTCCAGAATGGCGAAGAGTTCCCGCTCAAGCATCAATGCCTCTCTGGGACAAATGTCACATTCGCTGGGACAAAACGACGATTGCTCGAAACGAGGGGAAATGAGAAATACATGACTAAAGGATAAGAAAGTCCTTTAAGAGAGTCAACGGCGATGCTGTCACGGCCATCGACATACGCAATCCGGGCGCTTACTTACCTCGCCATGCAGCCTCCGGGAAGACTCTGCGGCAGCCGCGAGATCGCCGACCACGAGCAGATCCCGAATTCATATGTTTGCAAAATCCTTCTGGAGCTTCGCCGCAAGCGGCTGCTGCGATCCTATAAAGGAATCGGCGGCGGATACGAACTCGCTCTTCCAGCGGACAAGATCAGCCTGCTGATGGTTGTGCGGTCGATGGAAGGTGAACTGGCGCTTACCGAATGCATCCTTGAAGACAGAGAATGTTCAACGCATGGGCAGTGTTCGCTGCACGAATCGTGGTCGGACCTGAGAAACCAGTTGTTGCATTTTCTTGAGACCCAAACCGTGGCAGATCTGGCACGGACAAAAATGACCAGGTCAGGCGAACTCTCCGGCGGCCAGACGAAGGCGCGGCCGGATCAAGCCGACCAGAAGGACTTTTTGTCCATTAACTACCGCAGTTGAGCCTCCGCAACGGCCCGGTCTGCGGGATTAAAGGACCAAAGGAGGAAGCAATGGATTTGATTAATGAGTTTCATGGTGACCACCAGAGAGTCGTGGACGCATTGTTTGCGCTGCGCCAGGCAATTGCTTCAAGAGATGTGCCCCGGGTTCGGCAGATTCTCAGCGAAGCGGAGGACCTGATCGGCCCGCACTTCAAATTTGAGGAACTCTATCTTGACCCGGCGCTCGAGCCTTTTCTCGGCGAGGCATACGGCAAGCGCCTGTTGAACGAACATGATGGAATTTTCCGCAGCGTAAGAAAAATCGCAGAACTCGCCCGGAGCGATTCTTGGGACGACGTGCAGTACCAGTCTGCAATGGCAAACCTGGAGTTGATTTACGAGCACCCGATCAGTTGCGACGGGCTGAGCCTGTGGATCGAGCGGCTGCCGCAGTCTGAACGGGCCCGGTTGCTCAACCAGATGATAGAAGTCCGCAAGCAAGGAACGAAACTGTCGGAGTATTACCGTGAGCGAATGGCTGCGTAAGTACCGACATGTCGCAAAAGCTGTGCCCGTGCTGGCACTCGCGTTCGGGCTCGCCTTCATCACTCCTCGCGAGGCTCGGGCCCAGCAGGATGCCGAATCATTCTTCAAGCAGAACTGCGCCGCGTGCCACACGATCGGCGGAGGCAAACTGCTCGGTCCGGATTTGAAAGGCGTCACGCAGGCGAAGGACCATGAGTGGCTTGAGAAATGGTTGCTGAATCCGCAGGCCGTCATCGACAGTGGCGACGCCTACGCTGTCAAATTGAAGCAGGAATACGGCGGGATTGTGATGCCTTCTGTTCCGGGCATGACGCCGCAGATGGCGGAAGCGTTGCTGAATTTTATTGCAGCGCGGTCCGGGGCGCCGGCGGTTCCGGCTGCTCCGGCGAAGTCTGCACCGTTCACCCCCGGGCAGGCAGAGGAAGGAAAGGCGATTTTCCTCGGTCAGCAGCGGCTCCAGGCGGGCGGGCCTTCGTGCATTTCTTGCCACTCCGTGAAATCGGCGGGTGGTCCGCTTGGTGGCGGGCAACTCGGCCCGGACCTGACGCTCGTCTATCAACGCCTTAACGGCCGGCCCGCGCTCGAAGCGTGGTTGTCAAATCCGCCCAGTGCCACCATGAAACCCATTTTCGCCAGGCACCCGCTTCAGCCTGCTGAGATCAGTGCGCTCACGGCATTTTTTGAACAGACCTCAAAAGAGGCGGGCGCTGCAGACGCCGGCACTTACCGCCTGCGTCTCGCCCTGTTTGGCCTCGGCGGAGCGGTCGTCGGTCTCATCATTCTGGGACTCGTGTGGAAACGGAGAATCCGCGGCGTGCGGCGTGCGCTGGTCGAAGGCAGATTGGGAGTTTGAGGGAACACATGAATAAATCGAACGGCTCAAATCACTGGATTCAGGATATCGGCGATCCCAGGCTGCGGCAGTGGGAAGAGTTCTACCGCAACCGCTGGCAGCACGACAAAATTGTGCGCTCAACGCATGGCGTGAACTGCACGGGCAGTTGCAGTTGGCAGATCTATGTGAAGAACGGAATCGTCACCTGGGAAATGCAGGCGCTTGATTACCCGTCGCTCTCGGCGGGGCTGCCGCCTTACGAGCCGCGCGGGTGCCAGCGCGGAATTTCGTTTTCCTGGTATCTCTACAGCCCGCTGCGCGTGAAGTATCCCTATGTGCGTGGAGCCTTGCTCGACGCATGGAAAAATGCGCGCCGACAGCACGACGATCCTGTGGAAGCGTGGAAGTCCATGGTGGAGGATCCTGAAGTCCGCAAACGCTGGCAGCAGGCCCGCGGAAAGGGCGGTTTTCGCCGCGCGGATTGGGACACCATGCTCGAACTGATCGCCGCCGCTTCCATCTACACTATCAAGAAGCACGGTCCCGACCGCATCGCAGGATTTTCGCCGATCCCCGCCATGTCCATGATCAGCTACGCTTCCGGCGCGCGGCTGATGCAACTGATGGGCGGCGTCTCGCTCTCATTCTACGACTGGTATTGCGACCTTCCTCCGGCATCGCCTGAAACCTGGGGTGAGCAGACCGACGTCCACGAATCCGCCGACTGGTACAACGCCAAGCTGCTCGCCGTGGCCGGTTCCAATCTGAATATGACGCGCACGCCGGACTGCCACTTTGCCGCTGAGGCGCGCCACAACGGGTCGAAGATGTGGGTCTTTGCCCCGGATTTCAGTCAGGTGGCCAAATACGCGGACGAGTGGGTGCCCGTCAATGCCGGTCAGGACGGCGCCTGGTGGATGGCCGTGAACCATGTCCTGCTCAAGGAATTTCATCACGAGCAGCAGACGCCCTATTTCCTCGATTACATGAAGCGCTTTACGGACGCGCCGTATCTTGTGGAGTTGAAAAAGCAGGACGGCACGTACCGTCCCGACCGGCTCCTGCGCGCTGCGCGGCTGAAGCGCTATGAAAACGTCGAGAACGGCGACTGGAAATTCCTGATGTGGGACTCGGACGAGCAGCGCCCCAAGATGCCGCAAGGAAGTTCCGGCTTCCGGTGGGGAAAAGAACCCGGCAAATGGAACCTGCTGCTGCAGGATGGCCTCGATTCAAGCCCAATCAACCCGGCCCTGACTTTTCTTGGAAATTCCGACGAAGTTATCCAGGTGAGTTTTGACGATTTCGGCGATGGCAAGCTTGTTGTTCGCGGCGTACCGGCGAAGCGGGTCGAAGCTGCTTCGGGCGAAAGCGTCCTTGTCACTACAGTGTATGACCTGCTCATGGCGCAATTCGGCGTGGCACGCGGATTGAGCGGTGAATATCCAGCCGGTTACGACGATGAAGGCGCGCCCTACACGCCGGCCTGGCAGGAAAAATACACCGGCATTGGGCGCGATGTGCTGATTCGATTTGCCCGCGAATGGGGAACCACGGCGCAGCTCACCAGGGGCAAGTGCATGATCATCATCGGCGCCGGGATCAATCACTGGTATCACAACAACCTGATGTATCGCGCCGGGATCTACGCGCTGATGTTCTGCGGCTGCGTGGGAGTGAACGGCGGCGGCTTGGCGCACTACGTCGGACAGGAAAAACTGGCTCCCGCGGAATCGTGGTCAGCCATCGCCTTTGCCCGCGACTGGATGCCGGCGGCGCGGTTGCAGAACGCGCCAAGCTGGCACTATGTCCATACGGACCAATGGCGATATGAGAAGAGTTTTACGGACTACCACAGCGTCCCCGCGAAGCAACCGGATGGTTCGCTTGCCCAGGGGCACACGATAGACGTGCAGGTCCGCGCCGTGCGCAGCGGCTGGCTGCCGTTCTATCCGCAGTTCAGCAAGAACCCCCTGGATGTGGTGAAAGAGGCGGAATCAGCAGGTGCGCGGACCCCTGACGAAGTCACTCGCTTTGTGACAGAAAAACTGAAGGACGGCAAACTGAAATTCGCGGTGGAAGATCCGGACGCGCCGGAGAACTGGCCGCGCGTGTGGTTCATCTGGCGCGGCAATGCGCTGATGGCGAGCGCCAAAGGCCACGAGTATTTTCTGAATCATTATCTCGGCACACACAACAATGCGATTGCCGAAGACCTTGCTCAGGATTCCGTGCATGAAGTCACGTGGCACGATAAAGCGCCGCAGGGAAAGATGGACCTGGTTGTCGATCTCAACTTCCGCATGGATACTTCGGCCCTTTATTCGGATATTGTTCTTCCCGCCGCCACCTGGTACGAAAAAGCCGACCTGAACACCACGGACATGCACAGCTTTATCCATCCGCTCTCTGCCGCCGTACCGCCGTGCTGGGAATCGCGAAGCGACTGGCAGATTTTCCGCTCGATTGCACGGAAGTTTTCTGAACTCGCTGCAAAGCATTTCCCCGAACCTGTCCGCGACGTTGTTGCCACTCCGCTGGCGCATGATACGCCGGCGGAAATCGCGCAGCCGGACCTGAAAGACTGGCGAAGCGGCGAAATTGAGGCCATTCCCGGCAAGACGATGCCCAATCTTACAATCGTCACGCGCGATTACAGGAACCTCTACAACCAGTTCATTTCCTTCGGTCCCGTGGCGCGCGAAAAGGGATTGGGAGCGCACGGCACGCACTACGCCATTGATGATCTTTATGACGAGACGCTTCGCGACCGGCCCGTGGTCCAGTGGGACGGCAGGGAATTCCCATCGCTCTTTGAAGACGAGCATGTCTGCGACATGATCCTCCGCTTTGCCACGGTTACAAACGGCGAGCTTGCCTACCGCTCATACAAAAATCTTGAGGCGAAGGTCGGCTTGCCGCTTGCGCACCTCGCGGAAAAGAGCCGGAACATTCGGGCCAGTTACGAAGGTCTGCAAGCCCGGCCGCAGCGGCTGCTGAACAGTCCGATGTGGTCAGGGCTGGTGGAAAACGGGCGCGCTTATTCGCCATTCACCTATAACGTTGAAAATAACGTGCCGTGGCGCACTTTGACCGGCCGGCAACACTTCTACTTCGACCACCCCCTCTATCTCCAGTATGGAGAGCACCTGCCCTGCCACAAGCCCAAACCCTCCCCTGTGCAGTACGCCGACCTGAAGTTCACCCGTGAGGCCGGCCGGTCAAAGATGCTGAGTTATCTGACGCCGCATGGCAAATGGCATATTCACAGCACGTATTTTGACAATCACCGCATGCTGACACTCTCGCGCGGAATTGAACCGCTGTGGATGAACGACAAGGATGCCGCCGAACTGGGCATCCGCGACAACGACTGGGTCGAGGTCTATAACGACCACGGCGTGGTGGTTACCCGGGCCGTGGTAAGCGCGCGCGTCCCCCGCGGTATCAGCATCCAGTATCACTCGCCCGAGCGCACGATTTCCGTTCCCCTTTCACCTCTGCGAGGCAACCGCCGTGCGGGCGGCCACAACAGCCTGACGCGTACTCGGCTGAAGCCCAATCTGATGGCCGGCGGCTACGGCCAGTTTACGTACCACTTCAATTATTGGGGCCCGACAGCTTCAAACCGCGACGCCCACGTCCTGGTCCGCAAGCTGCCGGAACTCAAATGGTAGGAAAGGATCCTTATGGATGTCCGAATGCAAATTGCGATGGTCTTCCACCTGGATAAATGCATCGGCTGCCACACGTGCAGCATCGCCTGCAAGAACATCTGGACCGACCGCAAAGGCGCCGAGTACATGTGGTGGAATAACGTTGAGACCAAGCCCGGCACCGGCTTCCCCACGCGATGGGAAGACCAGGAGAACTATCACGGCGGCTGGGAGCTGAAGGACGGCAAACTGCGCCTGAAGTCCACGGGCAAGCTGCGCACGGTTTTCAACATTTATCACAATCCCAGCATGCCGACGATGGACGACTACTATGAGCCCTGGACATACGATTACCAGAATCTCTTCAACGCCCCCGCCGGCGACGACCAGCCGACCGCGCGGCCGCTCTCGATGGTGACAGGTAAGCTGATGGACATCGAGGCCGGCCCGAACTGGGACGACGACCTCGGCGGCTCTCCCGTATATGCAGAGCACGATCCGAACCTCAAAGGACTGACTCCGGACCAGCAGGCGCAACTCTCGGCCATCGAGCGCCTCGTGTATTTTTACTTCCCGCGCATCTGCAATCACTGTTTGAATCCGTCCTGCGTGGCCGCGTGCCCTTCGGGAGCCCTTTACAAGCGCGGCGAGGACGGCATTGTGCTGCTCGATCAGAAACGCTGCCGCGGTTGGCGCGCGTGCGTGGCTGCGTGCCCCTACAAGAAGGTTTATTTCAACTGGTCCACTGGAAAATCGGAGAAGTGCATTCTCTGCTTCCCGCGGCTTGAGACGGGCCAGGCGCCCGCCTGTTTCCATTCGTGCGTCGGGCGAATTCGTTACCTCGGTGCAATCCTCTACGACGCGGAGCGAATTGAACAGGTCGCCGGCCGGCCCAACGAGGAACTGGTTGAAGCTCACCGCTCGCTGATTCTCGACCCGCACGATCCGGCGGTGATTGAGGCGGCGCGCGGAAACGGAATCCACGATTCCGTGATCGACGCCGCACAAAGGTCTCCTGTTTACAAATTTGTTAAGAGCTGGAAGATTGCTCTGCCGCCGCACATCGAATACCGCACGCTGCCGATGCTCTTCTACGTGCCGCCCATGTCGCCCGTTATGGCGAGTCGGAACGGCGATGCGGTTTCGCATGAGTCGGAGGACCTCTTCCATGACATCAATCAGTCGCGCCTGCCGATGAAGTTTCTGGCCAATCTGTTCGGCGCCGGAAATGAAGAGATGGTCCGCTACGCGCTGCGCAAGCAGAAAGCCGTGCGCTGGTACCGCCGCGCACTGACCGTTGGTGATGTGACGATGGAAATCGCCGAGCGCATGCTTCACGAAGCGGACAGTTCCGTTGAAGAAGCGGAGGCAATCTACAGGCTCACGTCGCTCTGCACCTTCGAGGACCGTTTTGTCATTCCGCCGATGCACCGCGAAGAAGCGCTCCAGATGCTGGAGGACCCGCTTGTGAACAAGCAGAGTTCCGGCTTCGGCTTTGTCGCCGGACCGAGGAGAGGAATGTGATGCCGTCTGCACTCGCAACAGCAACCGCCGTTCTGGAAAAGTTTGGCAGGGTATTGACCTACCCTGGCGACGGCTATCTGTTTGAGGTTGAAGCCTGCGTAAACGCCGCGAATGAAATCGATGTGGAGGCGGGACGGCTCATGGGCGAGTTCCGCAATGCCCTGCGCGGCCTGAGCATCGAGCAGGCGCAGGAACTTTATGTCCAAACGTTTGACCTCAACCCGATCTGCGCGCTTGAGGTCGGCTGGCAGCTTTATGGCGATAATTACGACCGCGGAAATTTCCTGGTGAAGATGCGCCAGGAACTCGAGCGGCACAGCGTGCCGGAAAACGTCGAGTTGCCCGACCATCTCTGCAACGTTCTTCCGCTGCTGGCCCGCGTGGACCACGCAGAAACCCGCAGCTTCACCGAAGCGAGCGTGCGTCCGGCGCTGAAAAAGATGCTCGCGGCCTTCGCGGGCAAAGGGAATCCTTTTGAAAACGTGCTCAAAGCGCTGGACCGGCTGGTGGAAGCATCATTGAGCAGTCCCCTGCAAGAGGCGAACCATGACTAACGTGAGCCAATATCTCGACCCTATGCTTTTCAGCATCATGCCCTATGCCGTGTTCCTGAATTTCTTCATCTTCACGATTCATCGCTACCGCTCCGAGACGTTCACGTACTCAAGCCTTTCCTCGCAGTTTCTCGAAAACCGCAAGCACTTCTGGGGTCTTGCGCCGTTTCACTTTGGGATTGTCGCTGTTCTGGCGGGACATGTGCTCGCATTCCTGGTCCCCGCCGAAATTCTTGCCTGGAACCGTCGGCCACTCCGATTGTACGCGCTTGAGATTACGGGCCTCAGCTTCGCATTGCTGGCGATTGTGGGATTGCTGGGCGCCATCCGGCGGCGCCTGAGCGATTCGAAAGTGCTGAGCGTCACCACTCCAGTCGATTGGCTCGTGGACATCCTGCTTTTGTTTCAGCTTGGAAGCGGCGTTTTTATTGCAGTTTTTCATCCCTGGGGTTCGTCGTGGTTTGCGGCCTCCATGGCGCCCTACCTGTGGTCGCTCGTGAAGTTCACTCCAGATATCAGCTTTCTTGCCACGATGCCTATGATTGTTAAGCTGCACATCATCAATTTCTATCTGCTGATCGGCATATTCCCCTTTACGCGTCTGGTCCACATACTTGTTGCCCCGAATCCTTATTTCTGGCGAAGGCCGCAGCTTGTGCGCTGGTACAGCCGGGTGGCTTCGCCGGCAGCGGGAAAGATTGACTGAGGAGGAGCAGAAAGCCGTGGCACAGGTTAAAGGAACACCCAATCAGGCATTGATTGCGGCCACCATGGGCTTCTTTGTCGGGTTCGCAGCCGTGGCCCTTTTTGGCCCTACGGCCAGCCGCTTTCAGGACGTGATGCACCTCAGCCCGCTGATGGTCGGCTTTCTTGTTTCCGCGCCGGCGCTATCCGGTTCGCTGCTGCGCATTCCATTCTCAGCTTGGGTGGACACAACCGGCGGGCGCAAACCGTTTCTTGTCCTGCTGATTCTCTCCGTCGTCGGGATGGCGGGATTGCTGCTTGTGATTTATCTTTTCTATCCTGACCACCTCACCATCGGTTTATATCCCGTACTGCTGCTTCTCGGCGTGCTGTCAGGATGCGGCATTGCCACATTTTCCGTTGGGATCAGCCAGGTCTCCTACTGGTTCCCTCAGGCGCGGCAAGGCCGGGCGCTGGCCATCTTCGCCGGCATCGGAAACCTTGCCCCGGGCATTTTTTCCTTCCTGCTTCCCATGGCGCTGGTGGCGCTCAGCCTGGCGGGCTCGTATCTGGTGTGGCTGGTCTTCCTGATGGTGGGAACGCTCTTCTATGCGGCCTACGGGCGCAACGCATGGTATTTCCAGTTTCGTGCGCAGGGAGCAGACCATGAAACCGCGCGGCGAGAAGCTGCGGCGTGCGGCCAGGCCCTTTTCCCTGCCGGCGGCCTCAAGGAAAGCCTGCGCGTTTCGGCGCGCGTGTGGCGGACCTGGGCGCTTGTCTGGCTCTACTTCACAACATTCGGCGGATTCATCGCGCTGACCGCGTGGCTGCCGACTTACTGGCACTCTTTCTACGGAGTGAGCATCGTTGTTGCCGGCGGCCTCACCGCCCTCTACTCCATCCTTGCCTCCTCGATCCGCATCGCCGGGGGCGTACTTTCCGACCACCTGCGCGAAGGCGGAGAAAATACCGCTATTCTCGCACTTTTGATCATGCTGGTGGGTGCGGTCGTCATGACCGGAACCTCGCAGTTTGAGCTGGCGGTACCGGGAGAAATTCTGCTGGCCGTCGGCATGGGAGTCTGCAACGCCGCCGTGTTCAAGCTGGTTCCGCAGGCGGTCCCGCACGCCGTGGGTGGCGCGGCCGGATGGGTGGGCGGGCTCGGAGCGCTGGGCGGTTTCGTGATCCCGCCCGTGATGGGCTTTGCGGTCCACAATCTTGGATTGCGCGGCTATCCCATCGGCTTTGTGGTTTTTGTCTTTCTGGCACTGTTCTCTCTTTCAATGGTGTGGATCCTGAAATACGCGCAGGAAGTTCCGGCAGCGTCCTCGCCGTCCCCGCTGGTGAAGCAGGAGGCCAGCCGGCAGAGTTAATCCGCCGAGATCCGCACTCAGAGGGACGCTGAATTGTGCCGTTCCCCATTTTCAGGAATCGGTGTTTTGTGATGCTTCGAAAGCTGCTTGCGATCATTTTCCTGTCCTTCTTGCCGGGTCTGCTGTTCGTCGAAAGCGCGCCGTGCCAGGCCCCTTCGCCGTCCGACAGCGGCAAAAAGTCAGGCTCGCTGTCGGCCGGCCCGTTCGACATCTCCGGCAGTTGGAGGACGCGTATGGAATCCTGGGACTGGTTTGAGGACGGCGGCGCGGAATCCACTTACACATTCGGCCATTCTCTCTTCCGCCTGAGCATCGGACAAACGCGCAGCAGATTGGACTGGCAGGCCGAAGCCGCTGTTCCCGTGCTGTTTGCGCTGCCGGATGATGCCATTGCTCCGGCGCCGCAGGGCCAGCTTGGACTCGGCGCAACCTATTACGCGGCCAACGACAACCGTCAGAACATCGCCCGCATATTTCTGAAGCAGGGCTTCATTCGCTTCAAAAGCAGCGAGCGCCGCAGCCTGCGTCTGGGGCGGTTTGAATTTCTGGATGGAAGCGAGGTTACTCCCAAAGACCCAACCCTTGCCGTCATGGAGAAGACCCGCATCACCCAGCGCCTGATCGGCAACTTCGGCTGGTCGGCCGTCGGTCGCAGCTTTGATGGGGTCCAATTCACGCAGGACTGGAAGAAGAACAATTTCACCTTTGTCGCCGCACGCACGACCCAGGGAGTTTTCCAGGCCGACGGACTGGGCGAACTCGACGTCGGCTTCGTCTATGGCAGCTACACGATCCCGATATCGAGAAAAAGCGGCGACTCGGAATTGCGCGTTTTCGGCATTGGATACGACGACCCGCGCGGGACGGTTTTGAAGACAGACAACCGCCCCCTGGCTGCGCGGCGCGCCGATCATGACAGCATTTTGCTGGGCACGTTCGGCGCGGACTATCTCCAGGTGTTCAACACTTCATCGGAGGGGAAGTTCGATTTCCTCGTCTGGGGCGCATTGCAGGCCGGATCGTGGGGAGTGCAGACCGACCGCGCTGGGGCCTTCGTCGGCGAATTCGGCTGGCAGCCTCCCGCCCGGCATCTTGCGCCGTGGCTCAGCGCGGGATATTCCTACGGCAGCGGCGACGGCAATCCCAATGACAACAGGCACACAACCTTCGATCAGCTTCTGCCGACGCCGCGTCCTTACGCGCGTTTCCCTTTCTATGACATGCAGAACAACAAAGACCTCTACGCCGCCCTCGATCTGCACCCGCACCGGCAGATCGCGCTCAGGACAGAAGCCCATTCGCTGTGGCTGGCTGAGCGGAACGACCTGTGGTATCTGGGCGGAGGACCGTATCAGCCCGGCACGTTTGGATATGTCGGCCGGCCCAGCGGCGGCCACAGCAAGCTCGCCAACGTCTGGGACCTGAGCGTTGATTACAAAATCGCCAGAGACCTGGGCGTCACCTTCTACTACGCCAGCGCCTGGGGCTCCGACGTCATCAGCCACATCTACCCCAAAGGCGCCAACGGCCAGTTCGGCTACGTCGAATTGAACACCTCGTTCTGAGCGCGCAGCGGATATCGAATAGCGGAGAGTTGCTCTGTAACTCTGATGCGGCTTTTGATTTTAATGAATGAACCGCGGGAAACCCTCCAAGGCGGGACAATTGAGAGCTACCCGCTTTTCAGGAAGAAGTTCGCGTGAAATAAAACCGCGGGTCCCGAGGCTTGAGGGAAAAACTTGAGGAGGAAAAGGCTGGAACACAGCCTCCTTTGGCCCGGTGTGCTCAGCCAACGGGACCCGCAGGTCAGTTCAGACGGGCAAGAGAGGCTACAATTTGCCCCCCTCCCCGCCATGTGGAATGCCGGGCTTCTTCCCCACGTGTCTTAGGACGTAGAGCGCCCGGTTCACGATACGGCTCCGAAGGCTCGTAAAGGGTAGAAAGTTCAGTGTCATTACCATGGCACCTCACCTCCTCTCTCTACGAATCTTTGAGTCTATCGCGAGGCCCTACCGGGCCTTCCGCTTTTTGGATGATGGAGATCGGCCTGAGGTTACACCCCATGCACTACGTAACGCAGAGTTGTGCCCCGACCGCATTCCTCTGCGGCCTTCCTCATGCGAATCCTGCACCTCCCGTAGTCGACCGTCATGGTTTAAGATTGCAATATGCGATCATTCAAATAGCAAAATGCCGCGGAGTCGCAGAACAACACTGCGCTGCCTCTTACTCGCTTGGGCACTGATTACTGGAAAGGTCTCAAAACTGGTGGAGGCGGGGGGAGTCGAACCCCCGTCCGAAAAGCCTTGCGCTCGAAAGCCTACACGCTTATCGCGTTCGCTTACTGCTTTCGCCAGCGGCCCTCTGGAACGTGCAAGAACGAACCGCCGGCTAGCCTTATCCGGTCGCCCGGATCTCGCCCGGGACCCTCAGGCGGCAGGTCCCAAGCCAGCCCGCTGGATGACGCCCCTCTCCGCCCCGCGGGCGGAGACGGAGGAGACGCGCTACCTTAATTAGGCAGCGTATGCAAACTGCTGATTGGCAGTTGTCTTTTTCCACTCCGATTACGGGTGGTGTGGACCCCCGGCGTGCCTTTCGAACGCGAGAGCTTCCGTCGAATCCGGAACGCCCCCTCGTATTTAGTATGGCTGCCGCAGCATGCAGTGTCAATAACAGCGGGCGGCCCGGAAGGAGCGGCAACCGAGATTAAATTGTCCTTATCTCTGCGCCTGCCGCGGTGACGCCTGTTGACACGCCTCATTTTGGAGTTAGGATAGAAATTCGCGAGGGGGAGCAAGGTCGAGGTTTCTTGCAGTTGCCAACCACACAATCAAACGCAGTATCTGAATCCATCCACAAAATCCGTAGGCAATTCAACGAAGCGCTCGAGCGGCAGGCCGAGCAGCTTGCGGAACTTGCGCGCATGCTTGAAACGCTGCAAAGCAACCAGCAGCGGCTGGAAGAGGCGGCATTTCATCTCTGTGAAGCTCCCGGGATTCCTTCCAGTCTCGACGCCGTGAGGGCCTGGCAGCCTGCCGGCATTTTGGCAAGCGTGCGTAAGCTTGCATCGGCAACCTGTGCCGCACAGGTACTCGAATTCCTCGTGGAAGAAGCGGCGCAGATGAACGCCCGCTCCGTGGCGTTTGACGTTCGCGGCGGCGCGGCCTGGGCTTCGGCGGCCAACGGATTCCAGCCGGAGGTGCCCGCCGACGAGTTGCGCAGACTTGCAGTTCCGTTAAATCAGGAAGGACCGTTCCGCCGGGCCGTCGAAGCATCGGAGCCGGTGGAGACGGATTCCGCCGGGCTGGAGAATTACGGTAATGTGCTGGCAATGCTCGACCCTTCGGCGAAAGCGCGCATTCTGCTGGCGCCTGTCCGGTCGGCAGGCTCCGTTGCGGCGGTCCTTTACACCGAGTTCGGCGGAACGCGGGACTCCAGGATAATCGATGCTCTAAAAGTCCTGGCTGAGTTTGCTGGGGCGCAGATGGACCGCCTGATCGTGATGAGCGCCGGTCTCGCGGTAGCCGGAACGATAAACGGCAACGCGGAAACAGATTCGGCACCAGAGCTTCCCTCGGCCGAGCGTCAGTGCGAGGTGAGAGTTTCGCAAACGGAATCTGATGTCGCCGCTGAGGCCCCGGCGAATGAGGTTCCGCAGTCTGAAGCCGATGCTGCGACAGAACCTCCGGCGGATGATGCGCCGGAAGTTGCCCCTGTTGGGGCCTCCATGCCGACTCAGGAAGAAACGGCCTCGCCTGTCGCTTCTGAAGCCGCAGAATCGCCTGGCAATTTTCAGCCATCGGCAGAAGCGCCTGTCATCCTGCTCCGCCCGGAAGAAGAAGAGAGAGTGCATCGCGACGCGAAGCGATTTTCCAAATTGTTGGTTTCGGAGATCGAACTGTATAATAGGAGCAGCGTTGAGGAGGGTCGGAGGAACAAAGACCTGTATCAGCGTCTTAAGAAGGACATTGACCGAAGCCGCGAGACCTATGAGAAGCGCTTTGGCTGTACTGTAGCAAAGCAAGTGGACTACTTCCACGAAGAACTGGTCAGGACGCTGGCGCAAAACGATCCCGCGCTTCTCGGTCCAGATTATCCGGGTCCCATGGCGTGAAACCTCGCTCTGCGTTACTCATCAGCGCTTTATTCCTTCCTTTAGCGGCAGGCGCCCGAACGCCTGCCATCAACCGCGGGAAACTTCCGGCAGTTCTGGTTGAATTGTCCGCAAGAGCCAAGTCTTCCAGGGCCTGGCCCGAATTGCGGCGGTATGCGCACTCGCGCAGGCCGGGGGAGGACCGCGCTTTGGCGTACTTTGTTCTTGGCTACCGCGAGTACGAATCCGGTGAGTACGACGCTGCGGAAGCCGACCTGGCGAAGGCCGCATCGGCAGAATCTCCTCTGATGGATCTCGCGGTGTATTACCAGGCATCTGCGGCTTACAAGGGCGGACATCCCGAGCGGGTGGCGGGCATCCTGAACAATTTCAAGGAACGGTTTCCTTCCAGCATAGAACGCTACGCCGCGCTCGAATTGATGGCATGGGGATACCTCCAGACCGGGCAGGCACAGAGCGCTTTGCAACTCCTTCAAAGCGAGCCCGAAGCGCGACAACGGCCCTCCCTTGCGCTGGTGCTGGCCCGAGCTTATACGGACAGCGGCCAACTGCGGCAGGCCGCGCAAACTTTCCAGGATATTTATTACGCCTTTCCCACCTCGCCGGAAGCCAAAGCGGCCGGCGATGCTCTGGATAAGTTGAGAAGCCAACTCGGCGTCAAGTATCCGCCGGTTTCCGATGAGATCGCGACAGCGCGCGTGGAGCGGCTTTACACGGCCGGCCGATACTCCGAGGCGCTTGAGGGGTACGAGCAGCTTCTGCAAGAACGGCAAGGCAGCACCTGGGCCTGGCGATGGAACCTGGGTCGGGCCAAATGCCTCATCCGGCTCGGACGGGGGCAGGATGCCATTGAAACTCTGGTAAACAGCGTGGCACCGACTTCGGAGTTGGACGCCGAGCGCCTGGCCACTTTGATTGACGCCTACGCCCAGACGGAAGACGATACGGACATTGCCAAAGCTCTCAACAAGCTCCGGTCTGAGCATTTTAACTCCCACTGGCACGCCGTCGCGCTGCTGAGGGCGGCGAACTACTTTGCTTACGCGGGCGATTGGGACATCGCGCCATTGTATTACCGCACGCTTCGCGACGCTTTTCCGCAGACGCCGGAGGGCTCCGCAGCAAGCTGGAGGCTTGCGTGGATAACTTACCTCACCGGCAAGCCGGATGACGCGCGGGCTTTCCTGCTGAGCCATATCAGGAACTATCCCGACTCACCGCACGTTTCCGCTGCGCTTTATTTTCTGGGGCGGCTCGAGGAAGACCGGCGGCCTGCGGAAGCGCGGGCATTATACGAGCTTCTTGAAAAGCGCTACGTGCACGGCTATTACGCCGTCGAGGCCGCGCGCCGGCTTTCCGATCTGAAAAAGGTCCATATCAAGGAGGCGGCTGCTGATGACAACGCGGCGGACTTTTCGGTTGAAGATCTGGCCGGCAAAATTCCAGCCGTTGATCCGCCCGAATTCGGCGCCTGCCTGCCCGCCACGGGCGGCGACGTGGCCGTTTTCAATATCCTTGAGGCGCTTCATCTCGATAACCTCGCCAGGCAGGACGCCCTGGCACGGTTGGCCGAGCGCCCCCCGTCGCCTTCTCTGGCCGTTGCATTCAGCAGGTTTCTGGCGCAGCAGGGGCGGACCGACGTTGCCATAGGGACAATAAGGAAAGTCGTTCCGAATTACTATTCCCAGCAATTTTCTGAGCTGCCTCGTGAAATCTGGGAACTGTTGTTTCCGAAGTCCTACGCCAGCATCATCCGGCGATATGCCGCACTGAACGGCCTGAGCCCGTACCTCGTGATGGGCATCATCCGCCAGGAATCAGGCTTTTACTCGCGGGCCACGTCCAGCCAGGATGCCCGCGGTTTGATGCAGCTCCTTGCATCCACCGTAACGCGTTCCCGTCATTACAGGAGGACGGTTGGAAGAAGGCTTTATCTGCCCGCCTACAACGTGCGCTTCGGTTGCACCTTTCTGCGGGATCTGCTCAAGCGCTATCACGGCAATGTCGCGGAGGCACTGGCGGCGTATAACGCAGGCCCATCGCGCGTGGACCAATGGCTCAGCCGGCACACGTTCCGCAATCAGCCGGAATTTATCGAATCCATCCCTTACCCGGGGACGCGTGTCTATGTGAAAGCGGTTCTTGCCGATGCCGGCGTTTACCGCCGGTTGGCGGGAGCCTCGCCGAGGTTTGCCGAGTGTTCAACTGTTCCGTCCAATGCCCGAGAAAAGCCAGCCGCCCGGCTTCGCGGTGATGATGAAAATTCTAGCCGGCCATTCCGTGAGCTTTCTGAAGTTTCAGCAGTCCGCTGAATGCGCAACCGGTCAGCGGTCCGCGAACTGACCAAAGCCCTCCTCGGCCTAACGCCGCAATATCCGCACCGCTGCGCCCTCCCGCCGGTTTCGCTCCTCATCCGATTTCATTTGCCGAGAGTGACAAGGGAAGACCCGCGTCGGCGTGGGCCTTTTGTGACGGCTGCGTGTGAGGAATTTGAATCAGACCGGGGAGGGGCTAATCAAGGGGGGAAGGTTGGGCGGGTAGAAGCTGGACGGCTTCTACCCGCGTTTATAAGTCTGCCGATACGGCCTGCCAGGTGCGATGGATACGTCGCCCCTGGCTTGCCGCTAAAAGTCCAGCTCAGCCCCGATCTGGAAAATCCGTTGGCCGAAGGATGTGTCGATCTGGCCAAACCCTCCGCCACATCCCGTACCGATGATGGTGCAATACATATTCGGATTGCTCCAGTGCGGGGTGTTGCTGAAGTTCAGCGTCTCGAGCCGCATCCTCAGGTTATAACGTTCCGTGATCTTGAAGTTGCGGAAGAGGCTGAGGTCAAGTTGAGCAATTCCAGGTCCGCGGAGCCACGATAACCCCCGGCCTGCGTTGCCAATCTGGACTGTTGTGACCGGAGTAAATGCGGTGGTGTTAAACCACTGCTCGCCGGGACCAGTCCCCTTGATCATGTTGAGGGTTCCCGTGAAATTCGGGACCTGGCCGGTCCATGGAGTGTTCAGGAAGCTCGAATCCTGACTCGGATAGAGCGGGCTGCCCGAGATCCCCGTGACGATGCCGTTCAATTGCCAGCCTCCAAGCAGCGTCTTTGCCGCTCGGTTGGTGTTGGCATACTTTTGGCCGGCACCGAAAGGCAGGTCATAGATGAACGCCATCTTCAGCACGTGCGTATGGTCAAAGCTCAGCGTGTGCCGATTCAGTGATTGGCACCCGTTGGGCATAAGGCTGTTCGGCGTGCAGTTGAAGTAAAGGCCGTTTTCCCATCCTTCGTCGTCGATGTAGCCGATCACCTTCGAGTAGGTGTAGGAACCCTGGAGGAACAGGCCGTTCTTGACTTGTCGGTTCAACGATACCTGCAGGGAGTTGTAGTGAGAATCCAGGTATCCCTGGAACAGATAGGTATCGGCGGTCCGACCGAAGGCGGCAAACAGAGGCTGGCCGTCCGGCCCTGATCCCAAAGGAGCAGCGTTAGCCTGAACGCCGTTGAATTCGTGGGCCAGGTGATTGCCAACATAACCCACATTCAACAGAATGTCGCCCGGCAGCTTCCGCTCCACTGTGAAGTTCCAGAACTGCACGTAACCGCGCTTGAATTCGCCCGGTGCGAGCGTCCCGATGGTTACGTTGCCCGGAGGCGTGATCTTGCCCGTCGAGAAGTCCGGAGGGGCTTGAACAATCGGCACGCCGTTGAACAGACCGGACGAAGTTACAGGCGACCCCGGAATGTTGTTCGGGTTGGTCGCAGAGTTGAAGGTTGCGTAAGGCAGGTACTGTGAAACCGCGCTGCTGACGCCGGAAAGCGAAACGAAATTGTCCGCTCCGATGGTGTACGGCCAGAAACCACGCAACGGACGTTCCAGAGGCAGCGTGTCATAGGTGATTCCGTACGCTGTCCGGACGACCGTCTTGTCGTTGAGCTGGTAGGCGATTCCGAGGCGCGGAGCAAACAGCTTCTTGCTGCTGGTGACTCCAAGCGGCGTATTGTTCAGGTGCGTGCTGTTGTTGCCGATGCCGCCCAGATAGAGCAGGTTGCTGGTCGCGTCGTAAACCTCGAATTTGCTGACGCCATCGCGGGTGATCAGCGGGAAATACTCCCACCGGAGACCGGCGTCGATGGTCAGCTTCGGCGTGATCCGGTAAGTGTCTCCGATGTAGAGAGCTTCCTGCCAGTCCTTGTTGGTCGCCTTGATGAACTGCTGGCCGTTCTGAACCTCGCTGGCCAGCCCCAGATCAAAGGCGGCAATGCTGTTCCACGGAGCGGGGCTGAAGGAGATTGCGTTCCCGTTCGCGTCATAAAACGTCGGCGAACTGCCGTCACCATTGTAGTTCAGGAAGGTGTTGTAATCGGACATGATGACGTTGCCGCGCGGGCAGCAGACGATTTCCGGCTGCCAGTGGTTCATGTGGTTGTGGGCCGCGTCGAATCCAAACACGATCGTATGTTTGTTCTTGATTAACGTCGCGTTTTCGTCGAGCGTCAACTGCCAGTCATTTCGCCAGACGGGCTCCCAGGACTGGTTTGTCCCAAGCGTCGTCCAGTTGTCGGGGAAGGTGATGCCCGGCATGCCGCTGTACCGCGGGTCGTTGGTTGGGGTGTTGCTGCCCACGAGACCCAGCACCGTCTGCCCGTAGTTCTTGCCGAAGTCGAGCGTCTGGTTGTGCTCGCCCATGCGGGTGAAGCCGAGATGGCCGCTCAGCACCAGATTGGACTTGGCAGTCCATGTATGACCGATGGTTACGGTCTGGGCGGTATCGTCAGTGATTCCCGTGCCGCCACCCTGGCCGGCTATGCCATAGTCGCTGCCATCATTCAAACGGGCCTTCTGGAGGGTGTATTTGCCCCAGAGGGTCTGGCGGTCGCTGATGTTGTAGTCGACTTTTCCGGTGTAAATGTTCCTGTTCCAGTCCGACTTCCGCAGGCGGATGTCGTTCTCGATGGTGGTCTGGGTAAACGGCTGGCCCAGAGTGTTGTTGGGTGTGTAGGGAGCCATCAGTTGCCAGAAGGCCGTAGCACCCTGGTACATCTGGCTGCTCGGGATTGTATTGTTGGGGAAAACACAGCGGCCGGCGCCGGTGTTCGGATTTCCGGTGGTCGGGTCGAAAATCATTCCTTCCTGCAACTGCACCGGTGTACTGGAGCCGTCCTGGCAGACCATAATTGGCTGAGTATGGGCCGGATCGGCGAACAGAGGCGAGCCGAGATAGCTGGAAAAATTCCCGTTCCGCATGTCCACAGGCGGAATCAGGTTGGTATCGGCGGCGTCCTGGCGTTGGAAGTAACCGTCCCAATTGCCGAAGAAGAATACCTTGTTCTTCACAATTGGACCGCCGACAGCCACGCCGTCGTTATTCTGGATGTTCTTGGGTTTGCTGCCCGCCACGTGGACCAGCGCATTCTGGGCGTCAAGCGCCTGGTCAGTGTGATAGCCATAGAGCTGGCCATGGAATTGATTGGTTCCGGACTTGGTAATGACATCGGTCGCTGCACCGGCTGTCAGGCCTTTTTGAACATTAAAGTTTGATGTTTGAACGTTGACTTCCTGCACTGTCGCAGCGGGAGGCACAATCACCATGTGGTCGGGAAGCCACAGGAAAACGTCCGTAGCGCCGTCCACGCGTGAAGTGTTAATGTGCTGCGGCAGGCCGTCCGAGTTGATGGCAAAGGAGCGGTCCGGCGTGTCAGCCAGGGCATTTGGATAGCTCCCCGTGATGGCTGACAGAGAGACTACGCCCGGGGCCAGCAACTCAACGCTCTGGAAATTGTGGTAAACGTCCAGCGGCAGATTCTGCACCGCGTAGTTGCTGATGGTCGTGTGAACGTTGGTTTGCTGCGTTTGAAGCGTTGCAGCGGCGCCGGAAACTGTCACCTGCTGGGTAACAGCCCCAACCGCCAATTGCACGTTTTGCTGGCTCACCGCGCCCACGGCAATCGGGATGCCGGTCTTCTTGACCGGTTTGAAGCCCGGCGCCGTCACCGTGAGAGTGTATGTCCCCGCAGGCAGGTCGATGATGGTGTAATCACCTGCCTGTCCTGAGGTCGTGTTGCGGGTCAAACCTGTATTGTCATTGACAATGGTGATTGAAGCTCCCGGTACGACTGCCCCGGTTTGGTCGGTTATGGTTCCAGCGACGGAACCGTAAAGAACTTGGGCGTTTGCCCGCTGGACTGAAACGAAGCAAAGGACAGCCATTCCAAGGATACAGATTGAGCATACAGATCTCAGTCGAGACTGCATGATCCCACACCTCCATACCGATTAAGTAACTTGGAGATGACCCAAAAACGACAAGCAAAGGTTAGCCTGAAGCTGGTCGAGGTGGCTTAACCGCAGATAAAAGTCCCGAATAGCATATGAACAATCTGTGACGCTATCCGGAGATCAAGAGTATAAGAGTATAGTTGCTTTTTCACTTTTTTGCTATAAATTTCTTGTATTTTCGGTAAAAAATATTTCGAGCGTTACTATCTGTTATTTATCATTACGGTTGCGTGTAAAAATAATCTTCATAATCTGTGGTGGATATTTGATGTGAGCGAAACAGGAAGGGTTGTAACTTCTTTTTTGCTCTCATCCCCCAGGATGCCAGACGGATTGTTGAAAAAACCATGGCACATGCCATTTGACCATAAGCCCTATCCGCGGGTCGCGCTGGCAATGACTCCGGTCCAGAAGATTTTTACATTCTGCCGTCCCCGTGAAAATGGAATATGATTCTGGAGGGGAGGCAGGCGATCTACAACTTGGTGAAGGGGGGTTGGAGCCCTTCTTTTCGAGCGTAGCTCTTTCCCGGATAGTACGGGGCGAAGCGAGAAGTCTGCTCTTGCGCAAGCGACTGAGAACAAAAGCAGATTCCTCGGGTCGATAGAAGCACCGGCCACCTGCCGAGGGTCTTTCAACCACCTGCCGAAGGACCGCAAAGGCAGCGCAGAGGGTCAGATAATGAGGCGTTCTCCAACTAGAGAGTTGACGAGAGTTTCCTCTCCGGTATCACAAAAAGCCCGGCAGTTCACGGAGAGCGTCATCCGTGAGATGACTCGCCTCGCCATTCAGCATGGCGCGGTCAATCTCGCGCAGGGATTCCCGGATTTCGCAGCTCCGGAGGAGGTGAAGGAAGCCGCGGTGCGGGCCGTTCAGGCCGACATCAACCAGTATGCTATCACCTGGGGCGCACGCGAGTTTCGCCGCGCGATCGCAGAGCGGTTTGAAAAGGACACCGGGCTATCGATCGATCCCGAACAGGAGATTACCGTCTGTTGCGGCGCGACGGAGGCGATGATCGCTTCGCTGCTTGCCGTGGTGAATCCGAGGGAAGAGGTCGTTGTCTTCGAGCCCTTCTATGAAAACTACGGCCCGGACGCAATCATCAGCGGTGCCGTGCCCCGCTTCGTCCGGTTGCGCCCGCCTGAATGGACCTTTGATCCCGACGAACTCGCTGCGGCATTCACCGGCCGCACACGCGCGCTGATCCTCAACACGCCCAACAATCCCACCGGGAAAGTCTTCTCCCGCGAGGAACTCGAAACCATTGCTCGCATCGTTGGCAACTCGAATGCTTACGTTTTGACGGACGAAATCTATCAGTATCTTGTCTATGAAGGCCGCCACCATGTCTCGATGGCCGCCCTCTCAGGAATGCGCGAGCGCACGATTACGATTAATTCCATGTCCAAAACCTATAGCGTTACCGGCTGGCGCGTGGGCTGGGCTGTTGCGCCGCCGGAAATCACGCAGGCTGTCCGAAAGATGCACGACTTCCTGACCGTGGGTGCTGCGGCGCCCCTCCAGCAGGCGGGCATAACCGCGCTCCGGCTGCCGGATGAGTATTACCAAAAGCTCCAGGCGGATTATCTGAAGCGACGTGACCGCTTGCTGGCGGCGCTTGAGGAGGCCGGCTTCAAATGCTTCAAGCCGTACGGGGCCTATTACATCATGACCGACATCAGCGGGTTTGGCTTCCGTGATGATGTGGAGTTCACGCGGCATCTGATCCAGAACGTAGGCGTCGCGGCCGTGCCGGGCAGCAGCTTTTACAGCAGAACCGAGCTTGGCAGCCGGCAGGTCCGGTTCACCTTCTGCAAGAAGGATGCAACCCTCGATGAAGCGGCGCGGCGCCTGATGAAATTGAAAAAAGGGTAATCGATCGGCGCTCCCCTTGACGCCGGCGTTCTCCCATCATGGCCAAGCGCTTTTCGGCCGTATGGCACTCGCTCTATGGAGCATGCGGGCTGAGGTCAAGTTTCGGCGAAAATCCCGACGCCGCGTAATTCACCAGAGCGTCCATAAGGTACGTGGCGTAAGGGTCGGTAGAATAGGGGGTGTTGATGGCGAAGGTGCAGATCAGCAGCTTGCCCTTGCCATAGCGCGCCTGGACCAGCGTCCCAACGTTTGAATGGATCCATCCGTAGAATTCCCCTGCCAGAACGTCCGAGAAATCTTCCGGCGGTATCCCTGTTACCACGGTTTCCGGGATGGCCGCCTCCGTTTCGAACCCGGAAAGAGCATCAAACGCGATCTTGCTGAATGGCGGAGCGTCTTTCCGTGCCCAGGCAAAGTTGGAAATCCAGTTTCCGTCCAGACCGTCCTGCGATCGCGGCACCACCTTCACGCTGGTTGAAAGGGTCTGCGGCGAATCCGCAAGCAGGATGACCGTACTTCCGGATTCGAGGGCCTGCTTCACCCCGTCGTCAAAATCGGACGCGATCATGATCGGATGCGCCTGGGCGTTGTCTGTCTCAAAATAGTCGCGGCGCTGCATTTCGTTAGCCAGCCGCCGCAGCCTGCCGCGGGGATCGTGAAAATCCACTGGAGGTGGAAGCGCGGGCTTTTCGTGCGGATAAAAATACAGGTCAACCGAATTTTCTGCGATGACTGTACCGCCCACGACGACCTGGACATTAAGGACGTTTCGAGAGGGTGCGTCAGAAGACGGAACAGTAAACTCGATGGTCCCAACTTTTGCGGCGGAACCCGAGGAAACAGCGGGAGCAGGAAAGCTTCCCGTGAGTGATGTGCCTTCTACGCTCCAGTTCACTGTTGTCTCGCCCAGGTCCCGTTGCGAGTAATGCGAGAAGTAAACGCCGGCCTGGACCTTTGAACCGTCAAAAAAGTTGTGTTTCTCCGGGCGAACAAAAACAGCGTCATCCTGCTGGATGGCGCTGAGTTCTGCTGAGAAGCTCTTGGGGTGGCGCCAGATATCCATCAGGCCGTTGGCCTCCCACATCACATCCGTGAGTTCGGTGATGACGTATCCCTGGATGGCAGGCCTGCTGCGCAGGCTCGCTATCTCATATTTCAGTGATTTGAACTCGTGCGCCTGCGTTGCCGCTTCGAGGGCGTGAAGGTCCGGAAAAAGGGTGTTGTACTGATAATCCTGGAAGCGCTTTTCGAGCCCCTCCGGCATGGTGATTTCACGGCCGTGAAAACCTCTGGAGAACCACCACGGCTTTTCCTGCGGAACAAACGGCAGCCCCCAGTTGCCGAACTCTGAAAGCATGAGCGGTTCGTTTCCCTTGGGCTCGGCATCGCCGTAAGGGCTGAACAACCAATTCGGGCGCGTCGCCAGGTCTCCGACGAAACGGTCGAAATCGGCGGCGTGGTCTGGAATGGAATCGTACTGGTGGAAATCCGCCAGATCGGTGGCAACATGGAAATTGTCGCAGCAGGCGCTGTTGTCTTCGACCAGCCATCCCGGCACAATCTGCTTTGCCTGGTGATACGCCTGCTTCAGCCATGCCCGGTCCGCCGCTTTTTTAAGGTCCAATCCCCAGCTTTCGTTGGCGATACTGACGATCACGATCGAGGGATGGTTCCAATCGCGCTCGACCATGCCCCGCAGCGTCTCCAGCGCGCGCGCTTCGGAATCAGGGGTCAGCTTGTCCCAATTCGGGATTTCATACCAGACCAGCAGGCCCGTCTCATCCGCTGCCTCCAGGTAGCGGGGGTCCGGGACCTTGATGTGGCAGCGCAGCAGGTTCAGGCCCATGGCCTTGGCTTTCTGCATTTCGCTCTTAAGGTAATCGAGAGAAGGAGGGGTATAGATCGTGTCGGGATAAAAAGCCTGGTCCAGCGCTCCGCGCAGATAAATCACTTTTCCATTCAGGTAGAACTTCCCGTCGCGCGTTTCGAATGTTCGGAAGCCGAACCGGTACGATTGCTCATCGCCGGAACTCGTGTGGACGCGCAGCGTGTAGAGCGACGGGTGGGACAGCCCCCAAAGCTCGGGATTCGAGAGGCTGCCCGCGAACATATAAACGCCCTGCGCAGGAACTGCGTTCTCCGGCCCTTTCCAGACGATTTTTCCTGCCGGATCCAAAATCTCCGCACCCACTGCCGGCGGCGTGGACGCTTCTGAAGGCGCGTTCACAAGATGGACGGTGAAAGTGAAATTCCCGTCTGCTCCTGCGGAGATGTGAACAACGCCGAGATGGACACGCGGGCGGATTTCAATTTCAACGCTTTGCCACAGGCCACTTGTCTGGACGTACCAGTTCTGTTTGCCGTGGGCAATTTCCGCATATCTGATGCCTTCCACTACCTTCGGGTCATCTCCCGGGTCTGTAACGCGGACGGCAATCAGGTTTTCCCCCGGATGAAGAAGCGACGTAATGTCAAACTCGAAAGGGAGATACCCGCCGTCGTGCGACCCGGCAGGCTGATTGTTCACATACACAGCGGCGCGATAATCGACCGCGCCGAATTTCAAAAGAGCGACCTGCTGCGGCTTAAGCTGATCAACCCGCACGGTGCGCCAGTACCAGGCCACGCCTGCGTAATCGCGCAAGTCGGAAAATTGCGCTTGCCATGATCCCGGCACCTGAATGCTTCTCGCGTCCTTTGCAGACGCAAGGTCCTGGACTTTCATGGTGCCGACGGGGTCCGTGATGAAGTTCCACTGGCCGTTCAGCGAAATGGTTTGCGGCGGATTGGCTTCCCCTTCAGGGCCGCTCGCGGCGGCCATGGCTGCTGGAATCGTCAGCAGCAGAAAAAGCGCTGCGCAGGTTTTTGATCGATGCAACGTCCCTCCTCCATTTGGACCCGCAAGTTCGGGCCGGTCAGATCGCGCGTCCAGGTCCGCAGAACTTGCCGCTCTTTTAATCCAATGAGTTTATGCGCTCTAACGTGCGCAGCGCAATGCGCAGATCGCTGCCGGCGTTTTTTGCCCGCGCCGCACGGAACGGCCCCCGCTCAGAAAGCCACTCCCGGGCCCATGCGTTGCCTGTAAAATAGGCGCTCGCATGGGTATTGATTGGAAGTCGCCGTTGCTCAGGATATTCGGGCCTGAACAACCCGGCTCGCCGGGCCATCTCTGGCCGCGATGGTTATTCCTGCGCGCCCTTGGGCTGATCTTCTTTTCGGCCTTTTACTCGCTGGCATTTCAGATTGAGGGCCTGGTGGGTCCGAATGGAATTCTGCCTGCCCGCGACTATCTTGCCAACATCGCGAGCCAGGTCGGAATCCTGCGATACTGGGTTGCGCCCACGCTGCTCTGGTTGGGGAGCGGAACCTTTGCGCTTCACGTGCTGGTTTGGGCTGGCCTGATTGCATCCGGGGCGCTTTTCTTGAACCTCTGGCCGCGCGCATCAACCGCCGTTGCGCTGGTTGCTTTTCTCTCCTTCATCGCTGCTGCGCGCGATTTTGCAGATTATCAGTCTGATGGCATGCTGCTGGCTGCGGGCTTCCTCTCGCTGTTCTTCGCCCCGGCGGGATTCCGTCCCGGACTTGGCGAATCCAGCCCGCCGTCGCCTGCTAGCCTGTTCCTGCTCCAGTGGGAGTGGTTTCGAATTTACTTTGAGTCGGGCGTTGTCAAGCTGGCCAGTCACGATCCCCAGTGGCGTCATCTGACTGCGATGGACCAGTATTACCAGAACGGCCCGCTGCCCACATGGATCGGGTGGTACGCGCAGCAATTGCCGCACCCTTTCCAGGCTTTTCTGGCGCTTTTCACTCTCATCGCGGAACTCAGCCTCTGCTGGCTCTTCCTGTTTTCCCGCCGCAGCCGCCTGGTCTGCTTCCTGATTCTGACGCCGTTTCAGATCGGAATCATTCTGACGGCGAATTATGCGTTCCTGAATTATCTTGTGCTTTCGCTCGGCATCCTGCTGCTGGATGATCGTTATCTCGACCCCTGGATTGAACGGCTCCGGTCCTTCTGGCGGCGGCATTTTCCGAAGCTCGAGTTTTTCGCGCGGAAGGCGCACGCCGAAGCCGCTTCGCCGCCGCGAACGTCCATCGCGGGCGTGTGCGTTTCAGGTTTTTTTCTCACGTGGATTTTCTACGCCACAACCGTTCTGCTGCTCCTGATGTTTCAACCGACGCTGCCTCTGCCGTTGAAGCCGGTGGAGATTCTTGAGCCGTTTCGCATTGCCAATCAATACGGCCTTTTTGCCGTCATGACCACGGCGCGGTATGAAATTGAGTTCCAGGGCTCGAACGACGGTCAGCATTGGATTGCGTATCCTTTCCGCTACAAGCCCCAGGACCCGAAGGAGCCTCCCGGCATCTATGCGCCCTATCAGCCGCGCTTTGAATGGAACCTCTGGTTCGCCTCGCTCGGCAACTTCACGCAGAGCCCCTGGGTGGTGCGAACCGAAGAATTGCTGCTTCGGAACGATGCAAGCGTGCTCTCGCTCTTCCGGACGGACCCGTTCCATGGCGTGCCGCCTCGCGAAGTCCGCGCCGTGCTCTGGCAATACTGGTTTACTGATCTCGAAACAAAGAGGAAGACGGGCCTCTGGTGGAATCGCAAGCTCCTCGGCCTTTACGGCCCCGTCATGGAACACGGCCCGGACGGCAAAATCTACGTCCTCCAATGGCCGAGAACATTGCCCCCGCCTCCGGATTCGTGAAGCGGCGTAGGGGAGCCCTCGGCCTCCCGCCGGTTGCTTCCGAGTGCGCAGTACCAGCCCCTAAGTGCCGAAAAGCAGGTATGGAGGAATAGGGCCACCACCATATCGGATGGCCAAAACTTCCTCATACTGCACCACGAACTTAGTTGCGTATTCCGATGATGGTGATGGGTGATTCCGAATTTATGTGACGGCTTATTCCGGTCTGTAATAATCATCACGATCGGAGCGAAGCGACGCTGACGTTGTTATGGTGCTTGAAGTGACTAGAAGTTGTTTGGCTCAGTTGACATCCTCGTGGAAAGGCAGACATGCTTCAGGCGATAGAGATTGAGGCTCAGGCCGAGCAGCAGGGCTTGGCGTACTTGCATCCGAAGCGAGCGACCGGGAGCCCGTGCCGAGAGCTTGCGTCTCACCGATGAGAACAGCGTTTCGATCAAGGCCCAGCGTCGGTAGAGTTGGCGCGGAAACACCTGCCGCATTGCGGCCCGCATTCCCCGCACACGCGCCAGGTCATCTTCCCCCGATTGGCGGGGATCACATTCCGGGCCCCGAGCTGCCAGCGGATATAAGTGTGATTCCTCTCGCTGTCGAATTCGGCATCGGCCAGCACCAACCCGAGGCGCGTCTGGTGGGAAGCCGCTTCCACCCGGGCGGGCAAAGTCCCACAGTCGTTCCATGGACCGCGGCGCGCGCTGCGAGAGGAGAATCTGCTGATCCAGATCCGCCACGACCATCCACTTCAGCCAATGCCGCCAAGGCAGGGCTTTTTGCCCGTAATGGTGCAGGCGTCCCACAAACTACGTGCTCACCGCTCCCTGGGCCAAGCCGGTGGCATCGAGGGCCACCCGAGCTCGCCGACGGCCGCATCGTCGCCCCCCACGCATCCGCCGCACCGTCTCGCCGACCGCCCGGTCGAGGCTCGGGCCGTCCAGCCGCTTGAGAAAGCGGTACAAGGTCGTGAAGTCGGGCACGCTCTTCAATCCAAGGGTTTGGCGCAGTTCCTTGTGCTCCCTCAATGGCGAAGACCCGCAGGTCGCTTTTAAGATGGTCATATGCGACCAGATACAACCCATTGTTCACGTACCAGAGCCGGTAAGGATCAACCTCGCGCTCGATGGCCCGTTCCTGATGCACGGCACGGTGCGCGATGCGCGCCGTCAACCTGTTGAACACGGCCCGCGTGAGCGCCTCGATGACCCGCTTCGAGCAGCTGTAGTCTTTGAGCCCGAAACTCGAAACCGAAATCCCCTGGCCCAACCCGCGGAGGAACCCGAAGCTCTGTGGCGGAAGCTGCGAGCCGATCTTCTCAATCGCCGATTCCAGTGAGCCGTAGATCGGAGTCCCCTGCAACGGCCTGAACAGTCCCTTGCTGAAATAAAGCGCCATCTGTTCGGTAAGCGTCAGGGCGACGGGCGCCTCGGCATGGAAGCCTTCCATGAAGTGCCAAAAGACAGTCCCGTTGCGCATCTCCGAGGTGACCGGAAAGCCGGCGGCCTCGAGCACCCCGATGTCGCGTTGGACCGTCCGCTTCGAGACGCCCAGCTCGCTGCTCAGCTGCGCCAGCGTCCTCCCCAGGCGTCCGGAAAGCAGCTGCACCAGTTTCCATTGCCGTGTCAGTTGGTCAGGGACTCGTGGACGTCCTGGTTGCCAGCGTTACACCGCTTCCCATGCAGGCCGTGCAGGCTGCCTCCGCGCGTATGAAATGTGGCCGTCAGTTCCTCTTCGCGTGCATGAACTGAAGCAATGGAGTACTGCAAGCGGATCGTGTTTTACAACACGGTGATGCCGGTGGCGCGGAAGGCGACGATCAAGATGGAGCGGGGCCGGGAAGCAGAGTTGAAGCTGGACGCCTTGGAGTCGCGCCGGTCCCTCCGCCGCTACCATCTGGCCCAGGGTGAGCGCCGGTTCGGCCTCTGGCTGGAATCCAAAGCGCTCGCGCTGAGCGGCAAGCTGGACCTGCTCATCATGGCTCCGGAGGGATGCTATCCGGTTGATTTCAAATATACGCGAGACCGTCCACGGGCCAATCACGTCATGCAACTCGCCGCCTATGCCCTGCTGGTCGAAGACGTTATGGGCAGGCCCGTACCGGCCGGCTTCATCTATCTGGCTCCGAGTAACCAGCTTGTGAGGGTCAATATCACCCCTGGGCTGATCACCCGCGTGCGCCGGGCCATGACCGATATACGCTCGATGATTCAGGAGGCCATCCTTCCGGAAGCAACTCCGGTCCGCGCTCGCTGCGAAGAGTGCGAGTTCAGAAATTACTGTGGTGATGTCTTTTGAAATAGCTGAAGTGATCACCCCGATGAAGAGGGGACTGAAATTTGCAACGCTCAACCTGGTGAGGCTTATTATGGCTCGATGATCCTGGTGCGGATTGCGTAGTGCACCAACTCGGCGAAAGATGACAGATTCAGCTTGTGCATAATGTTGGCACGGTGAGCCTCTACCGTTTTCACGCTGATGTCCAGGGCTGAGGCTACCTCCTTGTTGCTTTTCCCTTTTGCCAGGAGTTGCACGATTTCTCGCTCTCTTGGTGTCAGTGGATCACTGGGCTCTGTCTCAGGGCTGACATGGAGAAAACACTCCACGGCTACTTCCGACGCACCCGGCGATAGGTATCGCTTGTGCTCGAGAAGCATGTTGACAGCGGCGACCATTTCACACATCGCGTCCGACTTCAATACGTATGCGTGCACCCCAGCCTCCAGAACTTCGCGCAACAATTGTTCCGAGTCGTGCATCGTCAGTATTGCGATCTCCGTTTGTGGCAGCAACTTCAGGATCTGCCGGGCGGCCTCAGCACCGGACATCTCCGGCATACTGTGATCAAGGATCACGATATCCGGCTTGAGTTGACGGGCCTTTTCAACAGCCTCCCGCCCGTTCCCCGCTTCTGCACAGACTCTCCAATTCGGCTGGCTTTCCAGGAGCCGGCGAAGCCCGTGGCGAACGATCTCGTGGTCATCGGCCAGCAGGATTCGCACATTTTTCATCATGCAACCTCCCTGAGTCCGACTGGCAGGCTCGCCCGCACTACCGTACCATGCGAGCTCGATTTGATTTCCAGTCTGCCACCCAACTCATGCATGCGCTCCCGCATGCTGGCGATCCCCACGCCGACCCTCGTGCCTTCCCCGCCCTGACGACCGTCGGCTCCTGCGGAAATACCGTGGCCTTCGTCAGAAACCTCGAGCATAAGACTGCCAGATTCCTGTTGCAGGCATATCCTTGCCCGCGCGCTCCCCGAGTGCCGACGGACATTTGTCAGACATTCCTGCACAATCCTGAACAGCGCCGTTTCCACCTGTGCTGGGAGCCGTGGCAGGTCAGGAGGAATGTTCAGCTCGATGTCGATTCCGCTTCTTTGTGAAAAGCCGTGAACATACCGCCGCAGCGCGGGACTTAGTCCGTATTCATCCAGCACCGGAGGATGGAGCAGGTATGAAAAGTTACGGATTTCGGACAGCGCCCGCTTTACCAGGTCGATACTCTCCCTCACAACCTCCTGTGCCGATTGATCCAGTGCGACGGAGGGCTGATTCATCCAGGAGAGATTCATGGAGAGTGCGGAGAGATACTGCCCGGTGCTGTCATGAAGTTCACGCGCGATGCGACGACGCTCATCGTCCTGAGCATGAAGCAATTGTGAAGAAAGCCGTCGAAGCACTTCTTCGACTTTTTTATGTTCCGTAACATCCTTCAGTGTTCCTTCGTAGTACAGCACCTTCCCCTCATCGTCTCGCACTGCATAGGCACTTCCCATCACCCAGATCAAGTTTCCGTCCTTCCGACGCATCTGGGCCTCAAAATCTGAAAGCGTTCCCTCCTGGCGAAGCAGCGGGATGAACCCGCTCGGATGCCGGGGTTCGATGTAAAGGTGCTGTTCGAGGTTCCGGACTTCAGCCATGAATTGCTGCGTTGTGTTGTAGCCGAGCATCCTGGCCATGGTGGGGTTTGCCGTCAGCAGACTGCCGTCCTCCCGCACCTGGAAGATGCCCTCCATCGCATTCTCAAAGATGCTGCGATATTTGCGCTCGGCTTCTTCGAGTTGCTGTTCGGCCTCTTTGCGCTCCGTGATATCAGCGAAAACAATGGCAACATGCCCGGGGCGTGGCCGGAAGGCGGCCGCATCAAAGTACTTTCTGAAAACGTTGGAATAACCCTCAAAATGAGTCGAATCGCCCGTCAGCGCAACCTGCCCGAGCCTCTCGACCCAGACCGGCGGAATCTGCGGGAAGACCGTCAGGACCCTTTCGTCGCTTACCGCTTCCTTCGGGTATCCCGTAATGCGCTCGAAACTCGGATTCACGTCAACAAATCGCGCATCGCGGGGAACGCCGTCGCTGTCGCAGATCACTTCCAGCAGAGCACAGCCGACATTCATCTGATGGAACAACTGCCGGTAGCGTTCTTCACTTTCGAGCAAGGCCTCCGCAGCGAGCCTGCGTTCGGTGATATCGTCTGAAATCCCAACAATTCGTTCCGTCTCCCCTTGTGCATTCCGAACTGGGAAGGAACGGTCGCGAATCCAATGTATTGAACCGTCCGGCCACACAACCCTGAATTCTGTCTCGAATTCCCTCTGGGGAAGATCGCCTCCGAGGGCTGCGCGAACCCTGTTCCGGTCCTCCGGGTGGACCGCCTCCAGCCACCCGTGCCTGTTTCCGAAAACGGCTTCCGCCGGACGGCCCCAAACGCTTTCGTAACTGGGGCTAACGTAGAGAACCTTCCCTCGGGTCGGGTCCACCATCCACAGGACTTCGCGGATATTCTCCGCCATCTGCCGGAACCTTTCCTCACTTTCGCGGAGGGCCTTCTCGGCCGCTGCCCGCTCGGCGCGCGTGCGCAGGGCCTGGACCCCGTAGGCCAGATCGCCAGCCAGCTCAACAAGGAGTTCCATTTCCTGTCCGTCAAACGCCTCAGGAGCTCCGGCGTACACCCTCAGTACACCGAGAGGTTCCTCATTCATAATCAACGGAAGGGCGGCCGTGGAGGCGTAACCATGCTTCACGGCTTCTTCCCGCCATGGAACAAAATGCTCATCGTTCAGGATGTTCCTCACCACATAGGGAACACGGGTCCGGATTGCCGTACCCGTGGGTCCGCGGCCGAACTCGTCATCGGCCCAGGTGATTTTCACAGACGCCAGGTAGCCTTCCTCTACTCCGGCTATGGCAACCGGACGGACCGTCTTCGTTTCGTCCCGCTCGGCGTAGCCTACCCACGCCATCCGGTAGCCGCCTTGATCCACGAGGATGCGGCAGACTTTCTGGAGTAATTCCTCCTCTGTAGTTGCCCGTACCATCGCCAGATTGCATTCGCTCAGAGTTCTGAGCGCCCGGTTAAGCCGCCACAAATCGTCTTCAGCCCGTTTCCGCTCGATAGCCGCGGCCAGAACGTTGGCCACCGACTGAAGAAAGTTGACGTCGTCGCCGGTGAAACTTCGGCTCTGGCTTGAATGAGCTCCCAGTACGCCGTAAGGCCGCTCCATTCCCGGAATGATCACACTCAATCCGCTCACCACGCCATGCTCGACCAGCATGGGTGACGGGGCAAATCGCTTTTCTTCTTTCAGGTTCGGGACAATCACCGGGTGCTCACTGACCAGCGTGTAGCCTGCCTGGGATTTGGGGTCGGCGCTGAAAACTGCACGCCCGACGTAGTCCCCATTCCAACCTACACCGGCCCGCAGGATGAGTGTCTTGCAATCCGGCAGAAGTTCCTGCACCTTGCTGTACTCAACGTTGAGGGTTCGGGCTACAAGTTTGACTGCTTCGTCAAGCAGCAGATGAAGGTCCATGCCTTTCAGCGCGCGACAGCCCAGACTCGCAGCAGCCGCCTGCTGGCGCACCCGGGTAGCCAGTTCAGCGTCCGTCGCCCGCCTCGCCTGGTCTGCCACGTCCAATGACCCGGTTGTCCACATCACAACAAAAACGAACGCAGTCATGGTCATAACGACCAGCAACGTTAGCCCAACGTATCGGGCAAAAAAACCGATCGCCTCTCCACGGCCGACCAGCGCAGCCAGTACGATCGGAATGATAACCGCCGTAGGAAGCAGGCGCCGGAACACGGCCCCGCCGCAGTACGGACTCTCCAGGAGTTTCCTGAATAGGTAGTCGGAACGTGCCGTAAGCAACCCGACGCCAAGCACGCACTGAACCAGGGAACTGGCCGGAGCGATTCCGGTCAATGTGAACGCGGGGTGCAGGATGAAGTCAAAAAGTCCGAACATGCCATCCAGAATGACGGCGAGACCGAGCAGTTCCGAGGGCTGAAAACCAGCCCTCCTCCTCAAATCCAGCATGAGAAGCCCAGAACCCAGGAGCACCAGGCTCACCGCTCCCGTAGGGGTCACGCGGCCCGGAAACAGTCCCTCGACGGGCACCTGAAGGTCATGAAAGATCAGTTGACCCACACCCAGATTGATGCCTAACACGTACTCGCTGAGTGTCACCATGCCCAGCGCAACGACTAGCAGGGCAAAAGCCTGTCCCACCCGCCGCCAAAGAAGCGCCGACCTGCTGCGGTAAGTCGTTTCCCGAAGGAGCCAGAGCGCTGCTCCCGCCACGATGTACGCCACGGCGGAGTTCGGGCGCATCGACGTATGACCGGGGAAGAAACTTGTAAGGAGGTTATGAGAGTTCAGCCAGTCGCACAAAGCGCGACAGTTGGGACCGCGCGCGGATAAAAACCGCGCAACACTCATAACTTTCAGAGTCCATCCCATGACCGCCGTGGCGCCCAAAACGACGGCGACCACGCTGGCGATTGCGGGGACATTCCGAGTCCACAAAACGGTTCGCGAACCGGGCTCCTCGTTCATCGGCCTTTCACCTCTTGGAGGGAGGGTTTAATTGGCGGAGGTAAGTGGCCCGCATTCTCGCTGACTGGGGTCCTGTTTTCTCCCATGCGGTGACCCGTCCAGGTGTATTCCCGAGAGGGGCATCCAATTCCGGCAGGCAGGACGAAAAGATTTCTGTTCCCTCTCCCTTTAACTTATAGCCCTTTTGCCCGAATGGTTCAACGCCTCAGCAACGCTGTCCCTTATGCCAGCCGCCATCACTGCCGGGGTTTCCGGGTTCACGTTATTCGAGGGCTCCCACGAGACTGTAACTGCTCGAACTCGATAAGCAAACGTCTGGCGTAGCCTCTTGGGCTGCACCTGCCGACGCACGTTGGTCCGGTGCACAAGCTGCTGGTGGGCTGCAATCCGGTCGAGGACCAGAGCTTGGGCTCGCTGAGCGGATAGCAGGGTCTTTCGACCGCAATCGCGCCCACCCCTCTTCCCGCGGCGACGCGCGCGGATGCGTGGCAGGGAAACGGCATGATTCAGGTCAACTCTCCGTGCTGCGGATCTTTCATGCGGCGCTCGCCGTCACGTTTTTTTCGCCGCCTTCGACCCGGCTTGCAAATGTGACCCTTGGCCTGAACAAGATCGCGATGACCAGCGCGTACACAAACGAATCGGCGGTGATCTCAAGGCTGTGGGCGATCCGCAGAACCGGTGGAAACCAATATGCCTGAAGAAGGCCGTAAAGGCCGGTCGTAACCGTGCCTGTCCAGCCGAAGGCCAGAATTAGGCCTCGCCGTGAGCGCGCCCAGAGCCAAATCGCGGGAAGTGAACCGAGCAGGTAGAGTGCGCTGCGCCCGATTTGGACGGGCAGAATCACACTCGCCTTCGGAACCACCAGGCCCGCCACGCCGGCTCGATACGCAGGCAAAACAAACGGCGCCACCATCATGCCGAATGTGTAATAGATCACGGGAAATGCCAGGACGGCGACCGCCACTCGCCATGCCCATTGTCCAGGCCTGAAATATGGCCGGGCGACTGCTGAGGTCGTCGCGCTTCGGCCAAAGATTCGGGCCAATACAGCCCCGAAGGCCAGCGCCCCGCCCGCAACCATCAACAGAAGGAACGTCCCGCCGACCTTGGCGAATGTGGGCATGAAAATCTTCGTCTCGATTACGGTGTTTAATCCCACGTTAACGAACACGAGGAGCGTAATAGCCAGCCAGCGCGTTGTATAGGCGCCTGAAAGTCCGGCGGCGAGCGGCGCAAGCCCGGCCGCTAGCAGCAGCGACATACAGAGGGAAATGGCCTCAGCCTTGCCGGCGCTCGGGGCCCCTGGCATTGCCGGCGCGTGCAGGCCAGCAACCGCCGCGACTGCTGCCGCGACCGTGCCCGCCGCGACATAGGCCAGCCCGCTCGCGACCAGTTTCAAAATCCAACCGACGACGCTCCGAAAATTGTTCATTGCAACCTCCTGAGGCGCTTGATCGCGCGTCGCGCCCAACGAACTTGGGTTTCAAAATGCATCAGGCCGTTTTCCAGTGCCAGGCTCCCCGTTGGAAGCTCTTCCCGCGGCAGGGTCTTCAGGAGTGATCGAAGTTCGGCAGAGTATTCCGCCGCCTGACGTTCAAAAGTCCTGAGAAATGAAACAGTGGCCATCCGACTGACGGAGCCTCCCATAAAGGCAAAGCGCAACAACAGTTCGTCGCCCCGCCGCACCACATCGCCTGGCCGCAGAGGAGCGTTAAGCCAGTTTCGCAGGGCGGCGGCGCCGGCCTTTGTCAGGCCAAAGGCCACTCGCCGTCGAGGCCCGCTGCGCTCAGCAATTCGTTCGATCCACCCGCGCTCCGCGAGCCGCTTCAACGCCGGGTAGATCGAACCCGGACTGTCGCTGTAATGACCGATGGGTGTGGAGGCGAATTGCTTGCGCAGTTCATAACCTGTCCCCACGCCATGCCGGATCAGTCCAAGCAGCGCGTATTCGAGTTGGGTCGCCTTGCCCATAATACGCTACGTATCATTATAGTACGCACCGTACTATACGCGGAACGCCGCCGGACGGAGGTATCGTCAAGCTGCCTGTATAAAAAGCCGGAGGGTGCGATTTTTCCACGCGTGCCTTTCGTTTATGCCATTGAAGATACCGTGGATGATCCGATCGACGCTTTCGACGCTCACAAAGCGGGCCATAGGCCGTGTTCTTCGACGCTCCTCGACAAAGCAGCACTCAATGACGTTGGTGTTGCGCAGCTTGCGCCATTGCGACCTGGGGAAGCTGAAGAACAACAGCAACTCCGGCAAGTCTCGCTCCAACCGCTCTACCATGGCTGGATAGTCCTCAGCCAGCGAGAGCGAAAGGCTCGAAAGGCGGCCTCCGCCTTCCCGCCAACGGGACCGCTGTCCCTCAAACCGGCACGGCGGATGTTCTCTTTCACTGGCCCCGACAAGCTGACCAGCGTCGCGCGGCCGCGACAAGACCCTGAACCCATTCGGGCGTTGCCTCGGCATGAAGGTGCGTGTAGCTGGCCCAGACGTTTTTCACAAGAATCCCATCGCGACCGTAGAGGCTCCCGGTCCCCCGGCGGACGCTGCAAACCGTCGGAACAGCGTGCGATGTTGGCATGATTCTTGAATAGTGGAATTCATGACCGCGAAGTTGTGTTCCCACCGGATAATAGGGGTTGGGTAAATCGGCCAGAAGTTCGACATAACCGTGCCCCTGCGGCCCGGAGCAGACCTCCACTTCAAAAGGAAGAACTCCCGCCATGGGAAACCTTTTTCCCTTCCAGTAAATGGCCTGCGAGAGCAGCATCAGGCCGCCGCATTCGGCATATATGGGAAGCCCCGCCTGTGCGTGGCTGTGGATCGAAGCTAGCAGATCGCTGTTTGCGGACAGTACTTCGGCGTGGGTTTCGGGAAATCCCCCCCCAATATAAAGTGCGTCCAGATTTTCTGGCAGTATCGTCGAGGAAAGAGCTGAGATGGGAACAAGTTCAGCACTGGACCTTGCCAGTGCCTCGAGGTTTTCGGGATAGTAGAAGGAAAAAGCTGAGTCTCGGAGGAAGGCGATCTTCAGACCGTGGCCGTTTTCCGGCTTTCGCGCGTTCTCGAAGCACGCAGGCAACGCAGGCGCAGATTGTGCCACAGCAAGGATGCTGTTTAAATCGAGCCGGCCTTGAACTGCGGAAAGGATGTTCGTGCGAAGAACGCCAATGAACTCGTGCTCCTGCGGCGTTACTAAACCCAAGTGGCGACTTGGCAGGAGCGTACCAGACTCGAAGTTGGGCACGATTCCCAGTACAGGAATGCCACACGCGGACTCCACCGATTCCCTCAGCACGGATTCATGCCGGCAACTAGCGACATGGTTAAGAATTACTCCGACGATTTGCACGTCCGGATCGAGCTTCATACAACCAAGCACAAAGGCAGCGACGGTGTGCGTGACTTTCGCGGCGTTCACCACCAAAAGGATGGGAGTTTTAAGAAGCTTTGCCAATTCCGCCGTGCTGTGGGTACCGCGGGAGTCAACGCCGTCAAAAAGACCGCGATTGCCCTCAATAAGATTCAGGCCCCCTGGCAAAGCGTTAGCCGAAAACAGGCAAGCGACCTTTTCCGGACCCATCAAAAAAGTGTCAAGATTGCGGGCCGTGGAACCGGAGGCCCAACTGAGCCATGCGGCGTCAATGTAATCGGGACCTTTCTTGAAGGCTTTTGCAGGGATACCAAGCTGTCGGGCTAAAAGCAGCACGCCAAGTGATATCAGCGTCTTTCCGGAATCGCCGGAAAGGCCGGCAATCGTCAGGCGCGGAACTTGGCCGGAAGTCGTCTGCATCGTTTCCCCGTGCTGGCAGAATATCCAGAACAACGAAGCCGTCGCATCGCTTGAATCCGTGAATCTGCTTGAGTTACCCTCCTCTGTGATTCCCTGTGCCGGCTCCGATACAGCTTCCGAGACCCACGGTGAGTGGCCGTGGTGTACCCGTTGAAGAAAACCGCAGTTCAAGCCGCTCCTTGGAAGTGAATGCGGGCAGGGCCCTGGCCGCGTGTTTCTTTGGTTACACAGGTTGCGTGACTGGCCTGTGCTGAAGAAGTTCGCGCATCTTGAGGCGTGCCTTGTGAAGCTGTGACTTCGAAGTACCGATCGAGCATCCCATGAGTGCGGATATTTCCACGTGTTCGTATCCTTCAACATCGTGCAGGATCAAAACTGCCCTGAAGCCGGGAGGAAGCTGGTCGATGGCTCGCTCCAAACTGATCCGGTCGAGGGCTTCCTTCAATCGGGTATCGAAGCGTCCCCACTCTGTCGGAAGAAGATGGCCTGAAGCGGGGTCGGGAGAAGAGAGCGCTTCCAACGAGGTTTCATGGCGCCAACTCGCCTTTTGAAATCTCAGCAGAGCGACATTGATGGCAATCCTTCGCAGCCAGGTGGAAAACGGTGCTTCGCCGCGGAAAGTACTGAGTTTCTGAAATAGGCGGACGAATGTTTCCTGCGTTAAATCATCCGCATCGTCGGGGTTGCCCGTCATACGCAGACACAGGGCCCAGATACGGGAATAGTAGGTCATGTAGAGCTGCTCAAATTCATTCCTCAGTAGCCCTTCATTTTGCCCCTCCAGATGCAATGGAGTTTGCCGGCTGTCGAGAGCAGCCTGTTGAACGTCTTCTACGGATGCGATAGTTGCCATACTGCGATTACCCCTTTAGCTTTTCAAGATTTCAGTATCGGGGGCTCAAGCAGAATGAACAATTCGGACAAACCCTATCGCCCTGACAATGAGCACCTAAGGGGTATCACCTAGCCCGGAAAATTCGTGTTTTTTAGAGACACGAAAAGCCTCCTGATGGTAAAACCCCCTTGTGTAGCGGGTTTGAGCCAATCAAGGAGGCTTTCGCTTGGACAACCTACCACAACACAGCGTTTGTTCTTCCCGAATATTCTCCCCGAACCCGTCGTGGCGGACTTCGACCAGCGGCGCGAGACTCGCGCGGGTTTTTCACCCATCCCCGAAACACTCTGGACCCTGGCTGTAGCCATGGCCCGGGAACATGGCGTGAACCAAGCGGCTCAATGACTGCGGCTGAACTATACGGCGTTAAAGAAGCGCGTGGAGGGAACCGGGAGCCCCGGAGCGTGGAGCAAGAAGAAGCGTCAGGCTCGAAAGAGCGTACGGGGCTGTTTACCAGCGGGATTTTGGCCAGGCGGCAGGGCAAAAGGTTGATCGCCTGAGCAACGCCTGCGCTTCCCTCAGGAGCTCAGCGCCTCGGTGATGGAAAAACTACACGCCTGGCTTCGTGCCCCATTTGAGGAGAAGCGCGTCGAACTGAACTCCGGTTTGGGGTTAGCGATGACCTACTGCTTGGAGTATTGGGCTCGCCTGAACTTCTTCCTCGACCAGGCTGAAGCTCCGCTGGACAATAATATCGTTGAGCGGGCCCTGAAGAGATCCATTCTTCATCGAAAAAATTCCTTATTTTATAAGACCGCGAAGGGGGCGGAGGTGGGCGACCTGTTCATGAGTCTTATTCATCCTTGCGAGCTGAGCGGCTCCAACCCTTTCGATTATCTTACCGAGCTGCAGAGACACGCCACAGAACCGGCGAAGAAACCAGCCGCCTGGATGTCGTGGAATTACCGTGCGACGCTCGGACAAGCCACCGATCGACCCTGCTAAAAAACACTTACGCACGCTTACCGAAACGTCACGACTACCTCACCGACACGCTGGCTCGCTTGCCATCCACCAAGATCACTCAAATCCGCGAACTCCTCCCGGCCCATTGGACACCTCGGGCGGAGAACAGCTCATGACATGCAGCGTGGGGAGCGCGCGGGATCGAGACGGGACGATGAAGAAACCCTCTACCAGCAAGCAAGGCCAGTGCCTGGCTTTCATATCTGACTCCAGCAAAATCCACGGACGTGCGCCCGCTGAAGCCCAAATCCAGCAGCACTTCCAGGTCTCGCCGCCTGCCGCGCATCAGAGGATCTTGACACTCGAAGCCCGCGGCCTCGTCGAACCAACGCCTGGACGGCCACGATCCGTCCGCCTGCTCATCCCGCCCAGCCAACTGCCGACCTTAGCATAGACCGGTCACGGCGGACCTCGCCAAATTGCAACCGCCGAATGCATCCTCCTTGACGTTTACGTAAGATGCACCACTTCACTCCACCGGTTGTGGAGGCCGGTCTGGAAGACGTCGATCCGGCAACGAAAAGCATCTGGCGACTGAAAAACTCTGCCGAGTACTTCAGGGGAATCAGGAGTAGGAGCGTGATTCAGATTTATACTGTCGCGAAAGCTGCTGTCTGCCGGCCCTTAAACCAGTCGAGCGCCTCACTAAGACGCGTGACCTCTCCCACAATGATCAGCATCGGGGCTGCAAGGCCGGCCTGGGCCACCCGGTCGGAAATGTTCTCAAGATTCCCCAGAACAGTTGCCTGGCCTTGGCAGGTCGCGTTGCTTACCACGGCTACCCGCCTGGTTCCGGGGATCCCTGCCGCAATGAGAGCGGTAGCAATCTTTGCCAGCCACGCCGAACCCATAAAAATGACCAAGGTGTCAGTTTCCCTGGCGAGGTTGATCCAGCTCAGATCAGGAGATTCTCCGCAGCGGGCGCCGTGAGCGGTCACGAAGGCGACCGATGACGAGATGCCGCGATGCGTCAAAGGTATTCCTGCGCAACTGGCCGCGCCCAGAATGGCGGAGACGCCGGGCACAATCTCGAAGTCCACACCTGCTTCCGCACATGCCAGGGCTTCTTCCCCACCCCGCCCGAAAATGAGCGGATCTCCGCCCTTTAGGCGGACGACAACTTTACCTTCGAGCGCTTTGGCAACAATCAGGCGATTGATGTCATCCTGCTTTGCAGAATGCCGTCCGCAACGTTTGCCCACGTAAATTCGTTCGGCGCTTGAGGGGACATAATCAAGGAGTCTTGCGCTCATCAGAGCGTCGTAGAGAACCACTTGCGCCTGTTGCAGAACACGAAGGCCTCGCAGAGTGATCAGGTCATCGGCGCCGGGCCCGGCCCCGACGATGAAGACCTTACCGGCGCAATGGGTTGCTCGTTTCATCGCTTCAGAGCCTTTTCGACAAACTCGCGGACAAGCTTCTTCTGCCTCTTCAAGTCTCCCGGGATGTCCGACTTCAGCCTGGATCGCAAAATCCCCACGGTTGTGGTCAAGTCAGCAACATTTTCGGGAATTGCCTCTTCAAGATACTGGCGGACTATTCCCGCCAGAGAGGGACTTCGGCCGCTGGTATTGACAGCAATTTTCAGGTCACCGCGTTTAACGACGGCGGGGGTGTAGAAGTTACAATACCGGGGATTGTCAACGATATTGCACAAAATGCGGCAGCGCTTGGCCTCCTGGAATACGCCTTTCTGTACCGCGGGCTTATTCGTAGCGGCAATTACGATGAAGTAGCGGCTGCTGAGATCGGCGCGTTCGAAGGCACGTCGGATCAGGTTAACCGATCCTGCTTTGGCAAGCTCTTCAATCTCCGTGCAGATCTTTGGGGCAACCACCGTGACGACTGCACCCGCGCGGACCAGTTGTTGAACCCGCCGAGCAGCCATTTTCCCTCCCCCCACAATCAATACGCGCCGCTTGTTCAACTTCAAAAAAACTGGGAACAAATCACTCATCTTCATTTCCGGCGTCTGCACCAGCACGATTGCAGGGGTTGTCATGATGCACGAGGGCAGGCCGAATATCATCGTCAGCTTTTTTCAGGGCCGGCCTCGACTCCGATCTCGGCTTCCAACCTGACCGCCGCGGTCATCGAATTCGTGATAATGCAGTCACGGTGCGCCTGCTCAAGAACCATCTGCCCGATTTCCGCATCCTCATCGCTGCGAAAAGTCAGGCGTGGTCGGAGAATCACTTCCGTAAAGCGATACCTTCCGTTCACGAACTCCAAGACGCCTTCAGTATCGCTCTCATAGTCAACCAACTCAAGCTCCTCGCGTTGTGAATAGGCGAGGAAAGTCATCAGAAGGCACGCACTGGCCGCGGTGACCAGCATGTCTTCAGGGGACCAACAACCTGGGTCACCCTTGAACTCGGCAGGGCTGGAGAGCCGAACAACAGGCTTGCCGGGGATCAATGCATCTCCATGTCTCCCGCCGCTCCAGACCAACCGGCTGCGAAAATGAAAGGTTCGGTGTGATTCTGCTGGTTTCAAGATCAATACTCGCAATTATGAATGATCACGTCACCCACGGCTGTCACGAAGGCTGTAAAGCCTCTCTCTTCGGTTCGGCTCCCTCTGGCTTTTCGGGCCTTGGGTGAGGAAGCTGCCCGATCATGGTTCGGCGAATTCGGGGAATCGACGAAGATTCACAACCACTTCCTTCACCCCTGTTACAGTTTTTGCGATGAGTTCGATCTCCCCTATGTCAGGGCCTGCCTGCCTCACCAGCACGCCGCTGGTCGGCACTTCTCCAAAGACCTCGACCCTTCCGTCGTCCGCCTTCACATCAAAACTGATGGATCCCCACTTTGAATTGGCGGTTAACGCAACTTTCACCCTGCAGGCCAGAGCAAAATCACGCAGCTTCTTCCTTACTTCATCAGTGGTAGCGTAGATTGGCAACTGCACTACGGCCGCGATCATCGCGCAGGCCGTAGGGATCGTGATGCTTTCAAGGTTAAGCACGATGTCATAGTTCTTGGGATCTCGCCAATCCAGGCCGTAAACGAATTTTGTCCATCGGAGTCGCTCCTCATCCACCGTGCGGATGTAATTTCTGGCCGCCCTATAGTCCAACCCTTGACGCTCCATCGCTTCGCGAATTCTCATCGACATTGGGGCGATCAATCTTACTCGAAGAACGTTCGGAACATCCTTGAGTAAAAGATGACCGGCATGACCGTGATATACAAGGTCGCCGTTGACGGCGGCATCGGCCAACGCGGACTGCGCAGCAACCAAGTAGATGCGCCGGTCCGATGTCATGCGTTCCCAGAAGCCCGGGCTCCTTTCGACTTTTCCCCGTAACTTTTCCTCCGAAACACCCAATTTCTCGGCGGCTTTAACGAGGACCTCTCGCCCAAGCGATGGATATCCCAGGCTCTTCGACAGGCATTCGGCAAACGCCATCCCCCCGCTCATCGAACCTCGTGAAATCGTTATGATTGCCATGAGAAGCTTTCCTTTCTGTCCGTCACCCTCGGAAACCTTTAATGGCTAGAGTCGGCCTGTCAGGCCGTTGTAGATCATCTCCATTTCCATGATAAGAATGATGAGGCTGAAGAAAATCCTCAGCGTCTTCGTAGGCACTCTCACGAAAAGCTTAGCACCACTGAAGGCGCTGAGAAGGACTCCCAGCATTACCGGCATCGTCAATCCCGGGTCAATAAAGCCTCGCAGGAGACAGATCCCTGCACTTGCTGCCGCCGTCATTCCGACCATGAAATTGCCGATTGTCGTCGAAACCTTATCGGGCAACCTCATCAGTTGGTCCATCGCCAGCACCTTTACTGTGTCGGAGCTGATGCCGAGCAGCCCCGAGAGCGTTCCCGCGGCCAGCATGAGCGAGAAGCCCGCTTTCACATTGTATACCCGGTAGGTCGGCCATCCGCCCAGGGGCGGATGAGTGCCTCCCATCCTAAGCCGGGTCGCGAGCCGGTCAAGCGGGGCCTGCCCTTCGCCGGAGGGAACAATAGCTCGAGTAAATCAGGACCAGGCCAAAGATCACCGCCATAGTTCCAGCACGCAGATGGCCAGCAATGGCGGCGCCAGCAATCGCTCCAGCGGCGGCCGCGACCTGCGGCATGATGCCAATTCCCAGGTTCGTAGAGCCTTCGCTCAGATGGGCAACCGAGGCCCCCTCAAACAGCGAGCCCATGAACAGGAGTGATGTGAACAGCTCAACGCTCATCGCAAGCGTCCGTTGCAAGGGAAGCTAAATATAATGACCTGCGAGACTGTAGATCAGTATTGCCAGCACGATCAGAGTAATCACGACGTACATATAGTCTTTCTGCAGCGCGAAGGCAGCCGCCGAAAACGCAACACGTGAGATCGGCGTGAGAATCAGCAGCAAGACACCGAACTGGATGATGACCCTCGCGTGATGGGCAGGAAGGTCATGAACGACGCCCGTCACGGTCCGCAAGTCGTCACGCTCGCCGGTGAACAGGCGATAATGGGAGGCTGGCTCGCCGCCATTGAACAGGTACATCGCTCCCCCGCCCATCACCACAACAGCGGCCAAGAGCACTCCCAACTGGAGCAGGCGCCCGATGACGACCTCGATGCGCTTCTCACTCCAGAAAACATCTTTCACGGACGCCTGGCTTACTTGGCCCTGAGTGTCCGCCTTCTTCTCGCCTTCAGTCGCGCACACGTTAAATTCTTCCCGTGATGCCGTGATAAATCATCTCAACAGCTAGCACGCCTACAACAATTCCAAAGATGGTTCTGAGCACAGAAACTTTGCTTCTAACCAGAAACCGCGTTCCGGTACTAGCTCCCGCGAGCACCCCCAGGATGACTGGCATGCAAAGGCCCGGATGGATATAGCCCCGGTGGAGGTAAACGCCCGCACTGGCCGCCGCGGTAACGCCGATCATGAAGTTGCTCGTCGTCGTCGAGACTTTGAATGGCAACTTCATTGCTTGGTCCATCCCGATCACCTTAAGAGCGCCTGAGCCGATACCCAGGAGACCTGAAAGGACTCCGGCCACATACATCACGCCGAAGCCGATCGGAACATTGTGGACCTCGTAATACTCCCACCCACCTCCAACCGGGTAGCTTGAATTCATTTTCATCAAAGCGCCGAGCCGGCTGCCAGGCCCCCTTTTCGAACGCTCCTCTCGTGCTCGCCCGGAGATGTACGCCGACTGGAGCAGAACAACCCCGAAAATGATAGCGATCACCGACGCCGGAATACAGGTGGCAAGAAAGGCCCCCGAAAGAGCGCCCAACGTGGTTGCAATCTCAAGGAACATGCCCACGCGGATGTTGGAATACCCCTCGCGAACGTAGGCAGCCGCCGCCCCAGAGGAGGTGGCGATTACCGAGACGAGTGTCGCTCCGATGGCATATTGGATGTTTACCCCGAACAGCAAAGTGAGGATTGGCGTGATTACGATACCGCCACCTAATCCGGTCAGAGCCCCCAGAAACCCGGCGGCAACGGAAACGAGGAATACTCCCAGTGTAAACTCCGTTGGGTCAAGCCGCGTCATGAGCGTTTATTTCCTCCTCTGCTCCACAAGTCCCGGTGTATGTCTTCACGCGGCGTTTTCGATTCCACGGCGGTGTCCTTCAACTTCTTTCACGACTTCCAGAACCAATGCGGTCTCTCTGGCCGCCTGTTCGACTAGCCGCCTCTCAACCAGTGCCGGAGACCTGAACCTTGCCGTTCTCCGCTCGAACGTCGAATTGAATACTGTGCCGTTTAGATTTCGCAACCAGCGCCACCTTCACGCGGCAGGCCAGAGCAAAGTCCTGAAGCTTCTTCTTTACTTCCTCAGTGGTGGCATAAGCCAAGGTCCCCAGGATTCCGGCCACCATAGCGCACGCACCCTCCAGGCTGATCCTCTGCAGGTTGATTACGAGGTCGTGATTTCTGGGGTCGCGCCAATCAACTCCATAGGCAAATTTGGTCCATTGGATGCTTTCCTGGTCAACGTACCGAATGTAGTCCTGCGCTGCTTCGGCCGATAGTCCCTGCCGCTCCATCACCGCACGGACGCGCATGGCCATCGCCGCAATCAGCCGTACCCGCCGTACGTTCGGCACGTCCTTCGGAAGGGACTGTCCTGCGGTCCCGTGATAGATAAGGTCGCCAGATACACATCGGTGGGCGAGGGTCGATTGCAGGCCAACCAGATAGACATGCCTGTCTGTCGCCAACCGTTCGACATGACCGGCGCGGGTTTGAATCTTCTCCCGGAGCACCTCTTCCGGGACGCCCAGTCTTGCCGTGGCCTCCACCAGGACCTCACGTCCAAGAGTCGGGTACCCCAGGGTGTCAGCCAGACATCGAGCCAACGCTTCCCCGCCGCTCATCGAACCCCGAGAAATCGTGATGATTGCCATTTGCGGCTTTCCCTTTCATCCCGCATAATCAGCGGTGCACGAACAGTTCGCCCGGCAGCTCGCTCGGATATCGCCCGCTTTCCAAGCCAGAATCTAAAACCTCCCGGTAAGGCCGCTGTAGATCATTTCTAGAGCCATCACAAGGATAACCAAGCTAAAGAACACTCGCAGAGGCCTGGTCGGGACGGCCATCAAAAGCTTCGCGCCCATGAGCGCACCCACAAAAACGCCAAGCATCACCGGCATGGTCAAGCCCGGGTCAATGAAACCATCCCGCAGGTAGATCCCAGCGCTCGCCGCAGCGGTAATCCCAATCATGAAATTACTGGTTGTTGTTGAAACCTTGTACGGCAGCCGCATCAATAGATCCATCGCTAGAACCTTCACTGCCCCCGAGCCGATGCCCAAGAGGCCCGAGAGCGTGCCGGCGAGCAACATCAACGAGAATCCTCCGCCCAAGTTGTAAACCTTGTACGATTTCCACCCGCTGGCAAGCGGGTAGCTGCCTTCCATCCGGAGCCTGACGGCCAATCGGTCGGAAGGGCGATCCGATTCGGCCTCCTCCTGACGCCGGAAAGAAAGGTAGGCCGAGTAAAGAAGGACGGCACCGAATATCACGGCAATCGTCGTGGCGCGAAGGTGCCCGGCAACGATCGCCCCCGCGATTGCACCCGATGTTGCGGCAATCTGCAGGAACATGCCAATCCGCAAGTTGGTGTAACCTTCGCTGAGGTAGGCGGAAGCCGCACCGGATGAAGTGGCGATCACGGAGATGAGCGATGCGCCAACGGCATAGCGCACGTTGACATGAAACAGGAGAACCAGCATGGGAACAAGGAGCACTCCGCCGCCCAGTCCGGTCAGGGAACCGATTAAACCCGCGAATAGCGAGCCGATGAACAGATACAGGGTGAACGGAATCGTGGTCATCGTGGATAGCCTCGTTGTCCAAGGCCGCCTGTGAACCAGACGGGGTCCTCAGCCGGCTTTTACCGAACCGGCAGCATCCCGAAAATCGATCGCAACTTCTGCTACGCCCGCGACACTTTCTGCAATCTGACATATCTCCCGCTTTTCAGCCGGTCCAGGTGTCGCTCCATGCGCCAGTGGCCAGGAAATTCGCGCTCTCCCGCCCTTTAGTTCAACATCGAAATGGATCCCTTGCCATTTCGGCGTGGCGACCAACGCCAGCTTCACGCGGCAAGCCAGAGCAAAGTCCTGAAGCTTCTTCTTTACTTCCTCAGTGGTGGCATAAGCCGGGGTCTCCAGGATTCCGGCCACCATAGCGCACGCACCCTCCAGGCTGATCCTCTGCAGGTTGATAACGAGGTCGTAATTTTTGGGGTCGCGCCAATCAACTCCATAAATGAATTTGGTCCATTCAATGCGCTCCTGGTCCACGAAACGGATATAGTCCCGCGCCGCCTCTGGTGACAGTCCTTGCCGTTCTACCACGGCGCGCACTCGCACCGCCATGGGCGCAATCAAGCGCACACGTAAAACGTTGGGCAGATCCTTCAGCAGGAAATGGCCCGCATTGCCGTGATAAATCAAGTTTCCGGAGACGCATTGGTCAGCTAGGGCTGATTGCAGCGCGACGAGATAGACATGCCGGTCCGAAGTCAGCTTTTCGAAGAGGCCAATACTGGTCTGGATTTTTTCTCGAAGCAACTCTTCCGAAACACCCAACCTTGCTGCTGCTTCGACCAGAACCTCCCGGCCAAGGCTTGGATATCCCAGCCGTGCGGCCAGGCATTTGGCCAATGCTTCTCCTCCGCTCATCGTTCCCCTGGAAATGGTGACGATCGCCATGGCAACACCTCCTTGCAATGGAGCTACCCCCCTTGCAGCTCTCATCTTCCGGCGAAAAACAACGCATACGTCAGCAAGCCAAGCACCAAGGTTGTAATGACTACGAAAGCCTTATCTCGGCTTACAGCAAAAAGGATGCCGGTCAAAGTGACTCGAACCAACTGAACTGCAACCAGCAATACCAATCCGAACTGGATAATTCCTCGGCCCGAGCCTTCCTTCAACCGGCCCCAGATACCGCCCAAGAAGCGAAGATCGGAGGGTTCACCTCGGAAAACGCGATAGTGGACCGGGCTCGATCCGTGCTTCCAAAGATAAATCATGCCTCCCACCAGAACGGTGGCTGCTGAGGCCAAGACTCCGCTCAGCAAAACCAAGCCAATCAATTTCTCCATCCGCCGAATTACTGCCATGCGGCCAGCCCCTTAGGGATCATCTGAGTGGCCATGATCAGCACGAATAAGTTGAAGAGGCCCTCAGGGATTTCGCGCGAAGACGCATCACGAGTCTCGCACCCACCACGGCGTCCCCCAAAAACTCCCAGCGGGACCGGCATCGCCAGCACCGGGTCGATGTAGCCGTGGTGAAGGTAGATGACGGCGCTGGGTACAGCCGTGATTCCAATCATGAAGTTGCTTGTGCTGGTCGAAACCTTGTAGGGGAGCCACATAACCTGATCCATGACCAGGACGTTGACCGCGCCCGCGCCGATCCTCAGGAGCTTGGAAATGATTCCGGCGATGCTCATCAGGAAGGCGCTGGGTATTACCCGGAAAACCTTGTAGGGCCGCCAGCCTCCTGGAACCCGATAACTGCTTTCCTTGTGCAGACGCCGCGCTGGCGGACCGGAAGGCTGGTTCGTTCGACCCTCCTCCTTCCGGCGGAAGGCCATGAAGGTGGAAAAAAGCAGCACGATGCCAAAAGTGATTTTGAACGCCGGTATAGGGACCATCGCCACCAGCATGGCTCCCGCAATGCCACCGGCAATGAGGGTGAGCCGGAGAAACATCCCAATGCGCACGTTGGTGCAGCCTTGGCTCAGGAACGCAATCGTGGCAGCTGTCGACGCCATCATGACCGCGATGATGGACGCCCCCGCGGCATTGTGCATGTTAACGTCAAAAAGCAGAACTAAGGTGGGGACCAAGGGAATTCCTCCCCCTTCACCGGTCAAGGCCCCACGATGCCGGCAGCAAATGCACCTGTGGCTACCAGAAACAAGAAGAGCAATGCCGACATCGTGAGCTCCTCCGAAGAACGACGCTCTGCGGACTCATGGGCAGGAACAGGAGTCGACGCTTACAGCGATTACTTCTTGGCCACGTTGCCGGTGGCCGCGTTGTGGAGCTTCACTTCAACCTTTTCCTCAAGGTTGTCGTAGTACTCCTTCAGAATGGCGATCACTTCCGGTTTCGAGAACTCTGCTGGAACCGGCTTCCCTTCGCTCATCAGTTTGCGAAGCAACGTTCCGGAGAGCAGCAGCCTGGCACCGCCTTTGTAATTGCCGTTATCGTCGATGACGGCCTTGCTCTCATGCGGACAGGTCTTCATCGAGGCCATGCTCTTGCACTCATAGCAGTAGAAAGTCCAATCCATGCAGAGAGGCTGGATGGCAAGCGCACCCGACGGCACTTCATGGAAAATCTTCTGGGCGTCGAATGGGCCGTAATAATTCCCGACTCCAGCGTGGTCACGGCCCACAATCAGATGCGAGCAGCCATAGTTCTGCCGAAAAACGGCGTGCAGAAGGGCCTCACGGGGCCCTGCATACCTCATCTCCATCGGATAGCCACCCTGAATTACGCGGTCCTTCCGGAAGTATTTGTTGACCAGTGCATCAATGGCCCGCACACGAACATCAGCCGGAATGTCTCCGGGCTTCAGCTTGCCCAGTAACTGGTGGATATAAACTCCATCGCAGACCTCAATGGCAATCCACGCCAGGTAGGCATGAGAGTTGTGCATCGGGTTGCGAAGCTGAAGCGCCGCAACTGTGCTCCAATTCCGTTGTTCAAAAAGCTTACGGGCTTCCGCAGGGGTTTGATAAATCCCCTTGAACTCCTCCGGAAAAAACGATTCCGAAAGCACTTTGACGGGTCCGGCCAGATTAACTGGAGGCTGTTCCATCACCTTTTGCACGCCGGGGTGCTCGGGATCAGCCGTCTTAAACACTTCTTTGCATTCCAACTCTTTATCAATCGAATACTTTTCGGTGACCTTCATGGTTCCCATCAGTTCTTCCGTTTCGGCGTCCCAAAGGGCCACTTCCTCGCCGATGGAAATGGATTTGGCAAGGTCTTCAGTGGCGGACAGGGTGATGGGAATCGGCCAGAAAAGGTCCTTTTTGCTGGGCAGCGCGAACCGTTCGCAGCAATTTTTCCAGTCATCTTTTCCCATGAAGCCTTCCAGCGGAGTGAACGCGCCGATACCCATCATGATCAGGTCACCCGTCTCACGGCTGGTCATGGGGACCTTTTTGAGGCCCTTGGCGCGCAGGGCTTCCTCCTTCCTTTGCTCTTGGCTCAGAAGCAGCGGCTTTAATTCGGGACTTCCATGGGGTGGTACGAGTCTGCTCATATCAAATCTCCTCTCGGTGTAAATTCTTCGAATCTTTCAACAGCGGGTCATTTGACCTTGTCAAGCTCGGCCGGCGGCAGCACAACCAGGCGCCCTGCCAGCGCCCGCCGGTGGTAGAGCAATTTTTCGGCAGCGTAGTAATTCAACTTCCCCTTGTGACACTCCGCGCATTGGGCCACAGCGGGCTTATTCTCCTTCAGGGCAACTTTGGCGTGACACCCGATACAAAGCTCATGCATGGCGTCCACATACGACACTGCTATATAGGTGCGAACCTTCACGGGCTTTCCGGGCAAGACAAGATGTCGGAACTCTTTTTCTGCGCCGTCCAGGTCATGATCGTCCACCGTGATGGCGGAGCCTTCCGGAACGAGATCTTTGTGGCAGTCCGTACAAGGCTTCACATGCTCGGCGCTGCGTGTGTATCCTCTCGCGTGGCATTCCACGCAGGCAAGGTTCCCTCCGGTGGGTGAAGCGTGCCAATCGTGCCGGAATGCATCGGTCGGCAGATACATATCCCTGTGACATTCATAGCAACCAGAATACTTGTCGTGGGGCATATTCATGTGGTGGCACAGGACACACGATTTCTCACCCCCATTGCGGTCCACTTCCCGCTGGTGATAGAACTTCACTCCCCAACCGGTGAGGTCCGCATCAAGATAAAGAACCGCGTCCTTGCCTTTTCCCGGCTCAGGCTGTCCATTTGCGACATTCGCCATAAGGTAGCCTACGTCGCCACGCGCTCTATAGACCGGTGTCGGGACAATGCCCCTCTCGGCGGCTAACGGATTGCTCAGGAAGAAAAACCCGACCGCCGCTGCAACAACAAAGGCCAACGAGTACTTAACGCGGCCTGCAATGACCGGAGTTCCCAGCCAGGTGAAACCGACCTTATCGAACTCGGGCAACTTACGCGGGTCAGCCTCCGGATCTGCTGGCCTCGTTTCCCAGACTTTGAAATGCTCGATCATAAAGAGAAAAACCAGCGTTGCCCCCGCTACAATCCCAAGGCTGACCATGATTTCGGTCCATTCGGGCAGATACAGCCGGTTGCCACGGCTGAGATCGGCGAGCCCGCCCACGTCAATACGGTTCAGCACAATGCCCGTTGTCGCGATAGCTGCGGTTGCCCATTGCCAGTTGCTATGCCGCCGGAATTGCGGAGAGAACAACAACACGAGCGGGATGATCAGCATCACCGCAATTTCAAACCAGAAGAGCTTCACCTGCCATTGCCCGCCCACGAGGTTGTGCAGTTGGCCGCGAACCGCCAGATCCCCGAAGCGTAGCGCCGCGTATAGAATCAGAACCCAGCGTGCCGCAACGCCCAGTGGGTTCATCAAATGGGTTTCCGGCTGCCTCCGGTAGAGGTATGCGGTGAAATGGCTCTCCAGGATGACCATCATCAGTCCCAGCGCAACAGCCGAGACGAAAAAGAGAATTGGCAGGATCGGCGAATACCACAGTGGAAACAGGCGATAGGGCATGATCAGAAAAAGTGAGCCCAAAGACGACTGGTGGAGAGTTGAAAGCGCAATTCCGAGGACCACCAAAGGAATACGCAACTTGACCAGAACGCGGCGCACGCGCGCCAGCGCGGAAAAGTCCTCAGCCGGCACGGGGAAAAACTCAAGCGTCAACACGGTGAGATAGAGCATCACGCACCAGCCGACTTCAAACAGCGGTGAGTGCGGATTCCAATAAATGATCATGTGCCAGATGTTCCAAGGCAATCCGAGATCGAACAACAGTCCAACCACGACCGCGACGTAGCCAAGGAAGGCCGTCAAAACCGCCGGCCGGACGATGGAATGGTATTTTCCCAGGTTGAAGATGTAGACGGTTGCGGTGACGATAAAGCCCCCGGCGGCCAGCGCCACACCGCCCATGACGTCAAAGCCAACCCACAAACCCCAGGGTGTACCGTCGGACAGGTGCGTGGTCGCTCCAAGCCCAAAGAAGAAACGCGCGGTCGCAACCGCCGCCGCTAACCCCACGAACATCCAGAGAAATAATTTGAGCCGCGCTACCCTTTCCATTTATTCCTCCGGACCTGCTTTGCTCTCGGGTTCTTCGCGTGCCTGCTCCGCCTGGAGCTTTATGCGCCGCTGGATAATCCAGTACAGGCCGGTCATCGCCATCCCCATCCCCAGGAAGGTGAACGGAACGGCCTCCATCGCCGCCCGGGTCGTTTGGGGAAGGGGCTTGTCGCCGAAATGCTCGCCGTAGGTAAGGAATGACAGATCAATGTCCGAAATATAAAGGACCGAAGTTCCGCCAACTTCCTCTTCACCCCAAACCCGGTTGTGATATTTCCCCTGGTTTTCACGGATGCGCCGATGGGCTTCGGCCAGGAGTTCATCGCGGTCGCCAAAAATGGTGGCTTGCGTAGGGCAAGCTTCGGTGCAAGCCGGCTGCTGGCCGTATTTCAGCCGCGTGTCATAGCAGAAGATACATTTGCGAACGTAAGGCACTACATCGCTCCATTCGTAGCGCGGAATGCCAAAAGGACAGGCCATCATGCAATACCGGCAGCCAATGCACTTGGATTTGTCATAGATCACCGGACCGACCTCAGTCTTATGCATTGCCCCCACCGGGCACGCGGAGACGCAAGCCGGCTCCAGACAATGCCGGCACTGCTTACGCACGTATTTGTTGTCAGGCTCAATGAGCACCGAGGTCCAGTTCCTTGCGGAAAGGCCGTCATCGAAGTCCCAGCGCCGGGGCACGTCTTCCTTAAGGTGATTAATTTTCTTGCAGGCCAGCACACACTCGCTGCATCCGATGCATTTGGTGGTGTCGGTCAGGATGGCCGCTTTCATTTCCTGATCTCTCCCTTCTTGGCCATCTCAGCCATGACTGGCTCAGTGGCAAGCCGCGCTTGTGGCACCCAGGTCGGGCGATCGGCGAATCCCAGGGTCTCGGCAACGCGGTCGCCAGCGCCCGCCGGGAATTTCCAGGCGATGCCCGTCACCAACTGCGAGAGCGGGGCCAGCACGCAGTGCGCGAGCTTGGTAAAGGGGATCATCAGCAGGATGAGATCCCCGGAGTAGATATGCACCAGCATCATTTCCTGGTAGGTCCGGGGGCTAATAACGGCGTTCGACGCGATATAACCCGTGACAAAGGGCGTCATAATCAACAGTGGCCACAGGTAATCTTGAAACTTGCTCAGCTTCCTCGCTCCGGGGTGAAGCGCCCGACCCAGGAAAATTCCTGCTCCCGTAGAGATCACGAGCAACGCGAGCCAATTCGCCACTCTGAGCGGAAGGGCCGGCCAGCCAAACCCCACCGCATTGCGCCACAGCAGAATGTGAGAGGCAAGAAAAATCGGCGTTATGATCATCCCGACGTGGAACAGAAATGAGATTGCACTGTAAATCGGCCGTTGTTTCCACAGACGCCCCACAGGAATCAACCAACCCAAAGTCTGGCGCAAAATCTCCTTCCACGACACGACCTTGTCCGGATTCCGCTGATAAGCTTCCTTTACCCCCAGCAAAGTGTTGATCACGATGCGCAGCAGTCCCAGCACCATCAATGCAAAGCAGAGACGGAACAGGGGGCCTCGCGCAAAGTCAATCCAGGCCGTCAAGAAGCGCCTCCTTCCGGCAATGAAACCGAATGCCCTGCGGATCGCTTCGTCGCCTCTTCATCGGACGGGAGATCAGGCGGAAGAATAATCGCCTTGTAAATCAGGTCATGCAGGCCGACAATTTCGCACTGAACTCCCTGATCCTCCATGAGCTCCCGCAGTTGCTTCTTGCAGTTGGCGCAGGGAGCAACGCAGTAGTTCGCGCCTGTCCGGCGGATCTGCTCCGCCTTCAGCCTTCCGCTCACAGTGGTTCGATAGGGCCGGATCTCATCGATCGAGACCGTTCCGCCTCCGCCACCGCAGCAAAGATTGCTGCGGCCGTTCGGAGCCATCTCAACGTAATCCCGGCAGAACGTCTTCAGAACCTCGCGCGGCTGGTTTACGATCCAGCCGCTTCGCGCAAAGTTGCAGGGATCGTGATAAGTTACTGTTTCAGAGATAACCTTTGGATCGAGCTTGATCCGACCCTCTTTCAACGCCTGCCGCGTGTACTCCAAAATGCTGATCACCGGCAGCGCATCCTTGCCGCCGCAGTAAGTGGGATAAAAGTATTTGGCAGTCCGGGAGGCATGTCCGCATTCACCCATCAGGATCTTCTTAGCCTTCAGACGTTTTGCCTCAGCCTGCATCTTCTGAAGGGCGTGCTCCATCACCTGGTCGTTATAGAAGAGGCCGTAATTAATGGCGTCGTAGTAGCCGGTACCGATCGTCCAGTTGTCACCGGTGGCTTTCATCACTGCTGCGATGCCCTTAAGGGTTTCTGCTTCCATCATGTAATCCGAGACGGCAGTAAAGAAGATGTACTCTGCCCCTTCCTGATCGACTGGAAACGGTACGTGAACGCCTTTTTCATCGAGGATGTCTTCGGTCAGGAACTCCAGCGTGTCAATCAATGCCGGTACGGGAATGGCCGAAGTGTTCCCGGTGGCGCCGATCAACTGCTCGCGCGTACTCACAACAAGTGCCCGCGGCGCAATGCCAATCTCCGAGAGGATGTAGCGGCCCAGATGGGTGATCAAAGCATGATCGATCCCCATGGGACAGTCGAAGTGGCAGCGACGGCAGGCCGTACAGTTGTAGTAAGAGTCCGCCAATTCCTGGATCTTCTCGTCGGTCAGGCCGGGGTCGCCCAGCACACGGGCGCGTAAAATGCCAGACACCGTGAAGTGCCGGCGGTAGATGGAAAGCAGCAGTTCTGAGCGATAGCACGGGATGTCACGAGGATCGTGCGTCGCATCGTAGATGGGACAGGCAACCGCGCATCGCGCACAGCGGGAAGTAACGCGGATGTAATGGTCCAGAGCAACCCGGTAATTCGTATGTTTCAGAATCGAAGCAAAGGCCTCCAGGAAGCGCCGTGGCCGGTCCTCAACGTCGAAATCCTCAACGTGATACCGCACGGGCAGGCGCTGGCTCTTAATAACCTCCTCTTTCTTCTTGGAGGCAAATGCTCTTTCCCGTTCCTCGGGTGCCAGCGGCCGCGTAAGCGACTTCATCACTGACGTCATTCATCCCCACCCTTTCCAGAAACTTCCTCGTTTGCCCGCCCGGCCATGCCGGAACCCGGACCAGCAACCGCGCTGCTGGAATGCGCATGTAAACCGACTGCGCCTCCCGTCCGGGCGAATTCGTAAGCGGGCACGTAAGAAAGTTCCTTCGCGATTTCCACTGACAAAGCAATCTTGTAAAAAACCGTCACCATTAGTGCTCCGACCGCCCAAATGCCCAGCGTAATGGTCATCTCCGGGAGTGTGGGAACGTATCTGGTGATAGCTCCCAGTGGAGAAGGAATAAAGCCGCCCACCACCATGCAGAGCCCCTTGTCAACCCACAGTGACGAGAAAACCAGAACACAGGCTACCGCCAGGCCTTTTTCGTTGTGGCGCAGCCGTGGGACAAGCAAAAAGACCAGCGCAGCAGCCATCAGAACAAGGGAAGTCCGGCCCCACGGCAGAAGCGATGTGCGGACAGATCCCAAATACAAGTCCTGAAAATCTTCGGTCAGACCCGGAACGCGGCTATACATGGCAGTGAAGAACTCCATGGCGATGAAAAAAACATTGATGACCATCGCGTAGGTAACGATCACCGAAAGGCCGTTGATGGCCTTTTCCCCGACGTTGTAACCCGTCTGTTGGCGCAACAGCAGACACAGCAGGATCAGCAGGGCTGGCCCAGCCGCAAAAGCCGAAGCAAGGAAGCGCGGCGCCATGATCGCCGTCCGCCACGCCAGCCTTCCCGGCAGGCCGGCGTACAGAAATCCCGTGATGGTGTGAATGCTGATGGCCCAGGGAATCGACAGGAGAATGATGTACTTGAGCCAGTGGGGGTAATGGACATCCTGCTGTTCAGCACGCAGAGTGAAATAGGTGATGGTGGCATTCAGCAGAAGGTACCCGGACAGCGAAATCATGTCCCAAAACATGATCGAGTGCGGCTGCGGATAGAGGATGACATTGAATACCCGCATAGGTTGGCCCATATCCACAAAGATAAAGAGCAGGCACATGGTGACCGCAGAGACAGCCAGAAACTCGCCCAAAATGGTCATGCGCGAAAATTCCTTGTGGTTGTGGAGGTAATAAGGCAGCACCACCATGACCGCTGAGGCGGCAACGCCCACCATGAAGGTAAACTGGCCGATGTAAAGTCCCCAGGAAATGTTACGACTCATGCCTGTAAGTCCCAGACCATAGTTGAGCTGCCGGAGGTAAACACCGAACGCAACTGCGATGACCGCAAGCAGGATACCGATCCATACCCAGTATTTGCGGCCACCCACGATTGCTTTTTCGAGCATGAACATCAGTAACACCTCATACGAGGTAATAAATATTCGGCCCGGTTCCAAGCTCGGGCCGCCGCCTTAACGTGTAACTTTTGGCGAGCAACTGCCCGATCTCAGACTTAGGATCGTTCACATCACCGAAAATCAGAGCTCTTTCGGGGCAGGCTTCCACACAAGCGGGCAACTGACCTGCAGCGAGTCGTTCGGAACAAAAAGTACACTTCTCAACTACGCCCTTGGTCCGCGTTGGAAAATTCGGATTCAGGTTCTCGATATGCGGGCGCGGGTCAACCCAGTTAAAGCTTCGCGCCCCGTAAGGGCAAGCCGCCATACAGTACCGGCAGCCAATGCAGCGGTGCCAATCCATCATGACGATGCCATCCTCTTCTCTTTTCCAGGTTGCAGCGGTCGGGCACACCCTCACGCAGGGAGGGTTATCGCAGTGGTTGCACAACACCGGCGTCGATTGGTCCTTGAGCGAGGGCTCCAGGTATTGGGTCTCATAGGAAGAAAAAAGGTCGCCGAAGGGCCTCTCCCAGATCCACTTGATCTGGTGGGCCGGGTTCGGGAAAGAAGGAATGTTGTGCGCTTGGACGCAAGCATCGATGCACTTGGTGCAGCCCTGCGCCTTGGCGCACTTCCTTGTGTCAACGACCATTCCCAACTGCTTGCGGACTTTGCCCGTAGATGACGAGGCCTGGCGATTCGCGCCGCTGTCGAGAACGGCCAGCGCCTTTTTCCCGGAGAGCGCGACTAAGCAAGCTCCGGAAATCTTCAGGAATTCCTTTCGCGTAATCTTCATCGGGCACTCCTCGTAACTTCTGGGGGGGTCAAATGGCAGTTCCAGCAGTATGGCGTCCGAACACCCGCATAGTTGTGGCACCGGTCACAAAAATCTTGCCGGCTATGGCATTTCAGGCAGGTACCCGAAAACTTCATGTCGTAAACCTTTCCGTCGAACGCCACATACTTATGTAGGTTGTCGCGGACGACTTGCCGACGCCAATCCATCAGTAATTTCATATGCGAAGTGCGCATATAACTGATCGGCGCCACACACTGCTTTGCGTTTCGGGGGAGTACGAGTTGTGGGGGCCTGGAAACCGTGTGGGCGAGCAGGTCGTGCCACATAGGATACGTAACAAGTCCCACGAATAGAAAAAGGCCGGCAATGACCCAGACTCTGTCACGCATTGATGACCGCCTCTTTTCCTGGCCGAAGAGGTTGACCCCGCACATCAGTAGTTCGCTCTTTTTCGCCCTTCATCACCAGGGCGTTGCCCACAAGTTCGTGAACGCCTCCGACCTCGACTCCGGGAACCCAGTATTCAAGCAATGTTGGGAGCGTAGCTTTGTCAATAGCGCAGATCGTGGTAAGCAGGTTTACACCGTACTTTCCGCGGACGTACTTGACGGCATTGGCACGTGGCAATCCCCCTCGCAACCGCGCCTCGATGTTTTCATCCGTGCCCAGGCCGGCGCCGCTACCGCAGCAGAAGGTCTGCTCACGAATGGTGTTTTCGGGCATCTCGTAAAACTGGTTGCAAACGCGCCTCTGGATGTAGCGTGGTTCTTCCAGCAGTCCCATCCCCCGCGCAATGTTGCAGGGATCGTGATAGGTCACCGTCCAGTGGTCGTTGCGGCTCGGGTCGAGTGTGAGTTTATCGTGATGGATCAGATCGGCGGTGAATTCGCAAATGTGCACCATCTTTGTGCTGCGAGCATTCTCAAAGCGCGTTCCGGTGATGGGCGAGACAGGCTCTTCGAGAAAATCTGCCGGGCCATTCAGAGTGTCCATGAATTGATGGACCACGCGCCACATGTGTCCACACTCACCACCGAGAATCCATTTCACACCCAGGCGTCTGGCTTCGGCGTATATTTTCGCGTTCAGACGCTTCGTCAACTCGTGTGAGCTGAAAAATCCAAAATTGCCCCCTTCTGACGCGTAGGTGCTGAAGGTGTAATCCAGCCCGATTTCGTGAAAAAGCATCAGGTACCCGAGCAGCGTATAGTAGTGGGGAGTCGCGAAATAATCTGCGGACGGCACAACGAACAGAATTTCGGCGCCCCTTCTGTTGATGGGAGCCTCGATTCTTATGCCGGTGATTTCTTCCACGTCGTCAACAGCGAATTCAATGCTGTCCTTGAAAGCGTGGGGCTGGATACCAAGATGGTTTCCAACCCGGTAACAGTTCGCGGCGGGCTCAAGAACCCAATTGGTATTAACACCCACCAGATTCAAAAGCTCCCGGACCATCATGGTGATTTCAGCCGTATCGATGCCGAAAGGACAGAAAACCGAGCAACGCCTGCATTCCGTGCATTGGTAGAAGTAATAGAACCATTCCTTAAGGACGTCTTCGGTCAGTTCCCTCGCTCCGGCCAAGCCGCGAAAGATCCGACCAGCAAACGTGAAATACCGCCTGTAAACCGAACGGATCAGTTCAGCACGCAACACCGGCATGTTCTTGGGATCGGCCGAGCCCAGGTAGAAATGACATTTGTCGGCACAGGCACCGCAACGGACGCAGATATCCATGAACAGGCGGAACGGACGAAATCTCTCAAGCCGTTCCTTCATTCCCTTAAGGATGATTTCCTTCCAGTCCGGAGGAAGCTTCCAGTCCTCCTCGAAAGGCTGCCAGTCCCTCGGATTCGGCATACCGAGGTAGCGCACGTTTTTCGCTGCCGCACTGTAGCAAAATGTCCCTTTCCGAAACTCAACGCGGGTGTTTTGCCAGTTGCCCGGAGGAGGTGAATAGGTAATCTGGACGAGTTCTTCCCGCTTTGGAGGAGCTTCAGCCATTTCTATTCCCTCTCGAGCGGCAGGTCTGCCGTCTTAATCTTGTCGTGAAACTCTGCCTCCCACTCCTGGTACGTGTGCACCTTGACCGGATAATCCCAAGGATTCACATGCCTGCGCATCCGACTGTCATTAGCGAGATTGCGAGTTGGGCTTAAAAAGACACCACCCATATGGACAAGTTTGCTAAATGGAAAATACGCCAGGAGAAAGCTCACCATCGTCAGATGGACGAAGAACAGCACGCCGATGCTGGCAGGCACGGTGGGTGAGAACGTTACCAGTCCGATGGCCAATTGCTTGACGGCTTCGAGATCCACCTTGAAGAAGTACCGCATAAGGATCCCAGAGATGGCAATCCCCAAGAGTAAAAACAGAGCCAGATAATCCGCAAACAGAGAGATGTAGCGCACTTTGGGATCGGCGAAACGCCGCTGAAGCAGATAAAGCAGAGCAACCACGATAACAACGTCACTAATCAAGATTTGGGGAGCGCCAATTTGCAGAAAACCATCGACCCCATCGATCACGAAAACAAATCGCGGCACCGGCTCCACAAAAAAGCGCAAATGGCGGAGCACGATGAGGAGCATTGACCAGTGGAAGGCCAGAGTGCCCAGCCAGAGCCACTTGTCCTCAAAGTACAGGAGTCTTGGACCATCTCGGCGGATTTCCGCGCGTGTGTTTCGGAATAGCGACCGGAAAAGCAGGATCTCCAGGGCCATTCGGACTGCAACCCCCAGCTTCGTGTATGGGCTCTCAATCCAGCTCGGCTTTATCCAGCCCAGTGATTTCTGCTGTCCGCAGGTGGTGGGAATGTTGAAGGGGACCGGTGAACTCGCCCATTTGAGCACGCGGTATACGATCCCCACCAGAAAGGCAGCCATAGCCGTATATGGAAGAATGCAACCTAAAAATACACGACAGCTATTTGTCTCTCCACCGGCAAAAGCAAGTGCTGCCACCACCAGGACCAGAATGAATGAAGTCAGTGCCTTCAAAAAACCATCACCATCCTTCGCTCGCCGAACAGATCCTTTCCAATAGCGCCACCTGGCGTTTGGCCTCGCTGACCTGGGCATCCGAGATTTGGGCCCGGCACTGAACATAGCGGTCGAACGCCAAGAGGGCCATCTCGTCGATTCTGCGGTCCATATCGCGAAAACTCGCCGGATCGTCTGGCAGCTTCGTCCGGAGAATATCTTTCAGCATGAAAACAAATCTCACCGCCTCGCTGGCAGAGAAGTCCTGCACGGCACGAACACGCACGATGTCTTCGAGGACTTGCCGCAGATTGTCGGGGTTTATGTCACCAAAGATTCCGTCAACCAGTAAAGGAATGCCTTCCTTGAAAATCTTTCCCACTGGATTCCGGAAAGGGTCTGTTTCGTGAAACAAATGTCGCCGGCTCTGGTCAGGGTATGTCTTCAGTATGAGAAACAGCCATTCCTGTGCAATGACGCTCCTCTGCTTCGCCGAAATGTTCAGCACGCCGTCCTCCTAAACGCATCCAGTCGGCTTCGGCAGACCGGCAAGTTTGCATGCTCCCTTTGCAGGTCCGGAGGGAAACAGGTTATAGATCTCCTTCAGGCTGAAGCCGGTTTCCTTGCACACCTTTCGAACCATCGGCGCAATACCAAACCGCATGTAGTAATCGCGAATGTAACGAATCACCTTCCAGTGATCTTCGGTCAGTTCAGTGATCCCTTCGGTGGACATGAAATCCCGTGCAACGTCTTCATTCCACAGACTGGGATCCTGGAGGAAACCATCCTCGTCAACTTCATAGACCCTTCCATTCCTTTCATAAGTGGGCATACTTTCACTCTCCGTTAAACCATGTCGATATACCCGCAAGGACACTCTTGCGCGCACTTTTGGCACCCGTTGCAGAGCTCTAACTTGATCTTGAAATGTTCGCCTTTCGGGAGCTTCACGAAGCAATTGTTGGTACAGAACATCCAGCACCTTTCGCAATCCATGCACAGCCCGCAAGACATGCAGCGTTTAGCCTCGGCCAGCGCATCGGCCTCCGAGAGGCTCTGCACGATTTCCGTGTCCATATCGCGCTCGGCAACTGGAACCCGTGCCCTCACGTGAGGGCTGCTTCCCGCGTAGTAGTCCAGCTTCATGCGGTCCGCTTTAATGACGCCGGTAGGGATGGGCTTTTCTGCCGTTCGCCCACGCAGGCGGGCGTCAATCGCTTCAGCGGCAAAACGCCCTTGAGAGATTGCAATCGTGACGAGTCCGAGACCGGTATCGTCACCGCCTGCGTAAACTCCGTCAATATTGGTTACTCCCCACTCATCCGTCTTCACCCAATCCTTCCCCTGACGAAGCTTATTGAAACCGGCAAATTCTGGCTCCTGGCCAATGGCCACAATAATCGCCGTGGCTGCCAAGTCGAACTCCGACCCGGGTTTCGGTACCGGTCGGCGTCTCCCGGAAGCATCCGGCTCCCCTAATTCCATGCGGATGCAGCGCATACCGGTGGCTCGGCCCTCGTTCGTAAGGATCTCGGTCGGGGCAGCCAGGAATTGGATATCGATACCTTCCTCGATCGCACCCTCAACTTCTTCCTTGATCGCCGGCATCTCCTGACGCGACCGCCGATAAAGGATCGTGACCGACGCCCCCAGTCGCTTACTCACCCGCGCCGCGTCGATCGCGGTATCGCCGCCGCCGATCACAATCACTTTGCCTCCCAGATTCACGGCTTCATCGCGGTTGACCTGATTCAGAAACTGAGTTCCAGTGAGCACATTCGGAGCGTCTTCACCGGGAACGCCCAGCTTCAGACCCTTGTGAGCGCCAATGCCGACAAAAACAGCCTTGTATTCCATCCTGAGAGCCTCGAGCGAAATCTCGGCTCCAACGACATGGTTGCATTTCAGTTCGACGCCGAGGTCGAGAATGCGTTGGATCTCCGCGTCCAGCACCTCGCGAGGCAACCGGTATTGCGGGATGCCGTACCGCAGCATTCCGCCGGGCTTGCTGAAAGCTTCAAAGACGGTTACGGGGTAACCGCGCCGGACCAGTTGATAGGCACATGACAATCCGGCCGGTCCTGCACCCACAATTGCGATCTTCTCTTCATGCTTTTCTTCGCTCAGTTTCGCGAGCTTCAGTCCCTTCGATATTCCGAAATCTCCGACAAACCGCTCAAGGGCATTGATAGCCACCGCCCCGTCTTTCTCGCTTCGATTGCAGGCATCCTCGCAGGGGTGAGGACAAACGCGTCCGCAGACCGCCGGAAAGGGATTGCGGTCGACGATTGTGTTCCATGCAATTTCGTAGGCCTGTTCGTTAGTGCGGCCATACTCCGCCGCCTGAGCGATGGTGTTGACCCACCCACGAATGTCCGTACCGCAGGGACACCCATTGCTGCACGGAGGTGTTTTCGCAACGTACCGCGGGCGCAGATGGCTGACTTCCGCTCCCCCTGCTGCAGCTCCCTTGATTGCCGGTTTTTTCATTGCCTTAAAGAGAACCATAGATTCTTTCCGCTTCAGGCGTATGGATAGATTCCACGCTTAAAATCCTCCAACTGAGCGAGAAGCCGATCATGTTTCTGCTCATCCTCAATGAGATAGGTCAGCAGGTGCCTCAGGGTAAAAAGGCGGCAGTTCTTCCGTGCCTTCTCGGCCAACGCGATTGTTTCCTTTTCCATCTCAGCGTGGTGCTCGACGCTTTCCCAGATGTGGCCCAACTCCTCGGGCGCGAGGCTGATGGCCTGCTTTTCCAGGCTGTCGATCATCACCTGCTGAACCTTCTTGTGCATCACTGAATCCTGCCGGATGATCTCCATGATCAGGCGGATCAGCGGATTTTGGGTCTTGTCAATGATTCCCGAACACGCGGCCACACTGCCGTCCTCAATTTCTTGCCACCTCCTGAGAGTTGAAATAAGTTCCTGCGTGTTCTCCGCAGCCTTCTCCCTTTTCTGAACAGCTTTGCTCATGGGAACTCCTCCCCGGCCGTTTTTTCTTTCCTTGCAAATAGCGACGTTCGCAGCGCCGCTTTTTACTCCGGCGCTGCACCTTCCTTGTGCGGAAGGGTGATAAAACTGCCGCCGAAATAGCTGTAAACGCAGCGCCCGGAGTCGATCAGTTGGCGGATCGCATGCTTGCAGTCGTCTTTGCTGACTTCCGTGGCGCCGTGTTTGGCGATCATGGCTTTAGTCAGGTCGGTCGCTTTCAGGTTTTTCTTCCCCTGACACTCCACGACCATCTGGTACATTTCCTCGGCTAGTGTTTCGATTGGGACTGCCATGGTGGCCTCCTAAAACCTCAAATGCGCCGAACGAGCATAAGTCAATCCCGCGTACTTGAAGTCATCAATGTGGTAACGCGTAAACTTGATGCCGGTTAGTTCAAAGAATCTCGGCCAGCCAATCCGGTCAATCCACTCCCCGATACGTTCGTACTTCCGTGCATTGCGGGCGTAGACCTCCACGATATTCACGACGGCATCCACAACCTCCGGCCATCGGGGTGGATTGTTCGGAATAAACGGGATGGCCAGCTTGGAAAACCTGGGCTGGGAGCGTGCGTTGCTGACTTTGCCGCCCACCCAGATGGAGAGCCCATCATTTTCCGGATCGTTGAGCGGCATAGCGGGACATACGGTGAAGCAGTTGCCGCAAAACATGCACTGTTCTTCAATAACTTCGACAGAGGGTTTGCCGTCAACGGTGGCGGAGCGGATTGCCCCCGTTGGGCAGGAGGCGATCACAGTCGGAATTTCGCAGACCTTGTTTAGCAGGTCGTGGCGGATCTTCGGAGGGCGTCGATGAATACCCAAAATCGCAATGTCTGAGCAATGGACAGCGCCGCACATGTTCAGGCAGCAGGCTAGAGCGATACGAAGCTTGGCGGGAAGCTTCTGATTCGTGAAATGCTCATAAAGCGCATCCATCACTGCCTTCACGATGCCGGAAGCGTCCGTCGCTGAAGAGTGGCAGTGCACCCAGCCCTGCGTGTGAACAATATTGCTGATGGCATTCCTGGTTCCACCCACCGGGAACCCTGCCGCTAGGAGGTCTCTCTTAAGGGGCTCGATGTTTTCGGGATTATCCAGCAGGAACTCCACGTTATTGCGGCTGGTGAACCTCAGGTAGCCACCCGAGTACCTGTCCGCCAAGTCCGCAAACAGCCTTACTGTCTGAATGCTCAGCAGGCGCGGTGAGCCGGCCCGGACAGTGTAGATCCGATCGCCACTCTCCGAAACATGGCAGAGAACGCCCGGCGCAAGATCCTCGTGGTACACCCACTTGCCATAATTCTTCCTGATGACGGGATGCAGAAACTGCTCGTAGCTCGGAGGTCCAATATCGGTTAAGCGTTCAGTCTGAGTTCCCATTATTCCTTCTCCTTGAGAGTTTCTTTGTTTTCCGCTTCCTCGCTCACGGTCGCTTCGGGGTTATCGGCAACGTCTTCGCTCTGGAAAAAGATGTAGGGGTTATCACGAGGTGCGGAGATCATTTCAGGAAGCGGATCGAGGCCGATGGCATCAAGGAACGCAGGCATCCCGACGCGCTGGATCAGTTCGCCAATCCGCTCGCGATTGTTTCCATACTCGCCCCAGAAATCCCAGATACGTGAAACGAGTTCTTTGATGGTGTCCAGCAGCTCGCTGGCCGGAACAAACGGGATGAGGACGGAGGAGAGCAGAGCGCCCTGGAGGATCGGCGCCTTGGCGCCGATCAGGAGCGTCGCACCCTTCTCCTTGCCGGGACGCAACGCCTTGGGCATGACGTTGATGCAGTGCATGCAACGAACACAATCGCGGTTATTGATTGTGAGTTTCTTGCCATCCCAATCCATGCATTTCGTCGGGCAGCGGTCGCAGACGTCCTTCTGAATATCCATGCCCGCCGCGGCATATTCGGACACTGCGGCATCATCCTGCTGGATATCATCTTTCCAGGTCCCGATAATCGAGAGATCGGCGCGTGCGATGGAGGCTACGCAGTCGTTCGGACATCCACTGCACTTGAATTTGAACTTATAAGGAAAGGCCGGGCGATGAAGTTCGTCCTGGTAAGTATGCGTCAGGTCATTGCATAGCGCGAGCGTGTCATAGCATGCCCACTCGCACCTGGCCGGACCCACGCATGCCGACGGCGTCCGCATCACGGACCCCGACCCACCCAGGTCAAATCCCAGTTGAGTAAGTTCGTTGAATGTCGGTTCCAGTTCGTCGGTGGTGGTCCCCAGTAGAATGATGTCACCAGTCGATCCGTGAAAATTGGTCAGTCCGGAGCCGTGCCTTTCCCAGATATCGCACAGCTTCCTCAACACATCGCTCGTATAGAACCACCCGGAGGGCATGTTCACACGCATGGTGTGAAAGTGCGACACGTTGGGGAACTTTTCGGGCACATCGCTGTATCGGCCGATCACACCGCCGCCATAGCCCATTACGCCGACGATCCCACCGTGCTTCCAGTGGCTTGTTTTCTCTTCGTACGAGAGCTCAAGCTGGCCCAAGAGGTCTTCCGCCGCGGGTTTCGCTTTCGCCGCAGCCTTGATTTCTTTTACGAAGCTCGGCCAAGGGCCTTTCTCCAACTCATCGAGCAATAGGGTTGTACGTTTCTCGTCTGCCATCCTTGTATCCTCCTGCGAGCCACCGCTTGGCGGGTTCAGCTATCGTTGTCTTTTCTCCGGTACTTGCCTTCGCGCCTTCTGAGCTCACCCGCAACCTGCCCTGCCGGGGCACTCTGACGTTATGCCGCTATGCTTGTGCGGCCACTTCGCCAACTGCAGCCACCTCTCGGGTTGATAATTCCGCTGCTTCGCGTCTGACCGCAGCCACATAGATCGCCAGTGGGCGGTAGAGCAGGTGCGCCCACTTGCCAAAGGGCACCTCGACGGTCAACATCGGCACCGCAATCGCCAGGTGCACCGTGTACATCACGTAAGTCGCCATCGGCAGATCGTTCACCCGGAGCACGTGCATGCCGATGCCCGTCACCGCCGTCAGAAAGAGCAGGATCGGAAACAGCCAGTCCGACAGGTGGCTGAACTGGTACATTTCTCCGTGCTGCCGGATGCGGTCGATCAGCATCCAGGCCGTCGCGCCCACCAGTACCGCGGTCGCGTAGTAACCCAGAAAGCTGGTCCAATGGACGCTGGTGTTGTCCACCTGAAACCACGGTAGAAAAACCACGACCAGGGTAAACATGGTCACGTAGCCGGTGACCAGCAACAGGTGCCGAATCCAGTTCTTGGTCGTTTCGCTGTCCTTACACTCATTCCACCGCTTCTGTGTGGCTGCGTGGAAGATGAGGTGCGGCAACTTCGTAAGGTACAAACGCGCCGGAATCTTCTGACCCCGTATCAGGCGGTAGAACATCCGCGCGGCGTTCGTCAGCAGAAAGAAGCTGAGAACCAAAGCCATGATCCTGTCGCCCATGTCCACCATGCCGACCGGTGCAAACTTGCCGAGCATCACTGTGGACAGGGCAGCCGGACCCGATTGTCTGAGCAGGCCGAAACCAAAGCTTTGCGGAAGCGTGAACAGCGCCACAATGACGGCTGAAACCAGGGCCAGGACGCCAATTTCCCAAAACGCCGAGCGGTACATCAGGCGTGACAGGCCTGTCCAGTCGTACTCCGAGGTCAGGTAGCGCCGCAGCGCCATCATAGTTTCGCCAGGGTTGGCCTTTCGCGGGCAGGTCTTCGAGCACTCGCCGCAGTAAAAGCAAAGCCATGGCCCCGGATCCTGCATCAGTTTGTCCTTGAGTCCCCACTGGGCTGCAATCATCTGCCTGCGTGGGAAAGCAAACGCGTCATCCGAAAGCCTGCAGACCGCCGTACACGTGGCGCACTGGAAACACTTCTTCAAGTCGTGTCCGCCCAAGGCCATCACGCTCTCGATGAGCCTACTGTCAGGTTGGAGAAAGAGTGTTTCTGCCATGTCAGAATCCTTTGTACGGATTCGGTCCGAGTTTCCGCATTCGCTCCACAAAGTTGTTGATCATCTCCGGTACCTTCAGGTACTGGTCGATGGCTACCTGCAGCACTTCAACGCGCTCGGACTCAAGCTGAAGCCGCTGCAGTGTTTCTTTGACGTTTTCCAGCCTGCGGGTAGCAATTTCACTGCCTTTGGCAAAGTGGCATTGATAATCCTCGCCATACTTGCAACCCATCAGCATCACGCCGTCAATGCCCCGCGACAGGGCATCAGCAATCCAGACAATGTTCACTGAGCCCAGGCAACGCAGAGGAATAACGCGCACGCTGGCGTCGTACGAAATGTGGTTCATCCCTGCAGCATCAAGTGCCGGATAAGCGTCGTTCTCGCACATAAAAAGAAGAACGCGCAGCTTCTCTTCATCCTCTTCGGGTACCTCGATAGACTTGATCATGCTCGCGATCATGTCCACCGAGTAATTCTTGAAGGAGATAATTCGCTCTGGACAGGCGCCCATGCACACTCCGCAGCGGCGGCACCGGTACGGATTGAACTTCGGCGTGCCTTTCGCGTCCTCATCGAGTGCACCAAACGGGCACTCGACCGTGCACCGCTTACACTGCGTGCACCGCTGCAAAAGGAAGCTGGGGTAGGAGAGGTCTCCCGCTCGCGGATGAACCGCCCGCCCAGCGGAAGCCATTTCAACGCTCTGAATGGCCTTCATGGCAGCACCCAAAGCGTCCTCTTCGGCCTGGGCCGAGTCCATCGGTGCCCGCACGGCTCCGGCCGCGTAAATGCCGGTCCGCAGAGTTTCGTAGGGGAAACACACGAAATTCGAACCTGGAAAGCCGTCGCGAACGATGGGCAAATCCGGCCCTTGCCGGTAAGTCAGGTTCAGAATCTCCGTTCCTTCGTGCGACCGCAGGCGCTCGACGGCCTTTTCGGCTTCGGCACGCTGCGTTTCAGATTCGTGACGTTCTACTTTCGCCTGGGCCTCACGCAGATCCCGGATCACGTCGTTATCAGCGGCGTTGGGCACAAGTCCCGTGGCCAGCACCACGATGTCTGCAGGGATTGTGATCTCCTCATTCAGCAGCGTGCCCTTCACATCGACGTGAATTTGTCGGTCCTGCTGAGCGCGGACTGCCGTCACCTCACCTTTCATCAGATAAGTGGCAGGATGGTTCTGAACCTTTGCAAAATAGCGCTCGTATTGTCCCGGAGTGACGATGTCGCGGTAGACGATATAGACCCTGGTTTCAGGGCTGAACTGGTGGATCGTATCCGCCTGTTTCAGCGTAGTCATACAGCAGATCACAGAACAGTAAGGCAGGTGATCGTTGTCCCGGGAGCCGGCACACTGGACGAACAGAACGCTCTCGGCTGGCTTGCCATCCGACGGGCGCACCAGCCGGCCCGCGCCGATCATCTCTTCAAACTGAATGTTGGTGACCACATTGGGCGAAGACCCATAGCCGAGGTGGGTGAGCTTCGAGGCATCATACGGTTTCCACCCCGTGGCCATCACCACCGCGCCCGCGCGATGGACGAAAGGCTCGCCGCCGTTCTGCAGCGTAACGTCGAACATTCCCGGCTGGCCTTCCGTCTTTGCAATCCGTGTGGAGGTGTAAACCTTGATCTTAGGATGACGGGTCACCTTCGCGATTTTTTCGGGGAGGCCGGTCTCCTCAAGTTCGGTGTAAGGTGGGTGGGTAGGGAAATGCTTCTTGATGCCCGCCAGCGAGCCGCCAAGTTGCGATTCTTTCTCAACCAGAACCACATCATAGTCCGCGTCCGCCGCTCCCAACGCCGCGCTGATGCCGGCGACACCCCCGCCGACCACCAGGATGGTCTTCGAAATCGTGTTGGAAACCGGCTCCAGCGGCTCCATCTTCTGGGCCTTCGCAATGCCCATCCGCAGGTAGTCTTCGGCCAGCATCTGGGTGTCTTCGTTTTTGGGCTCGTGACTCCACACCACGTGCTCGCGGAGGTTGACGCGGTCCATAACCGTTTGCGAATCGAAGGTGAATTCCTTCGTCTTTGTGCGGGGCGAGCAGCCTGCGATCACCACGGTGTTAACCGTACCTTGCGCCAGGTCGTTTCGGAGAACCGCCAGGCCGTCCTCGCCGCAAAGATATGGGTGCGTTCTGCAAATCGGAACCTGAAACTCCTTCCGCGCGACATTCACCAAAGAGTTGACGTCAATGGAATCGCCAATCGAGCAGCCGCTGCAGATGTAAACCCCGAGCTTCCTATCCATGGGGCGCGCTCCTCACCGCACATTGCAGGGCCTTCAACGCCGCACCCGTAGCATCGCGCACTGTAGCAGCAACGTCCTCTGGCCGCTTGACGCAGCCGGTTGGATAAACACCCGGTCCCCCGCTTGTGACAAACCCAAATTCATCGCGTGCCAGCTCCAGCGGAAGCTCATTCGTCTGGGGCACGACTCCCGTTGCCAAGACCACCAGGCTGAATCTTTGCGTGAGCTTCTTCCCGGTAAGCGCTTCTTCGACCGTTACGAGCAAATCGTGCGTTTGGGTGTCCTCTTCCACTCTCCCCACTTTCCCCTTGGTCATCTTCAATCGGTCATTCGCAGTGACTTTCGTGTAAAAATTCTGGAGGAAACCGGGGGTCCGGACGTCGATGTAGAAAATCGTTACCTTTGTTTCCGGATAGAGGTTGTGGATATAGGTGCTCTGCTTGAGCGAGGCTGAACAGCACACGCCTGAGCAATAGGGCAGATGGTTCTCGTCTCTGGATCCAGCACACTGGACAAAGGCGACCGTTGCAGGTTCCTTGCCGTCTGAAGGCCTCAGTATCCTTCCCGCGGTGGGCCCGTTCGCGGCTGCCATCCGTTCGAGAACAACATTGGTGACTACATTGGGGAATCTCCCGTATCCAAGGTTTGTAAGCCTCGTTGCATCATATGGAGTCCAGCCGGTCGCCACCACGACAGCAGCCACACGGAACTTTTTCCGTTCTATCGGCTGCTCAAGATTGATAGCCCCATATGGGCATGCCTCCACGCACGCAGTGCAATCTTTCCTACACAAGTTGCGATCAATCACATACTGCGCGGGGAAAGCCATCATGTAAGGCAGGTAAACCGCCCTGGTCTTCGATAGGCCGAAGTTAAAATCATCCGGCCTTTCCGCCGGACACGCTTCCACGCAGGCTCCACAGAGCGTGCAGGCCTCGGTGACAAAGCGCGGGGACACCTTTACGGTTGCTTCAAAGTTTCCAACTGAGCCGGTCAACCCCTCCAGTTCCGCACGAGTGAGAACTTTGATTCGAGGATTGTTTTTGATGCGGCGGAAATTGATTTCAAATCCGCATGTCGGTGGACACAATTTGGGAAAATAGAGATTGAAACCGACGGCACGGCCACCCAGGTAAGCTCCTTTTTCGATGAGAACAACACTCCATCCTGCCTCAGCCGCCTCAATAGCAGCGGTCAGCCCAGCAATGCCTCCGCCGATAACCAGGAGACTGTTTCTGTTGAGCGGTGCTGTGCTCCCATTGATCATCTCAGCTACCGTGGTGTTTCACCTGAAGGGTCGGTATTTCTCCAGCACCCTCCAGCGTGCTATGAACCGATACTTTCAGCCTCATCGTCTTCTTATTGAAGAGGCTGAACAGCAGCCATTCCATGGCAAAAACCAGCAACTCCTCGTCATCGCCGCGAATCGCTTCCAGGCGCCCCTCATCCACGTCAAAGAGCTGGCAGAAGCGAGTCTCAAACACGAAGCGCCGGAAGCGATCGAGGTCGTAACAGGCCATCAGGTACATTTCGAGCTTGGCCGGTTGCAGCGGCTCACCTCTCTGCCAGAATTCATTGCGCATCAGTTCCTGGAACGGTTCGCTCATCATCTCGAACACGTCGATTGCCTGGCTCGCAATCCAGTCGCGAACTGAGCGTGGCTTTCCTTTCCCGTGGCCGTGGCAGAGATTTTCACGAAGGACGAAGTAAAACTGATGTGCAGCGGCGTCAGGTAGATCAGGTTCCGCCAGTCCCAGCGGATACAGGCGGCAGGCCCAAGGGCGGTGAGGGTAAATGCTGCAGCCTTTTTCTGTAACAAACGGACAGCGCTTGTCAGAGGCGTTCATCTTCAGGAGAACCACCGGAAGTTTCTGCTGTTTTGTGCACCTCAGGATCGTGTATCTCTCCAGAAATTCCGTGGAGTCAAGATGGAGAGCTTTCTTCATCCGAAGCACGTCATAGGGAGTCAGAACAATGGAGACATCCCTGCAGCATCGGGTAAAGCAGTCCAGCTCCTCGCTGCAGCGGAAATCGAAGGTGTCATCCAGCCAGAGCCGCGCTGAATGATGCAGAATCCCTTCCTGTGTGACGCCTCCGTCAAGCATAGGTCGAGTCCCTTTCGGTGACGACGTAGTTTCGCAACGCACCCTTAGACCAGACGGGAAGGGGTCCGCTGTCTCCGGTCATCGGATCAAAGCGGTGCCGGTAAGACACTCGAATGTGAAAGTGTGTTTCCATCCAATCCCACCCTTGAACGAAGTACGGGCATTCGTCGTTGAAGCATACGTACTGGTATTTGCTGCTCCAGCAACTCATCTGGGGATTAGCCCATCGGCTCATCGGTTTCAGGCAATAGGGGCATGTGTACTTGGTTGGCTCAGCCATATCACCACCCCCTAGAGCCGCCCCGTCTCACCGTCCCTTTCCCGTTGACGAGGGAAACCCAGCGGCTCGCTACCTACGCAAAGATTCGATGGATGGGGCGTGTTCGCATCTCCCAGCGACCGGTTACCGGGTCGTACCGACAGTTCGCAAAGACATGCCACCTTTCCTCGTCCATCCTGGGTTTGTCCGCTCTGAAGTAATAGCCAGGCCAGCGGGTTTCCTCACGGAAGAGAAGCGTCCGCACGTGCGCCTCCGCCTGCCACATGCGGTGGATGTTTTCCCAGCACCGCATCAATTCGTGGAGGTTCGGAGCCGCCAGTTTCGTGGAATCTTCCTTGAGGAATTCCAGCAGCTCGAGCGCTCGGTTAAGTTGCGCCTGGTTGGTCGTGAATTGCGAACTGACTCCGCCTGCATACTCATCCATGACCTTCTGCAACCGGAACATGAACATGCGCGGCCTGATGTAGCTCGGATTCACCTCAGGGTCGGTAGTTTCGTTCTTATGGGCCTCATAGGTTTCGAGAGGTTTCAGCATCTCTGCTATGGCAGACTCAACCGCCGCCTGGTCCACTTTCGGAGCTGAGTTGTTCTCTACAATGAACTTGATTGCAGCCTTCGCGGCGACGCGGCCCTCGGCATGGGAACCGGATGAAAACTTATGACTTGACGCTCCGGATGCATCGCCAGCACAGAACAACCCCTTCACGGTTGACATGTTGGCGTAACCCCAGAAGTAGTCATTTTTGCTCTCACCGGTTTGCAGGTCCTCAGGCCCGCTGACCCACGCACCCGAGGCACCGGAGTGTGATCCAATGAAGTACGGTTCGGCGGGAGCTATCTCCGAGCTCTTCTCTTCGGGCTGAACGTTTGTTCCCGCCCAAAGCAAAGCCTGCGAGATCGTCATATCCAGAAAGTCTTCCCAAGCCTCCGACTCCAAGTCCTTCATCTTCTTCTTATACGCCTTGGGATCATCCTTGGAAGCGGCGGCAATTTTCTGGATGGCCTCCTCGGTCCGCATGAAGAGCGGTCCTTTGCCCTCCATCACGTCGAGCATTCCGAGGTAATTGCGGAGGTTTGCCGGGATAGGCTTCACACGGCCATAAGGGAGCCAGTTGTCGAGTTCAGCCTTCCGCTCAACCATGTAGTCTCCACCCATGGCGTTCGTGGCCCGGGATTTGAACAACAAGAACCACGCACCGACCGGCCCATACGCATCCTTGAAACGAACCGGGATAAAGCGCACTTCCTGGCAAGTCATTTCCGCTCCAGCCCTCATCGTGAAGTAAGCGGAAGAGCCGGAATTCCAAGGTGGATACCAGGCACGCCCCATGCCTTCGCCGGAACTCCGCGGCTTAAAGACATGGACGGCGCCGCCCATAGCGGCCAAAGTCGCCTTCGCTCTGAAAACGTAAACCTTGTTTTCTCGAACTGAAAAACCAATCGCGCCGGCGCATCGGTCACCGTCCATCAGGGGCCCGACAATAAACACCCGTTCAAAAACCTGTCCGACCCCGTCTTGCAGGAGGGCGTTCTTTGCAGCTTCGGACACAACGACTTTGTAAGATTCGCCGTTGATCATGAGCTGCCATCGCCCTTCATGGACATATTTGCCCTCGGCATCTTTCCAGATAGGCAGTCCCCATTTCTCGAAAAGGTGAACGCTGGAATCCACGTGACGGGCGATGTTCGCTACCAGATCTTCCCGCGTCACACCCATCAAGTCATTTCGCACGTAGTCCACATAGTCCTTGACCGAGTTAGCGCCATCCTTCAATCCCACGTACAGATTGATTGCAGAAAGCCCCATCGCAACCGCACCCGACCGGTCCATCGCAGCTTTGTCCACCAGCGTGACCTTCAGGCCATTCTTCCTGGCCCAGTAAGCCGCCTCGACAGCAGCGCCGCAGGCAGCCATTCCACCACCTAGAATGAGGAGGTCGGTATCTACCACAACGGTTTGAAAATTAGGCATGATGCGTCTCCTTTCCGCTCAGCGTGAAAACTTCACTCAAACCGAGTGATTCAGGTTCAGTAAACAAAGCTGGGGTCCCTAAGCCGTCCGTACTCTTGAAACCTCCGTCGGGGACCGCTGAACCTTCTGCTGTGGTTCGGATTGGGAACTTAAAGCGCTTGACTGTTCCATTGCGGAATTTGACAGTCCACATAATGGAGTCGGTTGAACGCATCGGTGTCGCTGAGGCACCGAGAGGAACAAAATCCGCATAACCGCGAACTTCAATTGCCTGGTTGGGACAAATCTTGACGCAGTTGTAACATTCCCAACACATCGAAACATCGCGGTTGTAAGCCTTCATCTTCTCCTTGTCCAAAACCATCAGGTCGTTTGGGCAGATGTACTGGCACGCCGTCCTGTCCAGCGCTTTACATCCATCGCATTTCTCGGGATTCACATAGCTCGGCATGAAGCCTCCTTCAGGTTGACCCTCCTTTGGAGGAATCTTTCGTACTCTAGACAGGGCAGGGTCACGTAAGGTTGCCCGGGGATCCTTTTTGTGTGTCTGGATTCCGTGTTACATTGAGAAGCCCTCTGAGCCATACTTCAGTGCCGATCGGGCTCAGAGACACGTCATCGCCAGCCCCATGGCTGTCACATGTAATTGCTTTTGTCGAATTGCCGGATTCTGTTTTTTGACCTTCCCCGAGCACACGTGACTGAACAGCCGGGTAGTCGGACGGGAGCTTCCGGAAGATGCCTTCCCTTCCGTCACGATAAGCCGCAAAAACTGCGGACGAGAAATTCCTTGTTGATAAAAGCAGCAGTCGGGTTATCGGAGCGCTCGATGCATCATTGGTTGTTCCGGGTTTTCAGTTAAACACTGAGGACACACTCATTGTGCATTCGGGCGATTGATTGTCCGAATACGGTGGACGAGGCTGTAAAGAGTTCCTCGCAGAGCCTTATCAAGTTGCAGGGTCTGCCGCCGTTAAAACCCAGGTAGAGCGGTCGCGGTATCAGTACACTCCCTTGGACGAGGCGCCGGAATCAAATGAGGCTGCCCGTTGAGCAGCGGGTCACGGGTCGGGTTTGCCCGAATCCAGGCGCCATTCGGCCTGTCGTAGCGTTGCCATTCCGGCGGGTTGTAATCTGGCCAGAGTGAAGGCAGGCATGACCGGCCATTTAAATGGCTGCTGAAGGAGAGCTCCAAGGGCGTTCTTCTGTGCAAAGCGAGAAATCTGCTTAGACCCAGGTGACTGAGAACAAAAGCAGATTCCTCGGGACGATCAATGGAGCAGCGATCAAAATGACATCGATCATGGGCTTTTCAGGAATCTCCTAATAATACTACGTTAAGTTCTACGAGGTGTCCGTGAACTCTGTAAGACACCACGAACAACATCCACTGAGCCTAATCAGCAGCGCGAGGAGCTGCCGGCGGACTCGGGGCAGGCTCCGGGTCGCACCAGAAGTTTCTTTTAAGGCGCGCCTGCTCGAAGCGGAGAAAGGCGTAGGCCATCGTCACCAGGCAGAGGTGATGATGCCAGCCCAGCCATTGGCGGCCCTCGTAATGGCCCATCTCCAGTTCCCCTTTCAATTCGCGATAGTCCTGTTCGATCCGCCAGCGGGCTTTGGCGATGCGAACGAAACGCCACAGCCCGAGCGGTTGGGAACCGAGTTGAGCCAGCCAGCACTTGGTCGGCCGCTTTTCGCCTTCGGGCCATTCCACCAGCAGCGACTCCCTGACGCGCCGCGGGTGGGTGTGTTCACTCCACCCGTGGGCCGCCCAGACCTGCGGCATGGCAAAGCGAGAAGGTTGGGCTCCCCGGTGGCCTTGGAGCCACGTCACGCAACGCCAAGCCGAGCGAGGCAACGCCTGAGCCACCTTCTCCAGGCTCTCCGGCCGCGCCAGCGCCTCGGGCGGGGGGATACCTTCGCGGCCGCCCCATCTTCATTCTTTTTCGGCGCGGGCACGGGAAGGTTCGGGTCTTCCCTCCAGACGGCTGTCGTCGGTTCGACCTGCACGGCATATTGAAGATGGCGCTCGCGCAACGCTTGCCGAAAACTGACATCATTGCCGTAGGCCGAATCCGCTACCACCGGCGAAGGTGGCAATTCCCACGTCAAGACAAACATCACGGGACAACGTGATTGGCATCACAGCGGCACCTCGTGCGGAGGGATAGTTTTCGTCATGGCTGTTTGTAGTTAAGCGGGACATTTCACGCCTTTTCCGGCAGGCCGTCCTGAACATTCAGCATGCCGGATTTGGCGCGCGCCAGACGGAAGGGATTCATACTATGAGTGAAATGAACCGTGCAGGGCTGACTGAACAAGCTCTGACCTGGAAGCCGATGGCTGCCGTCCTCTTGTGCTTGCGCATCGTCATCGGATGGCAACTCCTTTACGAAGGGCTCGCCAAGCTGCTGACGCCGGACTGGACCGCAGCGCCTTACTTGCTGCTTTCTCGCGGCTTCTTCCCCGGCTTTTTCCACTGGCTGGGATCGAGTCCGGGCATGCTGCGCGCGGTTGATTTCCTGAACACGTGGGGTTTGACCCTGATCGGGTTGGCGCTGATCCTTGGCGTTGTGACCCGTTTCGCCAGCGCCTGCGGGATCGTGCTGCTGGCGCTTTACTACCTGGCGCAACCGCCCCTGATCCGAACAAATTACTGGGCCCCGGTCGAAGGCCATTACATGGTGGTGAACAAGACCCTGGTGGAACTGGTGGTACTGGTGGTCTTCCTGTTTGTGCCCGCAGGAGCGCTGTGGGGCCTGGACCGGCTCTGGCGCGGGTGGAAATCGCAGAAGAAGGCGGCCCCGCAAGACGCCAGTGCGCCACCTGACACCGTTATCCTCACTCGCCGCAGGACCCTTGAGAATCTGATCGGCGCGCCCGTCCTGGCGGTTCTCGGATATGCGGCGGACAGGAAATACAACTGGGAGAAGGTCCACGCCATAACAGGGGCGACGGTCAAGCTGCAAGACCTGAGCCTGAAAGACCTGAAGGGCGAGTTGCCCCAAGGCACCATAGGAAAATTGAAAATCAGCCGGCTTATTCTGGGCGGCAACCTGATCGGCGGGTATTCGCATTCCCGGGACCTGATCTATGGCCCTCAGCTTTTCAAGGCCTACAACACGGACCGCAAGGTTTTTGAGACTCTCGAACTGGCCGAGCGCGCGGGCATCAACACCTTTTGCGCGGACCCTAAGGAGATGCCTCTCTTTACGAAGTATCGCGAACTGAACTCTTCTAAAATGCAGACGCTCGTCCAGATCTGGGGACAGCCCAAACCGGCAGACATGAAGGAGGTCATCGATAAGGCGATCGATTACGGAGGAACCACGCTCTACATTCGCGGAGTCGAAGGGGATATCTTCACGCGCGCCGGGCAGTTGGATGTGCTGGGCAACGCGCTGGACTACATCAAGAAACAAGGGGTTCCGGCGGGCATAGGCGCGCACTCGATCGAGGTGCCGATCCAATGCGAAAAGGCCGGACTCAATCCCGACTACTATGTGAAGACCTTTCACAGCGACAAGTACTGGTCGGCAACTCCGCTCAAGGATCGCGTCGAGTTTTCGATTATCGACCCGAAGCTTGCCCAGGGCCGCTGGAATGACAACATGTTCGACCTTTTCCCGGAAAAGACCATCGAAGTAATGGCAACTATCAAAAAGCCATGGATCGCCTTCAAAGTCCTGGCGGCCGGCGCCTTCCATCCCAAGGACGGCTTTCGGTATGCCTTTGAGAACGGCGCCGACTTTATCAATGTGGGGATGTTCGATTTCCAGGTGGTCGAGGACGTGAACATCGCGATCGACGTGCTTTCCAGCCTGAAGAACCGCACGCGTCCGTGGTATTCCTGAGAGGTTTGCCGGGAGAAGCTTTGGAGATGCCATGCTGACCCCCATATCTCAGCATGCATATTCGAACAAAGGCAGGGATGCCTCACTTGGCTCAGCATGACAAACAGAGGCTTTTTAGCGGCCGGTTAGGCGGGGCGGGTCTGGGGGGTGGTTTCATTCGCGCCGTTGAACTCCCCAGCCGTGCTTTCCGCTCCATGGGGACCCTGGCTGGGATCACGCTCGGCGCGGCCTATGCCGACCGCATCGAGTCCGTTGCCGAACATATCCGCGCCATCTTCGACCGCATGGAACGCGAGATGAGTGCGTACCGCCCCGACAGCGCTATCAGCGAGCTTTCCAGAATGGCGGGCGTGGCGCCGGTCGCGGTTTCAGAAGACACTTTTCGCGTGCTCGATCTCGGCCGGCACTTTGCGAGCCTGAGCGACGGCGCCTTCGACCACACGGTCTCGCCGTTGGCGAGTCTCTGGGGATTTAACGGGTCGAGGGTTCCGATGGCCATTCCCTCGGACGCGTCTATCCGCGAGCGCCTGAAACTCGTCGATTACCGCCGGCTGGTGCTGCAGGACGGGACGGCCTTTCTTCCCGTCCAGGGCATGGCGGTGGACCTGGGCGGAATCGCCAAGGGCTACGCCGTTGACCGTGCCTGCGACTATTGCCTGGGCGAGGGGATCGAAGACTTCCTCATCGACTTCAGCGGCAACGTGCGTGCCTTTGGGCGCCCATCGCGAAAAGAAGGCTGGCAGATTGGCGTGCGCGACCCCTTCGACGGTTCGCGCATCCTGGGCAAAATCGCCTTGCCTGGCGGGCAGGCTGTCGCCACCTCAGGCAGCTACGAGCGCTTTGTCGAGATCATGGGCGAACAATTCTCCCACATCATCGACCCGCGCACGGGATATCCGGTGGCGGGCACAGCCAGCGTCACCGTTTTGGCTGCCGACGCCGTCACCGCCGATGCTCTCTCGACAGCATTCTTCGTTGTGGGCCTCAAAGGAGCCGGCGAACTCCTGAAAAAGCTCTCCTCGGTCGAACTGCTCATCGTGCCGGACCGCTATCCGGCGGATCTCCGGATGACCCCGGGTCTGGCAAAAATTCTGACCACGCCGAAAAATGCACGGCGCTCGCGGCTGTAGCGGCTTTGGTAGCCGCGCAACTGCCATTTGTGTCGCGGGCTTCTTGACCAACGAAGAACCCACGCATTATGAAAGGGCGCCGCTTTGAGGGTAAGGTGGGTTCGGTGGTAAAGACCACCGAATCTACGCAACAAAGGAGCAGCCCCTGAACACGGTCAAGTTTTTCTGGGAACAACTTGGGAACAATAAAGGCCAAATACCCCATAAAATCGGCTTGCATGACCGAAGATAAGGCTAAGTGAATCAACACGATAACGTTTCTGGGTTAATCAGCAGGTTGAGGGTTCGATTCCCTCACGGCTCACGAGCCCGTCATTAGACTTCGCAGAGGTAGTTCCAGCAAACGCGCCGGCCGTTACGATAGTGGAATTCGCCACAGGCCATCATATGTCACCACATGCGGCAGTTGGATTCCTGCCAGCCTGCATCATGGTCAGTGCCGTCAGCCGATTGCTGGTTTGGCCCCCACATTGAACCAGCGGCGTTTCAGCGGAAGTGCGGTGACGCGGTCGAACGTCAGCCTCTCCTCTGCCCACCGGGCGAGTCGCACAAAGGGCAGGCCCAACAGGAAATAGATCGCCGCCGTCAGGATTCCAACCCCGATATAGTCGTAATAAGTTGACGCCAGTTCGCCATAAACTTTGGTCAGTTCAACCATGGTGATGACGGATACTATGGACGAATCCTTGAACAGCGAGATGAAATCGTTGGTGACAGGCGGGATGGCCAGCCTGATTGCCTGAGGCAGAACCACATGCCGCAGCGCCTGGGCCCGCGTCATGCCGAGCGAAAGCGCCGCCTCCATCTGGCCGCGCGGAATGGCCTGGATGGCTCCGCGGTAATTTTCAGCTTCGTATGCCGCATAGTTCAGGCCGAGGCCAACAACCGCGGCAACCAGCGGGCTCAATCGGATTCCCACCGAGGGCAGGCCGTAAAAGATCAGATAAAGCTGAATCAGCAGGGGTGTTCCCCGCACCGCTTCGATGAAAGCGCGCGCGGAGCGGGCCGGCCAAACAGGCCCATAGAGGTTCGTCAACGCCAGCAGCAGTCCGAACGACACAGCCACCGCCATGCCAAGAATTGAAATCACCAGCGTCATCGGAGCGCCACGACCCAGCAAAATAGGCAAGTATCCGACATACTGGCGCAGCCGCTCGCGCCAGGTGAGTTGTCGGGTCATGCTCCGCATATAATCCTCGTAGGCTTGGGGCTTTGAATCAACCTGCGTAAACAGGGTTTCGGTTGCTTTGTCCCACAAGCCCCATTTCTCATAAATGCGCTGGAGTTCTCCCGACTGGATCAGGTCAGTCAATGCCGCATTCAACTGCTTCAGCAACTCCGCATCCTGTTTGCGCACTCCGATCCCGTACCTGATCTCGCTGATCGGGCCGCCCACAAATTTCAGTTTTGGATTGGGCTTGCTGTAATAGAGGGCGATCGGCCAGTCCATCAGGACGGCATCCAGCCGGCCGTTGGCCAGGTCCTCATATGCATTGATTTGTCCATCATAGGTGCGAACGTTGATCCCCCCTTCGCGCTCGAGCACGCGCTCGGCCAGGGAAAACCTAAGCGTACCTACCGTCTTGCCCTTGAGGTCGCCCAGCGAGTGGATCGAATGGTTGTCCCTCCTCACGCTCAGTTGCTCTGTTGTGGCATAGTACGGGATTGTGAAGTTGATTTCGCGTTTGCGGTCCGCAGTAATCTCCAACCCATTGAGGGCGATGTCGTAGTCGCCGCGCTCCAGGCCGGAAATCAGCCCATCCCATTGGTTCTGCACGAAAACTGCTCGCCGATGGAGCTTCTGCCCCAGCGCGTTCGCCAGATCGACCTCAAACCCGATGATCTTCCGCGGGTTCCGTGGATCGACAAAGACGTAGGGTGCGCCGCCCTCCGCGTCCGCGCCCCAGCGAAGGTCTCGCGTATCGCCCCGTACGATGGGTGCTCTCACCAGGGCCAGTATGCTGATCCCCAGCAATATCAGATGACGTCTCATTTTTCCGGACCTCATTCAATGAAGTTGCGCAGGAAGCGGCGGGTGCGCTCATCGTGCGGGGAACTGAAAAAAACTTCAGCACGGCCGGACTCGACGATCTCGCCGTCATACAGAAACAGGATGTTGTCCGCCGCCTGCCGCGCAAAGCGCATTTCATGAGTGACGACCACCTGCGTCATTCCCTCATCATCCAGCTTGCGCATGATCTGCAACACCTCATTCACAAGACTTGGATCAAGGGCCGACGTCGGCTCATCATAGAGCATCACCTGCGGCGACATGGCGAGAGCGCGGGCGATGGCCGCGCGCTGCTGCTGGCCGCCGGAGAGTTGCGACGGGTAATAATCAGCGCGGTCCTGAAGGCCGACTTTGATAAGCAGTTCCGTCGCCCTTTCTACGGCTTCCTTGCGCTCAAGCCCCCTGACGACCATGGGAGCCCGGATGGCGTTTTCCAGCACGGTCAGGTGCGGGAACAGATTAAACCCCTGAAAGACCATCCCGACCTCCTTTCGGAGTTCGCGAAGGTCCTTATTCAGGGCCCGACTCTGCGGGTGATTGTTCCGTTCAAGCGTGATGTCTCCGATTCGCACTCGCCCGCTGTCAAACGTTTCCAATCCATTCAGACAGCGAAGAAGAGTTGATTTTCCGCCGCCCGATGGGCCGATGATCACAGTGAGTTGCGACTTTGAAACCGTGAAGCTGACGCCGCGCAGAGCGGCAACGCCTCCAAAGTGCTTATTCAATCCCGATACTTCAATAATCTCGTTCATCGTTATGAATCCCGGCCGCCCGACCTGCATCTGACCGACAGGAGGCAGCGCCGGTTGGAATTTTCCGCACCGGAACAAAAAAGAACAACGCAGCCGTCATGTCATTGTTCCCTGCTGACCTCGGTTCGCCATCTGGACAACGCCCACCTGGAAGGTTCCGCAGCAAGCGCGAGCGAGGTTATTGTAGCGCATTGCGAAGTTGCGGTCAGATCGTCGGCCGCCTGGAGCAGCACCATAGCCCCGGACGGCCCCGTGAGTTTGGGGCGCTTCGGCAACAAAAGGCTTGCGCGCACGGCGCGTGGGGAAGCTCTCGGCACTCTCTCACTCTTGGAGCAAGATGTTTTGCAATGTGTGCCATGCGCGCAGAATTTCGCCGACGGTCCAAGCCTGCGCAATGCATCCACGAGGCGTGAAAGGAGGGTCGCCATCAAAGATTTCGCTGGCCGTGCCAAGCCCGCGGATATTCAGGTGCGCAGCCATCGGTGCAAGGAATGAAGCCGCCAGTGCCTGATCCTTATACACGCGGAGATGGGCAAGCACGAAGGGCCCCAGCAACCAGCCCCACGCCGTGCCCTGATGGTAAGCTCCGTCGCGTTCGCGTGGGTCTCCGCCGTAATGGCCCTGATAGCCTGGCTCGCCTGGACCCAGGCTGCGAAGCCCGTGAGACGTCAGCAGCTGGCGGGCGCAGATGCCCACAACAGCCCGCTGCTGTTCAGCGCTCAGTGGGCTATGCGGAAGCGAGACCGCGAAGATTTGGTTCGGCCGCAGTGACGGATCTTTCCCGCCAGGCGCGTCAATCACGTCGAAGCAATAGCCTGCGGCATTATTCCAGAACTGTTGAAATCCGTTTCGCGCTTTTTCTGCCCACGCATCAAAATGTTCAGCCGGCTTGCCAAGCAATCGTGCAAATTGCGCCATTGTAACCAGCGTGTTGTACCACAGCGCGTTCACTTCGACCGGTTTGCCGATGCGCGGAGTCACAACCCAGTCCCCGACCTTGGCGTCCATCCACGTAAGCTGTACCCCGGGCTCGCCGGCATAAAGAAGCCCGTCGGCGGCGTCCGCGTGAATGTTGAACCGCGTGCCGCGAATGTGAAGGTCCACGATGTCGGCAAGAACCGGGAACAGTTCTTGCAGCAGACCCTGATCGGACGTCGCGATGAAATACTGGTGGACAGCCTCGATGTACCAGAGCGCCGCGTCCACAGTGTTGTATTCCGGCGCTTCACCGGCGTCCGGAAAACGGTTAGGAAGCATTCCACCGTCCACGAATCTGGCAAAAGTCCTCAAAATGCTTCTTGCAATTTCAGGGCGGCCCGTTGCGAGCGTCAGGCCTGCCAGCGCGACCATCGTGTCGCGTCCCCAATCGCCGAACCAGTGGTAGCCGGCGATCACTGAACGAGCTTCCGCATCATCGGGCAAAGGCCGGGAGACGATAAACTGATCAGCAGCGAGGACAAGCTGGCGGATCCATGCAGGAGCTTGAGCTGCGATCTGCGGGTTTGCCTGGGACCATTGCTCGATCAGGTTTTGTTCACGGTTGGTCTTTCCGTTCCAGGCTTTATCGCCGTCAAGGTTTGCATCAGGTTCCGTGCTCGCGACAATCGTGGCCGACTGGCCAACATCGAGCCGCACGCGAAAGTCGCCCGCGTGCAGATGATCTTCATGGTCGTCGAGGCCGCGGTAGCGCTCTACCGCCAGATCGAAATTTCTGTACCATTCATGGGCCACACGTGCTTGCGCGTTAGCGCTCAGGAGATAGAACGGCGTCGCACTTTTGAAGGCATCGATGCGCAGACCGTGTTCCACTGCCTGGACGTGCATCCGCCAGGTGCCGGCATGAGTGCTCGAGTGATAATCGCGGTAATTAACAAGCGCTTTGGCGGCCAGATCGACAGGGCCAGCCGCACGTAGCACTTTGTATTGAATGTACGTGGTGTTCGCGCCCTGTTGCATCCAGATTCGCTTTTCGAGGAGGGCGTCTGCAAAGGCGAACGTCCAAACAGGTGACGCTCCATCGAGGCGGAATCTCTCGATATACCGGTATCCCTGCGGACTGACCGCGCCGCCCGCCCAGCGATCTGTTGAGAGCGGATATTCCGCACCGTCATACTCCACAATTTCCTCCAGCTTTGAAACCAGCAACGTTCGGCCGAGCGGCGGCTTGAGCGCGGCGAACAGCAGGCCGTGGTAGCGGCGCGTCAGCAATCCAGCCACTGTGCCGGAGGCGAACCCTCCAATTCCGTTGGTCACCAGCCACTCGCGCTGCTCGCCTGCCTGGAGTTCACCGCAGATATCGCGGCCAAATTCCACTGCGGACTTTGTCCCCACCACGCGATCCTGCCTTTCCTTCATTACCGCAAAAGCCATTGGACATCTTAAATCAATTCCAGTTACTGTATTTTCCAAAAGCTGACGCCCGCGAGCCACCGAGGATCTGCTCCCGTAAATGGGCAAGCGCCCGTTACAAGACTTAATGATCGAACAGCAATAATGATGGAGGCCAGCGTACAAAGACCAGCCGGCAACGCTTGGTCTGGCATAACTCGAATGGTGTACAATGGGGCGGCGCAAGCAGGATCCGGGCGCACTGATGCAATCGTGAAACGACGGAGGCCTCATTAATATGGACAAGATGATCATCGGAGTTGATGTGGGTGGGACCAAGGTCGCGGGAGGATTGGTAGATACAAAAGGCAAACTTCACAAATCGATTACCGTTCCCACAAAAGCTGAGGGCGGATTCGATTCGAGCCTGGGACAAATCATGACGGTCATCAGGCGTTTGATGAACCAGGCTGGCGGAAAGGATTATATCAAGGGGATAGGGATTTGCGCTCCTGGGCCACTGAATCCTCATACAGGCGTCGTGATCAATCCGCCGAACCTTCCTGGATGGAATAACGTCAAGCTTACTGATCGTTTGGAAAAGGAGTTCCGTCTTCCCGCCCGGCTCGAAAATGACGCTAATGCTGCGGGCCTGGCGGAAGTCCTGTTCGGGGCTGCCGTCGGATACCGCGATGTCTTCTACGTGACTGTATCAACCGGCGTAGGGACCGGCATCATTATCGACAGGAAGATTTACCACGGCAAAAACGGCATTGCGGCGGAAGGTGGTCACGTCACCATTGACTATAACAGCCCGTATCGCTGCGGGTGCGGAACATATGGATGCATTGAAGCGCTTGCTGCCGGTCCCGGCATGGCCCGCCGCGCGCGTGTCAGGCTGGAGCAGGAGCATACGCTGCCAAGTCTCCTGCGCGAACGCACCCAGAACCAACTCGGCCGCATCACGCCGGAATTGATCGACGAGACCGCGGCTGAGGGCGACGCCGTTGCAAAAGCGATCATCGATGAGACCGGCTTTTTTCTCGGCGTTTGGCTTGCCTCCATGATCACGCTGCTTGACCCGGACGCCATTGTGATCGGCGGCGGCGTTTCAAGAATCGGCAAGCCTTTGTTTGACAGGATTCGCAAGACGATTCCGCATTACACGATCAACCGCTTCGCCAAAGACACACCCTTGCTGCCCGCGAAGCTCCAGAAGGATGTCGGCATTTACGGCTCCGCGAGCCTCTTTATGCAGGAAGGAGAGGATGCCGAAAAACCCTGAGGAGTTCGGGAGAGGATGCCGATGAATACTGGTTTCCCGGGGGATATTGGAAAGCTGCTGATCATAGCGGGCGGCGTACTTGTAGCTGTCGGACTGCTGTTCATCCTCGGTTCCAGGTTCTCCTTCTTCGGCCTTGGTCATCTGCCCGGAGACATCCGCTACAAAGGCAAGAACACCACGATTTATTTCCCGTTAACCACTTGCATCATTCTCAGTCTGGTGTTCACACTCGTTTTTTGGTTAATCTCTTACTTTACGCGACATTGAACGTCTTCCTGGAAGGGGCGCACGCAAGGAAATGAGCCAGCTTCCACTCAATCTGGTCCCTGAAAAAAAGGTTTACACCGTTGCTGAACTCAGCCTTACGGTGAAAGATCTGCTCGAGTCGAGCTTTCCGGATATCTGGGTAACGGGCGAGGTCTCAAACTTCCGTGCTGCGCCTTCGGGCCATTATTACTTCACACTCAAGGACGACTCGGCGCAGTTGCGGGCCGTGTGCTTCCGAAATCAGGCGCGATATCTCAAATTCAGACCACAGGACGGCCTCTCCGTCATCGCGCGCGGCCGCCTGAGCGTTTATGAAGCGCGCGGCGAGTACCAACTCTACATCGAGTATCTGGAGCCCGCAGGACTCGGGGCGCTGCAATTCGCCTTCGAGCAATTGAAGCAGAAGCTCGCCGCCGAAGGCCTTTTTGATCAGGCCCGCAAGAAGCCTTTGCCCCTCCTGCCGCGCGCCGTCGGAATTGTCACGTCGCCCGTCGGAGCCGCCATCCGCGACATCCTGCGCGTCATCAGACGTCGGTTCCCCAACATGGACGTGTATCTCTACCCGGCTACAGTCCAGGGCAGCAGCGCCGCTGCGGAAATCGTTGAAGGCATCGAATACTTCAATCAGAACCCTATTGTCGATGTCATGATCGTTGGGCGCGGCGGCGGCTCGCTTGAAGATCTCTGGCCGTTCAATGAAGAGATCGTAGCAAGGGCCATTGCGCGCTCACGAATTCCAATCATTTCAGCCGTCGGCCATGAAACCGACTTTACCATCGCAGACTTTGCCGCCGACGTGCGGGCGGCCACACCGTCTGCTGCGGCCGAACTTGTAGTTCGCCCGAAGGCGGATTTGCTCGATGACGTCGGAAACCGGGTCCGCCATATGACTCAGATCCTCCGGCTGCGGCTTTCCGAAGCGCGCCACGACCTGACCGAACTGCGAATGCACCGCGCGTTCATCCATCTGCCGTCGCGCATTGTTGAACGCGGCCAGCGCATCGATGAGGCCGTAGCGAACATGGACCGCGCCATTCGTGGACGGCTTGAGATCGCACACCGTCGCCTGCTGGAGCTTACTGCCCAATTGGTCCGCTTTGAACCCAGGCGACTGACCGAACTGCGTTGGGTGCAGATTCAGCAGTGGAAGTCGCATCTTGGCAGGATGGAATCCCAATTGAATATGCTGATGGGCGAACGGTTGCACGCTTGTCGTGAAGCGTGGGTCAGAGCTTCATCAGGCATCACGCGATACGACCTTCGCGGAGTACTTCGCCTGAAGCTGGCGGCTGTTCAGGAACGCGGAGCCGGAATACAGGGCGGCGTGCACCGCATCCTTGCTGACCGTCGCCATCGCCTGGCCCACTACACGTCTTTGCTCGGGGAGCGCAGCCCGCTGACCATCTTGAACCGGGGTTACTCCATCACGCGCGACGCCGAGGGCAAAATCGTCCGCAACGCCGCTCAAGTTGAAATCGGGGACGCTTTGTCGATTCGGCTGGCACGAGGCGAGGTTGGCGCAACAGTGCAGTCAAGGAAGGACGGTTCTTGATATACACCTTCACTCGAACAGCCAAGGCATCAGTGACTGTCACGCAAGACCGTTATAACTTATATCCAATCTTCCGCAGCAATTCCTTGCGGACCTTGACGTCTTCTTCGGTTTCAATGCCCTTGGTTTTAACGCCATCGATGACGCCGAGGATGCCTCGGCCGTGCTCTGTTTCAGCCACGATGACTTCCACAAGGTTTGCCGTGGCACAGAAAATCTGACAAACCTCCGGCACGTTCTTGACGGCGTTAAGAATATTTATGGGGTAGGCCTTTTCCATGAAGATGATGAATGAGTGGCCGCAGGAGAGAGCGAGCGCGTTCTCCTGCGCCAGCCGGATCAGGTTGGGATCATTCCCCGCCCAACGGACCAGCGCCGGCCCGGACGACTCGCAAAACCCTATTCCGAACTTAATTCCCGGCACAGTCTGCACAAGGGCTTCATAAAGGTCTTCCACAGTTTTGATAAAGTGCGACTGCCCAAGAATGAAATTCATGTCAGCCGGCTTGTCAATCTTGACGGTTCTCAGTTCCACGCGACTCTCCGTGAAATGGCGTTGGAGACGATTCTAACATGCCGTCAATTCAGCGGTGATCAGTTTGAAAAAGGGCCGGTTCTTCCTTCCACTGGCAGGGCAGGTTTGGGTAATAGGTAACTCTGCGGCCGGTGTCAGCCAATGAATGGCGTGTTGATTATTCCGACACTTTCAGAACGGCCAGGAACGCTTCCTGCGGGATGTCGACTTTCCCCACGCGCTTCATACGCCGCTTCCCTTCTTTCTGTTTTTCGAGAAGCTTGCGCTTGCGCGTGACGTCGCCGCCGTAGCACTTGGCAAGAACGTTCTTCCGCATGGCGGGCACGTTTTCGCGAGCAATAATCTTGGAACCTATTGACGCCTGGATGGCCACTTCAAACAATTGCCGCGGGATCAGCTTTCGCATCTTTTCGCAGAGGGCCCTTGCCCGGGCCTGCGCACTGTCCCGATGGCAGACAAATGAGAGCGCATCCACCACTTCACCCGCCACAAGCAGATCAACTTTTACCAGATTGGATTCCCAATAGCCTGAAAAGTGATAGTCGAGCGAAGCATAACCGCGTGAAACGGATTTGAGCCGGTCATAAAAATCCAGCACCACTTCGTTCAGCGGTAATTCGTAAGTCAGCAGCACGCGCTTTGGTCCAACGTACTCAAAACCCTTCTGGATGCCGCGCTTTTCCTCCGCCAGGGCCAGAATTCCGCCGAGATAATCGTCCTGAGTTAGAATCAGCGCCGTGATTACAGGCTCTTCGATTTTGGCAATGTCGCCGGCATCCGGAAAGCGGGTCGGGTTATCGATTTCGTGCACCTGCCCGTCCTTGGTGGTCACGCGATAGCGAACCCCCGGGGCGGTTGTAATCAGATTGAGCTTGAATTCCCGCTCCAGCCTTTCCTGAACGATTTCCATATGGAGCAAGCCCAGAAACCCGCAACGGAACCCGAAGCCCAGTGCCGCAGAATTTTCCGGCTCATAGAAAAGCGACGAGTCATTCAGACGCAGCTTTTCGAGAGCGTCGCGCAGGGACTCGTATTCGCTGGCCTCGACCGGATACAGGCCGGCAAACACCATGGGCTTGATGTCTTCAAAGCCGGGAAGCGGCTCTGCGGCGGGTCTGCCGTCTTCGGTGATCGTGTCGCCGATTTTCGTGTCGGACACGCGCTTGATGTTGGCGATTACAAAACCCACTTCGCCCGCGTGCAGACTCTCCACAGGGACGGCCGCCGGCGTCAGGATGCCCAACTGCTCTACGGTATAGACCTGGTTGTTGGACCACAACCGGATCTTCATGCCCGGAACCAGAGTCCCCTGCACCACACGCGCCAGAACAACCACCCCACGATAGCTGTCGAACCACGAATCGAAGATCAGTGCTTGCAATGGCGCTTCCGGCGAGCCGCTCGGTGGAGGAATCCGAGAGACAATCGCTTCCAGCACTTCTTCAATCCCTATTCCCTGTTTCGCGCTGATCAGCAGGGCGTCGCTCGAATCGATGGCGAGCGTCTGCTCGATCTGGCGGCGCGTTTCCTCGATGTCGGCGCCGGGCAGATCAATCTTGTTGATGACCGGCACGATCTCCAGGTTGTTGTTCATCGCCAGTTGCGCATTGGCCAGTGTCTGGGCTTCGACGCCCTGCGAAGCATCGATGACGAGCAGCGCGCCTTCGCAAGCCGAAAGACTTCTCGAAACCTCGTAGGAAAAGTCAACATGCCCTGGGGTGTCGATCAGGTTCAGTTGGTATTCATGGCCGTCGCGCGCCTTGTAGATCAGCCGAACCGCGTGGGCCTTGATCGTAATTCCGCGCTCTCGCTCGAGGTCCATCGAATCGAGTACCTGCTCCGCCATGTCCCGTTTGGCAACTGTCCCCGTAAGCTCCAAAAGCCGGTCGGCAAGCGTGGATTTCCCATGGTCGATGTGAGCAACTATTGAGAAATTGCGAATATAGCGTGCTTCGGTCATTCTGTTTTTGGTTTGCCTCTAACAGGGTCCTGAAGAACCCTCCCCGATCGTCATTCAGTGGGCCGGCGCGCTTGTTCCGCCCCAGAAGTCTGCATTTCATTCGGTAGCCCGTGTAAAAGCAGACTCCTCGCTTCGCTCCGCCCCGTCCGGGACAGGCCTTCGCTCGAAGTGGTGGTGTCTGAGCCCTTTTTCGGCAACCTGCTTAAGACGGGAACCGATCTCAAAGACTGCTCGCAGGGCGGTGGCAGCGGCAGGTTTCTCCAAAAACTTTCATTCATGAACCCTTTGAAACTCTAACAAAATCAAGCTGTTCTGTCAATTAACCCGAGATCGACATTCGAACCAGAGAATCTCGGATCTGCCGATTCAAGTGGCGGCCCCGGCTTGCCGATTCCCCCGGAAAGGGGCCACGGCTGCCGGTGGCGCCTGGCACTGATCAGCAGCACATAGGCGTCGCTGCACCTCCCAGCAAGTTCTGTTGATATGCGTAACGCGGACAAACTCTTTCAGAAAGCCGAAAAGCTCCTCCAGAAACAGAAATTCGATTCGGCCCGTGAGATTTATCTTCAACTCTTCGAAGACCAGCCTCGAAACGAGGCGGTTCTCTTCAACCTGGCGGATCTCTCGCTGCGCCTCGGGGAGACAGGGGATTCACTCCGCTTTCACCGGCTGCTGGCGCATCTCTACATCGAACGCAAGGACTTTCCTAAAGCCATTGCAACTTGCCGCAAGATCATCAAGGCCAACCCTCGTGACGCGGCAACCCTAACGGAACTGGGGTTGCTTCTTAAAAGCACCGGAAAATCAACCGAGGCCGCGCAAGCTTTTCGCGAGGCAACGGCAATCTATCGGCGCGGCGGCGACTCAGGATATGCCCTTGAATGCCTCCAAAATCTCGCTGAGCTGGAGCCTGCGAATCTGGAAGTTCAGATAGAACTTGCTGAGTTTGCTCTCTCCTGTGGCAAGCGTGGGCAGAGCGTCACGGCCCTGTTGAAAGCAGCAGAGATTGCCCGCTCGAATGGCGTTCAGGACCGCTGGGCCGAACTTGCTGGGCGCGCCTCTCAGCTTGACCCATCGAATAGGGACGCTTGCATGGCTGCAGCCGAAGTCTGCTTTTCCCGCGGCAATCATGCTGAAACCATTAAGCTGCTCGAACCCGTATCGCAATCAGACCCCGAGAATACGACTGCGCTCAAACTGCTGTGCCGGGCGTACCTGGCCTCGGGCGAATATGTCAAGGCTGAACCTGTTTGCCTGCGGCTCTACCAGACGCATCCGGAAACTCTTGGTCTGATGGAGCAACTCATCCGCGGCATCCTCCTCTCCGGCGAAACCGCCAAGGCCCTGAAGATTGTGGACGAAATTAAAGATCAGATGTATCGCCGCGAAAAAAGGCAGGCGGAATTTGTAGCCCTCATCGAGCAGATCTATCACGCTGACGAAAACAATCTCGATGTCCTTAAGCTTCTTCCCCCTCTCTACAACGACCTCAACCGCGAGGGCGATCTGCGCCGGGCCTTGACTCGTCTGTTCAGTCTCTACCTTGCAGCCGAACAATACAACAAGGCGGCGGAGACGCTTGAAAGCATTTTGGACGTCGATCCCTATGGCGCAGCCCATGCCGACCGGCTGCTGAATCTCGAGGGGCACATTGACTCAGTCTGGTATAACAATATCGCCAACCGAATTTCAGTTCCAGGAACCGGAAGCGGCCCTCTCCCGGCGACGGCTGACGAAGATAGCGTATCGGCTGCGATGTCCATGACGCTCGATGATCTGATCGTCGAAGCCGAGATGTTCAACCGCTATCATCTGGACGCAAAGCTCCATGAAACTCTCCAAAAGATTGACCAACTCTACCCTGGCGCGCATGAAGAGAATCGCCAACTGCAGGAATTGTACGAGATGGCGGGCTTCCAGCCGACTCCGGTGGAGAAGCCAGCCGCTTCAGGAACGACGGCTGCGGAGGATGCAAACTCACGGTTGTCGCTTGAGGAATTGGCGAAGACTTCTGCCATCGCAGCCACTATCCATCGCCAGGGGACCCCTGATCGCATCCTGAGCGTGGCGGCGGAACAACTTGGGCGTCTTTTGAAGAGCAGTCGCTGCTGGATCGCAACAGGTCCACCCGACTCGACCGCACTCACGGCCGAATTCGTTGCCCCCAGCGCAATCCCGTCAGATTCCGGGCACGCTCTGAAACTTTATTCATTCCTGTCACAGCAGATTTCTGCGAATCCGGAAGGCATTTCGATGGATGATGTCCTGCAGGACAAGCGCGGAGAGGCTGTCGCCGCCGAATTGCACCTTCTCGGCATTTCTTCTCTGCTGGCAATTCCCCTTATGGACAAAGAGCAGCCCGCCGGCCTCCTGCTTCTCGAACAGTGCGACAGTCCGCGCCGTTGGACCGATGGCGAAAAGATCCTTGCACGGGCTGTTGCGGCACAGCTTACCATTGCAATCAACAATACGCGGCTGCGGCGTCTTTTCCGCTCGCTCGCCGGTGTGGACTCCGCTTCGGGGCTGCTGCCGCGAAGCGCCTATATCGATTGCCTGTTGGCCGAAGCCACGCGCGCCGAGGAACAACTCCACCCGCTTTCAGTATGTCTGCTTGAGCCTGCGGGCGTTTCCGACCCCGTCGGTGCACTCGGCGACGCGGACATGCAATCGTACATTCAAAAGATCGGCAGGGCTATCAGCGCAAATGTGCGCCAGAATGACATTGCCATCCGATACGGGCCCAGTACCATTGCGCTGTGCCTCCCGAACACGCCACTGGCCCAGGCCCGCATGGTCGTGGAAGAGGTGCGGACGACTCTTCCGGAGATCAAGGCAGACGACGGTATCTCATCCGCCCTCAGAGCCGTCGTCGGCCAGATGTCTGTTGGGGAAGGTTTCGACCCGGCGGATTCCGTAACGGAAATCATTAACCGGCTTGACGCCACCCTGGAATTGGCACGTAAGCACGCAGGTGCGGAAATCATCGTTACGTGACTTAATTTGAACAGGGCTTTTATAGCCGACGGAAGCGCGCCGGGTCGTCACCCTCCTGCGATGGTTGCTTGCTGTCAAGCCGCGCCCGCGCTCCCTTGCCGGCAATGAAGTGCTCATCCTTCGAGCCAGCCGGCGCACTTTGAATTCGTACAAGAGATGAATCTCCAGCCCGACATGCAGATTCCTTCTCTACCCTAAGAATCTGGTTTACAACATTTGAATTCAACCGCTAGAATGCTCTATTGGCGCACAGACAGCATTTGTGGCAAGTTAAAAGAAGTGAGGCTTGGCGTGCTGTTTCCGCTTGAGCGGCAGAAACTCCAGCGTACCTTCTGACCTCAAGCAAAGACGAACGTCCTTCGTTGTCCTGGTTAAATCCATCAGGGCCCTTCAGAAAGACGCGTTGCGGAGGCCTTCAGGCAGTGGGCAGAGCGCCCTTCATTTTGGGCTATGTCAGATATTCTTGCGATCTATCCGGGTTCCTTTGATCCGATCACAAACGGCCACTTTGACCTGATTGAGCGGAGCAGCCGGATTTTTGACCATTTGGTCGTTGCCCTGCTTACAAACGCGGAAAAGACGCCGCTTTTCAGCGTCGAGGAGCGCGTCGAAATGCTCGAAGAAGTGACGCGGGAAATGAAGAACGTTACCGTGGACACATTCAGCGGGCTGCTGGTGGATTACGCGGTGCAGAAAAACGCCAGAGCCATCGTGCGCGGGATCCGGGCATTTTCCGACTACGAATATGAAATCCAGATGGCTCTGACCAACCGGAAACTCCAGCCGAAACTGGAAACGATTTTCCTGATGCCGGCAGAATCCTATGCCTACATCAGTTCGCGCCTTGTAAAAGAGATCGCGCGCCATGGCGGTTCAGTGAAGGACCTTGTACCGCCCGTGGTGGAAGAACGATTGCGCGAAAAACTGGCTTCAAGAATGGAAGAGGTCTAACCGTATGGAATTTTCTCAGCGTACATCGAGAATTTCGGTTTCATCTACGTTGGCCGTAGTGCAGAAAGCAACGCAGCTTAAAGCAAGCGGCATAAACGTGGTTGATTTTGGAGCGGGCGAGCCTGATTTCCCCACTCCTGAAAACATCAAGAATGCCGCGATCGCGGCAATCCACGGAAACTTCACCAAGTACACGCCGACGAGCGGCATCAAAGAGTTGAAGGAAGCCATCGTCGAGCGGCACGCAAAAGACTTCGGCTCGAAGTACACCATTGAAGAGTGCCTCGTAACGGTGGGCGGCAAGCAGGCCGTATTCGAGGCCGTGGCTGCAACCATTGACCACGGCGATGAAGTGATTCTGCCGGTACCGTACTGGGTTTCTTACCTGGATATTGTCAATTATGCGGGCGGCAAGGTGGTTCCGCTGCTTACGCGTGAGGAGGACAACTTCGAACTGCGCGCATCGGAAGTGGAAAAGCTGATCACTCCGAAAACCAGAATGATCATTGTCAATTCGCCCAATAACCCAACCGGCGCCGTGGTCCCGCCTGCGGAAATGGAAAAATTGCTGGCGCTGGCTGTCCAGCACAACATCCTGCTGATGTCCGATGAGTGTTACTGCCAGTTTTTGTACGAAGGCCAAAAGCCGTTTTCGCTGGGGCATTCCGGCAACCGCGAGAACCTGATTATCACCGGCTCGCTGTCGAAGACTTACGCGATGACAGGCTGGCGCGTGGGCTTTGCGCTGGGCGCAAAGAAGCTCCTGAGCCATATGCTGAATCTCCAAAGTCATTCCACGTCAAACACCACTTCAATTTCCCAAAAGGCGGCGGTTGAGGCGTTGCGAGGGCCTCAGGATTCGGTGCAGGTCATGCTCGCGGAATATCAGCGGCGCAGGGATCGGATCGTCGCCGGATTGCGTGCCATCCCGGGAATCAAGTGCGCAATGCCGGCCGGGGCGTTTTACGTCTATCCCAACATCGGCGCATACCTGAAGAGAAATGGGGTTGCAGATTGTCAGGCCCTGGTGGACAAGCTGCTGGACAAAGCGCATGTTGCTGTCGTGCCTGGACCGGGCTTCGGCACCGAAGAACACATTCGCATTTCTTATGCGACTTCGATGGAGAACATCGAGGAAGGCTTGCAGCGTATGAAGAAATTCTTCGCCGAGCTTTGATCAAGCGCCTGAATTCAGTCGCCTGTTATTGTTAGCGATCCGATAAATTCAGGTTTTCCGCCGGCTGAGTGCAGGCAGCGCTTTGCAGTTTGTTTCAGAGGCAAAGGCTGGGATGATCTGTTTGCCTTCTCCGGCGTCCTTCATTGCAACCTATGCCCAAACTCGATACGCCGCTCAAACTCTCTCCGGTCTATAAACCCAAGATCTGGGGAAGAGACGATCTTTCTCCCATTTTCGATTGGCCCAATCCCGCGAGCGATTTTGATCCTGGCCCGGCCTCCCCTGCGCAACCGGCAGAAGACTCCCTGATTGGCGAAGTTTGGATTACGGACGACACTTCGAAAATACTCAACGGCCCTATAGCCGGGATGACGCTGGGTGAGGCCTCCGCAAAGCTCCGAAGCGAGCTGAACGGATCCGCATGGAAGGACCGGCGATTTCCTATCCTGTCCAAATATATTTTCACCAGCGACTGGCTTTCGCTTCAGGTCCATCCTGACGACCGTTACGCGCGCCGGCATGAGCCCGGCAGTCTCGGCAAATGCGAGATGTGGTACATCGTGCACGCGGAACCGGAAGCGGAAATCCTGCTGGGACTGAAGCCGGGAGTCACGCTTGAAATGCTGCGTGCGGCCTGCGAACGGGGCACGAGCAAGGACCTGCTCAATCGGTTTCATCCGAGAGCGGGCGAGGCCATTTTTGTGCCGCCGGGGACGGTCCATGCCCTGGGGCCTGGCCTTGTACTCTTTGAAGCCGAGGAGAATTCGGACATCACCTATCGCCTTGATGATTTCGGCCGCATGGGGCTCGACGGCAAACCGCGCCCGCTTCATCTCGACAAAGGGTTCGACGTGATCGATCCGGACCTGCCCGCGTCGCGCAATCTGCCTCGGAGAGTGGTGCGTGAAACATTCGGCTCACGCCGATATGTTCTCGCCTGTTCGCATTTTGCCGTCGAAGAATTAACGTTGCAAAAGATGGCGCGGTTCAGCGGGGTGCCGGAGCGCGTGGAGACGCTTTCTGTTCTATCGGGCCACGGCCGCGTGGAAACCTCGTCGGGATGGATGGGATACCAGGCCGGCGATACATGGGTGATTCCACCCGGAACCGGACAATATCGCTTGGCTCCGGTGGAGAAAACCCGCATCCTGAAGTTTTACGTACCGGAAATCGAAAAAGACTTCCGCCGGCCTTTGGCGCGTCACGGCTTCAAGGCGACGCAAATCAAGAACATTATCTTTGACTGAAAGGCTCATGGGCAAAGCGGCAAAATCGCGCGGCTCCATTTTGGACCATGTTTACGCGGTGATCATGGCCGGCGGAAGTGGCACCCGCTTCTGGCCGCTAAGCCGGCGGAAAACTCCGAAGCAGTTGCTGGGCCTGTTCGGCGGCTCGACGCTGCTTGAGCAGGCGGTAAAGCGCGTTGAAGGGCTTGTACCACGCGAGCGGATTTATATTTTTACCAATGACCTGGTGCGTCCGCAGATTGTCCGCCTCTTCCCGGATATCCCCAAACGCCAGATTGTTGCAGAACCCGCACAGCGGAACACCGCTCCGACCATCGGTCTTGCGGCGCATGAAGTCCTGAAGCGCGATCCTGAAGGCATCATGGCCGTGCTTCCAGCCGATCATGTGATTCGCAAACCCCGTGCTTTCCGGAACGCGCTTCGGGCGAGTTGCCGATGGGCTGCGAAGGAGGGGCGGTCTGTTGTTCTGGGTATTCAACCAACACGCCCGGAAACGGGATACGGCTACATCCGGCTCGGCGGGGTGGAAACACGCCTGGCATCGGAGAGGATATTCCGTGTCGAGCGATTTACTGAGAAGCCGGCGCTGCCGATTGCGCGTCGGTATGTCGCGTCAAAGCGTTACTTGTGGAACGCCGGGATGTTTATCTGGCGGGCTTCGACGCTGCTCGATAATCTGCGCCGCTTCCAGCCGGGGATGGCCAGAGACCTGGAACGGATTGCCGCGGCTGGCGGCATAGACAATCGGCGTGCCCTGAAGCGGCTGTTCCCGAAGCTTGAAAAGATCTCCATTGATTATGCGCTGATGGAAAAAATCAGCGAAGTATACGCCGTGGCGGCTGATATAGGCTGGAGCGATGTAGGAAGCTGGGCGGTAGCATATGACCTCAGCACGAAGGATATCGAAGGCAACGTCCGACCGGCAAACTCGCTTTGCATCGATTCGAAAAGGAACATGATCATAGCCAATCGCAAATATCTCGTGACCATAGGCGTTGAAGATCTGGTGATTGTTGAGACCGGCGACGCACTGCTCGTCTGCGCCCGCGAGCAATCGCAAAAAGTCGGCAGGGCCGTACAGGAACTTGAACGGCTGGGTATCCACAGGTTGTTGTAGAGCAGAGGTGGTGCTGGCGGAAAATGGCTGAAGAGATCAAATTCGGAACAGACGGCTGGCGCGGAATGATCGGCGACACGTTTACCTTTGCCAATGTCCGGCGCGTGGCCGCGGCAATCGCACGCTATGTTCGCAGCGAGGGCGAACCTGAACGCGGCCTTGTTGTCGGATTCGATACGCGCTTTCTCTCCGCAGAGGCAGCCCGCGAAGCTGCAATGCAGGTGGTGGCGGCAGGGATCCCGGTGCTGCTCGCCGACCGCGCTACGCCCACGCCGGCAGTGAGTTATACGGTGGTGGCCAGAAAAACCGCAGGCGCTCTGATGGTGACGGCAAGCCACAATCCGTACATCTGGAACGGAATTAAGCTGAAAGCCCCTTATGGCGGCTCCGCCTCGCCCGCGATTGTGAAGAAACTAGAAGCCTACCTGCCCGTAGAGGACCCGGGAAAAGGACTTGCTTCAAGGGCTTCCACGGCGCAGATCAAAACCGCAGATCTGATCACACCTTACCTCAACCGTATTAAAACGATGGTTTCCCTGGATCGCATCCATGCGAGCGGAAGAAGGTTTGTGATCGACCCGATGTACGGCGCAGCGCGGGGATGCCTGGCGCGCCTGTTCGACGAAGCCGGCGTGGCTTTTACAGAAATCCACAGCGAACACAACCCGCTGTTCCCCGGACTTAATCCTGAGCCGATTGATCCGCATCTGGCCGATCTGAGCGCCGCCGTCGTAAAGAGTAAATCTGACGCTGGATTGGCTACGGACGGCGACGCCGACCGCATCGGCGCCATTGACTCGCAAGGAAATACGGTGGATTCGCATAAGATCTTTTCGATCCTGCTGCGTCATCTGGTTGCTGTGCGCGGACAAAAGGGCGAGGTGGTTAAGACGGTCTCCTCCACGCAGATGATCGACAAGATCGCTGCGAAATACGGCCTTCCACTGCATGTTACGCCCATCGGTTTCAAATACGTCGCGGAACTGATGCTTGAGCGCGACATTCTGATCGGCGGCGAAGAGAGCGGAGGGATTGCCGTACGCGGCCACCTGCCGGAACGCGACGGAATTCTGAATTCGCTCTACCTTGCGGACATCATCGCACAACGGAGAAAAGACCTCGGTGAACTGGTCCGCGAGCTTGAAGAGGAGTTCGGCCCGCATTATTACCGCCGAGTGGACATGGAAATTGACAAGGCAGATGCACAGCGCGTGGTGGAGCAAGTCCGAAAGGGAGTGCTGAGGTCGGTTGCGGATTGCAAAGTTCTGTCGCTCGATGACCGGGACGGCGTGAAAATGATGTTGGGCGACTCAACGTGGGTGCTGGTGCGGACCTCCGGGACGGAGAACGTTCTGCGGCTTTACGCGGAAGCACCCTCGCGCGAACAGGTGGCTGCGCTTATCAATTCCATCGTCGATTTCGCCAGGCGGCAATCGCAGTGACCTGCCGCGTCTGGCCTGATATCGCTTCCCGGCACCTTCTGCTATGGACGAATCTCAGCGTGCCAGATATTATCACCGCGCAAGACGCATCCTGAGTGTTGCAGGATTCATCTTCGACCTGGCCCTGCTGCTGGCCTTGATTTTCATGGGGTGGTCCATCAGCTTGCGGAGTTTTGCCGAACAAGCAACGTCGCACCCCGCGCTCGCACTGCTGATCTATCTTGTTCTCATTGGGCTGATCTTTGATATTCCCGGCATTCCCCTTGGCTATCTAAAGGGTTACTGGCTTGAGCATCGTTATGGGCTTTCGAACCTCACGTTTTGGAAGTGGGTCAAGGATGAATTGAAGGGCCTCGCGCTGGGCGGAGCGCTGGCCATCCTCGGCATTGAGTTGATTTACTGGACAATCAGAAACTGGCCGGATAAATGGTGGGTAATTTCCGCCGCGGTATTTGTGGCATTTTTCATCCTGCTCGCCAACCTTGCTCCCGTCGTCTTGTTTCCTATTTTCTTCAAATTCAAACCTGTTGAAGATTCGGCTTTGACGGAGCGGTTGATGGATTTATCTCGCCGGGCGAGGACGCGAGTTCGCGGGGTCTTTGAGTGGAAACTGAGCGAAAAGAGCAAGAAAGCCAACGCCGCCCTGGTGGGATTGGGCAACACGCGGCGAATCATTCTTTCTGATACGCTCCTGGAGAAGTTCAGCGCGGAGGAGGTGGAGGCGGTCCTCGCGCACGAATTCGGGCACCACGTCTACCATCACGTCTTCCGATCGATCGTGGTTCAGACCCTGACCACGTTCCTCGGTTTCTATCTTGCAAATGCCTGTCTGCTGAAATGGGGACCTGCGCTCGGCTTCAGAGGAGTGTCAGACTACGCAAATCTGCCGCTGCTGATTCTGGTCAGCATGGCGCTTTCGCTGGTCCTGCTGCCGTGCATCAACGTGCATTCGCGCTGGCTCGAACGCCAGGCAGACGACTATGCCCTCAAGAACATTCCCAACAAATCGGCCTTTGTCACCAGCATGGAAAAGCTCGCCGCCCTCAATCTGGCAGAACGCCGACCCGCCGCCTGGATCGAATTCATCTTTCATTCCCACCCGTCGATTGACAAACGTATTGCACGGGCACAGAGCGCTGCCGTCTGACTGCTTTGGGCGCATCAGACTTTCGGTTGTGCCTTGGGAAGGGATTTCCAGATCGCGTCAAGGACGCCATTCACAAATTCTACAGAATCTTCGCCTGAGAATTTTCTTGCCAGTTCAATCCCCTCGTTTATCACCACGATGCCTGGCGTTTCCGGATGATGGAGCATCTCGTAGAGAGCCATCCGAAGAATGTTTCGATCGATGACGGACATGCGTTCCATTCGCCAATGTTGAGCGTGCGCCGCGATGGTTTTGTCAAGGGCAGCCACTTCGCCGACGGTGCCTTCAAACAGTGCGCGCGCGAATGCGTCAACGTCCGGCGCAAGCCTGCGTCCGTGCATGAAGGTTTGTTCGACATAAGCAGGCGGGTGCTTGCCCACTTCCCACTGGAAGAGCATCTGAAGCGCCAACTCGCGCGCTTTTGTTCTTGATCCCATGAATGACCCGATTGCCCGGTTGCGGCATGAAACTCGCTATTCGCCCTTAAATTGCGGCGGCCGCTTTTCAAGAAACGCCCGCGTCCCCTCCTTCATGTCTGCTGTGGCGCACGACAGGCCGAATAAACTGGCCTCGAGCGCTTCGGCATCGCCTTGCGGCATCTCCACACCGCGGTTAATAGCTTCCAAAGCATAGCAGACGGCAACAGGCGCATTGCTTAAAATTCTCCGAAGCATCGTTTCGGCGGCTTTGATCAGATCCGGAGGGCTGACCACCTGGTTAACCAACCCAATTCGCCACGCCTCCTGCGCACTGATTGCTTCTCCGGTCAAAATTAACTCGAACGCACGTCCCTTCCCTACCAGGCGCGGCAGGCGCTGCGTGCCAGCATACCCGGGGATGATGCCGAGCTTCACTTCCGGTTGGCCAAACCTCGCATTGTCAGATGCGATTCGCAAGGTGCACGCCATGGCGAGTTCACATCCGCCGCCGAGCGCGAATCCGTTAACTGCCGCAATGACCGGCTTGCCAAGACTTTCAATGGCGTTCATCAGCGCCTGCCCGCGGAGGGCTGTGGCTCGGGCCTCGATCGGGTTGAGGGCTGCAAGCTCGTTAATATCTGCCCCTGCTGCAAAGGCTTTTTCACCCGCGCCGGTCAGGATTACCCCCTTCACCTCGGAGTCGTGACGGATACCCTCAAAGCAGGCGGCCAGTTCCTGAAGGGTTTTGCGGTTGAGTGCATTCAGCTTTTGCGGGCGGTTGAGCGTAACATAGGCAATGCCCGCGCGGACATCGTACAAAAGAGTTTCGTAATTCATAGGGTTTCCTCTGTGGCAGATCGGCGACGCTTTGAATGAAAGTGCCGTCATCCAGTAGGCCGTCACTCCACAGGCCGATACTTCTATCGGCCCAAGAATTTGCTTTTGTTCTCAGTCGCCTGGCAACAGCAGATTTCTCGCTTTGCCCCGCCCCTTCCGGGCCGGGGCTTTGCTTGAAACGGCGGGACCAGGACCGCCCTTCAGCAACCTGCTAAGCCGGCGAAAGTGATCCAGTTTCTGCAGGCGTGTCAGGCTGCCGTTGCGCCCGCTGGTTGATGGCAGAACGTAAATTCTGGAGTTTCCGAATAAACCGCGTTGTGCGCCGAGCACAGCCTTGCGGCCCGCAAATCTCTCAAAGGCTGTCTTGCCATTAAATGCAATGACGGCGGGTGAGATTTGCAGGAGCTTCGCCTTGAGAATGGGGATGCCCATCTCAAAATCTTTCGACTCCAGGTCCCTGCTCGATTTTGACCAGCGCTTAACGAGATCCGTGAGCCCGAAACCGAACTCACACAAGCGATAGTCTTCTTCCGGCTTCAGCCGGACCGGCGTTAAACCCGCCTCATAGAGAAAGTTCCAGAACTGGTTTCCACGTCCTGCGTAATAGTGGCCGATCCTGGCCGAGCGTTCGCCGGGATTAAAGCCAACAAACACCACCTTCAGTCTGGGCCGCAAATAATCCGGCAACTCAGGATACAATCTTGACTCCCTGGCAGGCGGTTCTAATAAAAGTGAGCGGAATCATCGGGAGGCAGCCATTCGTTTGGCCGCACGCTCCCTGCAATGTGCCACAAATCGTTCAAAAATCCTTAACTGCTCAGGGTGCGTCGCAACCATTTCTTCGGGATGCCACTGAACCGCGAGGAAAAATGGATACTCTTCCGCCATTTCTACGGCTTCAACCAGACCGTCCTCAGAGTGCGCAGTAACCTTCAATCCCCTGCCCAGCCGCTTGATCGCCTGATGGTGAAGACTGTTGACAGGCCGCTGGCCCGTGAAAATATCGTGCAGCAAGGAATCGGGGTCCGTCACCGTGACGGAATGCGCGGGCTCGCTCCGGCTTCCCTGCTGCCTGTGATCACGCTCGAGGGTAGTATCGGTTTTCAGGTCCTGGTAGAGAGTGCCGCCGAACTTTACGTTGATTGTTTGAATCCCCCGACAGATGCCCAGGATCGGCACACGTGCCCTGATGCCACGATCGAGCAACGCCATTTCAAAATCATCGCGGGCGCGATTGACTTTGACGCTGCTGTATTTAACCGGCTCGCCATACAAATCGGGATCAACGTCTTCCCCGCCCGCCAGAAGGACGCCGTCGAAGTCGTCGAACGATGAGAACTCCGCTGCGCCCGGCATGACCATCTGAATTTCTTCCGGCCGCGCACCGGCCGCGACCAGCGCCTTGAAATAAGGGGATTCGGGCCCTCGAACCGCCTCCTTTGCTGCAACTGAAAGTGCAATTTTCATCGTTTCGACGGCTGCTCTGCTTGCACCCTTCCCTGCCCTGTTTTCGCCGCGTTTGACGGCCACTATTTTCCCTTGACAGGACCCGGCAATTCAAGTAAAAACATATTTATGCGTACGATGCATAAATATTCTCGTCGGGCAAATAAGTGAAGGCGATAACCGAGGCCGAAACCTTTACCACTCCAAGCAAGCACGAACCCACAAGCCGAGTTGTCCGCGTGGCCGTTGCAGGCGCCACGGGCTATGCAGGGCTGGAACTCCTGCGACTGCTGGGTCGTCACCCACACACTCGCGTGGCGCGCCTGATGTCCTCCGGGCGCAGTGGCAAGCAGGAGTTTCCAATCGAACAATCCCATCCTTCGCTTCGCGGAAGATTCACGGTTCCCTGCCAGCCGCTTTCTGTGGATGCGCTGGACCCCTCGGAAGTTGATCTGGTCTTTCTTGCAACGCCGCACGAGACAGCGCTCGACATCGCACCTCAGCTTCTTGAACGCGGCCTTCGCGTCGTGGACCTGAGCGGAGCTTTCCGGTTGAAAGATCCTGCGGCTTATCCCCGCTGGTATGGGTTCGAGCATCACGCGGACGCCGCCTTGCAGGAGGCTGTTTATGGCCTGCCGGAACTGAACGCTGAAGGCATCTCAAAGGCGCGCCTGGTTTCAAACCCGGGCTGCTACGCCACGTCGGTGATTCTGGCGTTAGCGCCTCTTGTTCGGAAAGGCTGCGTGGATGCAAAGGCGGGCATTATTTCCGACTCGAAATCCGGCGCCAGCGGTGCGGGGCGCGCCGTGAGTGAGAAGCTCCACTTTGTGGAAGTCAACGAAAACTGCCGAGCCTATGGCCTGTTCAACCATCGCCACGTGCCGGAGATGCTGCAGGCGCTGGAAATCGAGGAAAAGAACTTCACGTTTACACCACACCTGCTGCCCATCACACGGGGCATCCTCAGCACGATTTATGTCCGGCTCGCGAAGCCCCGCACGCATGAAGAAGTTGCAGCGCTCTACCACGATTTTTACGCCCACGCACCTTTTGTCCGGGTGCTGGATACGGGCGTGCCGGAAATCCAGAACGTTGCCAATACTAATTACACGGATATCGGCTTTTCACTTCATCGCGACGGCGTCCGCATGATTATTGTTTCGGCGCTCGACAATCTGACGAAAGGGGCAGCGGGACAGGCCGTGCAGAACATGAACCTGATGTACGGTTTTCCCGAAGGAACGGCGCTCGAATGAAAGTTGTCATCAAGATCGGCGGCCAGTCGGCGGAGGAACAGTCCCGCCGGCGTCATCTGGCGCGGCAGATAGCAGAGTTGGCGCGAGCCGGCCATCACGTCGTAGTCGTTCACGGCGGCGGCAAGGCTCTCACCCAGACTTTGCAGCGCCTCGGCATAGCGACGGAATTTCACAACGGTCTGCGGGTGACCGACGCCGCCACCCGCGATGTGGCGTTGATGGTTCTGGCGGGCATCATAAACAAACAGTGGGTGGCCGAGATTGAATCGCAGGGCCAGGCCGCAATCGGAATCTGCGGCGGCGACGGAAAACTGGTGACGGCGCGCAAGCTCACGCTGGCAGCCAATGGCACGAAGAAAGACCTGGGCTTTGTCGGTCGCCCGGCCAGAATCAACACCACGCTTCTGAATATGGCTTTCTCCAAGGGCTTTGTCCCTGTGGTTGCAAGTCTGGGCCTTAGCGCCACAGGCGAATATCTCAACATCAATGCCGACGACCTTGCCGCAGCGCTGGCGACGGCTATCGAGGCCGACCGGCTGCTCTATCTGACGGAGTCAGGAGGCGTGTGGGACGCCGACCGAAAACTGCTCCCACTTGTGCGGGCAAAGGACATAAAGAGCATGATCCACAAGGGGACCGTGCGCGATGGGATGATCCCGAAACTGCTCTCCTGCGCACGAACGCTTCAGCATGGCGTCCATGAAATCGACATTATTTCTCCGGACACGCAAAACTCTCTGTTGCGGACCGTCATCAAACGTGAAAGCGTGGGAACAAGGATTGTAAGAGCGTAAATGGACTACGAACAGATTGCACAACTCGAAGAGCGCAGACTGGTTCCCACATACAAACGCCTGCCTTTCCTGGCCGTGCAGGGCGATGGCTGCTACATCTACGACGACCAGGGACGGAAGTATCTTGATTTTTTAGGCGGGCTGGGAGTAAATGCGCTTGGCCACAATCATCCGGAAATGATGGCCGTTCTGCGCGACCCCACGGAGACGCTGCTTCACGTTTCAAACCTTATTTACCATCGTTTTCAGGCCCCGCTTGCCGATAAACTGACCCGGCTTGCGGGACTTGACCGCGCCTTCTTTGCCAACACTGGAACGGAAGCCGTCGAGGGTGCCATCAAACTGGCCCGAGCCTTTGGCCGTAGCCACTCGCCTGAGCGTACCGGCATCCTGGCGATTGAGAACTCTTTCCACGGACGCACTCTGGGAGCTTTGGCGGCGACCTGGCCGGAGAAGTACCGCAAGCCGTTCGAGCCGCTGCCGCCCGGCATCCAGTTCGTCAGCCACAACGACATTGGCCATCTTCAAAGCATATTTACGTCAAACGTCGCCGCGCTGCTGGTGGAAGTCATCCAGGGCGAAGGCGGCGTGGTCGAACTCGATGAGGACTTCCTGAGGGCCGGCCAGGACCTTTGCAACAAACACGGCGCCCTGTTCATTTGCGACGAAATCCAATGCGGGCTCGGGCGCACCGGGAACTATTTTGCCTACCAGCGGTTTGGCCTGAAGCCTGACATTGTTCTGGTGGCGAAGCCGCTTGCCGGAGGGCTGCCGCTGGCTGCCATTCTGGCACGCGAAGAGGTCGCGCAGGCGTTTCATCCCGGCATGCACGGAACAACGTTTGGCGGCGGACCACTCCAGTGCCGCATGGCGCTGAAGTTCCTGGAAATTCTCGAACGGCCCGAATTCCTCGAACATGTTCGGGACGTAGGGTCATATTTCAAGAAGCAGTTGCTGAATCTTCAGGACGAACTTTCTGTAATCCGCCAGGTTCGTGGGCAGGGATTGATGCTCGCTGCGGAACTTACAATGCCCGGAAAAGAAATTGTCCAGCAGGGTGTTGAGGCCGGATTTCTGTTCAATTGCACGCAGGAGAATGTCCTGAGATTTCTTCCTCCGCTGATCATCGAGCGCCGGCATGTCGATCAGTTGATCGAGGCGCTGCGCTCGATTCTGGTTTCCGTCTCAAGCATAGAAAACAAGGGGGTGCGCGCATGACGCCCGTAGCAACCATGGAAAAACAAGAACAACTCAGTGTCCACGACTTGATTGCAGACCAGGACCTCACGGCCAGCGACGTCCACATGATTTTCGATCTCGCCGGCCGCGTCAAGGCTTCGCCCGGGGCTTACTCCCGTGCGCTTGCCGGCAAACAACTTGCGATGATCTTTGAAAAGCCGTCGCTTCGCACCCGAGTGACGTTTGAAGTGGGCATGACCAGCATGGGCGGGTTCGCCGTCTATCTGGACCACTCCAAGCCCCGCCTGGGTGAGCGCGAATCGATCAAAGACGTCGCGCGCAATCTCAGCCGCTGGGTTGACGGCATTGTTGCGCGCACTTATTCCCACAGGTCAGTTGTCGAATTGGCTGAGAACGCATCCATCCCGGTGATCAATGCCCTGACGGACCTGTTGCATCCGTGCCAGGCGCTTGGCGATTTCTTTACGCTGGCTGAAAAGTTCGGACGCTTGAAAGGCCTGAAACTCGCCTTCGTCGGCGACGGCAACAATGTCTGCCACTCGCTGATGCTGACAGGCGCCAGGCTCGGCGCAACCATCCGAGTGGCCACTCCTTCCGGCTTTGAGCCGAAGCCAGAGATCGTCGATCAGGCCGAAGCCATCGCCCGCTCGACCGGAGCAAAGATCCAGCTCTTCCATGATCCGCACGAGGCCGTCGCCGGCGTTCAGGCCGTGTACACCGATGTCTGGGCCAGCATGGGCCAGGAATTTGCCGCTCATCTTCGGACACAGGTATTTGCCGCTTATCAGGTGACGGAGGACCTGATGCACGCCGCGGGCCCTGACGCAGTCTTTCTGCACTGCCTGCCGGCGCACCGTGGGCAGGAAGTGACGGACGCAGTAATCGACTCTGCAAGGTCGCTCGTTTACGACCAGGCTGAGAACCGGCTGCATGTTCAGAAAGCGATCCTCATCCTGCTCCTTCAATCTCACTCATGATGGAACTTGTCACAATCACGGAAGTCCGTCCGGAGGTCCCTGTGACGCCGCGAGTGTCCAGGAAAACTGCGAGGCAACCTCGCCTTCGCAAGGCCCGGCTCAGCGACGTTCCCGCCCTCTTCCAATTGATCCAGCAATATGCGGCCCAGGAGGTGATGCTCCCGCGCGCGCTGCCGGAACTTTACGAGAACATCTGGGAGTTTACGGTGGCGGAAAGAGACGGTAAGGTGGTGGCCTGCGGCGCGCTCCGCTTATACAGTGAAGAGCTCGCTGAGATTCGTTCACTGTGCGTTGACCCGGAACAGAAGACTTCCGGCCTGGGCCGCGCCATAATTCATCAACTGATGCGGGAAGCAAAGCGCCTGGGATTAAAGCGCGTCTTTGCACTCACGGTGGTCCCGGGCTTTTTCTCAAAGATGGGCTTCTATTCCGTCGAGCGCGGCACCCTGCCGCAGAAGGTCTGGCGCGACTGTCTCCAATGCGAGAAGTACTTCCGTTGTGATGAAGTCGCAATGGTTTTCGATCTCACGCACCTGGACGGCAAAGACGTTCGTGGCCGTTCCGAAGCTGAATAGATATTTCAGCCGGAAGTCGATTTTGCCCCACCGCCCCTCTCCGCGCGCAACCCATCGCGGCCGCTGGCTGGGCGTTCCCCAGCAACATAGATAATCACCATCCCAAGCATCGCGCCGATCGTATCGAATCCGCAGTCCACAATGGAGGGTCCTCGCCCCGGCACAAAACTCTGATGGAATTCATCCGTCAGCGAGTAAAGCCCGGCAAGCAGAATGCACGTCAAAGCCTTGCGGGGATTCCAGGTGCTGCGATGTTCGTCACCAATCGCGTGGTAAAGGAAGATGCTGAAGATGGCATACTCGGTGAAGTGTCCCAGCTTTCTGATTCCGAGTTCCAACAATTGAAAGTGGCGCTCGGAAACCTGCAAATGCAGGAACCCAAGAACTTCGCTGAGCAGGCGGTTGCTGAAGGAAGGCCCGAATGTTTTTGTGGACATCCAGAAGATGACGCCCGCCCAGATGATGACCGGCAGCCACCACAGGAAGGCTTGCAACCGCGACTCGGCCCTTATGTCCGGAGGGACGTTATTCGAGGCGATAGTTGGGCGCCTCCTTCGTGATGATAACGTCGTGTACGTGGCTTTCACGCAACCCGGCGCTCGATATGCGGATAAAGCGCCCGCGCTCCTGCAATTCGGCAATCGAGGAGCACCCGCTGTAGCCCATGCCGGCACGAAGCCCGCCCACAAGCTGCTGAACCATGTCAGCCAGGAGCCCTTTGTATGGCACGCGGCCTTCGATGCCCTCTGGGACCAGCTTCGAGGTTGCCTCTTCCTGCCCGTAGCGGTCCCTTGATCCCTCCTGCATCGCGCCAAGCGATCCCATCCCACGGTACGATTTGAAGGTCCGCCCCTGGTAAAGAATCGTCTCGCCCGGGCTCTCTTCGGTCCCGGCAAAGAGGCTTCCGATCATCACCACGCTGGCGCCGGCGGCAATGGCCTTGGTGATGTCCCCGGAAAATTTGATGCCGCCGTCAGCGATGAGGGGGATGCCTGCCTTGCGCGCCGCGCGAGCGCATTCCGCAATCGCGGTGATCTGTGGCACGCCGGCACCGGAAACCACTCTCGTCGTGCAGATCGATCCCGGCCCGATGCCCACTTTCACCCCTGCCGCACCAAGCTCGATCAGGTCCCGCGCGCCTTCAAAGCTGGCCACATTCCCTGCAATCACTTCTGCATCCGGCAGTTTTTTCTTGATTGCCTTGACGGCATCCATCACGCGTTCCGAGTGTCCATGCGCGGTGTCCACCACGATCACGTCCGCCTGGGCGCGGGCAAGTTCCTGCGCCCGTTCCAGGTAATCACCCGTAACGCCCACCGCAGCGCCGACCCGGAGGCGCCCCTGCGCATCCTTCGCGGCGCGGGGATATTCGATTTTCTTCTGAATGTCCTTGACGGTGATCAGCCCCTTAAGCATGAAGTTCTCGTCCACCACAGGAAGTTTTTCGATGCGGTGCTGGTGGAGGATCTTTTCCGCTTCATCGAGCGTGGTTCCTACAGGGACTGTGATCAGGTTCTCCCGCGTCATTCGCTCTTCCACTTTCAGATCGGTGCGTCTTTCAAAGCGAAGGTCGCGGTTGGTTAAAATGCCGACCAGCTTGCCGTTTTCCGTGACCGGCACGCCGGAAATTTTGTAGCGGGCCATAATTTCGAGCGCTTCGGAGATTCTCTGCCGCGGGCCAATCGTCACCGGGTCAACAATCATGCCGCTCTCGGAACGCTTCACCTTGTCCACTTCGATGGCCTGCCGGTCAACCGGCATCGAACGGTGAATGATGCCCATGCCGCCCTGCTGTGCCAGGGCGATGGCCAATCGGGATTCCGTCACGGTGTCCATGGCTGCGCTGACAATTGGAATATTCAGAGTGATGCGGGCCGTCAGTTGCGTGCGCGTGTCAGCCGTTGCCGGCAAAACACCCGACCGGGCCGGCAACAGGAGAACATCGTCGAAAGTGAGTCCTTCGGGGATCGGACCATCGAGCATGGCGCCTCTAGTCAGTCTCCACTGGGATGGATAAAAGTCTCATTCTAATTTGCTTCATAAGGAGCGTCAAGAACGGCTCCGCTGTGGCTGCTTGTTTGACTTCGTCTTTACCCCAGAATAACATAGGGCCAGAAAGCGGTGTGAGCCGAATGGGGAAAACCGTCAAACCTGGTGGCGAGAAGGCCGGCGCGCTGAAGGAGCGCCAGAAGAAGTTCACGACCACATCGGGCGTTCCAGTTGAGCCGCTTTACACCGGCGAGGACCTCAAGGGCCTCAACTACGAGCGCGACCTTGGCGATCCCGGTTCCTACCCCTACACGCGCGGCATTCACCGCACCATGTATCGCGGCAAGCTCTGGACGATGCGGCAGTTTTCCGGGTTCGGCAGTCCGGAAAACACCAACCAGCGCCTCCATTACCTTCTGAAACAGGGTCAGACCGGGCTTTCCATCGCCTTTGACTTGCCTACATTGATGGGCTATGATTCCGATCATCCGCTGGCGGACGGGGAGGTGGGCAAGTGTGGGGTTGCAGTTTCGTCCCTCGCCGATATGGAAACGCTTCTCGCCGGGCTGCCGCTGGAGCAGGTCTCAACCTCAATGACCATCAATTCCCCAGCGGCGATGATCTGGGCCATGTATCTGGTGGCAGCGGAAAAGAGCGGTGCGGACTGGAAGCGCATTTCCGGCACGATCCAGAACGACATTCTTAAGGAATACATCGCCCAGAAGGAATACATCTTCCCTCCCGCACCTTCAATGCGCCTGGTGGTTGATTCCATCACCTTCAGCGCCCGTGAGACGCCCCGATGGAACCCGATTTCGATCAGCGGCTATCACATCCGGGAGGCCGGTTCGACGGCCGTGCAGGAGCTTGCCTTCACGCTCCGCGACGGAATCGAATACGTCGAATGGGTGCGGCGAGCAGGCGTGGACGTGGACCAATTCGCTCCCCGGCTCAGCTTTTTCTTCAACTCGCACAATGACCTTTTTGAGGAGATTGCCAAGTTTCGAGCGGCGCGCAAGGTCTGGGCCAGAGTCATGCGCGAGCGTTTTGCCGCGAAGGACCCGCGCTCCTGGCTCTGCCGATTCCATACGCAGACGGCAGGATGTTCCCTGACGGCGCAGCAGCCCTACAACAACATGGTGCGTACGGCCATCCAGGCGCTTGCCGGCGTTCTGGGTGGAACGCAATCACTGCACACGAACTCGCTGGACGAAGCCTGGGCGCTGCCCACCGAGCACGCGGCGACGCTGGCACTGAGAACGCAGCAGGTGATCGCGTACGAAAGCGGTGTGGCCAATGTCGCCGACCCGATGGGCGGCTCGTATTTCCTTGAAAAACTCACGCTCGACACGGAGCGCGCCTGCTTCGAGTATTTCGACAGAATTGATGCCATGGGCGGCATGGTGACCGCCATCGAAAAGGGGTTTCCGCAGAAGGAAATCCATGATGCCGCATATGCCTACCAGCAGGCCGTCGAGCGCAAAGAAAAGATCATTGTGGGTGTAAATGATTTTGTCGCAGAAGAAGAGCGGCCCGTTGATATTCTGGTGATTGATGAAGCAATTGCCGCGCGCCAGCGTGAAAAACTCGCGGAACTTAAAAAGAAGCGTGACAATGCGCGAGTCCGGCAGACGCTCGATGCGCTGGGCGGCGCGGCCGCAACCGATCGAAACCTCATGCCGTATATTCTGGAATGCGTGCGGGCTTACGCCACGCTCGGCGAAATGTGCGACGTACTTCGTCGCGTGTTTGGCACTTACGAGGAGCCGACGTTCCGGTAAAATCATCGCTGATAGCAATGGCCCAATCGAGTGTTGCTCAATGACCGGGATCGACAGAAGAATTCGAGTAATTGTTGCCAAGCCGGGCCTTGACGGGCACGACCGCGGTGCCAAGATCGTTGCCCGTGCCTTGCGGGACGCCGGCATGGAAGTCATCTATACAGGCCTGCGCCAGACTCCCGAGCAGATTGCCAGCGCCGCCGTGCAGGAAGACGTCGACGTAGTCGGAATTTCAATCCTTTCAGGCGCACACAACACGATCATTCCGCGCATCTGCCAGTTGCTGCGCGAGGCCGGGATGCAGGACGTTCTGGTGGTTGTGGGCGGCATCATCCCCGATGAAGATATTCCCCGGCTGAAGGAAGCAGGCGTTTCGGCTGTGTTTCAGCCGGGTGCTTCGACACAGGAGATCGTGGACTTTATTCGCAACAATGTCAGGCAACCGGCTTAGATGCTGCCACATTCTGCAATACAGGCAATCCCCCGGCAAATGATCGACAAACGTCGGCATGGCCATCCATCTGGCCGAACGTCATGCCGGGAGCGACCGGGCGGAGTCACGATTCCAGGAGGCAACTCGGGGTAATTCACTGCCCGGATTAGAGCAGAACCACTTCCCAGCGGTGAATGCAGATGTTGGCATCGCACTGCTTGCAGGCGCGCAGCAGAGGACGAATCAAACTTGCCGAACGACATCCTCAAAACGCAGGTAAACACCGGCTCGCAAGAATTTCTGGAAAACACGCGCCGGATGAAGGAACTGGTGGGTGAAATTCTCAACCAGGAAGAGACCATCCGCGAGGGCGGCGGCGCGGAGGCCGTGGAATCCCAGCACAAAAAGGGGCGACTGACGGCGCGCGAGCGTATTGCCTTGCTGATTGATCATGGTACCCGCTTCTTCGAACTGGGTATTTTCGCAGCGTTCGAAATGTATGAGGAGTGGGGCGGCGCGCCGGCGGCTGGAGTCGTCACAGGCGTTGGGCGGGTTCAAGGCCGGCTCGTGATGATCATCGCAAACGACGCTACGGTGAAGGCAGGGGCATTCTTCCCCATGACCGCCAAGAAGGTCCTGCGCGCGCAGCAGATCGCTATCGACAATCACATTCCGACGATTTACCTGGTAGATTCTGCCGGGATATTCCTGCCCCTTCAGGAAGATGTTTTTCCTGATACCGACGATTTCGGCCGTGTCTTCCGCAATAATGCCGTGATGAGCGCCATGGGCATTCCGCAAATCACAGCCATCATGGGTATGTGCGTGGCTGGCGGCGCTTACCTGCCCGTCATGTGCGACCACATCCTGATGACTGAGGGCAGCGGACTCTTTCTCGCCGGCCCGGCTCTGGTTCAGGCTGCCATCGGGCAGAAGATTTCCGCAGAAGAACTGGGCGGGGCCAGGGTGCATGCCCAGATCAGCGGAACGGTAGATTTTCGCGAACCTGACGATCAAAGCTGCCTTGCAAGAATTCGAGCGTTGGTTGGCAAAATAGGTCGTAAGCCATTGATTGTATTTAATAGACATGAGGAAGAACCGCCTGCTTACCCGGCAGATGAAATCTACGGGATTTTCTCCGGCGAGCCCGCCGCTCAGTACGATATGCGGGAGATCATTGCGCGCGTAGTGGACGGCAGCCGGTTTGACGAATACCGCGCCGAGTACGGCCAGACGCTCCTGTGCGGCTACGCGCGAATCGGCGGCTGGGCAGTGGGCATTGTCGCCAACCAGAAGAAAGCCGTCCAAACCGTCTCGCGCGAAAGCGGAGAAAAGCGGGTGCAATTCGGCGGCGTGATTTATACAGATGCAGCGGAGAAGGCCGCGCGGTTTATCATGGATTGCAACCAGAACCTTATCCCGCTGATTTTCTTCCACGACGTGAACGGCTTCATGGTGGGTAAAGAGGCGGAATGGAGCGGCATCATTCGTGCCGGGGCGAAAATGGTCAATGTCGTCTCCAATAGCGTCGTACCCAAGATCACAGTAATCTGCGGAGGAAGTTTCGGCGCGGGCCATTATGCAATGTGCGGAAAGGCGTACGATCCGCGTTTCATCTTTGCCTGGCCCACCGCGCGCTACGCCGTAATGAGCGGAGATTCCGCGGCAAACACGCTGGTGGAAATCAAAATAAAGCAGCTCGAGCGCGGCGGGAAAAAATTAAGCGAAGCGGAGAAGCAGGAAATCATGCGCTCGATTCAGGCGACCTACGAGCACCAGTCCGATCCTCGTTACGGGGCAGCGCGCCTCTGGGTGGACGCCATCATCGATCCCGCGGATACTCGTGAAGCGCTGATCTGGGCGCTCGAAGCGGCGTCACTCAACCCGGAAGTAAAGGAATTCAAGACGGGCGTGTTGCAAACCTGAAGAATCTTTCACGCAAAGGCGCAGAGGCGCGTAGCGATGCTGACACAGCAGGCGTTTAAGGTCTGCCTGGCAAAGGATCTGTCCGCTGATTTACCAAAGGGACGATCAGCTGGAATTTCCCTTTGCGACTTGGCGTGAAAATTCTTTTGAGCCTCGGCCACAACATGCAGGAGCAATCTCACGCAAAGGCACAGAGACGCCAAGCGATGCCGACGAAGCGGGCACTTGAGCAGTCTGAAAAGAGCCGCTGTTACAGCTTGCCAAAGTGGAGCTCGGCTGGAATTACCCTTTGCGGCTTTGCGACTTGGTGTGAGAATTCTTTTGAGCCTCGGCTATAGGATGGAAGGACGCAGAGACGCCAAGAGGTAAAGAAGGAAGAGAAAGGACTGCATGGAAAAGGTAAAGCTGATTGAGTGCCCACGAGATGCGTGGCAAGGAATCCAGAGGATCATTCCGACGGAGGTGAAAGCCGATTATCTTGCCAAGCTGCTTCGCGCGGGCTTCCGGCACCTCGACGCAGTCAGCTTCGTGGCGCCAAAGATGGTCCCGCAGATGGCGGACAGCGAACTGGTGATGGAAAAGCTGGCGGACATACTTCAGTCTGCCACGAACGGCACTCCACCCGAAATTATTGGCATCGTTGTAAACGAAAAGGGGTTGGAGCGCGCCCTGAAGACTGCGGGTGTGACAACTCTGGGTTATCCCTACTCCATTTCTGCAAATTTCCGGCGGCAGAACGCCAACATGTCGCTTCGCGAATCGCGCGAACTGGTGGAAATGCTTCAGCGCGAAACTCAGAAAGCAGGACGGGGGCTTGTCGTCTACATCTCGATGGCGTTTGGCAATCCCTTCGGAGAGCCTTGGGGACCGGAAATCGTCGAAGATACGCTCGATTGGCTAAAGTCTTGCGGCGTAAACACGGTTTCACTGGCCGACACTGTCGGCGTGTCGACAGCTAAAGAAGTAGGTGAGCTTTTTACGCACGTGAAGAGGTTCGGCAAACACATGGAACTCGGCGTCCATCTGCACAGCCGGCCCGAGCAGACTGCGGAGAAAGTCCTGGCCGCTTATAATGCCGGCTGCCGCCGTTTTGATTCGGCACTCACGGGCCTCGGTGGCTGCCCGTTCGCCGGCGATGAACTCGTGGGCAATGTGCCGACAGAAGTTGTGGTTTCAACCCTGGCCGAGCAAGGCGCCCAGGTCGGCATCGAACCATGGGCAGTGGCTTCAGCCGTCGAGGCCACGCAGGAAATTCGCAAGCAATATGCAGATTGATTCGAAGAGGAAGTTCGGATGCCTTACGACTCCCTGAAGGTTGAACTGGAAAACGGCATAGCCATCCTTACGCTCAATCGTCCTGAAAAACGCAACGCTCTGTCCCCGGCGATGATAACGGAGTTCCTTCAAGCTTTGGATGAAGTTGCTAACGGCCCGGCACGTGTTCTCATCCTGACTGGCGCGGGCAAAGCTTTTTGTGCCGGCATGGACTTACAGGCTCTCAAGGATTTCCAGGCGGAGACAGAAGGAGATATCATTGCCGATGCCCGTCGGATTGCTACGCTCTTCCGGCAGATTTATTCCTTTCCAAAGCCCGCCATTGCCGCCGTCAACGGCCCCGCCATTGCGGGCGGGTGCGGCGTGGCGACGCTGTGCGACTTCACACTGGCGGTCCCCGAAGCGAAACTCGGCTACACGGAAGTGCGTGTAGGTTTTATCCCCGCCATTGTTTCCTCTTACGTTGTGCGGCAGGTAGGCGAGAAAAGGGCGCGCGATCTGTTGCTGTCAGGGCGCATATTCGACGCCGCCGAAGCGCAATCGCTGGGAATTGTTAATGAAATACTTGAACCCGGGAGGCTTATGCCCCGAGCGCGCGAACTGGCCCAGTCGCTTGCCGGAATGAGCCCCACAGCCCTCGCCCACACCAAACGCCTCCTGCTGAAATTTACGGAAGAGGAACTCGACCGCGAGACTGAGATGGCCGTTCAGGCCAGCGCCCGGGTCCGCACCACAGCCGACTTTCGCGAGGGGCTGTCAGCATTTTTGGAAAAGCGCAAACCAAAGTGGATTGGTGAATGATCTTTCCTGAAGCCCGCACCTGAGGTCTTTCGTGGACAAGTCAACACTCAACATCAACTCCGCCAGCGAAGCACGGTGGGACCCTGGATAGGGTGTTCCATGGGCTGGCCGGTACGTTTGGCTTTGATATAGGCTGCCTTCAAGGCAAAGTACCACTTGGCGGGGCGGTCGGCATCGTCGATCAGCATCAGGGGAGGATTGTACTGAAGGCCGCGCGCCTGCTTCTCCATAGTTCGCCGGTCCTGCTCGACAAACCTGTTACCGAAAAAGCGCAGGATGGACGCCATAAACGGCACATGGCGGAAAGCGTTCCATGCGGCGCAGACATCAATCCTGCAGCGCGACGCCGTGATGGGAGTGACAGTCGTGCGGCTGGAAAACCAGTACTTACCGCAGTGAATTTCTTCAAAGCGCATGTTGGGCAGGACAAACTGAATGGTGGTTGTGATCGGCTCGCCGTAAACGCCCAGTAATTTGTATGCGGCGCTGTTGGCCGAGGGCGAATGCGCCTTGATACGGAAACCGTTGGGAATCGGCTCAAAGGTTTTTTCCTTTTCGTGAATGCTGGTGCGCTTGCGCCACCACCAGGCCTGATGGACAAACGGGCCGTGCGCGGGATCCATCAGGCCGATGATGCCGTGATCCACGTGACACGGCAGTTCGGCTTCGAGATGCGCCAGCCGGTATTTCTCGCTGAAGGTCGGCAGCCTCGGCGCCGGCGGGACCGGTTCGTTCCTGTACTCGGGGTCGGGAATATAGACCCAGAAATAACCGTCATGTTCTTCGCACGGAAAACATGTGGCGAAGATGCGGTCAACTTTCAGCTTATCGCGCGCGGTCAATGAAGGAATCGCCTGGCACTGCCCCGTCTTGCCATCGAAGACCCAGCCATGGTAAGGGCATTCGATGTCGTTGCCGTCAAAGCGGCCCTCAGAGAGCGGCATACCACGATGCGGACAGGCATCGCGCAGGGCAAATCCTTCCCTTTTGGCGTTGCGCCCGATCACCAGCGGGATTCCCAGCAGCATCGCTGTGCGCAATTCCCTGCCCCGGACTCGGCTGCTCCGCAGCGCCGGATACCAGAACCCGCGCATCAGCCCGTCGTTCTGTAAGTCCTTTTGAAGAGAACCAGAGGGGCCTTCACTCATATCGACGGTTAATATAGCAGATGTGAAGAAAAGGGAACCATATGCACCGCCGTCATATTTCCGTTACCTAGGGAGGTCTGCGCAATTCTCAGCCACCCTGCAGTTTTGGCCGGGCTCGAAAGACTCAGACAGTCTGCACTCCGCCAACATTGAAGCCTTCCACCACGATGAGCGGCTTTTCTCCGCGGGTATCCGCATCGGCGAGATCGGTCAGGATCGTCTGCCGCTCGCCCGGCATCAGGCAGATATAGTTGTCACTGTAGATCGCCGGCAGTATGCGATCGCGGCTTTTCTCACGGACAGCCTTCACCCTGACCATCAACGCCGGATGCGCCGATGGATTGTGCAATTCGGTGGTCAGCATCCATCGTCCGGCCTGCTGCCCGGCCTTCGTGGTCGCTTGAAGACTGACCTTGGGCAGTTCGCGAACGGCGCGGTAATTTCCAGCCTCGCGCGGCCGAAGGTAGAAATTCGTTGAAATGATGTTGCCGTTCTGCGCCAGCACAAGCCGCAGGAAATGCACGGCCGAAAGCCCTTGCGGATATTCCATCTTGATGCATGCGACCGTGCTGTCTTCCCTGCTGTTGAGGGTCGCAGAGTTCGTCCAACGCCGGCTGCCGTCCATATTCAGGATTTCGACCCGTGCAGTCAGGCCCTCCACATTTCCAGCGCTGTAATTTACCACCTCGATGCTCTCTGTGGCGGGGTTCCACTGAATATGAAGCGGCTCGCATCCCTTCCTGGCTCCAAAATAACCTGATGTGGGTTCGAAGTAGTAGTCGTAGGTCTGCCAGACAAACGACGGCCAGCAAGAGTGGCTCATCCAGATCAGCAGACCCATGCGGTACTTGCTCTGTCCTTCAAACATGGCGCGGTAACCGGCGTAATTGACAAATTGCGCGAGGGCCACCCATTCTTCCGCGTTCGATGCGCCACCGTAACCGTGTTCGATGATTTCCCTGTAGGATGATCCATTCGCCGCGCCTTCAAGGCAGAAATCGTGCAAACCCCAATCAAGTCCCTGAGGCCACATCGCCCGTTCCGGCATCATTAACCGGACACTCTCTATCGGGGGGATGCAGGGCATGCCGCGCTCGCTGTGGAGCTTTTTATTTGCGCCCGGCCCAAAATAGAAGTCGAGCGGCATTACGCCGTAGGGGCCGTGCCCGCTCACGGACCCTTCAGCCGAGTTTGGAATGTAGTGTACCCCCGGGTGCAGTTCTGCCAGCATTGTCGCCAGGCCCTTTTCAAGGGCCGGCGGCGGATTGCCTTCGTTCCGTCCGCAGTAAAGTCCGATCGAAGGATGATTCCGTATGCGGAGGACGAAGTCCCGCGCATTGTGCAGGAACATCGAATCATCTTCCGGATCCGGGCCGTCCCACGGGTTCGCCAGCCAGAAGTCCTGCCAAACCATTACGCCGTGCCGGTCGCAGGCTTCGTAGAACTCTTCGTCGCCGATTTGCCCAACCCAGTTGCGGATCATATTCAAGTGCATCTCGCGGTGGTAGCGCACTGCTGTGTCGTATTCGCGAGCGCGAAAACGCAGCATGGATTCGCTGAAACCCCAGTTGCCGCCCTTGGGAATAAAGCGCCGGCCATTGATCCACATTCGCAGCGCGCCACCCTCTTCGCTGTACGTCATCTGGCGTATGCCAACTTTCAATCGCTTCGTGTCGGAGGCGCGGCGATGCGTCTCAAAAGTCAGTTCCATGTCATACAGGTTTGGCTCGCCATATCCCGCCGGCCACCAGAGCCTCGGACTCCTCAAGCGCAGCGCAGGGTGCGTGGATGGATCCAGTTTGAGTTTGATGCTCGCGGATGCTTCAATCCGAACATTCTGCTCAAATTGCACAGCACCGATCCTTCCGCGCAGCTTCCCTTTCACCCGCTTTGGCTCGCGATTTTTCAGCTCAACCTCAATGCTCACATCGGCGTACGAAGTGTCCGGCAGCGGAAGTGCTGTGGTGACATAAGGATTCTCGATGGTCACCGGCCCACTCGATGAGAGATAGACGTCGTTCCAGATTCCGGTGTTCCGCCCGCGAATGGTCGAGATCCAATCCCAGCCAATCGAGGCGTGAAACGTCGGATTGTCCAATCCAAGCGCGCCGCCGTTTCTTCCCGCCGAAGCAAAGGTTTTCTGCTTGACGCTTCCCGGCGTATCGTTTTTGATAATGCGGACCGCCAGCGCGTTCTTCTCGCCGCGAAGCAAATGCGCGCTTACGTCAAATCGTGCGCGAATGAAGCTGCCATCGATCCGACCCAGACGCATGCCATTCAGGAAGACTTCGGCCTTCCAGTTGATGCCGTCAAAGTTCAACCAGGCGCGACGGCCGTGCTCAAGCCTGGGTGCGTCAAATTCCGTCCGATACCAGAAATCGGCGTAGAAAAACGAGTCCGAAATATAAAGCTGATTCTGGCCAAAATTGGGATCAGGGATTGCACCGATATTCAAGTAGGACGTGAGAACGGTCCCCGGCACCGTGGCAACAATCCAGTTGTTGTCATCGAAGCCGGCTTTTGAAAGCGTTTCGCCCTCAGCTTTCACCAGCGAATCGCGTTGCAATCGCCAGTTTCCACCGGTCAGATCGAGTCGGCCGTCATCTCGCGCCGGCGGTGACGGCTTCGCTTTCACGACAAATCCGCCGCGTCCGTAAACTTCCATTTCGCTTAGAATGTAACCGACTGAGGAAGCAGGCCTTGTCATCAGCACGCGCACGTATCTTCCCCGAGCAGGTTGCGCGAGCTTGATGTCATCCGCCAGGTCGGGGCCGCCGGGCAACGGCTGAAGGTCGCGCCAATTCTGCGCGTCATCCGAGACCTGAACAGACCCCTCCGCCGCCTTGGCAATCCAGTAAAGCGCAATGCGGTCGAACTCACACGGCGCGCCAAGATCGACGTAAACCCATTCCTCGCCAAGCCCGCCGCTCATCCAGGCGCTTGTGAAGTTGTACGGGCCGCCAACTTCCACCCTGCGGTTGTTGTTGTAAAACGCCACCGACCCGATTCTCCACTCGGTTCCAAATGAAAACGCCGGCGGATTGGCGATCGTGCATTCAATCCGGTAATAGCGGCTTTGCGATGCCGGGCTGAGCGGAATCGACGGTTTGAACAGGTGTCCTGGAAGCGCGAAGCCGAAGGGGTAGCCTTCGATGGAGGCAGGCTGAAGGCCGGTCACGTTTCCTGCTTTGGTCCAGCTCCGGCCATCATCGGAGATGGCCACAACAAACCCAATGTTTTCGGGCTTCACATTTCTTGCGTTCACCAGCACGAGCAGGTCAACCCGGTCAATCTGCGGGACGTTATTCCCGCCTCCGAGGTGGATTTGCACCCATGGACTGCTGCCGCGTAGTTCCACCGTGCTGGTGGGATTGTGATCGAGCAGGAATTCGCGCTCCTCTTTGGGAAATACGCCCAGCAAGCTCGCCGACGTTTCCACCCACGCAGGAAGGATCGATTCTTTGATGCCATCGGTCACGAGTTGTGCCGTCAGATTGTAGTCGTAACTGCTCGAATGATATGCTGGCCGCAGCAAGGCAAGATTGCGGTAGGCGTTCGAATCATCCTCCGCCAGTGTCGGAGAAAAGTCTTCATTCGGATCGCCCGGGTACACGCCGATTCCGCGCGTGTACACTGCTTGATTGGCCACTGGAGGTCCGTCGGAATGGTCGCTGACTGGTGCGTCGTCAGACGGCTGGCCTCCAATCCGGACTGCGTCAGAAGCGCGAATGAGGGCGCGAACTTTTCCCAGCACCATCGCTGAGCCTGCGGTGGCGCTCATAAGGAAGGCTCGCCTTGAGGTCGGAAAATCCATTGTGGCCTCCTGGAAGGCAGGTAGTATACACCCAATGCCTTTCCAAGGGCTTTAGGAGAGATGCACAGGGGGGCCGAAGCACTTCACGGGAACGCCGCATTCTTTGCCACGTTCTGGTATAGTTTCCTGTTTGAACGTGTCCGACAGGCCATCCATTTCAAAACGGGCAGCGCGACGATTGATCCAGCAGGCGTTGGTGCTGACAGGGCGCGACCGTTCCGTGCGGCAGCATATCCGCGAGGTCCGCATAGCGACGGTATGGGTGCTGGAAGACTGGAATTTCGAGTGGACAGTGGAAATCGACCATGGCAAGCTCCGGTTTGAGCGCCGCCCGCCACGAACGCCCGACGTAACTCTGACCTGGCCCAGCGCCGATGAGTTCTTCAAAAACATTGGGGAGGGCCGCACGCCTGACACTCATCTGGCGATCGAAGGGAGCGTTGCCCATCGAGGATACGTGGATATAGTTTACAGAGGTTTCTGCCGGCAACTGGAACAAGTCATAAAGTATCCTTTTGACGATGCCGGAAATCCTCTGCTGTAGTACATGAATACTTGTCAGCAACAAGCTGATTATCCAATGGTTATAAAGTTGATATGAAAGCATTTCAGCAACGACGGAGGATACGGCAAAGCGACCCGTTGATTCCGAGATGGCTGGGGACAGTTCGATGACAATGGGATTTCCGACGGAATGGTCTGCGACTAAGCTTCGCGTGCGCTACGCAGAGACGGACCAGATGGGGGTAGTCTATTACGCCAACTACCTCGTCTGGTTCGAGGTCGGACGGACGGAATTTTGCCGGCAGCATGGCTTCGAATACCGCGACATGGAGCGCGAAGACGGCCTCTGCATCATTGTCGCGGAGGCTCATTGCCGCTACAAAGCTCCTGCCCGCTATGACGATGAAATCCTGGTCAAAACGCGACTTACAGCTGTGCGGCGGCGCGTCCTGGTTTTCGGATATGAGATTTACCGGCAGGCTGACAATCTTCTGCTGGCTGAAGGCGAGACTACCCATGTTGTCGTTAATCGTGAAGGCCGGCCATCCCCCCTGCCCGACAAATACCGCGAACTTTTTCTGGCAGGAGCGAAGATCACCCGGGAATGAACCGTTCGAACGGTCAAAACGGATGGATTGTCGAGGCTCGAATTCTGTCTCGGGCTCTTTGTTCAGTCGCAAAATCGGCCGCCGACACCCAAGACAAAATCGCCGGGCAAAATCAGTGTTTGAATTGACCGCCGCCGACCGGATCTGACGCCCTAAGATGCCGCCCATCTCCGCCACAATTATCACACACAACGAGGCTACACATATTACCCGGGCGATCCGCTCGCTCGATTGCGCCGATGAAATTCTCGTCGTGGATTCAGGCTCGACCGACGATACAGTGCAAATCGCTGAAGGGCTTGGAGCGCGAGTCATCGTTCACCCATGGGAAGGGTTCGCCGCGCAAAAGAATTTCGCCGTGCGTGAGGCGCGGCACGACTGGGTCCTCAGCCTCGACGCCGATGAAGAACTTGATGAAGAAGCCCGCGATGCAATCCGCACCTGGAAACAATCTGAGCCTCGGGCGGCCGCCTACCGCTTCGCGCGGCGGGCGCGGTATCTGGGCCGATGGATCCTGCATTCGGGGTGGTATCCCGACTGGAAAATCCGTCTGTTTCACCGCGGGCGGGCCCGATGGCAGGGCGATTACGTGCATGAATCCGTCGTGGCCGACGGGCCCATCGAGACATTGCCCGGCGAAATTCTCCATTACACCTGCGACACGCTGGACGAGCATCGAAAGCGCATCGAATTTTACACCGACCTCGCCGCGCGGGAGATGTATGATCGCCGTGCCCGAGGCGGAGTCATGCAGCGGCTGCTCGCTCCTCTCTGGGTGTTTATCAGCACCTACTTTTTCCGCCTCGGGGTCCTCGACGGCGTGCCGGGATTTCTGATTGCGTGGATGGCGGCGCGTTATGTGCGCCGGAAATATGTTAAACTCGCGGCGCTCGAGCGCAGCAAAGGAACATCGTGAAACCGTCGGCGCCCCTCAGGATCGCCCACATCGATACCGGGCTGACGCTTCGCGGCGGCCAGCGGCAACTGCTGTTGCTGGCTCGCGGCCTGCGCGTGCACGGCCACGAACAACGGATTGTCTGCCCGGAAGCGAGCGAGCTCTGCGCGCGTGCCAGAACGGAAGGGTTTTCCGTGCTCGCGCTGCCGCAGGGTGATTTCCGCCACCTGCGCGGAACCTGGCAATTGCGAAGGCGAGTGCTTCAGGACAATCTGATAGTTCTCCACGCGCATGATGGCGCAGGCCAGACAATTTCCTGGCTGGCTTCTCTCGGGACCGGCGTTCGACGGGTTGCCAGCCGGCGGGTCACGTATCTGCCGCGGCGGCGCATCGACTACCGATTGAAATATAAGTACACCTGCCATGCGGTCATCGCGGTGTCTCAGTTCATCGGCGAAATTCTTAGGAGCACGGGCGTGCCGGACGAAATGATCAACGTCATTCCTGACGGAATTGAAATTCCGGAGCATCTGCCGGACGCGGCGGCGCGCCTTGCCACGCGGGCGAAATGGGGTTTGATCGGCCGCGAGTTCGTTGTCGGGCATCTCGGAAATATCAGTCCGGAAAAAGGACAGGATATTGCTGTGCGTGCGTCTGAAATCCTTGCCACGCAATTCCCGGAAGCGAAGCTCGTCCTCGGCGGCAGCGTAACAGCTGATGATCTTGGCCGTTCGACTCTTGCAGCCGCTGTCAGCAGCGGCCGGATTATATTGGCGGGTTATCAGGAAAACCCTTTCGAGTTTTTCTCCGGCCTCGACCTTTATATCATGCCCTCGCGTTCTGAAGGGCTTGGCTCTTCGGCACTGCTGGCGATGGCGCACGGACTGCCTGTGATCGCCACAAAAGTTGGAGGACTTCCCGAAATTGTCGAAGAAGGTAAAACGGGATGGCTGATCGCGCCGGAGTCTCCCAAAGCGCTTGCAAACGCAATCGCAGCAGCGGCGGCGGACCCTGCGCGGCTCAGAGAGATGAGCATTAAAGCGCGCGAACGAGCAAAACAATTCTCGGCGCAGGCAATGGTGGAACGCACGGAAGCCCTTTACAATCGCTTGATCGGATTTCCGGCTGATCATCGGGCGGCGATCGCCGATTGAGCGCGAGCACATTCATGATCGAAATCATTGTGGCAATTTTCGGATTGGTTTTCGGCAGTTTTCTGAACGTGTGCATCGTGCGGGTACCGCGGCGCGAATCTGTGGTCAGCCCGGGATCGCATTGCCCTTCTTGCCGCGCCCCGATCCGATGGCACGACAATATTCCGGTGCTCAGCTACGTCATCCTGCGCGGCCGCTGCCGCAATTGCGGCAAGCGAATTTCCATGCTCTACCCTGCGGTTGAAATTCTCACTGCCGCGGTCTTTTGGTTCGATTTTGCGCATTACGGCTTTACGCCGGAATTCATCAAGAGCGTCGTGTTTGCCATGCTGATGATCGTCCTGATCTTTACCGATCTCCGCGAGCGCCGCATTCCGCACAGAATCACAGTGCCGGGAATCGCGCTGGGCATAGTGCTCAGCCTTTGGGTTCCCGTTGATAACCGGCCCGTCGGCTGGCTCCTCGCCCGCTGGGGCGTGTTCCCTTCTCCGGTTTTTCTATCGCTGATCGGCGCGCTGGTGGGGGCGCTGATCGGCGGTGGGTTATTCTTCGTGGTCGGCGAAGCGTTTTACCGTCTTCGCCACAAGGAAGGATTGGGATTCGGCGACGTCATGCTGATGCTCGTTGCAGGGACATTCCTCGGCCCCCCGCTTACCCTGATGACGATCCTGCTGGGCTCGCTGTTGGGATCACTGATCGCCATCCCTCTCGCGACCTTCAGCTCGAAGTTCCGCAATTATCAGTGGCCGTATGGAACCTTCCTGGGCATCGCCGCGATTTACGCCAGCATCGGCGGCGAGGCGCTCCTGCGCGCCTACCTCGAATGGGGCGGGTTCCGATAAATGAACGGCGTTTTTCGGCACGACTCAAGCAGACATCGGCCACGGGGAGAAAGGGCACGAGTTTATTCGTGCCATAGCCCAGGCCCCAAAAAAATCAATCTTTGATCCGCCGTTTTCGGCACGACTGAAGTCATGCCCTTTCGCGAACATCGGCCAGGGGGAGAAAGGGCACGAGTTTACTCGTGCCGTAGCCCAGGCCCCAAAAAAAATCAATCTTTGATCCGCCGCTTTCGGCACGACTGAAGTCGTGCCCTTTTGCGAACAATGGAATTGGGGACGATCGAAGTCGTGCCTTTTCGCAAAAAGAAACCTTTACTTCGCGCATAATTCTATTCGATAATGCACGGCGGCCGTGCGCCGACACGCGGAGAAAGGGCACGAGTTTACTCGTGCCATACATTGCGGCCGCTGACAATTGCCAATGTCCAAGCCTGATCGTCCGCTGCGCAAGAAAGGCGAATACCTTCAAGCGCGTACATTTTTTGTCACCTCGCCTACCCGGGGGCGGCGGAGCCTGTTCAGGGCCGAACGCATGGCCCGTCTGTTCCTCGATGTGCTTGCCGCGTACCGCGCTCAGGGACGCTACCTGCTGCATGACTTTGTCCTGATGCCGGATCATTTCCATGCTCTGATTTCGGTCCCGCCGGGAATGACCGTTGAGCGCGCAGTGCAATTCATCAAAGGAGGATTTTCCTACCGAGCAAAGAAGGAGCTCGGATTTCATGGAGAAGTCTGGCAGCGCTGCTTTGCCGATGAGTACGTCCCGAACGTTGCCGAATACGAGTCGAGGCGCGCCTATATCCGTCTTAATCCCGTGCGCGCAGGTCTCGCGAAGGCGCCGGAGGAATATCCATATGGGTCGGCGGGATCAGGAACGCAAACAGATCCCGCGCCCGCGCATCTCAGGGGCTGAAGCCGTCAAAAACCGATACTGGGCGGTTTTTCGGCACGACTGAAGCAGACATCGGCCAGGGGAGAAAGGGCACGAGTTTATTCGTGCCGTAGCCCAGGCCCCCAACAAAATCAATCTTTGGCCCGCCGCTTTCGGCACGACTGAAGTCGTGCCCTTTCGCCAACAATGGAATTGGGGATGATCGAAGCCGCGACTTTTCGCGAACATCGGCTACGTGGAGAAAGGGCACGAGTTTATTCGTGCCGTAGCCCAGGCCCCAAAAAAATCAATCTTTGGCCCACCGCTTTCGGCACGACTGAAGTCGTGCCCTTTCGCCAACAATGGAATTGGGGATGATCGAAGCCGCGCCCTTTCGCGAACATCGGCCACGGGGAGAAAGGGCACGAGTTTACTCGTGCCGTAGCCCAAGCCCCAAAAAAATCAATCTTTGGCCCGCCGCTTTCGGCACGACTGAAGTCGTGCCCTTTCCCGAGGCAGGCCTTCAACGTTTGAGGAATTGGACAAGATTTTCAAACAGCTTCAGACCGTCCTGAGAATAGTGCGTAGGAAATGAGGCGCGTTCTGGGTGGGGCATGAGGCCAAGAACGAGGCCGCTCTCGTCCGTAACGCCGGCGATGGCATCCGGCGAGCCATTGGGATTTTCGGGGTACTCCATCGTGGGCTTTCCGCATTCGCCGGCGTATTGGAACGCCACGCGCGGCTTTCGAGCGCCCGCCGAGTCCGGAATCACCGCGCGGCCTTCGGCATGTGCACTGGGTATTTCGAGGATTCGGCCTTCCAGGCCCGCCGTCCACAATGACTTCTCTGGAGACACAAGCAGGCGGATTTTGCGGTCTTCAAAATGAGAGGACTGGTTTTCAAGCAACGCCATGCCGCGCACGCCCGGAGTGCGGTTGGGGAGAATTCCCGCCTCTGTGAGGACCTGGAAGCCATTGCAGATGCCCATCAACGGCCGCTTCGCTTCCAGGAATTCCGTCAACTGGTCGCGCAGTTTTGCCACCATCATTGTGGCAAAGATGCGGCCTGCGCCGAGATGGTCGCCGTAGGAAAAACCACCGGGAAGAATCGCAGCGTCGTAGTTCGTCAGTTTGTCATGCCCGGCGATCATCTCGTGAAGATGCAGCAGCGTCGGCCTGCCGCCGGCCAGTTCTACGGCAGCCGCCGTTTCCTCGTGGCAATTCGTTCCGGGAGCGTAAAGGATCGCGATGCGGGCCACGATTATTCCACCACCTCACGGAAGGTTCTGCTCCAGGTTTCGGCAAGCACGGCCGTGGGCTTCTGCCAGAGCACCGTGCCGCCATCGGAAAGAACAAGCTGCGGCCCCGCGATTACTTCGCCAAGCGTCAGGTGCGGAACGCCCAAGCCGGCGAGGTCGCGCTCGACTTCCGGCGCAACTTCCACCAGCATCGTGCCGATAAATTCGCCGAACAGGAGCGTATCGCGCCGGAGGCCTGCCTGGGGGCGCAATTCGATGCGCGCGCCAAGGCCCGACCCGAACGACGCTTCAAAAATCCGGAGCAGCAATCCGCCTTCGGCAATTGCCGAGCCGGAAACATAGCGGCCTTCGGCGTGTAGCTTCATCGCGGCGTCCCACAGCGTGCGGATCGCCGCGGCGTCGCCGGGATCGAACAAACGATCGCCGCGCTGGCCGTGAGCGTCGGCATAAACGCTGCCGCCAAGGCCCTCCGCACTGACGGCACCCAACAGGACCAGCCGATTGCCCGCCCGCTTGAATTCCTTCGTTACAATCTTTTTCACGTCGGGAACACGCCCCATGGCCGCCACGGCCAGCGTCATGGGAACTTCTATCTTGCGCCCGTTGGACTTAAACGTTCCGGAGCTTGAATCCTTGCCTGAGATAAACGGGATTCCGAGATCGACAGAAAGCCTGGCAATGGCATCGACCATCTGCGAGAGGTCCCAGGCGGTTTCCGGCGTAACGCGCGGCGTATAAAAGTTGTCACACAGGACGATTTCGCGGTAATCCGCTCCGGCCACCACAGCCTTTGTCACCGCCTCAATCATCATCAGGCGCGCCATCGCTGCCGGGTCCACATCGCCATAGAAGGGATTGAAGGCGAGCGTCGTAATCATGCCATAGGGTTTTCCGCGCAGTGGCGCGGAAACGAATACATTCGTGGGCATGCGGTGATTGCGCCCGCCGTAAGGGCCGATGACCGTTCTGCCCTGCACGGTTGTGTCAAAGCGTGCGCCGGCGGCGCTCTGGTCCGCGCAGTGATAATGCGAAATCACGCTTTCGACAGCCTTATCCCAATCCAGTTGTGTTTGCGGTTCAGGGATCGAGAGCGGCCTGAGCGTCCGTTTGTGCTCTTGCACGGTAATGGGATCAATCGGGCAGCCTTTCCACAGAAACACCATGTCCAGGTCCACAACTGTTTCGCCGCGCCACTTGGCCTCTAAGCGGTGCGTCCCGGTGAAGCGCCCGAACTCGACGTGCGACACCTCATAGCGGTCGAGGATGTCGCGCGCCTCGTCGAGCTTCTCGATCGGAACGACCACCAGCATGCGCTCCTGGGATTCGGAAAGCAGGATCTCCCAGGCCGTGAGGCTGGCATCCTTCAGCGGCACGCGGTCAAGGTCAAGCTCAACGCCTGTTTCCGCGCCGATTTCACCGGCTGCGGAAGAAATCCCGCCTGCACCGAGGTCCGTGATGGCTCGGATGCAACCGGCGTCACGCAGCACTGGAATGGCCGACGTAAAGCGCCGCTCAGTAATGGGATGGCCGATCTGCACGGCGGCGAATTCTTTTTCGAGCGTTGCGCCGGTCATGCCGGTAGAACTGGCGGTGGCGCCATGGATGCCGTCGCGGCCGGTTTCTCCGCCGATGAGCAGTGCGACATCGCCGGGCTGGGGCAGGTCCTTCAGCGCGTCTTTCCGGGGAAGCAATCCAACGGAATGCCCCAGCGCAAAGCACTTGGCGTAGCCCGGATGAATGCGATAGACCGGGTGCATCATGGGGATGCCCATGGGGTTCACGTAATAGGCGGTTGCGCGGATGGATTCCGTCACGATCAATTGCGGATGAAGAGCGCCGGCCGGAACATCTTCATCCGCCATGCGCGGATCCATGGTCCCCATCACCGTCGTGCCGCCGATCGGGTAGGCGCCCTTGCCGAATCCGAGCGTGTCGCGGATCACGCCGCCGTGCTTGGTGGCAATGCCGCCAAACGGCGCAATTGAGCTGGGGAAATTATGTGTTTCGCCCTTGATCGTGATCACCCAGCCTTCGTAGAATTCCATTCCGCCGGCATTGTCCTTGAAGGCTGAAACGACAAGAGGATGATTGATGCGCGCAGTGGCCTCGCTCAGGCGCTTAAGCAGGCCCAGGCTTTTCCACGTGGTGTGGTAGCAGTGGTCGCTCCAACTTTGGACGAGGATTTCGATTTCAGCGTCAGTGTGCGGCCTGCCCTGCTGGATTTCGTGCTCCTGGATGGCCTTCATCTGCGAGAGCGGGGCGTACCACGAGCGCGCTGAGGAAAGCGCCTCAAGTTCGCTATCGCTCAGGCCACGCAACGAAATGCGCGTGACGGGATCAGGCTTGCCCGTGGGATGCAAGGTCGCGACAATTTCGCCCGGCTCGCGGACGCGCTCAACAATCTTGTTGTAGAGGAACCGAGCGGCAAGCTTCCGTGCTTCAGCCTCGTCAAGCCCTTCAAACTGGTAACGCCGGCTGAGCCGTGCGAATTGCAGGCCTGTTTCGCCGAGCGCGTGCGCAGCTTCCAGAATGGATGGCGTTTCAGGGTCGGTCACGGCAGGGCGATACGCGATCTCAACAACCGGCCCCTGCGCCGGATCAAGCTGGGAGTGCCCTGATCCGGCCTGGTAAATAGGATTGATCAGCAGCGGCTGAAGCCGGCCGACATCAATATCGCCTTCAAGCCAGTAAACGCGCTCGATTGTGAGCCCTCGCAATTGCGTGTAACCGTGCCGGTGGAAAAAAGCGACCCAATTGCGCGCCTCCGGGTCGTCCCGGGAGATTGTGTAAACGGTGTGAATCGCCATGAAGAATTCAGCCGCGGGCTGACTTACCATTATATGCGAGTTGAGAAAAAACGACGACGGCCGCAGAGCTCAGCCTGCGAGAACTGCGAAGACCTTTCACTGCTCTCAGGATGGCATGCCAATGCGCGTAGCGAGCTGTATTCGACGCTACGGGCGCGAAGCCATCGGCCACAGGCGCTTTTTGTATGCCAGGATGAAATAGCCGATGATGCCCGCGCCGATGGTGACGAACGCGTACGCCATGAACTTCCATCCGCCCGGCTGGAATGCCGGGCTTGCGAAAATGAAGAGCCAGCCAACCAGCGCGAGAATCGCCGGGAACGGATACAGCCACATCCTGAAGGGCAGCTTAACCGGGGGCTTCCTCGCTCTCAGGACGAACAAGCCAATCGTGTGGCCGACAAACTGAATCAGGATGCGAGCCACCATCAACCCGGTAATGATGTCACCCAGGCGGAAGAGGCTGGCAACGGCGGCGAGAACGCCAACCATCAGCAGCGAGCGGTTGGGAAATTCGTCTTTTGGATGCAGTCTCCCGAACCAACTGAAGAAAAGGCCGTCGCGGGCGGCCGCGTACGGGATTCGCGAATAGCCGAGCATCAGGGCAAAGACAGAGGCAAATGCGGTGAACAGAATCATGGCCGTCAGCAAAACGGCCGCCCAGTGGCCGTAGATCCTCTGCATAAAGACCGACGCCACGGCAAGGTTTGCGGCGGAGCCGGGCTTGATCATGTCGCGCCAGGAAACAACGGAAACAAAACTGTAAGAGAGAAGAAAATCGATGACGGTAACAGCCAGAATTGAAATGATCACCGCATAGGGGATGGTGCGCTCAGGCCGCTTGACCTCATCACCCAGATAGCACACCTGGTAGTAGCCAAGGTAGTTGTAAATCACCACGATGGTCCCGTTGCCAAGGCCGATCAGGAATGCCCAGTTCAGATTAAACGCACCCGGCGGGAAGTCGAAGGCCACGTGGTAATTCATATGAATCAGGCCGGTGACGATCACCCATCCCGTCGTCACCAGTGTCGTGATCCAGAGAATCAGCATCAGCAGCGCCACATCGTGGATCCTGCGGTAAAGCGAAATCATGACGATGACGGCAATCGAAGCGGCAACAAGTTTCATTTCCCATGGATGCCGCGCCAGGCCCGTCCACAGGTAGCTCATGTACTGCGTCATTCCGACGGTACCGGAAGCAATCTCAAGCGGGCCGAAGAACATGAATTCCCATGCGAACAGCCACGCCATCAGCTTGCCCCAGCTTTCGCGGTTGTAACTGTCACGCAGGAAGACGTAGGTCCCGCCCGAACCCGGCAGCGCCGCGCCCAGTTCAGAAATCACCAGGCCGTCCGCAATGGCCAGAATGGCCCCGGCAAACCACGCCAGCAGAGCCTGCGGCCCTCCCATCGTTCCAAGGATGATCGGCACAGTGATGAACGGCCCGATGCCGATCATGTTTGACATGTTGATCGACGTGGCGTTCAGGATTCCAAGCCTGCGCCGGAGCTGCGGCCCCGCCTGATCGAGGTGCGGCCCTTCGGTCGCAGCATGTTCGCCCTGGATGCTGTTGTCGTTTGTGCTCATCTATTTCACGTCGGACGCTTGCGGATAAACCAACGGCCCCGCCCCGCTGCAAATCCGAAACACAATGCAAGGCTATCCAAAACTTACAATTCAGACGCCGTGAGTCAGAAAAAGACGAATGATGACAACGGCAGAAAGCAATAAGGAAAGATCTCTCCGCATTTCAAGTCATTGCTACCTGTTACCGGAATCAACGTACCGCCGGTTTTCATTCAGATGGAAAGCCGTTTTGAGTTCGCCCTGGACAGCGACGGTAAAAGCTTTTTCCGCTGGAACTCCATCCACGCCGGCAACGGTCAATTTGACGTTGTAATCGGCTGCACGCGTGAAGGCGTGGCTGACTTCGGGCCCGTTAGCACTTGTCCCATCGCCGAAATCCCAATGGTACGCAAGAGCGGGCACACCATCAGCGGCCGCCTTCGCCTTGAGCGTGATGGCGGCGCCGGTTTCCGCCGAGACTGGTGCGTCCACGGTAATCGAAGGCGCGGCCGCGGGCACCGAAGTGTCAATGATTTTGATCAGCCTGACCGAATGCGGGGGCTGCTGTGAGATCGTAATACCGCCGCTGGCGATGGCAACAGGCGCGTCCGCATGGAGCGCATCATACGCTTCGTAAGGATGACCCTGCGGAAGCCCCAGAACGCTGAGTTGGACGGCGTGCGAGCGCGGGTATTCAGTCCAATTGAAAATTGCCAGCATCGATTGCCGCGCGTCTTCCTTCAGGAAATATTCACTCGGCATTTCGTCCTGTACGGAAAAACTCATCAGGTCGAGCGGGACAGCCGCCCGTCTCAATTCCACCATGTTTAACAGGTTCTGGTTTTCGACAAGGGCCAGCCGGTCCGGAGATGCAGCGAGCGTCGGCAGATCATCGCCGATGTCGTACATGCCGCCGGCCACGGCCGCCAGCACAATCTGCACTTCGGCCTCATTAAAAGTGAGCGGCTGCCTGCGGTTGTGCCAGGACTGCTCCGGCTCGACCTCCGTGGAAACGCTGAAGGCGTCCGGGTCGCTGATGTAGAAATTGCGGTTCATGTAGTAGCGCGCGGCAATGTTGGGATCGGCGTCTCTGCTGGCGGCAAATGAATGGCCTGTGTCCGGCGCGATGCGGCCTTCATCCACCAGCCCAACGGGGGCCAGCATGGCGCTGCCGTCCTTATCGAGAAGGACATCGTTGCCGACGGCCTCACGAATCACCTTCAGCCCGATGCGCTCCGCTTCCAGCGCCGTCGTGTGCGGGCGGTAGTAATAACCCTCGATCGCCGAAGAATCCATGAAGTCGAGCTTGATGTACCGCACGCCCCATTCGCGCGTCAGGGTCCGGTAGGTCTCGCGCAGGTATTGCTGCGCTCCGGGGTTCGTGGTGTCAAGGACGTAGAGCGGATCAACATTACGAGTGACGTAGCCGATCCTGATGGGCTGCCCCTTGGCGTCGTGCACCAGCCAATCCTTGTGGTGCTCATACACCCAGGCGCGCTGCGACACCTCAAACGGTGCGGTCCAGACAGCCAGCTTCAGGCCCATATGCGTGATTTTGTAACCGACCTTGCGCATGCCGTCCGGGAATTGCGTGGCGTTGGCCGTGGTGTACTCGCCGCGCGCGTAATCGTATCCCTCATCAAGGTGGCAGTAGTTGAAACCCAGCGACTTGAGGTGCTGCGAGAGCCACCTGGCGTTGGTAAGCACTTCACCTTCATTCATGCCGCCGTAAAACGCCGTCCAACTCCACCATCCCATCGGTGGCCGGCTGGAAACACGCGCGTCGTGCAGGCGGCGCACAGCCGCGCCGTAGGCTTCGAGTTGCGCATGGTAATCCGGCCCTGCGGCGAACATCACGGTTTCCGAACTCAGTTCTTTGCCGGGGGAAACGGGCAGGCTCAGCTCAATCTGCTGCTCCGGTTCAATCTGATCTCTTAGAAGCACGGCCTCGGTTGTTCCCGTGGAATCGACAGTCAATGCGCCGATTGTCGAGGCGCCCATAGGTGGTTGATTGACTTTGAGGTGCAGCGCAGTCATGAAGCGCTGTTCCGTCAACGCCGCGAGCAGAAGGCTCTGCTTGCTCCTCAGATTATAGATCAGCCCGTCGCGCACGCCGAAGTAGGTCCCTTTCGGCGCCTGGTCCAGCCCGCCGATGTGGATCGTGGGGTCTTCGGTGAAGCTTTCAAACATCACGCGATCGGCGCCTTCCGTCGCTCCCAAATTGACCAGCGGATTGCCGATGGCGTCCACCACGCGGATGGCCTCAACCGAAACAGGCTTCGCCGAGTGGTTCGCGACCGTCACTTGCAATGTTCCATATGGAAGATCGTTGTAAAGGCGCAGCACGCAGACCAGGTCGGGCCCGGAGGCGAGTCCGGAGAATGTGATTGTGATCTGCCGACCGGCGCCCAGCGCATCCTGGAAAGTGCTTTGCGCCGTTTCGTGGTGCGGATAATCGCTGGACTTAAGCCAGCGATGATTCACCTCCGCTCCCACGCGCGCCTGCAGTACCGGAGCATGGAGGGATTCGGCACTGATAGCGTACGATCCATCCTGCGGATTAACGGTAACCGAAAGCTGCGAATTGTGAAGCGAAGCGGCAACGCCCGACAGCGGCAGAATCGCGCAACTGAACAACACGGATACAAACAAGCCGAACAGAAAACGATGCCAAGATTCCTCTGCTATGAACTTCATGTTGGTCCCCCGATCTTCTCACTCAATCCTCGCCCATGGCGAATGCATGGAACATCAAGGCTGATGTTCAGGATGGTTGCAGGCGCCCGGAAACGACGTATTGTATCTATCGCCCTCGTACCGCAGTTCCTCATCGAGTCCGATTTTGGAAGTGTAGTAGCCTGCGATCGTCAATCCCTTGATCAGCTCGAAAGCCTTGACGCCCGCCTCATCCTCCGGCCTGGCTTTTGACGGATCTGCAATCGGCTCAACCATCGCAATCTGCTGCTCCTGAGTCAGATCAACAAACGGCTTTCCATGAAGCGACAGAGCGCGACCGTCGAACCAGGCGAGCGCCTGAATCAATTCCCTCTGCCGATCCGCCGGCTCCTCGCTGTACAGCAGGTCCACATAGCGGTTGACGAGCGCTGCCTTCGCCCCGGGCGTGTCGGTGGCAGGGATGATCAGGTCCGAGAGAGTAATCATCGTCTCATTCTGGTGATCGTCGAAGAACTGCGGCTTCCAGTTTGCGCCGGTCTCGGCGATGGCATCGGTATCGGCCTGCATTCCCATTGCAGTCATGCCGGCCCGGGCGGGCTGTGCCTGTCCGAGGATGGGCAGCGCGGTGAGTCCGCCGGCTCCCATCATCAGCGCCTTCAGCGCATCGCGGCGTCCCGGATTCGTCTGCTTTTCATCTCGTTTTGTCATGGTATGCGTCTCCGTTTCCGTGGTTGCAGCGAGCGACCCTAGCCAAGCGCGCCGGTCCGCATCTGTTCGGCGATGTAGTCAGCGGTGCGCATCGCCAGCGCAAGAATTGTCAGTGTCGGGTTCTTTTCCGAAGAGTTAACGAAACACGATGCGTCCGAAACGAACAGGTTTTTGATGTCGTGTGATTGGTTGAATTTGTTCAGGTATGACGTCTTGGGGTCGTTCCCCATGCGCGCGGTTCCAGCCGAATGGATGCTCCATCCGGGCGGCAGCGGCGTGGTCCTTTCGCTGATGATTTCAATTCCCGCCTTCTTGAACATCTCTCTTTGCGTGTCAATGGCGTCCTTCGCCATGGCGAGTTCGTTCGGCCCCCATTCAATATTGAACTTGAGGACCGGAATGCCCCAGGCGTCACGTACGACCGGATCAATCTCCACGTAATTTTCAGCGCGCGGAAGGACTTCACCAAACGACCCGATGCTGATCACTGTGGCGTAGTATTTTTTGACTTCTTCCTTGAAGGATGCGCCGAAGCCCGGGATCTTCATCGCAAAGCCGGGAAACTCGCTGCTGCCGCCACCGCCTTCAAATCCGTAGCCGCGAATAAAGTCCCTGCGCTTTTCCTTCAGATTGCGGAAGCGTGGAATGTAGATTCCGCCGCCGTCCGGCCGCGCGTCTCCGCCGCGATTTGTATTCCCTTTCAGTCGCGGAATGAACCCGGAAATATCGCCGGCCATGATCTGTTCGCAGAAGTATTTACCCAAAACGCCGCTGGAGTTTCCGAGGCCGTTCGGGTGGTCTTCGTTTTTCGAGTTCAGCAGGATGCGCGTTGTGTCCAGCGTTCCTGCGCCCAGGACGATCACTTTGCCGTAGACCTCTTCCACCTGCCGCGTGATACGGTCAATAAAGACCACGCTCTTCGCGCGGTTTTCCCTGTCGGTTGTAACTTTCCACACAACGGCATTGGTGCGCAGCGTCAGGTTTCCAGTCTTCTCGGCGATAGGCAGCAGGACGCCCGCAGAACTGAATGACGCCGCAACGTTGCAGACGCGCCCGCAGTGGCCGCAATAGTGGCACGGCGCGCGCCCGTTGAATCCCGGCTTGGTTACGGTTGCCGAGCGCCCGTGAATCACGTGCCGGTCTGAATACGCGCTTTCAATGGTCCCCTTGAAGATGTTTTCCGCGCACGTAAAAGGTATGGGGGGAAGGAAGTGGCTGTCCGGATTGTTTTCGAGATGATCGGCGTAACCGCATACGCCGATCATGTCCTCGACGCGGCTGTAATAAGGCGCAACGTCTTCGTAGGAGATCGGCCAATCCTCGCCGTAACCGTCGTAGCTTGCGGCTTTGAAGTCGCGCGGGCTGAAGCGCAAAGAAACCAGACCCCAGTGGAGAGTCTTGCCGCCTACGGCCTGCGCCCGCACCCAGACAAACTTCTTGCCCGTGTAAGGATTTTCAAGCTCGTTGACGAAGTGCGCTTTGTTCCATTCGTTGGCGGTGTAGTTATACATCGCCCGTTCAGAAGGCCGGATTCGACCTCGAAACTGAAAAGCATAAGGCTTCATGTGATGGTCGAAATCGGTTGCGATGTTAAACTTGGGTCCCCGCTCGAGCATGAGGACCTTCAAACCCTTCAGGCATAATTCCGTGGCCGCCATCCCTCCGGCCGCCCCTGAACCGACTACGACTGCGTCATAGATTTTGGCCATTCAGGCCTCCCTTGAATATGAATCTGTCACTTGCTTATTAACCCCGGCGAAAACTCCCAGGCTCCCATAAGCCGAAGATTTTCAGGCAGCAGCGCAGAACGCCCCGAACCATTCCACCGCTTCCCTGTCACCAACCAGCAGATGCGGCCCCAGCGGCGATCCAAGGAAAACCAGTGTTCCCTTGCCCACACGCCGCCGAGCAGCAACCGGCTGCCCGCCAAACCAGGCGATGGCCTCGGAGCCTCCGCAATAAACCGGAATCATTCTGCTGAAGTCGCGCACCTTGGTTTCAATCGGCCAGCCGTAGTCGATATACGGCGAATTGCTGACGATACCGCTGGGACACCACAGGCGGACGGGAGTATGAAGGCTTAACCCGAATGCCGAATTCATGGCCCGCCGGTGGGAATCAAATTCCACGTCGCTCAGGAAACCTGCTCCTGATTCAAATAAAACCGTTGCCCCGCCTTCGAGGTGAGACTTCACCTGCGCCAGCTTAGATTCATCGGCCAGAGCGGCGGCGGGCAGTATGATCCTTTGAGCGCAGGGCAGTTGCTGAAGCCCGGCGCGCTGGTATGGAACATTTGCTGAAGAAAGCGCGGATTCATAACCAGCCACCGACTCGCGCAGCACGCACGAAGACCCCGGATCAGCCAGCACAGTCGCCGCAGCCGCGCCGGCGTTTGCCGGCGCGAAAGCCCATCGCAGTCCGCCGACGAGTCCGACCATCGAACCAGCGGTTGCGCATCCCAGAAATCCACGTCTTGAAACTGGCATTTCAGACCCTGTTGGCGATCAGGCGGTCAAGGGCCGCGGCCGTGTCATAAAATTGCTGGTCCTGCGCGTAGTGGTAGCGCCGTTCCATCTCAGCAACCAGCCAGCCGTCGTATTTTACTTTGGTCATGGCAGCGCGAATCGCCTTCCAGTTGTTGTCGCCGAGGAAAATGTTGGTGTAAACACTGTCGCAGCAGCGGCCGCGCTTCTTCATCACATCTTTCACGTGGATCCGGGTGATCTGCGGCCCAAGCATTTCAATCCACTGCTCGGCAAACCCGTCTTCGTGGATGTTTCCGACGTCAAGATGGATGCCCACCGAAGGATGATCGATATCCTTGAGGAACAGCGAAAACTCGCGCGGCCCCATCAGGAACCTCTGCTCAGAGTTGCAATTCTCGCAGCCGATTTTGACGCCGGCACGCGCCGCATCCGGAGCGAGGGTCTTCAGGGCTTCAACGCAGCGACTGTAAACTTCGTTGTAAGGAACTTCTTCAGTGACGAGGCCGGCAACGACGAGGATGGCGTCCGTCCCCAGCATTTGCGCCGTCTCGATCTGCCGCCTGACGATCCGCATCCCTTCTTCCCGGACCTTTGGATCGCGCGCCGAAAGCGGGTACCGCCAGTGGAGGCCGGTCGAGACGTTTGAAACAACCAGCCCGGCGTTTTCGACCTTGCGGCGAAGCTCCCGCACCTGAGCATCCGTGGTGCTCATCTGGAACCACGGCACGTCGCCAAGCCAGAGCTCGATCCCGTCGTAGCCTGCTTTCTTGACAAGATCGAGGCCCTGCTCAAACGTCCAGCCTTTTGGGATTTCGTTATCGCCGATGGATTTCCTCACTGAGGCCGCCCCTTTTCTTTCTCTGAGCGAAAGGACTTTTGAGAAGGTGAATTGAGTATCACAAACGGCAGACAACATCAAGTGCCATGGTGACCGCAAAATCCTAAGCCCGTTACTCGCCCAGCACCTGCACCAGATAAGTGCGGAGGAGCGGACCGTCGTATTCCATAAAATAGATGGTCTGACGCGAGCCGCGAACCATCTTGCCGTCTTCAATCGGAAAGCTGCAACTGATGCCGCCCAGTATGCTCTTCAAATGCGTTTCGGCGTTGAAACCGAGCCGCCCGTCGTAATCGAGATAACGGTGGTGATGATAGTCTTCATCTTCAGGAAGAAGCCGCCGAAAATGCGTGAGAATATCTTCTTCAAGGCAAGGGATGCCTTCGGTCACCAGCAGCCCTGAGGACGTGTGCGTGGTCATCACGTTCACAAGGCCCCTTTGAACACCGCTTTGGCGGATGACTTCCTCGACCTTCGGCGTGATGTTGATTGCCTCTTCAGATTTCCGCGATTGGACTTTGATTCTTTCAAGCTTGATGATCATGGCCTTTCCCTGCCTTGTTGCCGCCCGCGGGCGATGCAGCGGCGATCGATGGTCGCCGGACCGTCGCAATAACCACGGCCACGCCCCCGCGTCCAAGCGCAATGTCACATGCGCTGCGGTCCATGGAATCTACCTCGTTATAAACGAACGGCGGTCATGGACCGTCGTCGTGAAATCTGCAGCCGCTAATCATTCAGCCCCAGCAGCCGGCGCGGATTCTCATCATAAATCTTATTCAGGCAGCCTTCGGTCAGCGCGAGAGATTCGAGCGCGTGCACCATATTCTTGATTTCAACCCGTGGGTAATTCGACCCGAAGAGGATCTGGTTGCGCAGGCTGCGTTCAAGCACCGTCGTGGGAATCTGCTTTGAAAAGACGAACTGGTAGAACTCTTTCGGGCTGTCGTAATAGAGGCACGAAGTATCCAGATAAACATTCGGATATTTCAGCGCGAGCGCAACGGCTTCCCACACCCACGGCCAGCCCCAGTGGGCCAGCACAAAGTTAAGCCCGCGGAACCTCACGATGGCTTCTTCCAGCAGCATCGGGTGCCCGCGCTCGATCAGGGTCCCCGGTGCCCAACTCATCCCCGTGTGGACGAGCACCGGGATCTGCAATGATGCCGCCGCCTCATAAAGCGCGTACACTTTGCTGTTTCGCAATTCGAAATCCTGCAAGGCCGGGTCCAGCTTCAGCCCCTTCAGGCCCATTGATCTGACGGCGTGTTCCAACTCCTTCGCCGCACCGTCTTTCAACGGGTCCACGCTGGCAAAGCCGATGAAGCGCTTGCTGATGGAGCACAATTCCGCCACCTGCTCATTCGAACTGACGGCAAGGCCCCGCGCCCGGGCGCAATCGATCGGAAGAAGTACCGCGCAATCGATCCGCGCAACGTCCATCTGCAAATAGAAAGTCTCGAGCGGCTGGAAATTGTTGCCGATCTGGAACACTTCACGGGCCATCCGCGCGTAGTCCGGATATTTGTCCACCATTTCCTGAATCAGGACCGGGTGCGTATGAAAATCAATTCTCATTCTGCCGCCTCATGCATGTGCAATTGTAGAAAATCATTCCACTTTGAACGGTCGCGGAACGCTTCCGTTCCGCCGGGCCGCGTGGTTGAGAATGCGCCTGCCAGGTTTCCCCAGATCAGGCACTTTTCAAGGTCCGCTCCGCGCACATACTGGTGCAGGAACCCTGCGTCAAAACTGTCGCCGGCGCCCACCGGGTCCACCGCGTTGACGGCAAATCCACCGTGCCTCCATTCCTGCTTTCCGCGCCGCACGCGCGCACCCTGCGCACCCTGCTTCATTGCCACCACCGGGACTCTTGCCGCCAGCTTGTCGAGCGCACGCTCTGGGTCGTCCTCGCGCGCAATTCTGCACGCTTCGCGCTCGTTAATGAGAAGGACATCGACGAACCCAAGCACGGCATCGAGGCCCTCCCAGCGGTCATCCGGATCGTCATTTGTGTCGAGCGAAGTCCCAAGCCCGGCACGCTTCATCTGCTCAAACAGTTCCGGCAGGCGCGGACGCAGCGCCCGGTGAAGGTAGAACGAGGAAAGATGAAAATGCTTTGCGGAGCGAAGGTAGTCCAAATCGATGTCATCGTATCCCATCTCAAACATCGCCCCGGGGTACGTGAGAATTCTACGATGGCCCGCCCCGGCCACAATGACAGTCAACCCCGTCTTGACCGGGCCCTCAATCCGCCGCACGCGGCTGACGTCCACGCCGCCTGCGCGAAGCCGCTCCAGAGCGATGCCTCCCAGCGCGTCCGTGCCTATCCTGGAGATAAAGCCGACCCTGTTCCCAATCACCGCCAGGTTATGGGCAAAGATGGCGGAGGAACTTCCCAGCGTAAGCGCCAGATCATCCGCCAGAAGCTCCTTTTCCGGCTCCAACTCTTCCGGCAACCCGTAAAGAATGAGGTCGAGATTCAGTTCGCCAACAACTGCAACATCGAATTGCGCCATCCAGCGTCCCTAAATGGATTTTTCTTTCAGCACCACCACGCGGCTCAAATTCCGAGGCTGGTCCGGGTCGAACCCTCGCTTGAGCCCGAGATAAAGCCCCAGCAACTGCACAGGCATTACATAAGGAGCCAGCCGCGCCACCTCCGGAACGTCGAGTCCCAGTTCGATTGCCAGATCAGCGGCGCGCCGCACCCGGTCATTCGCGCGGTTGGCAATCGCCAGCGTTGTGCCGCCCAGTTCTTTCATTTCTTCCAGCACTTCCTGTTCTTCTGTACCGGTGCTTTCCGCCAGGAAAAACACGAGCAGCGTTTGCGGGCTGACAATCGATTTGGGGCCGTGACGGAATTCGAGAGTGTGGAAGACCTGCGCGTACGAGCAGGACATCTCCGTCACTTTCAACTGCCCTTCCGACGCGATCCCGAAAAACGGTCCCTGCCCCATAAAAACATAGTCGGCAAACTCATTTGCCCCGGCAAACTCTTCGACGAGCGGCTGCAAATGATCAAGCGCGCGCTGGGCCTGAGCCGGCATCTGCCTGAGCGCCGCCAGAAAATCGTGCCGTCCGGCTGACCAGGCTGCGAGGGCCTGCAATCCCAGCAGCATCGTGCTGAAGGAGCGGGTCATGACCGTACTCTTCTCATCGGCTGCGGGAAGAAGCAGCGTTGACGTTACCCGCTTTTCGAGTTCCTGCCCTCTGGCGCAACTCACTGCAAGCGTTTTGATCTTTCGCTCGCCCTCGAGGTAATCCGCAGCCATCAACATTTCCGTTGTGGTTCCCGAACGCGAGATCAGCACGGGCTGGCATTTCGCTTTGCCCAGTACCGGGTCCGGATAAAACAATAACTCTGAGGCCGGAACCGCCTTCGCCCGCTGGCCCGTCACAGACGTCCAGCTCCAGGCAGCCGCCTGCGCTGCGTAATAGCTTGATCCGCATCCCACAAACACCCACTCTTCAGCCTTGTCCAGCGGTTTCAGGACCTCAGCATAGCTCCCATGCGCTTCGAGTTCCTGCAAAGTTGACGCCCAGACGGCGGGCTCTGACATGATCTCGTTATAACTTAACTGCCCTCGACGTTCTCTGCTTTCCGTCACTCACTTCCTCCTTCGACACTCAGGCGGTTGATTAAAAGTAAAAAGCAATTCCTGCGCAGAATGCATACCGCCGGCTGGCGCCTTTTGCAGTCCCGCCGGAACTTATTACGGTAGCTTTCTTTTTTATACGTATTCCTTTCGTAAGTCAAAGCGTTTTTACGAATAACGTTGGCCGCAAAGGCCTGGCCAGAATCTATCTGCGCCCGGCGGTCGGTTTTGTGATGGTGCGCGATTTTCTGGAAGCTGCCAGTCGTTCAACATACGGCCCGGCCACCGCTTCCATCGGGTGCTGAAAAAAGGCTCAAATCCTGTCATTTCGGGTGAAGCGCGGCCTCTGCCCTTTCCCGGGCGACGGAGGACAAAAGCAAATTCCTCGGGCCGTTAAAAGCACCGCACCTGACCAGGTTTTTTCTACAACCTGTTCGACAGACCCATCAACCGTAAATTCCTTTGTCCGTCGGATTTATCGGTTGAGCCATGGGGCCACGGGAATCTGCCCTGGCTTTTTGGGCTTGTAAGGCCAGGTGATGCGTTTCCCGGTTGCAGCCGATTCATATGCGGCGTAGATAATTTCGAGCGTGGCGCGGCCGTCCTCGCCGGTTTCCATCGGCTGCTCTTTGCCGAGCACGCACCGTGTGAAGTGGCGCATCTCATGGGGAAAGCCGTACAGGTAAGGCTCCTCAAAGACAGTGAACGTCCAGCCTTTAGTGTCTCCGGCTTTCTCCACGGCATAGCCATAACCTTTTCTGCTGTAGGTTTCCATCGCGCTGCCCCGAAGGAGATCGCAGTGGATTACTCCTTCAGTGCCGTAGAGTTCCACCCGGTCATCCATACCGCCATGGCGCGCCCAACTGTCTTCAATCACGGCGATGCCGCCGCCTTCGAATTCAAGAATCACCACGGAATTGTCATCGCCTTTGGTCCGTCCCTTGTGAAGGACAAGCTGGCAGTGGGCTGACACGCTCTTGACTTTCCGCTTGCCGAACATCCAGCGCGCCCACTCGATTCCATGACATCCCATGTCCATCAGCGCGCCGCCTCCCGAGCGCTTAACGTCGTAGAACCAGTCGGAGTGCGGCCCGGAGTGCTTTTCACCCTGCTTGGCCATGTAAAGTTCGCCGATGGCATTCTCCTCGACAAGCTGTCTGGCGCGGGCGTATTTGGGCGAGAAGCAGATTGTCTCCGCATACATCAGCAGCACCTTGTGTTTTTTGCAGGCGGACACCATGGCGTCGGCGTCTTCCAGCGTGTGAGCAATAGGCTTTTCAAGAATTACGTGCTTGCCGGCCTCAGCCGCAGCCACAACAACTTCGCGGTGCAGATAGTTTGGAATGCCGACGACTACCGCATCGATGTCCTTGCGATCCATCACGCGGCGAAAATCGGTAACAGCCGAAGGGATGTTCCACTTGCGCGCAAAAGTTTCGACATGCTTTTTATTCGGCGAACACGCCGCCACAAGCTCCGCTTCCGAAACCTCACGAAAGGCTTCTGCATGAAGATTCGAAACGAACCCCGAACCGATAATACCGACTCTAACTTTCTCCATCGTCCACTCCTTCGGTAGCAGTCTGCTTTCTGTGTTGATTCGTGCTTCCCGGAAACCCCACGCCCTGGAATATCGAAATAAGGGAACCAGACAAGATATCATAAGCCGGGTCCGGCACCACGGCGAACTTCAGTGAAAGCATCCGGAACCGTGATTGGCAAAGATAGCGCTTTGAAATTGACCCAGGGGCTTTGCGGCAGATTTCTGTTGCGAGTGAAAGACCTTCAGGGGTAGCATCCAGATTCTTCGCTTTATCAGGAGATACCAGGTGCGAAACGGGGTTGACATTGTAGGTCTCGGCCTGAACGCGACGGACACGGTCTTGATGGTCCGGGAATTTCCGCCTCTTGGCGGCAAGGAGCGCGTAGTGTCGCTTTCGCGGCAGGCGGGCGGACAGGTCGCCACAGCGCTGGTCGCATGCCAGCGCCTGGGGCTGCGTGCGCGCTACATCGGAAAAGTCGGCGATGACGATGCCGGGCGGTTCCAACTCCAGAGCCTTCGGAGCGAGGGCATTGATGTGGGTTATACGCGCGTCAGCCGCGGTGCAGCCACACAGTTCGGATTGATTGTTGTTGACCAGAAAACAGGTGAGCGCACCGTTTTCTGGGACCGCGACGAGCGGCTGGCAGTCACGCCGCAGGAACTCAAACCCGAAGCAATAACCACCGCTCGACTTCTTCACGTGGATGGATGCGATTCGGACGCCTGCGCCGTGGCCGCCAGGTGGGCGCGCAAGGCCGGCATTCCCGTGATGGCGGACCTTGATACGGTGTACAAAAAGGTCGAGCAGATTTTCCCGCTGATTGATTATCTGATCGCCTCTGCTAATTTCCTGCCCGCAGTGACCGGGCACAACGATCCGTTCCGGGTGCTCGAATACATGGCCCGCGAGTACAAAATCCGTGCGCCGGGAATGACGCTGGGCCGCGACGGCGCGTTGATCTACAGTGAAGGCAGGTTTTATTATTCTCCTGGGTTTGTTGTGGAAACTGTGGATACGACCGGCGCAGGCGACATCTTCCACGGTGCGTTTGCATACGGGCTGCTTGCCGGGTGGCCCATTGAGCGGATCCTGGATTTCTCCAACGCGATGGCGGGATTGAATTGCACTCAGGTTGGGGCGCGGGGCGGCATCGCCACCCCGGCCGAAGCCGAAAAGTTGATAGCCACCGGAGCGCGGCACCGCAATCCCGATTACGCAAGCACATCCCGGACACGTGGGAGTTTTCGACGGCGTCGGAAGGTATCAGGGAACCGCATGACCAGGCAACATGGCAGAGGATAGCTACGCGCTCATTACCGGAGCATCGAGCGGCATTGGCGAATGCTTTGCGCACGCTCTTGCGCGCCAGGGGCGCAATCTTGTGCTGACGGCAAGATCGGAAGGCAAGCTGAGCCACCTGGCGGCGAAGCTGGCCGGCGAACATTCGATCAAGGTCGAAGCGATGCCCGCAGACCTTAGTGTTCGCGATGCAGCCCCGCAGCTTGTCTCCATGCTCAAGCGGCGAAACATTTTTATCAGCCTGCTGGTGAACAACGCGGCCTTCGGAGGACGCGGAGAATTCTGGAAGCAGCCGATCGAGCGCCAGATGGCCATGGTGCGATTGAACATCAACGCTCTCACGGAATTGACCTACCTGCTGCTGCCCGAGATGATCGAGCGAAAGGAAGGCGCCATCATCAATGTGTCGTCCACGGCAAGCTTCCAGCCTATGGCTTACACGGCCGTTTACGCGGCGACCAAGGCTTTCGTAACGAGCTTCTCAATGGGGATTGCGGAAGAAGTTCGCCCGCACGGGATTCGGGTGGTAACGCTCTGCCCCGGCGGCACGCACACGAACTTTTTTGAAGCCGGCAACTACGGCATACGCAGCATTCCCGGCGGGCTCCAGCCGCCCGAGGAGGTTGTTGACGAGGCGCTCAAGGCGCTGGACGCCGGCCGCGGACTGGTCGTTCCGAGGCTTTTGAACAAATTCACCGTTGTCGTGCAGCGCTTCCTTCCGCGCGGGCTTGTTGCGCGAGGCGCTGCCCTGGCCTTCCGGCCACGGGATGCGGGCGGCCGAGCATGAAGCACAAAACCACGACCGGACCCATTATTAATATCGAAAGGGATAGAATTCATGGACCTGACAAATCTGATCTCCGGCCTTCGCCAGGCCCGCATGGTGGACCTGAGCCAGACACTTGAGGAACACATTCCCAACTTTCCCACCCATTCGAAGTTTTTCCACGATATGTGGGGCTCGTACTGGCATGGTGACCGCGCGCTGACTTATCAGCTTGTGATGAATGAGCACAACGGGACGCACGTGGATGCCCCCGCGCACTTTATCAGCGACGCCAAGCCGGAAGCGCATAGAACCATTGAGCAAATTGAGGCGAATCGGCTGATCGGCCGCGGGGTGCGCATCGATTGCCGGGGTCTCAAGGAGGGCGATTACCTTCCGGCAGCCCACATCAGGGAGTGGGAATTGAACCACGGTGAAATCCAGGCTGGCGACATTGTGCTGCTTAACTTTGGATGGTCGGAACACTGGGGTCTGCGCCCGGCGAACCGGCGCTATTTGAACGACTGGCCGGGTGTCAGCATGGAGGCCGCAGAATATCTCGTCAGCAAGTCTATCGCGGCCATGGGAGTCGATTCTCTTTCGCCTGATCCGCCCGCCGCGCTTGCCAGTAATCCCATCCACCACATGGTCCTCGAAAAGCAGGTGCTGATTATCGAAAACCTGACGCGGCTCGAAGAGCTTCCGGATTTCTTCCTGTTCATCGCGCTGCCATTGAAAATCAGAAAGGGATCCGGCTCGCCTGTTCGTGCCATTGCACTCATTTGAAGGCAGCAGCTATTCCGCTGCGCGCAGATAGCCCTCCACGACTGCCTTCCATTTGCCTTGCGAGTCCAGAATGAGCTCAACCACTTCGCGGATGGCGCCAAGGCCGCCGGGGGCTTTTGTTACGTAATGGACGTGTTTCCGAAGAAACGGGTGGCCGTCATGAACGGCAACTGCCAGTCCCGCGCGTTTCAGGATAGGCAGATCGACCAGATCGTCGCCAACGTAGCAGACCTCGCCGTCGCTTACTCCAGCAGCTTTAAGAATGCGTTCGTAGGGAGGGATTTTCTGGAGGCTGTTTTCTTCAACAAAATCCAGTTTCAGTTCCGCGGCTCGGTAGCGGACCGTATCCGAGCCGCGGCCGCTGATGATGCCGATCTTCAGCCCCGCCTCCCTCGCATAACGAATTCCGATGCCGTCGCGCGAGTGGAAGGTTTTGGTCTCAAACATCCCGCCCTCGGGCCGCGGCACATAATAAATCCGGCCATCAGTCATAACCCCGTCAACATCGAGAAGCAGCAGCTTGATTTTGCGCGCACGTTTGCGCAGTTCGGTTTTCGATACCAGCATGTTCCTCCAAGCTTTCTGTCGGGCAGCGTTGATGTTTTTATGCTGAGACTTTTGTCAGCAACTCGCGAAGCGATGCACGCCTTTCTGCGAGCCCGGTAACAGGGCGGCAGGGCGGGCCCTATATCCGGCAACACCTGGCCTAAAACATCTGCGTGCGCCAGAGGTCGTGGATATGTACGACGCCTTCAAGTCGGCCCTCTGGATCAATCACCATCAGCGATGTGATCCGGCGGTTTTCCATGAGGTTCAGCGCGCGCGTTGCCAATTCTTTCCTACTGATCGTCACCGGCGTGCGCGTCATCAGGTCGGCCGCGCAATGATCGAGCGCTCCGCTGCCTTCGCGCTGGAAAAACCGCCGCAGGTCGCCGTCAGAAATAACTCCGGCCAGCCGCCCCTCGGCGTCCACTACAGCGGCATGGCCCAGCCCCTTCTTGCTGATTTCATAGATCACCTCGGGCAGCATGGTTTCGGGACGAACGCGCGGGACGTCGTCGCCGGTGTGCATCACGTTTTCGACGCGTTGAAGGCGCACGCCAAGCCTTCCGCCCGGGTGCAGCGCCGCATAGTCTTCTTCCTTGAAACCGCGCTTTTCCAGCAGCGCCATGGCCAGCGCATCGCCGACAGCCAGCATCGCCGTGGTTGAAGCTGTAGGAGCGAGTCCCAGCGGGCAGGCTTCTTCGCTGATGCTGACGTCAATCACCACGTCGCTTGCCTGCGCGAGGGTAGAAGCCGGACGTCCCGTGAGAACAATCATCGGGACCGCCAGGCGCTTTACAGTATCGAGCAGGCGCAGCAGCTCTTCCGTTTCACCGCTGTAGGAGAGTGCCATCAGGACATCATTGGGAACCAGGCGGCCGAGGTCGCCGTGGAGCGCTTCAGCGGGATGAAGAAAAAACGAGGGCGTGCCGGTGCTCGAAAAAGTTGCCGATATCTTCTGCCCGATCAAGCCGGATTTTCCCATGCCGGCAACCACCACTCGTCCGCGACATGCAAGAATGGTCTCGACGGCGCGCTCGAATTGCTGATCGAGCCGGCCGATCAATTCAGCGATGGCGCGCGCCTCGATCTCCAGCACCCTTCGGCCTGTTTCAAGACTCATAAGGTCTCTATTTTAGTCCGTGATGGCAAGCATTGCGTGGCTGGATAAGGCGAAAGTTCAATCTTTTGTTGCGGCTGGGATCAGGCGGCCCTTGCGGACGTAAAATTCTGATCCGCGCCATTCGATGCGGCTTTTGGAGAAGCTGACGGCAAGAATGATGAAAGCGAGCGCGTCCCAGATGGGAACCAGCCACAATCTTTTCCGCAGCAAGGGGTCCTTCAAGCCCCAGACTCCCACGGCCCACGCCACCCCAAGCCGGAGGGCCAGGTAAGCTCCGAGAAACCCCGCCGTACCTTCCCACGTATGCTGCACGGCCGTCGCCGCCACCGTCCACGGCAAGGCCTGCGTCAGAAGCCTGCCCAACTGCCCCCAAGGGCGTGAATTCCGCACTCCGATTGCCCAGCGAAGCTGGTGCTTGACGGCGTCGAGCGCCCCTTGCGATGGAGAAAGCGTCGCGACGGTATAGGGGAGCAGTTCGACATCGTACCCTTTCTCGGCAATTCTCCGGCCGATTTCGAAATCGTCTGAGAAGCAGTCCGCAATAGCCTCAAACCCGCCGATTTCCTTCAGATGCTGTGCGGTGATGGCCGTGGTAGCCCCAAGGGCAAATTTGACTCCTTCCAGTTGCCGGGCAACGACAACAGCCGCCATGAAATCGGATGTCAATCCGACGGCTTCGACTTCTGATCCCAGCTTGGCTTCCGGCTGCATGTGGTACATGCACGTGACTGCACCTATCTTGGGGTCTTTCAAAGGGCTTACGATCACCCTCAAATAATCGCGTCGCACGCGAATATCGCTGTCGCTGACCACCAGGATGGGATAACGGGCTTCATGCGAAAGCCGGCAAAGTTTGCGGACTTTGCTGTTCCAGCCCTTGCACTCCGTGCCGATAAAAAGCCGAATGTTGCGGTTGGGATAGTCGCTGATCAGTTTGCGGATGACGGGAACAGCCGGGTCGGAGGCGTCGGAAACGCCGAACAGGATTTCGTATTCCGGATAGTCAAGATTGCAGAAGCTGGCGAAATTCTCGTAGGCTTCGCGATCAAGCCCCCTCACGGGCTTCAGGATGCTGACCGGTGGAGCAAAACCGGGGTCCCAGCGAACAGGATGCCGGAAGAAACGCCAGGCGCTGAACAGTACCGCCAAATAATAAAGCAGTGAGATGATGGCACCGACGGAAACGAACCAATCAATCAGATGCAGGTGCAGCTGAAGGTGCGGAAGCATTGTCATTGCCTTTTTTTACACGCAGACAAGAGCTACTCCAATACATACAATAATAACGCCGATCCATCTTTCTTTGTTAACCTGTTCCCCAAGAAGGAATTGGGCGCCCATTGTGCCGACGACATAATTTACAGCCGTTGCGGGAACCACCATGCTGACATTCTCCCAGGAAAGCAACGCCAGCAGGGAGAAGAACGCAACCGCCATCAGGCCAATCCCAATCCACATCCACTTCACGCGGAAGGCGCTGCCAATAAAGCGCAGGAGGTTTGAAGGGTCAAAACGCTTGATCTCGCCCACCGTCTTCATCGTCTGGGAAAGCGAGAGTTCGCCAAGCTGTCCGGCTATTACAACAATCGCAATAAAAAGTGCAGTCTGGGCCGTCATCTGTTTTGGGTCGTGTTGGGGTGAGTTCCGCCGACGATAAAAACCCCCAGGCAGATCAAGCCGACGCCTATCCAGCGCGTTGTCGGCACGGGTTCACCCAGGAAGAAATATCCCAGCAGCGCCACCAGGACGTAGCCGATCGCCGATGCGGGCGAAATGTAACTGAAGTCCGCCCAGGAAAGGACCAGCATGTAGCTGACCAGGAAAAGCAGAAGCAACGCAATACCCAGCCAAATGGTCCCGCTTTCGAATGCCCTCATGAAGAAGGCAGCGACCGCGCCGGGCGTCCAGCTTGGAGGATCGCCAATCTGCTTCATTCCCCTGCCAAGCAGAACGTCACCGAAGGACCCAAAGGTGACCATCAGTCCCAGCAGGACCAACGTCTTGCCACGCCGGCTTTTTCGTTCAGCCATGGACTTCCGCAGCGCAAAAACTCAGGAATTGGCCGGCGGACCGGAAGCCATATCGATGGCCGGAACGCTGATCGTTGCGGGCTTCTGCGGGCCTTTGCGGGCGAACCTCAGGCGCTCGGCACGCAGCCGGAGAAATTCCACGCCTTCGTGGTACAGGCGTTTGCGCTCATCGCTGTTCCACAAGGCGTTCTTCGTAATGCGCCAGACGACCCGCGGCCGGAAATAGTATTCATCGTAAAACCGATTGACTGCGTCCATCATCTGGGCCGTTCCGAGACCCGGGTACTCGATGTGCGGCAACTGGTGGCCGTCCGCGTCAGACATGGGATGGTCCACCAGATGGCCGGCCTTGAGGAGTTGGTCATACATCTCGGTCCCCGGATAACCGTGAGCGATGGAAACCTGAATGGTTTCCGTATCGAGCTCCTTCGCGAATTCAATAGTCCGCCGGATTGTTTCCGGGGTCTCGCCCGGCAGCCCGATGATGAAATCTCCATGAATCGCGATGCCGACTTTCTTGCAGTTCTTGGCGAACCTGCGTGCCATCTCCGTCGTCGCACCCTTCTTGATGTTTTTCAGGATCTGGTCGTCGCCAGACTCGAAACCCACGATGAACAGGCGCGCACCGCCGTCCGCCATGGCCTTGAGTGTTTCATAGTCGCTGTGGACGCGGGCCGTGCAGGACCAGCGAAAACCGAGGGGTTTGAACTTCTTTGAAAGTTCGATGACGCGGTCCTTTCGAATGTTGAAAGTGTCGTCATCAAAGAAGAATTCCTTCGCCTGCGGGAACAGCTTGAGGGCCTGCCGGATTTCGCTGACCACGTTATCCACCGACCGCGTGCGCCAGGCGTGGCCGGAGAGCGTCTGGGGCCACAGGCAGAAGGTGCAAAGCGCCGGACAGCCGCGCGATGTGTAAAACGAGACGAAAGGATGGAGGAGGAACGGCACATTGTAATTCTCGATCGTCAGATTGCGCTTATAAACTTCCGTGGCAAACGGCAGGCGGTCAAGGTCTTCCGTCTGCAATTCTTTGCGGGGCGGGTTGTGGACGACCTTTCCATCCTTGCGATAACTGATGCCGAGAATTTCGCTGAGCGGCTTGCCCTGTGCAAACTCCACGACGGCGTAATCAAACTCGCCGCGAACGATGAAGTCGATATCTTCACTGGCCATCAGACTCTCGCTGGGCTTCACCTGCACCGGCGGCCCGACAAACGCCACTTTCAGGCCGGGCTTGGCCTCCTTCATCATGCGGACAAGCGCCAGGTCCTTCTCAAACCCCACGGCGGATGTGAAGATAACAACAAAATCATAATCTTTTGAAATTTCTACAGTCTGTTGCGGCGTGACATGGTGTGGCGGAGCGTCCAGCAGTCGACTTCCAGGCAACATTCCCGCCGGATAGGTCAGCCAGACGGGATACCAATACGATTCAATCTCCCGCGTAGCCGGCCATCTCGAGCTTGCGCCGCCGTCGAACTTTTCAAAGCTCGGAGGATTCAGCAAAAGCGTCTTCATCACAGACTGCATAGCCACTCCCTTCTATTTCCAACTTCACCTGGCGAATTTTACTTGCATCCCGCCCGTCCAAGCTATTGTACACGAAAGACATATCTTTATTCGAATTTCCTTGCTGAGAAACTGGAAAACGCCCTTGAGGCAGCCTGCGATGGCCTCGCCCTCCTCCAGCTCACAACCGCGGGCAGCCTCTGCCAACATTTTCCCATGCCTGGGCTAATTCGTGTCCAGCCGCTTGAGAGCATCCTGCGCCGGGCGATTATCAGGGCTCAACCTGAGAGCAACACGGTACTGGTCAATCGCCAACTGCTTCTTTCCCAGGATTTCGTAGATCCGTCCCAGCCAATCATGCGCTTTGGCATGAGCGGGAAAGTCATCGCGCTGCGGGGTTCTTGCAAGATAATCCTTCAGCTGCTGCTCGGCCTTGGCAAGGTCGCGCTGCATCATGATTCTTGCCACCGCGCTGTAATAGTCCAGACGGGGATCGTTCGGGACGATCATTGATGCTTCCCGGACTGCGGTCTCCACCGCCCCCGGATTTCCGTCCCATTCATAAAAATCTGCAACCTGAAAGTAAGGTTCGGCGCCCCGCGGCTTCGCCTGAAGCACTTTCCAGTATTCCGCGGCGGCAAGCGACGGCTTGTTCAGGTCTCTCCAATAGATCGCACGGGCCAGATCACCTTCCGTGCTGTCGCGGGCGGCAATCGCCTCTACCTGCGCCCAAGCCTTGTCTCTGCTGCCGCCCAGCACCCAGGGCGCCTGAATATAAAACTCCATCAGATCGCGGCGGGCAGCCAGATTGCCAGGATCCAGATTGACCGCAGCCTGATATTCCAGCTTGGCCTTGCGCGCGAGCAGAAAGCTGCGGTCTTTGTCGGCCTTCAGCGCATAGGAGCGCGCAAGCCAGAAATGGGACTCCGTGCAATCCGGCGACAGGTTGACAGCCCGCTCCGCGAATTCAACCGCCTGGTCATAATCTCCAAGGTCAAGGTACGCACGCGCCAGCCACAACGTCGCCTGAGCATTGTGTGGGTCCCTGGCCACCTCCTGCCGGAGAGCAGAAGTGACCTTCGCGTAGCCGTTTGCATCAAGATCCGCGGCAATCGACGGCCTAATGGGACACGGAGGGACGGTCTGATGTCCGGAAGCAAAGCCGCTCGCGGCAAGCGACAGAATGCAAGTTACTGCTGTGAGAAATTGAATTTTCAGAGATGCCATAAGCTAACAAGTTGACAGGAAAGGGCTATGAGGCAACCTGAGGCGGGCCTCCGTTGTAAGAAAAGTCCATAGCGTTACCATATTAGCAAAACCCTTGCAATACGCATAGCAATTACTGCCAGACGAACCTTCCACCTTAGTTTTGATGCACCACTATGCGAAACGGCTACAAATTGCGGGTTGCCGAAAAAAGCCAAATTGTCACGCTGGTGCTGGCGCAGCACACCTGTATTTCACTGAAAATAAACGCATGGATTGTTGGCAACCCTCGCGATGACAGGCGTAGAGCCTGCTTTTCGGCAATCTGAAAGCCGAATCACGCCCGCGTCATCGCTAGCTTGTAGTTTCCTTCTCGGCAACGTAGAGGGTGGAACGGTTGCGGCCGGCGCGCTTCGACTCATAAAGAGCACGGTCAGCCGCGTGGAGCATTTCTTCAAGCGTGCCGCCATGCTCCGGATAGACGGCAATGCCAAGGCTGACGGTGACAGGCGGGATAGGCTTTTCCTTCACCTGAGGCACAGCCATGTGGTAAACGGCCATTCGGATGCGCTCAGCAACAACCAGGCAAGCTTCGGCGCCCGTGTCAGGCAGTATCACAACAAACTCCTCACCGCCCAGCCGCGCGGTCAGGTTCGTTTCGCGCATCGACTGCGTAATCGTTTTGGCGAATTGTTTCAGGATGCGGTCGCCAACTTCATGTCCATGAACGTCATTAATGTTTTTGAAGTGGTCCAGGTCCAGCATGATGAAGCCCAGGGGCGTGTTTTTGCGGCGGGCCATGGCCATCAGCTTTCGCGCGTAGTCCTTACAGAAGCGGCGGTTATACAGCCCTGTGAGCGGGTCGATATTGGCCTGCTCGCGCATCGTCTGAAGAAGCTGGAGGTTTGAGAGCACCGAGGCCGTGGTGCTGAGGTAGCTTTCGAGGAGGCTTTCGCGTTCCGGCGTCCAGAATCCTGCTTCGGCTTCGAGACGCACCGCCCCGATGATAATTCCCCCGGCAATCAGAGGCCCGCAATAATAGCTTCCTTCATCCGGAAGCGCAAACTTCCCGGGACAGAGCGGCTCCACGCCAACTTCGTTCACGCGGAAGGGGCGGCCCATTCGGACCGCTTTGCAACTGTGCTTTCCCTCGATCACCGGCCATTCCTGCACTGCCTGAGGCAGAGGCTTGAGCGAAGCAACGACTTCCAGGAAATCCTCCTCGGGGCGTAGCTTGAAAATGATCACCTGATTCGGATGGAAGCGGTCGCGGAGTGCGTGCAGGATCTGGTCATAAACCTCGCTTTCAGAAGTGCATTCAGTGACGGCCTCCGAAAAGCGCTTGATCGCGCCCAACTCCTCCCTGTCCTGCCTCAGTGCCTGCACCATGTGCAGAAAGCTGCGGGAGAGTACTCCGAACTCGTTCTTTGTTTCGGGCGGCAGGGCGGGATCGAAATCTCCCTGGCGCAGCCGATCGGAGGCGCGAACCAGTTGAAGCACCGGCTCCGTTATCTGCCTGCTCGCCGCGCGCACCAGCGCCAGCAGAAGCACTGCAAAGAAGAGGGCCAGTCCGACGCCCCACCCGATCGCCCGGCGGCTGGTTTTCTGACGCTCATTCCACCTGGCTGTGGCGGCAGCTTGATTAGCATGGGCGAACTCTCCAATCTCTTCCCGAATCTGCGCAGCCTGGTCGTTCGCCTTGCGCAGGGCAGCCATGGTGTCCAAGGTCTGGCCCGCTTTGACGGCGCCAATTAATGGGTCAACGGACTGGCGTTTCCAGTCTTCCACCTTCCCCTGGATTTCATCCAGCCTTGCGGACATAGATCGGTCCTGAACAAGCATGCGGAGAGATGAAAGGTCCTGAAGGACCGACTGGTAAGCTGACTCACCGGCCTGCAGATAAGTATCGCGCCGCGTAAACACGTAGCCTTCCGCATTGCCATATATGTCGTTAACACCCCGCAGCAAAGACTCGGCACTCGCTGCGGCAGACTGGCTGATTTCGATCGATCGGTCGCTTCTGCTGATCAGCCAAAAGTTGTAAACAAAAAGCCCAATGATCCCAAGCAGGACAACCAGGGGAGGCAGAAAAAGAACCATCATCTGGTCACGTATTTTCAGATTTCTGAGCGAGAACTTCATCGAACTTCTCGGTCTGCTGCTCCGTACGGCCAGATCAGCCGGAGTGTCGTAAGTTTATGGAGATACCGGACACCAACGGCCGGTTCCGTATTTTAGGTCACGCGGGCCCGCCAATACGCTTCGGGGCAAGCGTTCGGGCTGCTTTAGCTCCAAGCAACCGCCGACTCAGACGGACAGATTCTGAGCGCACGGTCAAACCATGCCCACGTTGCCGCCACTTCCCGGGCATTGCTGCCATCTCGACAAATGGCTCATCGCATTTTTCGAACAAACTTCCCAAGGTCCCTGAGCTTCCGGACCAAAGGCGCAAAATTCCGCAGATTTAACGCCGTTGCACCGTCCGATAAAGCCTTCTCCGGACGATCATGAACTTCCATGAAGATCCCATCGACACCCGCCGCCACACCCGCCAGCGCCAGCGGCTCAATAAACTCCGGCTGGCCTCCGCTTCGGGAGCCCTCGCCGCCGGGCAGTTGAAGCGAGTGCGTGCAATCGAGCACCACAGGATAACCCCAGGCGCGCATCACGGTGAGCCCGCGCATGTCAACCACGAGATTGTTATAGCCGAACGTTGTTCCGCGCTCCGTAATCAGGATGCGCCGGTTTCCGGTCCTCTCAATCTTCTCGACGGCGTTGCGCATCTCCCACGGAGACATGAACTGGCCTTTCTTGATATTGATCGCCGCGCCGGACCGCCCCGCCGCATCCAGCAGGTCCGTCTGCCGGCAGAGAAACGCTGGTATTTGGAGTACGTCGCAAACCTCCGCTGCGGGCGCAACCTGGCCGACTTCATGAATGTCGGTCAGGACAGGAACTCCAACTTCCTTGCGGATGCGCGCAAGTATCTGAAGGCCGCGAGCAAGGCCCGGGCCGCGATATGAGTGTGCTGAAGTGCGATTGGCTTTGTCGAAGGACGCTTTGAAAATGTAGGGTATGCCGAGACGCCGAGCCACGGCGCTGAGTTTCCGGGCCATCATCAGGGCGTGGGACTCGCTCTCAATTACGCAGGGACCCGCAATCAGGAAGAGAGGCCGCCCTTGGGCAAGGGAGAGCCTGCCGATGCGAACCGGACTATTCATAATCGGTCTGATGTCTGTCCCGCACGTCTGCACTCCGGATGGACGCGAACGACTCCGGAAAAGGCATTCAGGAGACTTTGCTGGAAGTCTGTACGCCCTTTTCGATCAACTGGCCAGAGGAGCGTCCAGCTTCCGCCCCTGACATTCGCTGCTCACGATGACTGACGGCCGCGCCAATAAAAGCCTTGAACAACGGATGCGGTTCCAGCGGCCGTGATTTGAATTCCGGATGGAACTGGCAACCCAGGAACCAGGGATGGTCGCGAATCTCGACGATTTCGACGTAGGTCCCGTCCGGGGTCTCACCCGTGATCTCCAGCCCGTTGGCTACCAGCGTGGCTTCGTATTCGCGGTTGAACTCATACCGGTGGCGGTGGCGTTCGGAAATTTCAAGCTGTCCATAGGCCCGATGGGCAAAGGAACCCGGCTTCAGCCGCGCCGTCCAGGCGCCCAGCCGCATGGTGCCGCCCAATTCGTCGATGCCTCTCAGTTCGCGCAGCTTGTAGATCACGCGGTGCGGCGTGGCAGGATCGAATTCTGAACTGTCGGCCCCCTGGAGCCCGCATACGTTGCGCGCGTATTCAATCACCGCGCACTGCATCCCCAGACAGATGCCAAAGAACGGGACCTTCTGAGTGCGGGCGTAGGTAATGCCGCGCAGCATTCCCGGAATGCCGCGCTTACCGAACCCGCCCGGCACCAGGATCCCGTCAAAACCCTCGAGTTGAGCTTCCCATCCCTCGCCTTCGAGGCCCTCCGCCTCAAGCCAGACCACATTCACGCGAACGCCATTGGCAATGCCGCCGTGCACCAGCGCTTCGTTCAGGCTCTTGTAGGAATCCTGGAACTCAACATACTTGCCGACAATTGCAATTGAAATCTCATCTTTAAGGCCGCGCAGCCGCTCGACCAGATCGGTCCAGGGCTCCAGATTGCACTCCCCGGGCTCCAGGCCAAGGTAGCGGACGATCTGAGTGTCCAGGCCCTCTGCCGCCAGCACAATCGGCACTTCGTAGATATTGCCCACGTCCTTTGCTGTAATGACGGCGTCCTTTTGCACGCTGCAAAACAGAGCAATCTTGGCTTTGATATCCGGCGGCAGGAATCGGTCTGTGCGGCAAAGGAGGATGTCCGGCTGAATTCCGATTTCGCGCAATTCCTTGACGGAGTGTTGCGTGGGCTTGGTTTTGAGTTCGCCGGAGGCGTTGATGTAAGGGACCAGTGTTACGTGTACGAAAACCACGTTGTCCCTTCCCTGCTCCTGCCGCATCTGCCGGATGGCCTCAAGGAACGGCAGAGACTCAATATCACCGACGGTGCCGCCGATCTCCACGATGGCCACGTCCACGTCCGACGATACCTTGCGGATCGCCGCCTTGATTTCATCGGTAACGTGGGGGATCACCTGGACCGTTTTCCCAAGATAATCTCCGCGCCGCTCTTTGGTAATGATGGTTTCGTAGATGCGCCCCGCCGTGCAGTTGTTCTCCCGCCGCATTCGCGCGTGAGTGAAGCGCTCATAGTGGCCGAGATCAAGGTCGGTTTCCGCGCCGTCGTCGGTTACGTAAACCTCGCCGTGCTGGAAGGGGCTCATCGTTCCGGGATCGACGTTGAGGTATGGGTCAAACTTAAGCAGATTGACCTTCAGGCCGCGCGCTTCCAGCAGGCATCCAATCGAGGCCGCAGCCAGTCCTTTTCCCAGTGAACTGACCACACCTCCGGTTACGAATATATACTTGGCGTTCATGATGCTCCTCTAAGATATCGGCTGAAAAGCCTCGAATAGTTAACACCTGTTTCCCGGAATTCAGCTTGTGTTCTAATCGTATGCATTCAATTGGACTGGAAGGTCAGTGTACTGCTCATTATGGGTTCGGTGCAGAATGGTTGTCAATGCAAATCAGAAGCGGTTTTGCCCCGTTACATCGCGGGATTTCCCGCTACCGTCATTGAGGAACAGCAGGGTTGTGTTAGAATACTTTCAGGTCTTGCCGAGTCCGGTGAGTGGCAACGGCGGAGGGGCAACGTCGGCTTAGACCAAAGCAGGAAGGTGCCTGGGTGGCTGGAAACATCATCAGGCGCGCATTCCGGGTCGGACTGGTTTCGTTTTTGGCCTTTTGGGTCATCGCAAGTTGTTCGATAACTTGCTTTGCGTCGGGAGATAAAGCGGCGGCCCATCCTGAGAAAACGGATCCGGTTCCGGACGTTGAAGTCCGTCGTAGTCCAATCAATACGACGCCCATCCAGGTAAATGTGGACAGGGTCATTGTGCCTGTTACGGTGACAGACCCTTATGACCGTATTGTCACAGGGTTGGGCGAAAACAACTTCGAAATCTATGATGACAAAGTCCAGCAGAAAATACTGTCATTTGCCACAGAAGACGCACCCATCTCGGTGGGCATGATTTTCGACACCAGCGGCTCAATGTCCGACAAAATTCAAAAGTCCAAAGAGGCAGCGCTGGAGTTCTTTAAAACATCTAATCCTGAAGACGAGTTTATGCTGATCAGTTTCAGTGACCGCCCATACCTCGTCTCTGCTTTTACGGATAATTATGAAAACATCCTTGACAGATTGCTTTTTGTGAAAGCGGGCGGAAGGACGTCGTTGCTCGATGCAATTTACCTCGGCCTGAACCGGATGAAGAAGAGCCAAACCAGCCGAAAGGCCCTGCTGGTAATTTCTGACGGCGGCGACAATCACAGCCGATATACTGAAAGGGACATTAAGCGGGCCGTTAGAGAATCTGACGTCCAAATTTATGCGATTGGGGTCTTTGAGCCGCTTGCTGACCGTGACCGCACTCCCGAAGAGGCTGCCGGCCCGTCGTTGCTTTCGGAACTGGCTAACATATCCGGCGGAAGAATGTTTTCAGTTGAAGACCCCAGCGAGTTGCCGGATATAGCCGAAAAAATCTCAATTCAATTGCGGAACCAATATGTCATCGGATATAAGCCATCAAACCTTGTGCGGGACGGTCGCTGGCGGCGAATTAAAGTCAAACTACGTCCGCCACGAGGGCTGCCCCCCCTTCAAGTCTATGCCCGAACAGGCTACTATGCCCCGACGCAATAGGAAATTGTCCTCCTTGTTGCGTATTCGCAGCCGACTTATCCTTGCCGCTTTCATTGCACTCATTCTGAGCGCTCCTCTGTCTGCCCAGGAACTTGCACCGCGCAATTCCACGGTGCCAGAACCGCAGAAAAACAATAATAATCAATTCAAGATCAACGTCAACGTAAACCTGGTGGTGCTCCACGCAACGGTTGTTGACAAGAAAGGCCACTTCGTCAACGGGTTAACTGAAAACGATTTCCGTGTGCTCGAGGATGGCGTACCCCAGAAAATCGCTGTCTTCAGCCACGCGGACATTCCCGTGACCATGGGAATCGACATCGACGACAGCGGCAGCATGCGGGACAAGCGCGCGGCCGTGAGCGCCGCAGCGCTGACATTTGTCAAAACGTCCAATCCCGATGACCAGGTCTTCGTTGTCAACTTCAACGACGAATATTATCTGGATACGCCTGGAAATTTCGCCAGCAACATGGAAGAGCTCAAGGCTGCCCTGACTAAAATCGATTCCCGCGGCGGCACGGCCCTTTATGACGCTGTCTCGGCCTCCCTCGATCATCTGAAGCTGGGCAATCGCGACAAGAAAGCCTTGCTGGTGATTACCGATGGCGAAGATAATGCAAGCCGGTATTCCTTCCCAGACCTGCTCCGGCAGGCCCAGCAATCCAATGCAGTGATCTATTGCATTGGGCTGCTTGGCGAAGAGCACGAGGGAGGACTATTCAAAATCCATGGCGGCGGAGACAAGCGGGCCGCAAAAATTCTGACGGAACTCGCGGAAGCGACAGGTGGAAAGGCTTACTTCCCCAAGTCCCTGGACCAGGTGGAACCCATCTGCGCCAGCATTGCGCATGACATCCGCAATCAGTACACGCTGGGCTACTATCCCACCAACGCCAAGAAGGACGGCACGTTCCGACGGGTCGTGGTCGAGCTGACCAACCGCACAGACAGCAAGCGCTATATCGTCAGGACCCGCCCCGGTTATTACGCACCCAGGGAAAACGCTACGCCAGCCGTTGCTGAAAGCCGGTAAGAACATCTTCGGCCACTCTGCGAATTCAAATTCTGTGCCCATTCTGAGATCTTGCGCAGTTTTGCAGATCGAGGCAACGGCGGCTATAAATTTCTAAGAACGACTCCCGGCCCATTGCACCATTCGTTCCGCAAAGGTAAACTCCCTCTTCATGTCCGCAGAGCCGAACCTGCAAACTGAAACAGATCAACCGGACTGGCCTCGTGCCGTTGCCGTGTTCATAGCGGCCGGCATCATCGCTTGGCTTCTGTGGGCTAACCGTTTTTTTCTATCGCTCGACGAAGGCATTTATCTTTCCGGCGCCGAAAGGATTTTGCGCGGTCAGGTCCCTTACCGCGACTTCTTCGTTATGACCGGCCCGGGAACCTTCTGGATTCAGGCTGCAATCCTGGGACTGCTCGGGCCGACACTCCGCGCCGCCAGGCTGGCGCTGGTTTTTGACCTGGCACTGCTCACCGCGCTGGTTTACTGGCTCACTGCACGGATTACCAGCAGAAAGTTCGCATTGATACTGACGATCTTTTTTTTCGCTTTGCAAACTCGCCCGTTGTTTCGATTATATGTAAACCATCGCTGGGACAGCAGCGCTTTCGCCCTGCTCGCAACGGCCCTGGTCTTGGCAGGAACGGAACATCCGCGCCCCATTCTGTTTTTTTCAGCCGGCCTGGTTGCCGCAACAGCCGCGTGGATCACACCATCGGTTCTCGTGGTCCTGATGCTTCTCGGGTTGTGGCTGCTGATGGTCCAGGACTTACGTCGGCAGATTGTTCCTTACCTTGCTGGTGCAGCGTGCCTTTCGCTCGCCGCGGGCGGAGTTCTCCTTTTCCAGGGAGCGATTGGTCCAATGTTCGGTGATTTATGGTGGACCGCCGCGCACTACCCTGCGGCCAATCGAGTTCCTTATGGGTACGGAGCGATTGCTCCTGGCGGCCTGCGTCTGATGTTCGCCGGAGTAAGCGGCGCCGCACTCATTGCACGGGCCACAGGCCTGGCCGCTGTCCTGCTGCCGCCTGTGCTGCCTCTCGCCGTGTATGCGGCATGGATCGTTCGGCGTCTGAGTCACAGGAAAATGGACCAGCGCGAAAAGCTGGCAACCCTCTTGATGCTTGCCTCATTCGGGTTTGTCATTTCGGCTTTCCCTCGTTGGTCTGCCGACCAGCTTCTGTTCATTGTTCCGATTTTCTACGTTCTGGCCGGATACATGCTGAACGAGGCCCTTAAAAGCAAGACGTTGCGTTTGGCTGCCGGGGTGTTTTTCCTGTTAATTGCAGTTGCCGCATTCGGCTACTCTTTTTTGACGGTCAGGTCGGAGCCCCTTATCGAGACCCGCATCGGGCGCGTTCGTGCTGCTCCTGACGACCAGTCGATCATCAGGCTGGCAACGCAGAGGATCAATCCGGGCGACACATTGTTCGTCTATCCGTATCTGCCTATCCTGTATTTCCTGACTGGTGCTCAAAATCCTACGCAGTATTCATTTCTCCAACCGGGCATGATGGACCCCATCACGTACGATAAAGCGCTCGCTCAACTCCGAGCGCACCCGCCTCGATGGATACTTTATTTCGCCATACCGCTTTCGACCTATCACGGAATTTGGCCCGCAGCCGATCCCGCCGCGCTTGACCTGACGGCCGTTGATCATTTCGTCCTAACCAACTATCACCCGGTCGGGGTCCTGCGAACCCCTGCAACGCGGTTCTTTCTGCTCGAATGGGGTAATCATTGATTGCAACTTCGGAGAAAAACACAGAGGGGAATGCTTGTTGGCGACCCTGGGAGGTTGCTGAGAGTGGGCTTTTTTCAGTATCTGAAGGGTCTAAGCGAAGCAGCGCCGCAGCCCCAAAGAGACAGCCCAAGGACGGCGGCGCCCTGAGTCAAACAGATTTGGAACTTCAGCCTTATTTGGCTTTGAAGTTCGTCGCCAGCACCAGATCGCCCCATTGAACAGAGAAACGACCGCCATCCCCTTCCTTGGCCAATTTAATGGTGACCATTTCCGCCGAATCGCTGGCCTCTGACTCTTCAAGAGGGACCTTCACGAAATCGAGTTTCGGATCGTGCTGAGTTCCCCACTGGCCATGCTGCTTGTTGAAAACCAACTCCCACTTGTTGCCCGCCAGCTTTTCCGCCCACAGACTGTAAGTTCCTGCCGGAAGAGTCTTGTTGCCGAACACGAGAGCTGTCCCGGTCTCAAAAGTTGTGGATGAGTCTGCCCCAAGCCGCCAAAACTGGCCCGGTTTCAGTTCAGCGAGCATCTGATCCACAGTCCTGCCGTGAAGCGAAGGACGTCCATAGTCAATGGAAACTGTCTTGCCGTTCAGAGTGATTTCCGTCTTGCCACGGGGATTTCCCTGCGCCTGTAGAGGCAGAGCCATTGCTAGCAAAACCACCATCCCCATAGACGCCATCAGTATCCGTTTCATTTATCTCCTCCTCAATGTCGTATCGCCATTCACCGCTGGAGCATACTTCTTAATATCCTACCGCTCTTTCGGTACGTCAGGAAGAGCATCGTAGAAAGAATAAGAGCAACTGATTTGCACGAAGCTTGTCTGATCACGCAACGCCAAAGACCACGGGCCGGATCGCGCGCACTCCGCAGGCCTGAAATACTGCGCCAGGCCGCAGGGTGTATTCCCAAAAGCCTGTTAGCGGTCCTCCGCTTCCAGTAAATCAAGGAACGCTTTAAGATCCGGCGGAAGCGGCGAAGTGAAACTCATCTTCGCGCCGGTACGAGGATGCATGAATTCAATCTCGGCGGCGTGCAGGAAGTTGCGGTCCAACGTCGGACGTTCCTGTGACCCGATCCATGCCTTCGACGGAGCGCCGTACATCCGGTCACCGACAACAGGATGGCGAAGATGGGCGAAATGCACGCGGATCTGATGCGTCCGGCCTGTTTGTGGCTCGGCATCAACGAGGGTGAAATGATGGAATCGGCGGACCACGCGGTATAAAGTGATCGCTTCGCGCGCGGCGATTCCATCCACTTTCATTCGCGCGCGTTTGGCCGGATCACGGCCGACACTTGCATTGATTTTCCCGTGATCAGACTCAAGGCGACCGTGAATGAGCGTGCAATAGTGCTTGTGGACGGTCCGTGCCCGGAATTGGTCCGCAAGGGCGTGGTGCGCCGCGTCATTTTTGGCAACGATGATGAGCCCGGAGGTCATTTTGTCGAGACGATGAACAATCCCCGGCCTCAGCTCTCCAGCAACAGAGGAAAGCCCGCCAAGGTGATAAAGCAGCGCATTGACAAGCGTGCCGGATTTTATGCCTACTCCAATGTGGACGGCCATCCCGGCGGGCTTGTCCACCACAGCGAGGTCTTCATCCTCATAGACGATGGTCAGCGGCAGTTCTTCAGCAAAGGCCCGGACAGGCTCGCGCTTTGCGAGGATGCTGACGCGGTCGCCGGCTTCAAGTTTCTCACCTGCTTTTGAGGCGGCCCGCCCATCGATTTTGACAAGACCGGTCCGGATGACCTGCTGCAACTGGCTGCGGCTCCAGTCCGGCATGTGTTCGGCGAGGAAGATATCCAGCCGCCGGCCGCTGTCCTCCACCCCGGCCACAAATTCCCGCAGGTCTGCCTCTTGGGACGCGTTCCCTGACATCAAAATTTATTTGGAGATCAGAAGTTCAAGGATTAAAAATCCGGCGCCCACCACAATGGCGCTGTCCGCCAGGTTAAAAGTCGGCCAGTGGTAGCTTCGATAATAGACATCGAGAAAATCAACAACCTGGCCATAGCGAATCCGGTCCAGCAAATTTGAAGACGCCCCGCCCAGAATCAGCGCCAGCCCCACGCCGGTTTCCCAGTTCATTTCCCTGCTTTTCAGAGCCACAACGATGATGGCGACGAGGAGGGCCAGAGAAACCGCGATCAACAGGACCATCTTCCATGGAGACGAAGCGCCTGCAAACAGACTGAACGCGATGCCGCTGTTTTCCGTGTGAATAATATTGAAGAAGCCTGAAATCACAGGAATCACCGTCCCGTGAGGAATCCATTTCTGGACCATGTTTTTGGTGATCTGGTCACCGGCAAAGATCACAATGACGATCAGCGCATAAGCGATGAGGTGGATGGTATGAGCGCGCCTGGCCAGTTGGCTGGGCATAACAGCGGTGTCCATGGCCGGAGATGATTTTTCCTGCATTCCTTTGTAGCTACAGTCGCCTCGCGATAGCGCGGGCCGCGAGTCACAATTCCTCGACGTTAATCTGCCCCGCTGGCTTCGATTTCGTGCAAGGCGGCCACGCAGCGTTCACAGGCCCCAGGATAAACGTCATCTTTGCCGACCTGCTCGGAGTAATTCCAGCAACGCTCGCACTTTTTCCCCGAAGCCCGCTCAATTCTTATCTTAAGCCCTGAGAGTGGACTTTCACCAGCTTCGGCGGGCGAATAAGGCTCGAGTTCAACCTGAGAAACAATGAGGAGTGCGGGCAAATCAGCGAGGTAGTCTTCAAGCAGGGGCCTGAGGTTTGAGTCAGCGCTGAGGCAGACCCTTGCTTCGAGGGAACTGTGAATCAGATCATTCCGGCGCGCTTCCTCCAACGCCTTCAGGACCTCATCTCTCAGAGCAATCAACCTAGGCCAGTTCTCGAGTCGACTCCGCCGCGCCACCGGAACCGCATCACGCAGGTTTGCCGCCGGGACGAAGTGCGCCAGATGAACGCTCTCTTCCCGCGAAGTTTGTGCCGGAAGGTGCGCCCACACTTCCTCCGAAGTAAAACACATCAGCGGCGCCACCGCCCGCACCAGCGCGTCGGCAATTCGATAGAGAGTGGTCTGCGCTGCCCGCCGACGCACTGACCGCGCCGGAGCCGTGTAAAGCCTGTCCTTCAGAATATCGAAATAAAAAGAACTCAGCTCAATCGTGGCGAAATCGTAGATTGCTCGATAAACCTTATGAAACGCGTCCTCCTGGTAGGCTGCATACACGCGGTCCAGCAGGTTTGCGGTCTCCATGTGCGCCCAGGCGTCAATCTCTTCAAGCTGATCGCCACGCACGCTGTCGCGGGACGGGTCAAAATCATAAAGGTTTGAGAGGCAATACCTGAAAGTATTGCGCAATTTGCGGTAGGCTTCCGACAACCGCGTCAGGATGTCGGCAGAAATCACAACGTCTTCGCGAAAGTCGACGGAAGCTACCCAGAGCCGTAGGATTTCCGCGCCGTGGGTCTTGATGACCTCATTCGGATCTATCACATTGCCCAGCGACTTGGACATGGCCCGCCCCTGGGCATCGAGGACCCAGCCGTTGGTCAGAACGGCGCGATAGGGGGCCTGACCACGCAGGACCATCGCCACCAGCAACGAACTGTGAAACCATCCACGATACTGGTCGCCACCCTCGAGATAAACGTCCGCAGGCCATGGCAGGTCAGGCCGATGGCCGAGAACGGCGGCGTGGCTTGAACCCGAATCAAACCAGACGTCAAGAATGTCCGTCTCCTTGCGCAGATTTGAACCGCCGCAATCGGGGCACCTGGTTCCGGGCGGGGCCAGTTCATTGACATCGTGCGTGTACCAGGCGTCTGCGCCTTCCTGCCTGAAAATCTCGACAGCTCGGCGTCCCAGATTGGCGTCAAGCAGGGGCTTTTTGCAATCGACGCAATGGAAAACAATGATGGGCACACCCCACACCCTCTGCCGCGAGATGCACCAATCAGGTCGCGTGGCGATCATGTTGGAGATTCGCTCCTCACCCCACTCGGGAGACCAGCGGACTTTCCTGATCTCTTCGAGCGACCGTTCGCGCAGCCGTTCATGATCAATCCGCACAAACCACTGTTCGTTGGCCCTGAAGATGATTGGGTTGTGGCAGCGCCAGCAATGCGGATAGGAATGGGTCAGATGTCCTGCCGGCCCCACCAGATTACCACGCTCCTTAACCAGTTCGATGATCGCTTTGTTGGCCTCAAAAACCTGCTTCCCTTTGTATTCCGGGAGCCCTTCAGTGAACTCGCCGGCATCACCCACAGGGCAGAAGATTTCAAGGCCGTATTTCACCCCGGTCTCGAAGTCCTCGCGGCCATGCGCGGGCGCCGTGTGGACGCAGCCGGTCCCATCTTCGGCTGTTACATAATCCGCCAGAACTCCCAGGACTTTGCGATCAAGAAAGGGGTGTTGCATTTCAATCCGGTCCAGCTTTTTGCCCGGAAAGCGCGCCAACTCAACCGTCGCATTCAGCCCTGTCTCTGCCACGGCAGGTCCATGGCGCCGTGCTTCCATGATGTAAACCGCGCCGGCTTTGCTGCCGTCACTCGCAGCGATGTATTCGAATTCGGGATGAAACGCGACGGCCATGCTGGCCGGAAGCGTCCACGGCGTCGTCGTCCAGATAACGGCATAAACCTCGCGGCCTTTAAGCTCCGGCGCAACCGAGCTCAGATCGGAAAGCACTCGATAACGCACATAGATCGAGTCGCTGCGGTGCTCTTCGTATTCAACTTCCGCCTCGGCCAGCGCGGTCTTGTCATGGATGCACCAATAGACGGGCTTGAGGCCGCGGTAAACGTATCCCTTCTCGAGAAACGTCAGGAAGTTTTCGGCAATTAATGCCTGGTAGGACGGGTCCATCGTCAAGTAGGGTTTAGACCACTCGCCGAAAACGCCCAGACGGATAAAATCCTCCCGCTGCAGATCAACATACTTCTCGGCATAACGGCGACACGCTTGGCGGATTTCTACCGCGCTCATTGATCGCTTTCGCGGGCCGAGTTCCTTGTCAACATTGATCTCGATGGGCAAGCCGTGGCAGTCCCAGCCCGGAACATAAGGAGCGTTGAATCCCTGCAACGTCCTCGCCTTGATGATGAAGTCCTTCAGGATCTTGTTGAGTGCGGTTCCCAAATGGATGCGGCCGTTGGCGTAAGGAGGCCCGTCGTGAAGCGTAAAGAGGGGCGCGCCCTTTCGCGCCTGCCGAATCCGGCCGTAAAGGTCCTTTTCCGCCCAAGTGGCAAGCCAACGAGGCTCGTTCTGAGGCAGGTTGGCCTTCATCGGAAACCTGGTCTGAGGAAGATTCAGGGTCTGTTTGAGGTCGAGCGCCTTTCGCATCGGTCCCCCTTCTGTGGACAAATTGTCGATTATAGAGAAGGACTTCATCCGGTGTCCAGCCATGGTAACGCCAGACTATGCAACATGTCTGCGCCGCGGGGGCTGTGCGCACAAAAGTTCCTGCTATCTCCGCCCAACCCGGACTTCCTGCGAAAACGAAATCTCCACTATTCCCTGCGATCTGAGCGAAAATGGAATTCACGAATGGAGCCAAGGCGCAAGTTTCGACAGGGGGCCGGAAAGAAAAAATGGCGGGCATCTAACATTACATGGCCGCTTTGTCTCTGCTTCCTTGTGCATGTCTTCTCCGGAACTGCCTCCGGCCGGAATCAGACCGCCGACCTGACAGTGATCGTCAACGACGAGACCGGCGTGCCAGTGCCGATGGCTCGCATTACTTTGACCAAACCCGGCACGCCGTTTCTTGCCAGGGGAGAGACCAGCGACGCCGGGCGCTTCCCTTTCACGAACCTGCAACCAGGGACCTACCAGATCCTGGTCGAGAAAGAAGGCTTTTATGCCGTGACCTCCGCCGCGATCAGTATCAGTGGTCAGCAAACCACCGAAATCACGCTTGATCACATACGCGAGGTTCACCAGCGAGTGGACGTCCTGGCATCACCCGCCAATATCGATCCTTCAAAAACCACTTCGACTCACCAGTTGAACGACAATGAGATTATGAACCTGCCGTATGTTGTTCCGCGCGATATCCGGTACGCACTGCCATTAATGCCCGGAATCGTGCAGGATGCTACCGGCCAGGTCCACGTGAACGGCAGCCCCACACAGCAGATCCTGGATGAACTGGATGGGTTTAACATCACCGACCCCGCCAGCGGCCTCTTCCACTCCCGAATCCCCGTGGATGCTCTCCGCTCCGTCACCGTTTATGGCAGTCGATTTCCTGCGCAGTTCGGCAAAGCTTCAGGCGGCGTCATTGATCTGGAGACCGGCATGGGGGACGATCAATATCGTTTTTCTGGTACGGATTTCGTGCCATCCATTGACACGCATAAGGGCTTTCATATCGGCGGCTGGACGCCCCATGGCAGCTTTTCCGGCCCCATCGAAAAGGGCAAGGCATGGTTTCTGCTGGCTCCTGAAAGCGAATACGATCTCGAGTTAATCAATGAATTGCCCCCTGGTGCGGACAGCAACACCCGCTGGCGCTGGGGAAACCTCGCCAAAGCGCAGGTCAACCTGACCCCCTCCAACATTCTCACCACCGATTTCCTGTTCAATGAATTCCGCAGCGATCATGCCGGCCTTTCACGCTTCAACCCGGTGGAAACAACGACCAACGCCAGTGAGTCGATCTACCACTTTTCCGCTATCGACCAGTTTACCCTTTCAAACGGCATGTTGATGGAATACGGGGTGGGATTCAGCCGCTTTCACACGGCGCAACTTCCGCAGGGAAACGAGACCTACGTTTTAACGCCGGAAGGCGCCAGCGGGAATTATTTCGAGCGTGCCGAGGGGAGGTCCGAACGCCTGGAACTCATCGGCAATCTCACCTCACCGACGGTCCGTCACTGGGGGATGCACGAATTGAAAGCCGGCATCGACGTGGACCGCGTGGTGTCCGTCCAATCCTTTAACCGGCACGGGATTACGGTTCTGCGCGAGAATGGCACGCTTTCGCGTACCGTAAGCTTTCCGGGCAATCCGTCGTTCCAGCAGATAAATTTCGAAACCGGCGTTTACGCGGAAGACCACTGGACGCCATTGCAGCGCCTGGTCTTCGACCCGGGTCTGAGACTTGAGTGGGATCGGATCGCACCTGGAGCGCGGGTATCGCCGCGCTTCGCTGCAAGCTTTACTCCGTCAGAAAAAGAAACGACGAAGATCGTGGCAGGCGCTGGAATTTACTACGATCAGACCAACATCGATCTCTATACGCAACCGCTCGCCGGAACCCGCGTTGATGCCTTTTACGACCCGACGGGAACATCTCTCGTCCGACCGCCCGTTGAAAGCATCTTTCAGATCAGCCGGCAAGGCCTTGCTAAGCCCTGGTTCCTGAATTGGAGTGCCGGAATCGAGCAAAAGCTGCCCCGCTCGTTTTTTCTTCGCGCAGAGTTTCTCCAGAAGCGCGGATACAACGGTTGGACTTACGTGAACCCATGCTCAGGGCCAAGCGGCTGTTTTGCAGGGCAATTTACATTGGAAAGCGAGCGTGAGGACCGCTACAACGCCCTGATACTATCCATCCAGCGGCGGTTTAACGGCGGTCATGTTGTCTACGCCTCTTACACGCACTCATCGGCGCGATCCAATGCCGTACTCGATTTCAGCGTGGACAATCCTTACTTCAGCCCGCAGGCCGGCGGCCCGCTTCCGTGGGATACGCCGAACCGGGTTGTTTCCTGGGGCATTCTGCCGCTGATCAAACAATTCGATCTTGCCTACACGCTGGACTGGCACGATGGATTTCCGTTCAGCATCGTCAATGAAGATCAGGAACTTGTTGGGCCGCCGGACCGAATGCGATTTCCAGCCTATTTTTCACTCAACATGGCCCTCGAAAAGCGCATTTCACTCTTCGGATTTCGTTGGCAGGTCCGTGCCGGCTTTGATGACATCACCGACCGCCATAATCCGAATGCCGTTGACAACAATATCGACTCACCCACCTTCTTGACTTATGGCAGCGCCGGTGGGCGATCGCTTACGGGCCAGTTGCGCCTGCTCGGGAAAAAATAAGCTGGAGCACGAGCGCATGTGATTCATCACCGCTGAGAACACCCGAGCTTGACTGCAACACGCGAAAGCGCAATGATGGCTGACTCCGGCCATGGGATATCTGCTCGGAATCGACGGCGGCGGCACTCGCACGACGGCATGGCTTGCCGATGAGAATCTCAGGATTCTCGCGCGCGTCAGTGGCGGCCCTTCGAACCCGGTAAAAGTCGGCGTCGCTGCCGCTCGGCGCGAACTTAGCCGCGTGTACCGCAAGGTGCTGCGCGAAGGTCGGATAAGGCCCGAAGAATTTGATGCCGTCTGCGCAGGCCTTGCGGGCGCCGATGGTGAACCCATCCACGGCCAGATACTGGATTGGATGCGCAGGAAGATACCCGCCCGCGCGCACATACTGACGACAGACGCCGCCATTGCACTTCAGGCTGCGCTCGATGGATCAGAGGGCATCATAGTGATCGCGGGAACCGGTTCTATCTCCTTTGCGCGCGACGCCAACGGGCAGGTCCTTCGTGTGGGCGGCTGGGGCAGCCTTTTCGACGACGCAGGATCCGGATACGATATCGGACGCAAGGCCATTGCAGCGGCGCTCCGCGCGCATGACGGAAGGGGCAGGTCCACCAGCCTTCTGAGACAGCTTTGCCGCAAACTTCACCTCAGGAAAATTACGGAAGTCGTAACCATGGACCTCACTCCTCAAGACATTGCGGGCGTTTTCCCGTTGGTTCACAAGGAAGCCGTCGCGGGAGATGCGGTTGCACGAAAACTCTGCATTGAGGCTGCAAACGACCTTGCAGAACTGCCGGTAACCCTCATGAAACGGCTGGGCTGGAAGCGCCGATGTATCCCGGTTGTGTGCTCAGGAGGCATATTTCGCGGAAGCACGCTGATTCGCCGCGCGTTTGCGCGTAGCGTCTGCAAATATGGCCGTCTCGCTCGCATAACCCTCCTGGACCGCGAGCCGGTGGAAGGAGCGCTGCTGCTCGCCCGCCAATCAGCACGGTCACAAAAAACGAAGTCCATCGGGCCCGGTGGTAGAACCTGGCATTAAAGCTCCTGTCTGGCGGCCCTGCATTGGCCGCGCACAATTACGGCTTGCATGGACCCAGGCAGTGACACACATCACTGCGGCCGCATCCGCGGTAGGCGAGACTGACGCTTAGGAGTACCATAGAACTAAGCTTGCTTCTGTTATGAGGTGACAACTTGGCCGCATTACCCCGCGAGCCGGAGTACATCCTCGAGCGCAAGGACCTGCAAGGGCTGTTCGACACCCTCACTCGGAACGGCTATCGGATCATCGGTCCGCATCTTCAGGACAGCACAATTGTTTATGATGATCTTCGTTCAGTGGATGATCTGCCTGCCGGCTGGACCGATGAACAGGACGGAGGTCATTACCGCCTGAAGAAACGAGGCGACGGGTCGTTGTTCGGATACAACGTCGGGCCTCAATCGTGGAAACAATTCCTCTTCCCTCCCCGCTCACGTTTATTCCAGGTGGATAAGCAGAACGGAACACTCCACTTCAAAGAAGAGCCCGTTGAAACACAGAAAATGGCCTTTATCGGCGTGCGCTCGTGCGACCTGCACGCCATCGCCGTTCAGGACCGGGTGTTCATCCAACCCGTTGCCGGCAATGTTTCTTACCAATCCCGCCGCTCGCAGACATTCATCGTCGCAATCAACTGCGGGCAGGCTGGCGGGACGTGCTTCTGCGCCTCCATGGGTACCGGACCCAGGGCCGACGCAGGCTTCGACATCGTCATGACGGAAATTGTGAACAGTGACCGGCACTATTTTGTGGTCGGGGTCGGCACGGACGCAGGCCGGGCAATTTTCGGGCAGGTTCCCCATCGAAATGCAGGGCCGGATGAAATAGCTGCGGCAGACCTCGCGCTCAGCGTCGCTGCTGCACAGATGGGCCGAAAGATGGACACGACGAACATCAAGGAACTTCTGTACAACAACTACGGCCATCCGCGATGGGACAACGTTGCGGCCCGTTGTTTGACCTGCGCCAATTGCACGATGGTCTGCCCCACGTGTTTTTGCTCTACGGTCGAGGACGTCACGAACCTGAAAGGAGATCACGCCGAACGCTGGCAGCGATGGGATTCCTGCTTCACGATGGACCATTCTTACATCCACGGAGGCAGCGTGCGTGCCAGTGCTAAAGCCCGCTATCGTCAGTGGATGACCCACAAACTGGCCACCTGGATCGACCAGTTTGGGACTTCCGGATGCATAGGCTGCGGCCGATGCATCACCTGGTGCCCTGTGGGCATTGATATCACGGAGGAAGTCCGGGCCATTCGGGAAACGGAACAGCATTCAACGGAACTTCAGGAGGCTCACCATGGAGACACTTAGGCCTATTCTTGCCGAGCATCCCTTTTTTAAGGGCCTCGAGGAGCACCATCTGGACCTTATTGTCGGATGCGCTTCCAATGTTCGGTTCAATGCAGGGGAATTCATATTCCGCCAGGGCGAGGAAGCCAACAAATTTTATCTGATTCGCGAGGGACTGGTTGCGTTGGAAATGTTTGTTCCCGGCCGGGGCCCGGTAAAGGTCCAAACTGTCGGCGAGGGCGAGGTCCTCGGCTGGTCCTGGCTGGTCCCGCCCTACCGTTGGATATTTGATGCACACGCCATGGAATTGACCCGTGCGATCGCGCTCGACGGCAAATGCCTTCGCGAAAAGTCTGAGCAGGACCACGATCTTGGCTATCATCTCCTGAAGCGCTTTGCGACGATCGTCCAGGAAAACCTGGACGCTGCAAGGCTCCAGATCCTGAATATTTATGAAGTCCGCGCCTGAAACTGCCGTTGCCGCTGGAGCGTCAAGTCCGATGACGCCACGCGTGTGCCGTGTCCTGAGAACACGACGCGAAACGCGGGACACATTTACTCTCGACCTCAGGCCGCCGGAAGGCGCCCAGGATTTCCAGTTCGCGCCAGGCCAGTTCAACATGCTGTACGCCTTCGGAGTCGGGGAAGTGCCGATTTCCATCAGCGGCGACCCCACACGGCCCGACAGCCTGGTCCATACCATCCGCGAGGTCGGCGCAGTAACGCGCGCCATGCGGGAGTTGAAGGCAGGTGCGGTCCTCGGATTGCGCGGTCCGTTCGGGAGTGCCTGGCCGGTTGAAGAAGCCTTCGGGCATGACGTGGTAATCGTCGCCGGAGGTATTGGCCTTGCGCCCCTGCGGCCTGCCCTCTATGCCATTCTGGCCAATCGCGAGAAGTACGGCCGCGTAATCCTGATGTACGGCACTCGCACGCCTGAGGACATCCTTTTCAGAAAGGAACTGGAGCGATGGCGCGCCCGGCTCGACCTCAGCGTGCACGTCACGGTGGACCGCGCGATGGCGGCCTGGCGCGGCTCGGTCGGCGTAGTGACAACGATTATTCCGCGCGCTCGCTTTAATCCCCATAACGCCATCGTTATGGTCTGCGGTCCTGAGGTCATGATGCGGTTTACGATTGCGGAATTGGAAAAGCGGGATGTTCGGCTGGACCAGATCTATATCTCGACAGAACGGAACATGAAATGCGCCATCGGCCTGTGCGGCCACTGCCAGCTTGGGCCTGCGTTCATTTGCAAAGACGGGCCGGTGTTCCGCTACGACAGGATCCGACCGTTCTTCGAAATCAGGGAGATCTGAAATGCCCCACGCCAGAAAACCCAAACTTGCGGTATGGAAATTCGCTTCCTGCGACGGCTGCCAGTTGTCGCTTCTCGATTGTGAAGATGAATTGCTCGAGGTCGCCGGCGAAATTGAAATCGCGAATTTTCCGGAGGCCTCGCGCGCCGTGGTCAAAGGTCCTTACGATCTTTCGCTGGTTGAAGGTTCCATCACAACACCTCACGATGCCGAGAGGATCCACCAGGTCCGGCGGGTTTCCAAATTCCTGGTTACGATCGGGGCCTGTGCAACGGCCGGCGGCATCCAGGCTCTGCGCAACTTCATGGACGTCAGAAAATTCATGTCGATCGTGTACGCGACCCCGGCTTATATTGAAACTCTCAGCAAATCCACTCCGATCAGCGAGCATATTCCCGTTGATTTCGAGCTTCGCGGCTGCCCGATCAATAAGACCCAGCTGCTTGAAGTTATCAGCGCCTTTCTGAATCATCGCAAGCCCAATACGCCACCTCACAGCGTTTGCATCGAGTGCAAATTGCGCGGGACGGTCTGCGTGATGGTGGCCCATGGGACGCCGTGTCTTGGCCCTGTAACGCACGCCGGCTGTGGCGCCATCTGTCCGGCGTACAATCGCGGCTGCTACGGCTGCTTCGGCCCGATGGAATCGCCCAATACAAAATCGCTCAGCCATGGATGGGCCCGGCTTGGGACAAAGGAGAGTGACCTCGTCCTTGCGTTCCGCGGCTTCAACGCCTATGCCGATTCTTTCAGAAAGGAAAGCGAGGCCCATGAAAAGTAGGACGATCAAGGTGGACTACCTGGCGCGTGTGGAAGGCGAAGGCTCCTTGTACGTCAAGATCCGGGGTGACGAACTGGTGGACGTCAAGTTGAAAATCTTTGAGCCGCCGCGCCTGTTTGAAGCCTTTCTCCGCGGCCGCCGTTACAGCGAGGCCCCCGACATCACGGCGCGCATCTGCGGCATCTGCCCGATCGCCTATCAAATGAGCGCCGTCCACGCCATGGAAGACGCTTTCGGCGTCAAAGTCGAAGGCCCGCTGCGCGACCTGCGCCGCCTGATTTACTGCGGCGAGTGGATCGAAAGCCACGCATTGCATGTTTACATGCTCCATGCGCCGGATTTTCTGGGCTTCCCTGACGCCATCCACCTTGCGAAGGAGCATCCCAGGATTGTCCAGCGCGGCCTTCAACTCAAGAAAGCGGGCAACGAAATTGTCTCGGTCCTCGGGGGCCGCGAAATCCACCCGATCAACGTGTGCGTTGGGGGATTTTATCGAGTGCCGACGCGGAGCGAACTGGCTCCGCTTGCCGAACGGCTGAAGTGGGCGCGTGACGCGGCGCTCGAAACCGTCAAGTGGGTGGCGCAGTTTCCCTTCCCCGACTTTGAACAGGATTACATTTTTGTTTCCTTACAGCACCCTGATGAATACCCGTTTAACGAAGGTCGCCTGGTGTCAAACCGCGGCCTCAACATTTCCGTTCACGACTATGACGACAACTTTGTCGAAGAGCACGTGGCGCATTCGAACGCCCTGCACTCTGTGTTGAAATCCGGCGAAGCATACTTTATGGGGCCGATGGCGCGTTACAACCTGAATTTCGACCGGCTGTCGCCCGTGGCAAAGGAGGCCGCACTCGAAGCAGGGCTTGGCCCGCAATGTCGCAATCCGTTCCGGAGCATCATCGTTCGCAGCATTGAAATCCTCCACGCATGCGATGAGGCGCTGCGATTAATCGAGCGCTATGAGCAGCCCGACCAGCCGAGCGTTCCCATCCATCCGCACGCTGCCCGCGGATACGCCTGCACCGAAGCGCCGCGCGGAACCCTTTACCATCGCTACCGCATCGACGAAAGCGGCACTATCCGCGACGCCAAAATTGTTCCGCCCACATCGCAGAATCAGAAGAGAATCGAGCAGGACCTTTGGCAGTATATTCCGAGTCATCTGCACGAAAGCCATGATCAACTGCGATGGCAATGCGAGCAGGCGATACGTAACTATGACCCGTGCATCTCCTGTGCGACGCATTTTCTCAAGCTCGACCTTGAGCGTGAGTGAGGGGCCTCCATGGAGAAAGAGCAAAAGCCGCAGGTGCTCATTATCGGCGTCGGCAACCTCTATCGCGGCGATGATGCCGCCGGACTGCTGGCCGTCCGCCAGCTAAAAGAGATGCGGCTTGATTCAAGTGTCATCATGGAGCATTCCGGCGAAGGCGCGTCCCTTTTGGAGAAATGGAAAAACGCCGACGCCGTGATAGTGATCGACGCGGTGGATTCTGGCAGCGCGCTGGGCGCCATCCATCGGATCGAACCCACTGAAAAGCCCCTGCCCACAGGGATGTTTCACACTTCCACGCATGCCTTCAGCCTGCCGGACGCGATTGAGCTGGCACGAGCGTTGAACGAGTTGCCGCCGCGCCTGCTGGTCTTTGGAATCGAGGCCCGCAACTTCCAGGCGGGCTCGGAGATGTCCCCTGAAGTGCGTGATGCAATTCAGAAGGTTGCAAAGATGGTTGCGGATGAAGCGACTGCTCTTCAGACCGCGCTGAAATAAGGAGATCGTCCTGCCATGCATGAAGCTTCGTTAATGAAAGACCTGATGCGAAAGATCGAAGAGATCGCGCGCAAAGAGAATGCGCACCAGATTATAAGCGTCAGCGTCAAACTTGGAGCGCTCTCGCACATGTCAGCCAGCCACTTTCGAGAACACTTTGCGGCGGCGTCCAAAGGAACGCCGGCCGAGGGCGCCGTGTTAAACATCGAAGTCCTGTCCGACACCGACGATCCGAATGCCCAGGATATCCTGCTCGAAAGCGTCGAACTCGCTGAATGACTTGCCGCGCTAGCAGATACGCGGCAGCGGCTCGCCCAACATCACGTCCAGCACCCGGCTGCCGCCGATTTCAGTTTTCAACAGCACGCGGCGCGGATGCGCAGCGACCACTTCGCCGATGCAGCACGCATCGCGCCCCAGCGGGTGATTGCGCATCGCATCAAGTACGCTCTCGGCGGCCTCCGGGGCCACAACTGCAACCAGTTTCCCCTCATTCGCCACATAGAGAGGATCAAGACCAAGGATTTCACACGCGCCTTTCACGCTCTCTCGCACAGGAATGTTTCTTTCGACGAGTTCCATCCCGACCCGTGAGCGGTCTGCAATCTCGTTAAGGGCCGTTGCCACGCCGCCGCGGGTAGGATCGCGCATGCAATGGACCTCCGTGCTCGTATCCAGCATGGCCGCCACAAGGCCGTGAAGCGCCGCCGTGTCGCTCTCGATCGCACCTTCAAATTCAAGCCCTTCACGCTGCGACATGATGGCCATGCCGTGATCGCCAATGGTTCCGCTCAAAAGAATTTTATCGCCTGGCCACGCACGATCCGCAGAGATCGTGACCGGCCGCTCCAGAATTCCCAACCCGGTGGTCGTAATGAAGATCTGATCGCCCTTGCCGCGATTCACTACCTTCGTATCGCCCGTCACAAGCAGGACTCCGGCCTCTTGCGCCGCCTCACGCATCGACTCCACAACGCGCGCAAGATCATTGCTTGCAAAGCCTTCTTCCAGAATGAATGCCGCGGCAATGAATCGCGGCGCAGCACCGCTCATCGCCAGGTCGTTCACCGTGCCATTGATGGCAAGGCGTCCGATGTCTCCGCCGGGGAAGAAGATCGGGGTGACCACGAACGAATCCGTAGTGAACGCAAGCCGCAAACCATTCACATCCAGTAAGGCCTGATCATTAAGCTGCGCCAGGTAATTGTTGTTGAAACTCGGCAGGAAGAGCCTTTCGATGAGTTCCTGTGTCAACTTACCGCCGCTGCCGTGCCCGAGGATAATCTGGCGGTGCTCGAAAACCGGCGCGGGGCAGGATTCGCCGGGCATCATGGGGTGATTTTCACTCTGCGACAATGGACATACTCCTGGTTCGATGGGTGAAGAACAAACCAGCTTGCTAAGGCTTGAGAGGCACGGAAGATTGGGAGTCCAGCGCGGGTTTGTGCTCCGTTTTCAAATGCCTCCCGTAGAGATAATATGCGGCGCAGGCGCCCTCTGACGAAACCATGGTCGCACCCAGCGGGTGCGCAGGATTGCATTCTCTCGCAAACGCCGGGCAATCAAGCGGCTTCTTCACGCCCTTCAGAACTTCTCCGCTGATGCAGACGGAAGGTTCCTGCGTATTGATGCTCCCGACATCAAAGCGCCGCTCTGCATCAAAGTCCCGGAACTCCTCACGCAGACGGTAGCCACTTTGCGGGATCGGGCCGACGCCCCGCCATTTGCGCGTGCACACCTCAAATACGCTGAACACAAGTTTTTTCGCGGCTATGTTCCCTTCCCGGGTCACCGCGCGAACATACTGGTTTTCAACTTCTGCCCGGCCCTCCTCAAGCTGCCGCACGGTCATCAATACGCCTTCCAGAAGATCCACCGGCTCAAACCCAGTAATCACGATGGGCACTTTATACCGCGCACTGATCGCCTCGTATTCGCGATAGCCCATGACGGCGCAAACATGCCCCGGCCCTAGAAATCCCTGCACGCGATTCCGGGGGGAATCAAGAATCGCTTCGAGTGCAGGGGGCACAAGCACATGTGAAACAAGGATGGAAACATTGCGGATTCCTTCCTCCTTCGCACGCCATACGAGCATCGCGTTGGCCGGGGCGGTCGTCTCGAATCCAATCGCAAAGAACACCACTTGCCTGTCAGAATGTTTGCGGGCGATCCTTAGACAATCGAGCGGCGAATAGACTACACGAACATCGGCGCCCCGTGATTTCACGGTCAGCAGGTCGCATTCCGAACCAGGCACGCGCAGCATGTCCCCAAAGGAGCAGAAAATGACATCGGGTCTCGATGCAATGGCGTGTGCCTTATCGATCAGTTCAAGCGGCGTGACGCACACCGGACAGCCGGGTCCATGCACGAGTTCAATATCTTTGGGAAGCAGGTCGTCAATTCCAAACTTGACGATCGAATGCGTCTGGCCTCCGCAGACTTCCATCAGCACCCAAGGCCGCTTCTGAACGCGCAGAATCTGTTCGAGCAGCTTTCGGGCGAGTTCCGCATCCCGGTATTCATCGAGATATTTCATCAGCTTCGTTCAAGCCTGCTCGCCCTGCGGTCAATCTTGCTCCGCATCCGCGGGTCCCTGCGATGACATCCCGCTTTCCGCCTCTGACTGCTGAAGTTCAGCCAATTGCCCCATTTCTTCAAGAAGTTGATAAGTACGAGCGGCCTCCTCTTCATCAACTTTGCTGATGGCAAAGCCTGCATGGACGATCACATAATCACCAACGGAAGCTTCAGGAACGTATTCGAGGCATGCCTCGCGAATGATTCCGCCGAATTTCACCTTGCCCATGCGCAGGCCACTGGCGTCCACCAGCGATACAACCTGTCCAGGAATTCCGAGGCACATCGTCACGCTCCGCGCTTCAGCAAAGCGTCAGCAATCACAGCCTGGCCCAGCGAAATCCCGCCGTCGTTGGGCGGCACGCGCTGATGCGCGTAAACTTCAAATCCGTTTCCGGTGAGAGCAGACAAAGTGCGGTTCAGGAGAAGCATGTTCTGGAACGTACCTCCGCTGAGGCAGACCCTGTTCAAATGCTCACTCTCGCGCAACTTCCGGCAGACTTCCGCGATCATCACAGAGAGTGTGTCGTGAAACCGGGCGGCGATGGTCCCTTTGGGCTCACCTTGCGCCAGATCGATCACCATTGATTCTATCACCGGGCGGACGTCAATCTGCCACGGGTCGCCAAAATCAATCTGAAATGGGTAAACTCCCTCGGCCCCGCCTTGTGCCACCATTTCGAGTTCGATGGCGGCCTGCCCTTCGAAGTTGACCTCGTGCCGCAAGCCCAGAATTGATGCTACCGCGTCGAACAACCGGCCACACGATGAAGCCGCAACCGTGTTGATTCCACGCTCAATCATCCTGCGAACAACAGCAATCTCCTTTGCGTTGACATCTTTCCATAGGGGCAGATGGTCCGGCAGTTCATTGCCATAAGTAGCCAGCAGGTAAGCGAGCGCTGCGCGCCACGGCTGGCGGACCGCTGCGTCACCCCCGGCCAGTGGAATATACTTCAAATGGGCGCGCCGCTCGAACCTCTCGAAATCGGCGACAAGAAATTCTCCGCCCCAGATACCGCCGTCCGTACCGTAGCCGGTGCCGTCAAAAGCCACGCCAATGACCTTTCCGTCGAGGCCGTTTTCCGCCATGCAACTCGCGATATGCGCGTGATGGTGCTGTACGCCAATCCTCGGAAGCCCTGTCTGTTCGAGTGCGTATCGCGTGGTGAGGTACTGCGGGTGGAGATCGTAGGCGACCGCGCGCGGTTCAATCAGGAAGATCTTCTTGAGGTTTGCAAGCGTCTCTTCAAAGAACAACAGTGTTTCGTAATTTTCCATGTCGCCGATGTGCTGGCTCAGCACCGCCTGGCGGCCTTGCGTGAGGCAGAAAGTGTTTTTCAGCTCCGGGCCGCAGGCAAGAATTTCAGCAGCCGGCTTGGCAAGATTGACGACAGAGGGAACATAACCGCGCGACCGCCGCATCACGCGCGGTTTCCCTCCAGCCACTCGCACAACTGAATCATCCACGCGCATGTAGATCCGTCTGTTATGCAGGAGGAGTGCGTCAGCCACTCTGCCGAGACGCAAAAGGGCCTCTTCATTCGACGTGACAATCGGCTCCTCGCTCAGATTGCCGCTCGTCATCACAAGCGCCGTGAACGCCGGAGACGCATCAGTCTGATCAGTGAACAGGAGCAGATGCAGAGGCGTGTACGGCAACATTACGCCCAGCGTGTTATTGCCTGGAGCAACCGCAGAAGAAATACGCGCGCCGCGACGCCGAGGAAGCACCACGATAGGATGCCGCGCGCTCAGGAGGACCTTGCTCTCTTCGTCTGAAACAAGACAGAAGCTCTCGACCGCGCGAAGATCAGGAGCCATGACCGCAAATGGCTTGTCGCTGCGCCGCTTACGATTGCGAAGCTGGCGCACGGCCTCGTCGTTTTCAGCATCGCACGCCAGATGAAATCCTCCGAGGCCTTTGATGGCAACAATTTTCCCCTCGCACAGCAGTCGGCGCACTTCCCGAATTACATCAAGGTCGTTGACCTGTTTACCTGGTTCGTTTGCCGGGACGGGAATCCCATTTCCATTGCGGTCAATCAAGGTCAGCTTCGGGCCGCAAACCGGGCAGGCGTTTGGTTGCGCGTGAAAGCGACGATTCGCAGGATCGTCGTATTCCGCCTGGCAATCCTGGCACATATGGAACTCACGCATGGTGGTCCTGGTACGGTCATACGGGACGCCCTCGATAATGCTGTATCGCGGGCCGCAGTTCGTGCAATTTGTAAATGGATAACCGTAGCGGCGGTTCGATGGGTCAAGCACTTCGCGCCGGCATTCGTCGCAGGTTGCAACGTCCGGCGAAACGAGCACGGCCTCAAAATCCTGCTCGACGCTTTCGCGAATGACGAATCCGTTTTCCTGCCGGGCCGCAACATCACTGACCGAGACGCCTGCAACTTCGGCCAGCGGCGGCGGGTTATTTACAAGTGCGTGCAGAAAACCCGTCAATGAAGCATCCGTGCCTTCCGCCTCGATCAGAACGCCGTCCGTTGTATTCAGGACAAAGCCCGCGAGATGAAATTCCTGCGCAAGCTGATAAACAAAAGGGCGAAAGCCCACTCCCTGCACGGTCCCGCGGATTTGGATCCGCTTTCGTTGGCGGTTCGTCAAGAAGTTCTCAACCGGAGCTTGCCGAAGCTCGGGCTGCACGTCAGACATGATAAGGAGGCGGCGCTTCTCCAGCGCTTCTCTTGAATATAACCTTCACGGTCGCGATTTCATAGCGGCCGATGGGTACGACGATCTCCCGCCCGTTGGCTTCGAGCGAAAGCGTCGTCTCCTCCTTTTCCATCAGATTCGTCCGCACGGCCCCGGTTGCAGCCTCCGGCAGATGCAATCGGACCTGCGCCGGCTTGCCCTGAAATTCATAGAACCGGAATATAACGCCGTTATCGTCTTCCGCATTCTTCATGGCTGTGAGGATGACGTTTTTCGGCTCAATCCGGACAAACGAATGTGATGCCGGCATTGACCCTTCGTGCGCCTCGGCCACGACGGGCAGAAGTTGATAATTTAATTCATATCCACGCAGTTCGGTGTCCGCCTCAAGCCAGTCGCCCGCGTGTGGATACATCGCATAGGTGAAGTGGTGCGGCCCCTGGTCGGCGTGAGGGTCAGGATCTGTGGGCGAGCGCAGTATCGTCAGGCGGATCGTCCCCGGCTCAACGGTGTCATAGCCGTAGGATTCCCGGTTCAGCAGGCTGAACCCTCGGCCGTTTTCCGACAGGTCACCCCAGTGCTGCGCGCAGACCTCGAATTCTGCCGCTTGCGCCATCAACGGGTCATACTTCGGGTGTTTCTCCTGGACCCCTTGTGCCTCCGTAAATGGCAGCGGCGGCTTGCCGGCAACATGAGGAATGGCCGGGCGCTCGATGGTCCCGTAAGGGACGTCGTAGCTCGCAGTCAGCGGCCTGATATCCAGAGGGAAAGCAACTTTCAGCATGACGTGCTGCTCATGCCATTCGACGTGCATGTGAACATCAGCGCGCGGGATTTCCGGATACATGCAGATTTCCTGAATGAAGGAAGAATTCTGATAACGCTTTCGGACTCGAATGACGGCGCGCACCGGTGTGTTCTCGACCAGTTTGACTTCCTCAGCGTTCAGCAACTCCGTCTTCTGCTTCTCATAGTTGAGGTTGATATTCCACGCATCGTAATGGCGCGGCTTGTCGACGAAAACTTCGAGAAGATTCCCTTTGCCTTCGGCCCTCAGAATATTCCTCCCATCCTTCTTGCTCACGAGGCTCTTCACGCACCCCGTTTGGGGATCAACATCAAGACTGAGGTACTCGTTTTCCATGTGAAGGCCGCTCGCCTTGAGCGTTGAATGGGCCGCACTCGGGCTGCTTGCGGAAACAACGTGAAACACTCGATACCCTGTGGCCGGAACCGTCCGCGCGAGGAAACGCACCCGCACGGTGTTTGTGGAGTCATCCCGCGACATCACAGACGACGGTACGACATGGCCTTCCGGGTCGCGGACCTCAACATGGGCCACTCGCGCAGGAAATTGCACCTCAGCTTCCGTCACGTCCGTCCGCTCCCAACTGAGCGGATTGAACACGACGACGGGCACGCCGGGGCCGCGCGTGTCGGTGCGAGCAACATGCGCCTTCAACGAGTCCTCAAGGATCGGCTCGGCGGTGAGCCTGACGAACTCCATACTTTCCGCTTCGTCCTTGTAAATGATGTGAATGCCGGAGCCCGCCATCAGATCATGGAATTGATTAAACAGCACGCGCCGCCAGCAATCCAGAAACTGGTCCTGCGGATACAGCCGTCCCCGCAGCATCGCCAGCGACGAGAATTTCTCCGCGTTGATCAGCAATTCCTCCATCCTGCGCATCCGCCGCTTGCTGTCGGCCTGAGTGGTATAAACCCCGCGGTGATACTGAAGGTAAAGTTCGTTGTTCCAGACAGGCAGATTGAGATTTGGCAGTTCCTTCTCGACTGCGTCGAAGAATTCCTGTGCAGTGCCGAATTTGAAGTTCGGGAACGCTGCCTTAGGAGACTTCTGCCATCGCACGGCAGCATCGAGCATCTGCCGCGTGGGACCGCCTCCATGGTCGCCCACTCCGTAAAGGAGCATCTGAGTGCGGTAGCCTGAGCAGAGCGAGGTGTCCTCGGCGATAAACTCGGAACACTGGACGGGATTGATGCCATTCCCGTAACCGTGCGGGAAATAGGTCAGAACACGGCTGCCGTCAGGCGCCTCCCATTGAAAGAGTTTGTAGGGGAAGGGAGTCGTGTCATTCCAAGACATCTTCTGAGTAACAAAGTAATCGACACCGGACCGTTTATAGATCTGCGGAAGCTGCCGGCTGTAGCCGAATGAGTCCGGGTTCCAGCCGATCTTCACATCGACGCCGAATTTCTCCTGAAAGTAGCGCTTGCCCGTAAGGAGTTGGCGCACAAGAGATTCACCGCTTGGAATGTTCAGGTCCGGCTCGCACCACATTCCACCCACAAGCTCCCATCGGCCGTCCTTAACTCTTTTCTGAATAGCCGAGAACAACTCCGGGTATTTCTCTTCGAGCCAGAGGAAGTCCTGTGCGCTGGACTGCGCGAAGATGAACTGTGGGTATTCGTCCATCAGTTCGATGGCGGTGCCGAATGTGTCGCGGACCACTTCCACCGTTTCAGTCCAAGGCCAGAGCCAGGCAAGGTCAATGTGCGCATTGCCAACGGCGAGGATCGTGAACTGCTTCATCCAATCCGCGAGCGGCTGCATCTTCGCATCGGCCGCAGCGAGCGACTGATCGAATGTCCGCTGGTCGCCCCGGTCGAGCGCGCCGAAATCGATCACCTTAACGGCCGCGCCTAATTGTTCATCGCGCTGCGATTGCCCTTCTGGAAAGCCTTTCGACGCAGCCTGCGCGGCGAGAATCTGCTGGAACATCGTCAGCGGGTTCGGCTCCTCGGGCGGGTAATCGACTTCAAGCCGCGCGTCGAAGATCTCCGCACCGCCTTCGCCCGCGGGGGCGTAAGCGGCTACCACAAACTTTTCGCCCGGCTTCGCGCTCTCGGTCATCAGAATCGGCTGCTGGGTGTTTTCGGGCGTCATCTCGACCATTGAGCCGTTGAAGAACACTCGCAGTCGTCCGTGCCCCGAATAACCAAGCCGCAGCGCCAGCATCACGCGCTTTCCTGTAATGTCGTAGCCGCCCATCGATTTGGGAATTTCCACCACGCGCCGGAACCATACGGGGCGCTGGTTCACGCGCTGCCGCACGTGGACGGACGTCCAATCTGAATCGTCCAGAGCGGGGTCCTCGGGATGCGGCAAATTGTCTGCGTGAGTTTTCCAGTCCGGCAGCGGCTGCGTGGTCATCGCTGCCAGCCGCTCGAGCGCTGGGCCAAACGGATTGTTCTCAAACGGACGCCGCCTCCCGCGGGGAAAAATCTGCGCCAGGAAGGGAGTTGCCGGCCCTTCAAGCAGCAGCTTTTCAGCAAGGAATGATGCGGCGGATACCTGGACAAACCTCCTGCGGTTCACGATCGGCATGAATGCACCTCCATGGTTGGGAAGAAGCCGCGACAGGGCGTCTCCTCGTTCAGGGAGCGGCTCGAGCGCTGTTGAGGATAACCGCTCAGATTGAAGCGATATGAAATCAGCAACATGAACATCGGTGGACAACTGGGGTACACAACTGCTCGGTAATCTTAAGGCATCCATCATACACCCGTTATTCGAATGGCGACGCTTAACTTTCTGATAATTTGCTTCCTTCTGAACAGGGGCCCTCCGCGGGGTGTTGCCGTTCTGTTCAAGTCACATCAAAGTGTGACGGTCGTCACGCTGGAAGTTGTGGAATACGTCATAATTTTGTTACAATCGCACTGAAGCATCACCGCACAATCGGGCGGAAGGATGCTTCAGAGCAGGTTCCACACAGGCCGATGGGCGGCGCGCCAGGAGTGGGAGAATTATGTTGAAAGGCGACGAGGTTACTCATGGATCAGGCTACTGTTTATGTGGTTGGCGCAGGCCCGGCCGGCTTGTTCGCAGCCCGCAAAATCGCCAACGCCGGACACCACGTCATCATACTTAACCGGGACATCAAGCCCGGCGGCCTTGCCGAATACGGCATTTATCCCAAGAAATTCCACATGAAGAACGGCTTGCGCAAGCAGTTTGCCAAGATCCTGTCCATGCCCAACATCGATTATATCGGCAACGTCCGGGTGCGCTCTGACGAGCGCCTGACGATCGAAGCGCTGAAGGAGTGGCAGCCCGCCGCCATGGTTTTTGCCGTGGGCGCACAGGGAACCAAGAAACTGGGACTCCCCGGCGAAGATTCGAAGGGCGTCTATTCAGCCAAGGATTTTGTCTATCACTACAACCTGCTGCCTCCTTTTGCCACGCAGGATTTTTCCACCGGCCGCCGGGTCGCCATCGTGGGAATGGGCAACGTCATGGTGGATATCGCGCGCTGGCTGATGATCGACCAGCCGGGAGAAAAACCCGAGGAGGTCATCGTCATTGCGCGACGCGGCCCCTTTGAGGTGAAGTTCGACAACAAGGAATTCGACGAAATCGAGGCCTTCCTCGACCGCAAGCTCTTTCAGGAAGAGTTGAACCGCGTAGCGGAAGCCTGCCGCGCCGTCGGACAGGATGTCGGAAAGGTGCCGGACACTACCTTCCCCTGGCTCAAGTCGCAGCCTGAAAGATCGGGGCCATCAAAGCTGACTTTCCGTTTCCTCTCGTCGCCCATTGCGATCGATCCCGGTCCCGACGGCCGTATCCAGCGGCTGCGCGTTGTTGAAAATGTCCTTGTCGCCGACGGCGAAAGCACTCGGGCAAAGGCAACAGACAAGGAAGTTGCACTCGATGTTGATACGCTCATATTCGCCATCGGCGATCTGGCCGACCCGGCGCTCGGCCTGCCCTACAACAGGAATTCCTACGTCACCAATTCCGATCCTTCAGATCCCGACCGCGCCGCTTACGAAGTCTTTGATCCGGCTTCGGGACAGGTGCTTGAAGGTATGTTCGTCGTGGGATGGGCACGCAAGGCCAGCGAGGGACTTGTGGGCAAGGCCCGGTTTGACGCTGAACACGGCGTCGATTTCGTCCTTAAGTACCTTGAACGGGCTGAGAGAAGATCTACGCCAACCGCCGCAGAACTTCTCCGCGAAATGCGCAGCAGCGGAATCGAGGCCGTCACTAAAGATGACGTCACAAGGCTAAGCCAGGTTGAAGCCCAGCAGGCGGCTGCGCTTGGCCTGCCGGAATTCAAGTTCTCGACGAATGAGGAGATGCTGCGCGCCATCGAGGCTACGGTCGCTGGTTAGGGACAGTTTATCGATGTAAAGGTCCTTTCTTTCTGCCGGGCTTTGCAACTCTCGACCCGAGTTCTTGCCTCCTCTCACTTCCCGGCAATGAACCGCGCGACGACGTTTCGGGTGATCTGTTGTGCGGCAGAATTCAGGAACGACGGCCGCACATCGGGAACGCCGTAATCATCCAGCCCCCAACTCCATTCCATCGATCCGGTGGCAAAAACCAAAGCACTGCCCGTGCTGTTCCACCCATTGAGCGACTTGCCGCCCCAATCGTTGTAAGCTTCATACTCTCAAGCATGGCCAAGGCTGTTAGCCTCAGAATCGAAGAACCACCCGCGAAGTTGCTTGACCCTGGTGAGGGCTATGGAGAAGTGTCGCCTTCAGAGGGAGAAAAAAAGGTGATGGCCCCTCTCGGCATCTCGCAGTTCCCAAAGGGGCAGCAAGTAAAGTGGCAGCACCTGGATGAGATATACAAAGAGCAAAGGTAGCCGCAGATAGACCTGCGTGTGTGGGCTTGGGCGAATTTGGAGGTGCGGGGACCTGATGATTATGGCTCATCCGAGGCAAAATTCGCAGTTTCTGCTTGAGGATATGTAATTTTCAGGCCTTCAACGCGCGCGAAGGGAGTCAGGGTATGTTCCTGCGTGCGGCCTGCCGAAAAAATGTGAAGGACCTTGACACCGCGAACTGTAAGCGCATCGGCAATCATCGACCGGTGGCAACGCCATGGGAGCGATTCCGCGCACATGATGGCGGTTGGGTTGGACGAAGCGAGTCTGATCAGGTCTTCGATTCCTTTCTCAAACGTCGGGGTCTGCATGTAATCAGCGAACCCCCGGAACGAAGCGTTGTGCCAGCCAAGATTCGCCGAATCGCGCGCCGCGTGCCGCAGACCACCAAGCCCAGGAAGGTGAACATAGCGAATCCCTTTCACTCGAAGCTCATCGGGCAACGTTTCAGCGTTATATTGAGGATTTTTGCGTGAGCGTGGGATGGTCCGCACATCCACAAGCTGCGTCACGCCATGGTTCTGCAAAATCTCGATGAACTTGGGAAGATCGCGGGTCGAATGGCCGATCGTGTAGATGACCAGCGACGCCGGTTTTATTTTGACCCCGCCGCAGACTCGAGCTTCCTGCCCCGGATGTGTGCTCTCGTGCTTTCGAGTTGGCCTTGACATGAGCAATGCCCCATTGCCCGCATTGCAATTCTCCGATTGAACCGCGCCGAAACCACCAAGAGCTATTGTGGGTCCGGACCCTCGGTGACCTGCACAAGGTCGTCCGGGCGGAGCCACTTTGCAAATGCCGCCTGGACTTCCGCGGCGGTGATCTTCACAAATTTGTGCGCGGATTCGACCGGCTCATCGAGCGGCAGCCCCATGCTGGACCGATAAATCAGGCCATGCGCAATCCTGCCCACACTGGATTCGGAGAGGGGAATTTCACGCAGCAGCATCGTTTTGGCCTGGCGTAATTCGTCTGGTGAAACAGGCTTGTTTTGCATCTCCTTCAGGTCGCGGATGATGATGGCTCTGGCCTGGGAAACTTTTGGCGGGTCACAAGCGTAACTCACCTCGTAAACCGTGCGCGTCTTTCCAAAATTGAATGAGGAGCCAACGTAATAAACGAGACCCGCATTTTCACGCAAGTCACGATAGAGGCGCGTGGCGTAAAAGCCGCCGCCCAGCACATGGTTGCCAAGCTCGAGCGGGTAGTAATCAGGGCTGAATCGGGTAAGCTCTAAGGTTTCCGCAAGTGTCACGTTATCCTGTACGCGGCTCTTATCCGGCACTACTGTGGCGGCCGGATGGTTGTTCGGTACAGCGGGAAGATCTGTGGGAGGTTTGGGACCCGTGGCTTTCCATCTGCCGAAATATTTCTCGATTACCGCCCGGGCTTCTGAAGGTGTGACCCTGCCAATCACCACGATCGTTGTCAGGTCCGGTCGGAAAACGTGGTGATAATACGCCTTGACATCATCAAGCGTCAGCGATGAGACCGTTGCGGGTGTCGCCTCTCTCAAGGTCGGGTCAGTCTTCGGGAAGAGCGAAATGTGCAGGGCGCGCGAGGTCAGATAATCCGGGCTCTGGAGTTGTCCCGCAATGGCTTTTGCCAGTTGCGGCTTTGTGATCTTGAATGCCTGCGCCGGCAAAGCAGGGTGCAATTCGTTCTGCGCCAGCAATTCGACACCGCGGTCCAGATGCTTCGCCAGAACTTGCAGCGAGAAATCTGTCCCTGCGGATTCATCTGCGCCAATATCATCCAGCGCCTTCTGGAACGCGATCCGGTCGAGCGTCGTGCTCCCGTAGGAGAAAAGTTCCCCCAGTTCATCGGCAACGCCGTCCTGCCCCTTCGGTGTTTCGAGATCGGGGTTGTTCTTGATGTGGCCGTAGATGCTCACCGTGTCACTGATGGACTCAGGCTGGACGATCAGCTTCAGGCCGTTCGGCAGGGTCTGGACCACAGGATGGATCGTCAGTTTTGGGATGCTCAGCTTGTTCAGAGCCTTTTCAGCCCATGCCGGCAGCTTGACGGACTTGGTGTGTTCCGGGGCGAAGGATTCGCGGCCGCCAAACGACTTTGAAGATATCGGCTCGCCCGACGCCTGCGGCGTCAGGATTGCCGTGATCGCTTTCGATTCCGCCAAATACTCGCGTGCCACTCGATTGACGTCGGCCAGCGTAACCTTCTGGATGGCCTCGGCATCATCTTCCGGCGATCGACGTCCTTCCACGGCAAGCGCATTGGACCATGCCATGGCCAGGCCCGAAACGGAGTTCTTCTCGAACTCGACGCTGGCAAGTTCGTGCCTCTTCGCCGCGGCAACAAGATCAGCGGGCACGCCGTCCTTGACGTCCTGTTCCAGCACTTTCCGGATTTCGTCCAGCAGTTGGGCACCATCGCTCCCCTTAGGAAAAGCCCCAAGAGCGTAGCCGAGGCTCGCTCGGGGTAATGACTCGAGCGAAAAACCCGCGTAAAGCGCTTTGCCTTCAGGAACCAGAGCATAAAGGCTCCCGCGCTGGCTGCTGAGCACATCGGCCAGCACTTCCGCCGCGGCGAAGTCGGGGCTGCTGGAGCCGGGCATGCGAAACGAAATCACTGAGAGGCCGTAAGGAAGGTCCGTTTTCAGGTTGAGCGTCTGGGAGCTGACCGGTTGAAATGTAAATTCCGGCCTTGCTGGAAGTTTTTTGGAAGGAATAGGGCCGAACAGCTTCCGGACTTCCGCCAGCGTCGCCTGCGGGTCAACATCGCCCACGATCACCAGAATAGCGTTATTAGGCGCGTACCATGTTTCATGAAACTGCTGCAGCATCTGTCCCGTCGTCTTATCAAAAGACGGCCGGGTACCGAGTGCGTCGTGCTCGTAGGGAGTGCCCCGAAACATGGCGGCCAGCAGCTTGGTGTAAAAAACGTATTCGGGATTCGAAAGGTCCTGCGCCACTTCCTGCTCGATCGCGCCGCGTTCCTTGCTCCAGAGTTCTTCGGTGTCCAGCACGCCCCTCATCCGAATCGATTCGACGTGCAGCGCCACATCTAGATCAGCGACCGGCACCGTGAAGAAATACTGCGTAACGGTCTGCTGCGTGTCTGCATCAAATTCGCCGCCCATGGCCGCTGCAATGTCCGCCAACTGGTCGGCAGATAGGCCGGGACTGCCCCGGAACATCATGTGCTCCTGTGCATGCGCCATGCCTGGAAAGCCTTTGGGGGCCTCGTCTGAGCCGACTTTGTAATTCATCACCGTCGTGGCGACCGGCGCCAGCGTGTTGCGAACAATCACAACTCGCAGGCCGTTCGGAAGCGTCGCGCGCAGAACGTTCCCAGTCTCGGCGCCCTTGACGCGTGGAACCGCGGCAACCAGCAACACAATGAATAAGAACGTGGCGATAAGAACTTTTCTTGCTTCAAAAGCCTGAGTGATCAGGTTTGCACGCTCGTTGGTTTGGTTATTCCAGCCTTCGGGTCCGTTGAATTTCATCTTCGCTGTTCCTTCGCTCCTATGCTGATATCACTGCCAGCAGTATTTGCTGAATTGCGGGGCATAATGGGTGGTGCCGGGCCGCATTCCTGATTTTAGATGCAGAAAAGTCTTCCGCCGACTGCATATTCGCCCGGCCGAGGTCTGTTCCTTGCTGCGGCGGAGGGTTGCCTTCATTGAGAAAATACTATCCGTAGCGCAGAAATCTTTGGTAAATTGGGCCGCGCGTTGTTCTCATGGAAAGGGAAGGCAGCCGGGATATGTGCCCTCGGCAAAGGGAAAACCGAATGTCTCATACAAGAAGCTGCTTCGGCGCGCTATGCCATCAAAAAACTGCCCATAAAAGGAACCCGAGGTCGTTTCAAATTGTACTGCTGCTTCTCACTGCTGCGTTTCTGCCGGGATGCTCGACCCGGCAGACCCAGCCTGCTTCCCCTTATTCAACATGGGAAGTCGCCGGCGGGCCGGACAACATCCATTATTCCACGCTGACACAGATTAACCGGAGCACCGTCGAGCGGCTGAAAGTCGTCTGGGAGTATGACACCGGCGATGCCTCGAAGGGTTCGCACATGGAGTGCAATCCCATCGTCATCAACGGAGTTCTTTACGCAACAACGCCCAGCCTGCGGCTGATCGCGCTCAACGCCGCCACTGGGAAATTGATCTGGAGCTTCACACCGGAACAGGACCAGAACGAGCTTGAAAACCTTCGCTCGCTCGCGCTGACGCCCAACCGCGGGGTGACCTATTGGAGCGATGGCAGCGACGAGCGCATCTTCTTCGTTGCCGGGCATAACCTCTATTCCATCGACGCCCGGACCGGCAAGCCCGTCCCCTCCTTCGGCCAGTCCGGCCATATCGATCTGCGCGAAGGTCTCGGCCGCAATCCTGAGGACCTGACCGTGACCGCCACCAGCCCCGGCGTCATCTACAAAGACCTGATCATCCTGGGCAGCGCTCTGCCCGAAGACCTGCCCTGCCCGCCCGGCGACATCCGTGCCTATGACGTGCGCACCGGCAGGATGCGCTGGAGCTTCCACACCATCCCGCATCCGGGCGAACCCGGCTACCAGACCTGGCCCCCGGACGCCTGGAAATACATCGGCGGGGCCAACAACTGGGCCGGCATGAGCGTGGACGAGAAGCGCGGGCTGGTGTTCGTGCCCACCGGCTCAGCGGCATTCGATTTCTATGGGGCCGACCGGATTGGCGACAATCTTTATGCCGACTGCCTGCTGGCGCTCGACGCCAACACGGGCAAGCTGGTCTGGTATTTCCAGGCCGTGAAGCACGATCTCTGGGACCGGGATTTCCCGGCGGCCCCGGCACTGGTGACGGTCGAGCATGACGGGCAGAAGGTCGATGCAGTGGCGCAGATCACCAAGTCCGGCTATGTGTTTGTCTTCAACCGTGAGACGGGGAAGTCGTTATTTCCGATTGAATACCGGAAGGTGCCGAAATCGGATGTGGACGGCGAGGTGACGGCCGAGACGCAGCCGTTTCCGCTGCTGCCGCCGCCGTTTGCGCGGCAGGAATTCACGGAGGACACGGTGACTGACCGCACGCCGGCGGCGCACAAGGCCGTGCTGGCCGAGTTACACAAGCTGCGCTATGGAGGGCAGTTTATCCCACCCAGTTACCAGGGAACTCTCTATTTCCCGGGATCGATGGGCGGCGGCGAGTGGGGCGGCCCGGCGTTTGATCCAACATCTGGAATTCTTTACGTCAATTCGAATGAGCTTGGAAAGATTTTCCGCATAGTGCCACGGCCGCGCTCCAACGGCACGATGAACAGCCGCCAGCTTTATTTGAACAACTGCGCGACCTGCCACAAGGCGGATTTGAGCGGCAGCCCGCCGGAATTTCCGCCTTTGAGAAATATCAAAAGCAAGTACAGCGTGCGGCAGATTGAAACCTTTATCCGAAAAGGTGGCGGACGCATGCCGGCATTTTCACAACTGGGCGACGCGGCGATTCACGCCATCGCTGCGTATCTCGCTACGGGGAAGCAAACCTTCGCGAAATATAGATGGAACGAAGCCGAAATGGGTCCTTGGCTGAAGTACCGCGCTGACGCCTACATCCGGTTTCTTGATCCCGACGGTTACCCGGCAAACAAACCGCCGTGGGGAACGCTGAATGCCATCAATCTGAACACCGGCAAGTTTGTCTGGAGAATCCCCTTCGGCCAGTATCCGGAGCTTGCGGCGAAGGGGCTTGCCGACACGGGCTGTATGAATTTCGGAGGGCCGGTGGTGACCGCCGGTGGTCTGCTGTTTATCGGCGCAACAGATTACGATCGCAAATTCCGTGCATTTGATAAAGATACAGGAAGACTGCTGTGGGAAGCCACGCTGCCTGCTGCCGGGAACGCCACGCCTGCAACCTATGAAGTCAATGGACGGCAGTACGTTGTAATCGCTGCGGGAGGCGGTGAGTGGGGAGCACCCTCGGGCGGCGCGTACATAGCTTTTGCGCTTCCAGATTGAGGCCCGCAACCGTCTGCAACGATTGCAATGCAAGGAATGCTTTGGCGCTATCAGGATCTGGAGAGGAATCCAACAGTGATGCGCAATTTAACCCGTACGCTTTCAACTCTTTTGCCTGTCCTTCTCGCTGTCATTGTCTTTCCGCAATGCAGGCCGGCCAAAGTCGGCGAGAGTTACACAACCTGGCGTGTTGTCGGCGGAACTCCGGACAACATTCATTATTCCGCTCTTGACCAGATCAACCGCCGCAACGTCAGTCAACTCCGGGTGGCATGGAAATACGACACCGGCGACGAATTTCCCGAATCGGAGATGGAATGTAATCCGATCATTGTGCACGGCGTGCTTTATGCTACAACACCGAAGTTGCGGCTGATTGCTCTGGATGCGGCTACGGGAAAGCTCCTCTGGAGTTTCAGTCCGCCGGAGGAATTACCGGTGCGTAAGATGCGCAACCGCGGGGTAACCTATTGGAGCGATGGCAGCGACGAGCGCATCTTCTTCGTTGCCGGGCATAACCTCTATTCCATCGACGCCCGGACCGGCAAACCGGTCCCCTCCTTCGGCCAGTCCGGTCATATCGATCTGCGCGAAGGTCTCGGCCGCAATCCTGAGGACCTGACCGTGACCGCCACCAGCCCCGGCGTCATCTACAAAGACCTGATCATCCTGGGCAGCGCTCTGCCCGAAGACCTGCCCTGCCCGCCCGGCGACATCCGTGCCTATGACGTGCGCACCGGCAGGATGCGCTGGAGCTTCCACACCATCCCGCATCCGGGCGAACCCGGCTACCAGACCTGGCCCCCGGACGCCTGGAAATACATCGGCGGGGCCAACAACTGGGCCGGCATGAGCGTGGACGAGAAGCGCGGGCTGGTGTTCGTGCCCACCGGCTCAGCGGCATTCGATTTCTATGGGGCCGACCGGATTGGCGACAATCTTTATGCCGACTGCCTGCTGGCGCTCGACGCCAACACGGGCAAGCTGGTCTGGTATTTCCAGGCCGTGAAGCACGATCTCTGGGACCGGGATTTCCCGGCGGCCCCGGCACTGGTGACGGTCGAGCATGACGGGCAGAAGGTCGATGCAGTGGCGCAGATCACCAAGTCCGGCTATGTGTTTGTCTTCAACCGTGAGACGGGGAAGTCGTTATTTCCGATTGAATACCGGAAGGTGCCGAAATCGGATGTGGACGGCGAGGTGACGGCCGAGACGCAGCCGTTTCCGCTGCTGCCGCCGCCGTTTGCGCGGCAGGAATTCACGGAGGACATGGTGACTGACCGCACGCCGGCGGCGCACAAGGCCGTGCTGGCCCAGTTACACAAGCTGCGCTACGGAGGGCAGTTCGTTCCGCCGAGCCGCGAGGGAACGGTGATCTTCCCTGGTTTTGACGGCGGGGGCGAGTGGGGCGGCCCGGCGTTTGATCCGACCAGCGGCATACTCTACGTCAACGCCAACGTGATGGCCTGGATTCTACGACTTGTTCCTCGCCCAAAGACCACTGGCATCGTCAATGGGCGACAGCTTTACCTGGGCAATTGTTCGACCTGCCACAAGGCCGACATGAGCGGCAGCCCGCCGGAGTTCCCTTCGCTTAAAAACATCGGCCGGAAGTACAGCGAACAACAGGTTGCCCAGATCATCCGGAAGGGCGGTGGGCGAATGCCGGCGTTTGCGCAACTGGGCGACGCGCCGATCCAAGCCATCGCTGCTTACGTGACAACGGGTAAGCGCACCTTCGTTCGGACCGCATGGAATACCGCTGAAATGGGTCCGTGGCTGAAATATATCTCTGATGGCTATAACAAGTTCCTCGATCCGGACGGCTACCCTGCTGTAAAGCCTCCTTGGGGCACGCTGAACGCCATCGACCTGAACAACGGCAAATTGCTCTGGTGGATTCCTTTCGGTGAATTTCCGGAACTGGTCAAGCAAGGCATCCGCAACACGGGAAGCGAAAATTACGGTGGTCCCCTTGTGACGTCGGGCGGGCTGCTTTTTATCGGCGCCACCGACCATGACAACGAATTCCACGCCTACGACAAGGCGACCGGGAAACTCCTGTGGGAAGCCACGCTTCCCGCTGCGGGAAATGCCACGCCGGCAACCTACGAAGTGAACGGGCGGCAATACATCGTCATTGCAGCCGGCGGCGGTAAATGGGGAGCGAAGTCAGGTGGGGTTTATGTGGCATTCGCGTTGCCGCAATAGCCAACACAACTGAATTGGCTGATGATGCTTTCGGATAGAAATACAGGGAACTTTCAAGCATAAAAACATGATGGTGATTGATATCACCTGAGCGTGTGATCACCCTCACTGTATGGCGGTCGATTACAGCGTACAAGTTCTTGTATAATAAGTTTTTTTTTGGAGCGGCCAATGGGCAAACTACATGATCGGCTGGCGGAACAGGCGCCGGCTCTGCGAGAAAGGATTCGAACCATCGTCGCCGAACACGGCTCGAAGGTCATCTCGGAAGTGACCGTCAGCCAACTGGTTGGCGGCATGCGTGGTGTCAAGGGACTTCTCTGCGATACATCAGTTGTTGAACCGGACAAGGGCCTGATTGTGCGGGGAATCCCTATCGGCGAATTGAAGGACCGCCTGCCCGAAGAGATGTTCTACCTTCTTTGCACGGGTGAACTTCCTGACCAGGAAGCTCTCACGGGCCTTCAGCAGGAACTCCGCCGGCGTGCGGAAGTTCCCTCCTACGTTTGGAACGTCCTGAAAGCCTTGCCACCGGACACGCATTCGATGGTGATGTTCAGCACGGCGATCCTTTCGATGGAGCGTGAGTCCGTTTTCAGGAAACGTTATTCGGAAGGAATGCACAAAACCGATTACTGGGAGCCAACGCTCGAAGACTCTCTGACGCTGCTCGCCCGGCTGCCTGCCATCGCCGCCGGCATCTACCGCATCCACACGCGCAAAGGCGACCCGCTCCCTCCCAATCCAGAACTCGATTGGGGAGCTGACTACGCCTCGATGCTGGGCTTGCCCGACCCTACCGGCGAGTTCCGCAACCTGATCCGCCTCTTCCTGACGCTGCACTGCGATCACGAAGGCGGAAATGTCAGCGCCTTTACGTGCCACACGGTCGGTTCGGCGCTTTCAGACGTATTTTACGCCGTCTCGGCAGGCATGAATGGCCTTGCGGGGCCGCTGCACGGCCTGGCCAATCAGGAATGCCTGCATTTCGTTCTGGAAATTCGCAACCGATTCAATGGCGTGCCCACGGACGAGCAACTCCGCGACTTTGTCTGGGAAACCCTGAACAGCGATCGAGTAGTACCCGGCTACGGCCATGCCGTGCTTCGCGTCACCGATCCACGCTTCACGGCCATATACGAATTCGGCAAGCGGGTTTGTCCTGACAACGAGATATTCAGGATCGTTGACCGCCTCTACCATCTGACACCCGGCATCCTCAAAGAACAGGGCAAAGTTAAGGATCCATGGCCTAACGTGGATGCCGGCTCCGGCTCGCTGCTCTACCTGTTTGGTCTGACCGAGTTCGACTACTATACCGTCCTCTTCGGCGTCTCGCGGGCACTTGGAATGTGTGCCCAGCTTGTCCTGAATCGATTGCTTGGAACACCGATCACTCGCCCCAAATCTGTAAGCACGGAATGGCTCCTCAAAGCCGTCAGCGGCTCTACCGTGCCCGCGCACGGCCATGGGGGTGGTAAGTAAGGCAAGACAGTTTCCAACCTCGCAGGACAAATCAGCCTGCCAAAGGAAATGCAGCATGATCCAGGCGAAAATTCACCTGAATTCCGTCCAGCAGGGTCGTCAGTTTGTCGGAAAATCGGGGTCCGGCCACACCGTCATCATCGATGACGCCGAAGGCAACACCGGGCCCAAACCGATTGAACTGGCGTTGATCGCTCTTGGCAGCTGCACCGCATTCGACGTGATAGCCATTCTACGCAAGATGCGCCAGCGCGTGACGGGTTACGACGTGGAACTCCAGGCTGAACAGCGCCACGAACCGCCGACGGTCTTCACCCGAGTGACCATTCGGCATAAGCTCCGCGGCGAGGTCCAGCCCCAGGCGCTTGAAAAAGCGATTCGGCTTTCGGAAAACAAATACTGTTCAGTGGGCGCGATGATCAGTAAGACGGCAAGAATCGAAACGACCTATGAAATCGTGCCTGAGACCGAGACTGCGGCAGAATTCGAGGCCAGCAAGCGTTCCGTTGAACGCTGATTGTATTGAACCGCTCTTGCGGTGAACACACTCCCGAGCCGAAGCGAAGAATCGCTCCCCGTGGCCAGCCAGGAGGACGTTTTCATTGAAGATCGCGAGCCCTGAAGAAATCAGGCCGCTTCTTTCATCTGCAGATGTGCATCGACACTGCGCATGAAATCCCGTGGAGCTGCGCACCGCTCGAGATAGTCGGCCGCGCCCATTTCCATCGCTTCCATGTAGCAGTCGATGTCAAGAGCCCGGGCGACCACGAGGACTGGCATCCTTGGGTTGATCTCTAGCGCCCGCGCCAAAACCTGCCGGCCTTCAAAGGCCGGACTCCCCTGCCCCACTACCGCCATATCAAAAGTCTCGCGTCCCAAAAGAGCCAGCGCATCCGCATACCTGTTGCAGACCACAACGTCGTGTCCGATGGCCCGCAGCATTCCGTAGTAATAACGGACATCGCTCGGATCTTCATCTACCAGGAGCGTCCTGAACCTGGGCCGACCAGAAGCAATTTCAAACCGTTCATTGACTGCTTTAATCGTATTGGCCATGACCTCCACCCCCTTCAGGCGGCTTCTTGCTTAAAGTTTTTCCCGCACTTCAAGAAGCCCGCTCCGTTGCTCCCTAATTAACCCTTAGCACTTCGTGCTTCCATCGAAAAGAAGAAAATATCAATCAAAATTGTTTGTATTTTCTAAGTTTTCTCACTCACACTCCAAATTGGACTTTGTGTCGTTTCTCACAATCCATAGGAACCCTGCAGGCTGGTTTGCAGGCAAAAGCGTGCCCGGCTTATAATCGCGTTGACCCAATTTGACGTAAAGGCAGGCTTCATGACTTTGGATCAAAATAAAAACCTATCTCTACAAAGCAAGGTTCTCGAAGCGTTTATCCAACGTGTCCAGGAGAAGACGGCCCGGGTTGGAATCGTAGGGCTTGGATACGTCGGTCTTCCCATTGCGCTCCTTTTTTCAAGCAAGGGCATTGCGGCCACTGGATTTGATATCGATCCCACCAAAGTGGCAACTCTCCGTCAGGGCCGCAGCTACATCAAGCACATTCCGGAAAGCGACATCGCCGAGGCGCTTGCCCATAAACGTTTCGAAGCCACGACCGATTTTTCGGTCCTGCGCGAGGTGGATGCCATCATCATCTGCGTCCCAACGCCGCTCGATGATCATCGCGAGCCCGACCTCACTTACGTTCGCAACACGGCGGAATCCATTGCGGCGAACCTGCGCCCCGGCCAGCTTGTCGTGCTTGAGAGCACAACTTACCCCGGCACCACCGAGGAAGTTGTTTTGCCGATCCTTGAGCAGTCAGGATTGCGCTGCCCTATCGCTCCTTACACGGTAGAGGATGGCGCAGTCGTGGGCAACACTCCCCACGAGCCCGATTTTCTTCTTGCTTTTTCCCCGGAACGCGAAGACCCCGGCAATCCTCACTTTAAGACCCACCAGATTCCCAAGGTTGTGGGCGGCGTCAACGCGCCGAGCGCGCTGGCGACACGGGCGCTTTATCAGGCCGCCTTTGACAAGACCGTTCTGGTCAGTTCTTCGCGCGCAGCGGAGATGACCAAGCTGCTCGAAAACATCTATCGGAGCGTCAATATCGCTCTGGTGAACGAACTGAAGCTGCTCTGCCAGCGCATGGGCCTGGACATCTGGGAGATCATCGGCGCGGCTAAGACCAAGCCTTTTGGATTCTCCGCCTTTTATCCGGGGCCGGGCCTGGGAGGGCACTGCATACCCATCGACCCTTTTTATCTTACCTGGAAGGCGCGCGAGTACGAGTTTCCCACGCGTTTCATTGAGCTGGCGGGAGAGATCAACACCTCTATGCCACTTCATGTTGTCGAACGGCTTGCAGGGGCGCTGAATCGGCGCAATAAATGCCTGCATGGATCACGCATTCTTGTCCTCGGCGTTTCCTACAAGAAGGACGTCGATGATCTGCGCGAATCACCGTCGCTCAAGATCATCAAGCTGCTCCAGGATCGCGGGGCCGTCGTCGATTATAACGATCCGTATTTCGAGCGCCTGCACAAGATGCGCCAATACGATTTCGGACTGGAGTCGGTCCCGTTGACGCAGGAATCACTCTCGAGTTATGACGCAGTTGTCATTGCCACGGACCACTCCTCCTACGATTACGAGTTTATCGCGCGGCACGCGCAGCTTATCGTGGACACACGGAACGCAACTGGACAACTGACCCGGTACAGGGAAAAGATTGTGGCGGCGTGAGTACCGCATTTCAGGCCCGGCGCGTGGTTGCCGCGGGCACGCTCACAAAGGAAAAGCCTGCCGGCTTTCCTACAATCTTCCAAACTTGAACCACGCATCAATGATGTTCTTGCCGCGATAGATCAGCGTCCTCTCATTGACGCGCTCGCTGGCGCGTCCAATACCGGGCCCCGGTGCAGCCGAGGTAGTGAATTCCACTTTCACTTCAACCGGGCCTTCGACGCGGTAAGGCTTGAACTCACCGAGGCGCTTCATCGCCCGTTCTGCTTTACCCCGAATCAAATCACATGCAACCGGGTGGGGCAACGTATAGCCTGCCGTCGAGCTGACGCCGGACTTAACCGCCGCGCATTCCGCTTGCGGAACCAGTTCGCGGATCTCATAGCACGCGGCCGTGTCGCCCGCTAGCATAATCGCCGGAACACCCATTTCACCCGCCACCATCACGCGGATTCCGATCTCTCCCGCGAGTCTGCCGTTCACCCAAAGGTTCTGAATGTTGAAGAAAAAGGAGTGCGGAAGCACGGCCTCCTTCGCTCCAGCCATGGCGTGCTGGCCAACAAAGACAATCGCACAGAAAGTTGAGTCAAATTCACGGATGGGCGGGATGGGCGAACCGATCAGCAGCCGCGCCTGTGGATGAATATCACTGGCTGAAAGGGCCTCGCCGCCATCGTGGCCGTCCCATACAACGACCTCGGTGGCGCCGCCAGTCAGCAGACCTTCAACGGCGGCGTTGACCTCGCCCGTCAGCAGCTTTTGCGATTCCGCCCAGCGCGGGCTTTTGAGTGGATTGCACTGGTCAGCCCAATTGAAAATCCCGTCCACCCCTTCCATGTCTGACATGATCAGGACCTTCCGCCCCTTCTGATCTTTTGCCGAAGACTGTTCAGGTTCACCTGCGGATGGAATTGCGCGTGCGGCGGCAATACCCGCGCCCGTTGCAACGCTGTTCTTGAAAAATTGACGGCGGTTGATCACACCGCTTGTTTTATCGGCCATTGGAGTTCGACTGTGCAGCCATAGATTGTGCCCGAATGATAACCGCGCAATTGAAGTTCAAGCACCGCATACAAGAGAATTCGATAGCATGGTTACACAATCTGTTCTGATTCCGGGTCCCAGCGCACTTCCCGCCCCTGGCGATAAGAAGCAACGGCCATCTGGCATGCGATGGCAGAGCGGTAACCAATTTCAAATGGGCAATTGGGCTGCTTGCGGCTTCGGACACAATCGAAGAAATTCTGCATGTGGAGTTCCGTCTCGTCGCCGCCGCTCACAATGTCCGGAGGAGTCGTCTCTCCCGCCTCAGGCGAAGCTGAGCTGCGCCGCGTCCGCTTGGGAACGTAAGTTACGACCTCGTGACCCCGCCGCGATACTGCGCCCTCTGTTCCCAGCACAACTTCATCGGCATGGTAGTAGCTGCTGCCGAAGCCGGAATTCCAGGTGAAAAGGATCTTATTCGGCAGTGCCATGGAAACGTCCATCGTGTCCGGAACCTGCATTTCCGGCGAGAAGTAATTTGCCCCACTCATCGTCACCCGCTCGGGAATACTGAGGTCCATCGCCTTGAACCAGAAGCCCACCTGGTGGACCATGTTTTCAAAAACGTTGCCGCCGGAATAGTCCCAATAGAACCGCCAGTTGATCACACGGTTTGGATCAAACGGATGAAGGGCGGCCTCACCCTCGAAGGCCTTCCATTCCACGTTCTGCGGCGTACAATCTGCAGGAATTGAACGCTTCCATCCGCCGTAAGGCGAATTGCGGTACATGTGGGCATGAATGGCTGTGATCTGCCCCATCGCCTTGGTGTGAACAAGCTCCCGTGCGCGATCCTGCGCCGCGCTGCTGGTGGACTGAATCCCGATCTGCACCACGCGGTCTGAGGCCAGAAATGCGTGACGCATCCGCCGCGCGTGATCGGGATTGAATGCCATGGTCTTTTCCTGATACACGTCCTTGCCTGCCTGAATCGCGGGTACAAAATTAAGCGCGTGCTGGTGTTGCGGCGTTGCGATCAGCACAGCATCAATACTCTTATCATCCAGCAGGCGGCGGAAGTCAGAATATGTCTTGACGCCGGGCGCAACACGTTTGATTTCTTCAAGCCGCCGCGTATAAACGTCAGCCACAGCAACAGCTTCCGTGTTCGAGGCTTTGAGGGCGGCTTTAAGGATCGCGGTCCCGCACCCCCCGGCGCCAATAAGCCCGAAACGGACACGATCATTCGCACCCAGAATTTTCCCCGAAGGAACCAATCCTGAAACCGCCATCGCCGCGCTTCCTCCAATAACATTCCGCATAAATGTTCTACGGTCAGCCATTATGACCTCCTGTCAGCCCTCAGATGAAAATTGCCGCGCCTGCTCATTCTGGTGCGGCCACTTACGATGCAACTCAAGAGGCCGCGGACTTTCTCTGGGCCCTGACCAGTGCGGTGAGCAGCGCACCCAGAAGGAAACCGAAACCCAGTGCTGCGAAACCGTAAACAAAGTTTCCGGTTCGCTTGTTCAGGTACCCGACGATCACCGGCCCGAAGTAGCCGCCCAGATTCCCCAGAGCATTAATCAGGCCCATCGCGGAGCCGCTCACCGATCGCGGAAGCGTCTCCGAAGGGATGGCCCAGAACGGCCCAAGAGAACCAAATGACCCGGCACCTACCAGTGTTATGGCGAGGAATGAAAGAACAAAGGAGTGGGGGCTCAACAGAACGCTGGCCAGCAGGAAAACTCCGCCCCAAGCCAGAGCACCCCCAACGTGTCCTCTTCTTTCGCGTGTTTTGTCAGAGTGGCGCGAGATCAAAACCATGCCGATGCCCGTGACGATAAACGGAACCGCAAAAAGAATGCCTACTACAAGGTCGCTCAAGTGTTTTTCATTGTGGAGCGCGCTGGGCAGCCAGAAGAGGTAACCGTAATTGCCGCTGTTCACGAGAAAGTAGATCAGGACCATCAGCAGCACTTGTGGCCGCAGCAGCAGCTTGAGATACGGTTCGGAGGCCTGGAAATCCAACTCCGCGCCTTCGCTCTCCAGCGTGGTTTCAAGGAACTCGCGCTCTTGCGCCGAGATCCATTTGGCCTGGTGCGGTCGATCTGCAATAAATATGATCCAGATGATCAGCCAGACAAACGGTATTGCCCCTTCCGAGATCAGCATCACGCGCCAGCCCCAGCGACCCAGGATCCAGCCTGATATCGGAGATGAAATCACCACCGCCGTCGGCAGGCACAGCATCCAGTAGGCGTTGGCGCGGGCGCGTTCCGCCCTCGGAAACCAATGTGCCAGCAGCACCAGCGTTGCGGGCCACACGCCACCTTCCGCAATACCCAGTACCAGGCGCATTACCCAAAACTCCTGCCAGGTGTGCACAAGCCCGCACCCCACGGCCGCCAGGCCCCAGCAAACCAGAAGGATGCTGATAAACCGCTTGGCGCTCCAATGCTCGGCCAGATGGCCGCCGGGAATCTGAAGCAGCAGATAGCCCCAGAAAAACACCCCGGCGGCGCTCCCGGCTTGCTCCGGGTTCATGTGGAGTTCGTGGCTGATGGAAGGCAATGCGAGCGAGATATTCGTCCGGTCCACGAATGCAATCGTGTACATGATAAACGCGACCGGAATAATGTGCTGCCAGCGTTTCTCAGGAATCGGCATAAACGCGCAGGATTATACCAGACCCATCAACAGACTCAATTGCTAAGTTGCCGGCTGGCTATTCCGTGCGATTCTGGTCTCGGAGGGATTTACAGTCGGAATCACGCGACAGGCCAGATCTTCAGGCCGGCTCGGGGACTCCGGATTCCGCCTCGATAACGCGAGGGGCCTGATGAATCCGGTAGAAGTGGTTCAGCACGACGGTTCCCTGCGGTGTTGCATAACCCTTTCGGATGGCTTCTGTAACATAGGCTTTGGCCATGACAACAGCGTCGTGCGGTTGCCGTCCGTGCGCCAGGTTGGCGGCGATTGCCGAGGCGAACGTCGATCCCGGACCGAAAGGAGCCTCGACTTTGTAGCGTTCGCCGGCAAGGGTTTCATTGAACTCCCGGTCATAATAAACATCGAATGGCCTTTCAAAAGCTCCGCCGGTAACCACAGCCGCCCGAGCGCCCATCTCAACCAGCTTCGCCGCTGCGCTCTTCATTTCCGCTGGTGACCGCACCTCAATTCCTGTGAGCGCCGATGCTTCCGAGGCATTGGGCGTCACGACAGTGGCGCGGCGAACCAGGAAAGTTCGCACGATTTCAGCGGCTGGGGGTTCATTTCCCGCGGCGTCATCCATCCCGCGCAAGTCCGGGTCCACAACGACCGGGATGGACGGGTTAGCGTCCAGGGCCTCGCAAACAGCCTCGGCGGAGGACCGACCACACATCATTCCGATTTTAATGGCGCGGACGTTATGATCACGGACGAGCAAAAGAATTGAATCCTTGATCCAATGAGAATCCGTCGTGTGCAGCTTTGGCTTTCCCCCGGGCTGCGGAAGCGTGAGAGCAGTGACGACCGCAACGCCATAACAATTATGCGCCGCAAACGTCTTGATGTCGGCGATCATTCCCGACTGCCCGGAAGGATCAAATTCCGAAATGGACATCGCAACTGGCGGGGGTTCGTTCAACACAATATTCACTCTTTCAGGTGTAATTGCGCGGCCCGGCGCGTACCTTATTCAGGAAACCTTGGCCGCTTTCCTTTCGTAGCTCTCCAAGCATTCCCGCGAGCAGAAGTGCAGAACTTCATTGCCGATTGTTAGTTTATGAGAAACCTCAGTAGAGACAAACATGCCGCACACCGGATCGCGGACTGTCTGGACTTTGCGCGCGTTCGCCGCCCGGCTCTGACCACTCTGTCGGCCGTTACGGACGTTCTTTGACGCACCGCCCATCATGCCTCGAATGGTCCGCGATATCGTCCACACCACCCCGGCCAGAAAGATCAGGTCCATGACTGCGTCAAGAAAGGCTCCCATAATTAGTTATGACGGCGCGTAAGAGGCCGCGGATGCCTCGTTTTCTTCAAGGCTTTACCGCTGCCCTGGAATTTCCCTCGGCCTCGTCCAATTTTGATTTGATTTCCTTCAGGCCAGGATAATTCGGGTTCTTCTTATCAAGTATATTCCAGTACTCTCTCGCTGCGCGCAGGTCGTGCGTTCCTTCAAGGTTTACGACGATCAGGTTGAAGATTGTCGGCTCGTGGTTTGGATCAAGGGCCAGGGCCTTCCTATATTCCGCGATGGCCTGCTGCGGCTGACCAGTGTAAAAATACGATGTTCCCAGATCCGTGCGTGCGTTGATATCGCGGGGATTCAGCGTCAGGGAGCGCTGATACCACTCGATGGCCAGGTTGAAGTAGCGCTTGTCGTAAAGATAGTTTGCAAGCTGCAAAGGAATCAGCGGGTCCTGCGGGTTCTGGCTGGCACGCTGTTCGTAATTTTGGATAATCTGTGCAACCTCGAGTGGCGGATGACCATTGGGAAGCCCCGTTGCGGGATTGACGTCCGCGGCCCCCATCGGGCTTGTCGAGGACGCGCCGGCATCTGACGCAACAGCCGCTGCAGCAGCCTGCGCAGGCACACTTACCTGCCGCTGCGACTTATATATAAATCCCGCCAGAAAACCCACACTGAAAAATATGACGGCGGTAACGATCGTTTCGATTTTCACGCTACCCTCATGGGCGGATTCTCCACCTTCAAACCTGTGAACTTTATAGTACGATATATGTTCGGCTAATGGTAGTGCGAACAGGCATCTGTTTCTCCTCCTGTCACCCGATACGGGCCGGGAGCGGACGGGGCCGGGAGGAGCTTTGCCATAACAGATTTGCGGGCCGCTCCGAGGAGTGCGTTTCGCCTCAAAAGCACGGGGACAGCGGCCCGTCGATGCATTATTCCGGCAAAAGAGAGTAAAGGCAAGTCCAGGAACATTCCCCGATGTTCCGTCATTAGACTTCAGCCAACGTCACGCAGGGAGGTCTTATGCCAGGAATTTATCGAAATCTGATTGGCGGTGAATGGGTTGAGTGCAAGTCGAAGCGAACTTTCCCCAACATTAATCCCGCCAACACCGATGAAGTTCTAGGACATTTTCAGGCGTCGGGAACTGAGGAAGTCCAGGCGGCCTGCGACGCGGCGGCCAAAGCGCAGCCCGCGTGGGCAGCCCTTCCCGCACCCGCCCGGGGTGAATATCTTTTCAAGGCCGCAGAAATCCTCGAATCGCGCCTGGCCAGTGTGGCAGAAGACATGACGCGCGAAGAAGGCAAAACTCTTCCAGAAGCCAAGGGCGAGGTCAAACGCGCCATCAATATCTTTCGCTACTTCGGCGGCGAAGGCGCCCGTTCGTTCAGTTACCAGATTCCCTCGGAACGGCCCAACGTCTTCTGCTACACGATGCGCAAACCGCTCGGCGTTGTGGGCCTGATCACACCCTGGAATTTTCCCAGCGCGATTCCGGCCTGGAAAATGGCGCCGGCCATTGTGGCCGGCAACACTGTAGTCATCAAGCCCGCGTCGCTGGCTCCGCTCAGCCCTTACCGGTTGGTCGAAGCGCTGGTTGAAGCCGGCATTCCGGCGGGCGTGGTCAATTACGTCACCGGAAGTGGAGGCGCAGCCGGCAACGCTCTGGTAGAGCATCCCGCGATTCGGGCCATCTCGTTTACGGGCTCATGCAGCGTTGGGAACGCACTGCATGGGAAGCTCGCAGGACGCAAGGTCAGAGTCCAGCTCGAAATGGGCGGCAAGAACCCAACCATCGTGCTGAAGGACGCCAATCTCGACTATGCTGTCGATATTCTTGTCAACGGCGCGTTCTTTTCTACCGGCCAGAAATGCACCGCCTGCAGCCGCGCCATCATTGAAAAAGACATCTACAAGCCGCTGGTGGAAAAACTGGTGGCAAAAACCAAGGCGCTGAAAGTCGGCAACGGCCTTGATCCGGGAGTGCAGGTCGGCCCTGCCGTCGATGACAAGCAGCTCGAGACCGATCTGAAATATATCGAGATTGCCAAGAAAGAGGGCGCCAAACTGCTCTGCGGCGGCAACCGCCTGACCGGCGGGACATACGACAAGGGATACTTTGTCGAGCCGACGATTTTCGACGGCGTGACGCCGGACATGCGCATCGCTCAGGAGGAAGTCTTCGGCCCGGTGCTGGCGTTGATGATGGCCAATGATTTTGATGATGCCATGCGCCTGGCCAACGGCGTGCAGTTCGGACTTTCCGCCTCCATTGTTTCACGCGACCTGACGCGCGTCCACCAGTTCATCAACAGCATTGAGGCAGGATTGATAACGGTCAATCTGCCAACGGCGGGTGTGGAATACCAGCTGCCGTTCGGCGGCACCAAGGAGTCGAGCTTCGGCATGCGAGAGCAGGGCCCTCTGGCACTCGACTTTTATACCGAGACTCGCACCGTTTACCTGAAGTACACTCAATAGCCTGAAGCAGCGAAGCCATCAGGAGAAAACCATGAAGAAGACGCAGCAGTTTCTTGCCAAGCTCAAATTGCCGGCTGAAGATAATCACGCGCTCAAAGCTACATCGCTCAGGTTCAAGGACGGGGGACAATACCGGTTCGAGATCCCAAGCGTGGAAGGCCCGCGAGTATTTCGCGAAGTGCTCGATGCCGCCAAAAAGCTGAACGTGCCCATCCATCGCGTCAGCCAGGGAAGCGGCGTTATGCTGCTCAGCAAGGCTGAAATTTCTGAAATGGCCCACATCGGCCTCGATCAGCGCATCGAAGTGTGCCTGTTTGTCGGGCCGCGCGCCACTTTCGAAACCGGCGCACAGACTGTGTCCACCGCAGGTAAAGTGATCGGTCTTCAGCATCGAGGCGCGGACCAGTTGGTCTATGCCATTGAAGATGTCAAACGCGCGTGCGATCTGGGTATCCGAAGCATTCTGCCCGCGGACCTCGGCCTGATCTGGGTGATCAATGAGATGAAAAAGAAAGGCGAGCTGCCCAAGAACCTGGTCATCAAAAGTTCGGTGACGCTGCCTGCCGCCAATCCTGCAACCGCACGCCTGTTCGAGCAAGCCGGCGTTTCCACTTTGAACATTCCCACTGACCTTAGCCCTGCACAGATCGGCGCCATTCGACAGGCAGTTGATATTCCGATTGACCTGTACATTGAAGTTCCCGACAACTTCGGCGGCTTCATCCGCTACTACGAGATGCCGCAAATCATCCAGGTCGGCGCACCGACATATTTCAAGTTCGGACTGCGAAACGCTCCGGATATTTACCCTTCGGGTATCCATATCGAAGACCTGGCAGCCAAAATGGGACGCGAACGCGTCCACCGCGCTCGCATTGCGCTTGACCTGCTTGAGCAGTACGCTCCGGAAGCCAAAATGTCGCCGCTCGGATCGAAAGACCTGGGCATTCCCGAGGTGTAGCCAGCCCGCCTGCTATGTGGCGGCTACCATCGGTGAGCTTTTCGGGCCAAGGCGGGGAGTTGTTCTCCCACCGGGATTCATGCCCTTCTCGCACACTTTGTTAAGCGTCTGTCAAATGCGGCAGGCAGGTCCCTCCACTTAGAAACCCTGCCCATCCAATTCCCGTCTATGATTGTAGGTAGCCTGTGCCATGCAACGGTTCCTTTCACTGCCGAAGCCGCTCCTGCTTGCTGTTGCAATAGTCTTCAGTGCGGGCGTCGTGCTCTACAGCATGCTCTGGATGTATTCCATCCGCTGGCTGAGCAACGTTGAACTCGGCTTCGATTTCAATTACATCGGCAACCAGCACTGCGAATACGTCAAGACCGTCGAACCCGGCGGCCCTGCGGAACGCGCTGGTTTAAGACCGGGCAGCCGCATCATCGCCATTAACGGACGGCCGATAGAAGACCGCGACACACTCTATGAAATTTGGGCGCACCAGAAACCCGGTAATACCGTTGAACTGGTTGTCTTGAACAACGGACAAACTACCCCAGTCACGCTGTGGGCAACCTTCCGTGAGCGTCGCTCTCCTTCAAAAGAAACCGGTCTCACCGAGCGATTGAGCCAGGGACTTCTTAATGCTTATCCGCTCGTGTTCTTAATAGTCAGCATCCCTGTGCTGTTTCTCCGGATCGAGGACCGCAATGCGTGGTTGTTAGCCCTGATGTTTGCCTCCTTCACCGCCGCGCCCCCGCTTCCGAATTTCCTTGCGGGCATGGCCTCTCCCCTGCGCGACTTCGCCATGGTTTATCGCGCTCTCTTTAATACGCTGTTGGGAGTGTTTTTCTACTGCTTTTTTGCGATGTTCCCCGTTCGGTCGTTTGTAGAGCGTCGTTTGCCATGGCTGAAATGGGCCGGATTGGCCTTCGGACTCTGTTTCGCTGTGCCGGGATTCCACACGGGTGGCCCTCGCGCACCTGCATTGCTTGGAAGGGTTATCGGGATTGAGCCCGCAAGCCACATTCTTTGGCTTTTGTATAACTACAGCTTCATCACGCTGGGCTTTGCGTCCCTCATCGGAAATGCCGTCAGCGCCACAACTCCTGAAGCGCGCCGTAAAATCCGCGTGATCCTCTGGGGAACGCTGATCGGTGTGGTACCGGTCTCAGTGCAGAGGGCCCTCAGCGACTTTTTTCATGTCCATCCGCCGATTCCCTTGGTCGTAACGCTCGTCCTGTTGCTCTTTCTGTTCCCTCTTTCATTCGCCTACGCCGTTGTCAAACATCGTGTCCTTGAGGTCCCGGTCCTGCTTCGCCGTGGTGCACGTTATATGCTGGTCCTGCGAGGATTCACGATTCTCCTGGCACTGGTCAGCATCGCCGTCCTTCTGATTTTCGCCCTGGTTCTCGCCCCTCACCTCGAAGTCCTGCCGGGCGGTGGCGTTAAGGGCGGGATTGCGCTGGGGGCGGGCTTCGGGACCGTGCTGCTGTGGGCGGGAATGCTGGTCCACAGACGGGTCGGCGAGAAAATCGACCGCGCATTTTTCCGAAGCGCATACGATGCGCGCATGATCCTCGAAGACCTTGTCGAAAAGACACGCACGGCAACTGACAGGGACCAGCTTGCCAGCCTGCTCGGACGCCATCTCAACCAAGCTTTACAACCAAGTTCAATCGTGATCTATTTGGAAACTGCCGGTGATCGGCTTTCAGCCATGCACGGAAGCGTCCCGGCGGATATTGCCGTCCTCTCACCGGCTGATCCGGGCCTTGCCTCCATCGCACGCAAGGGTGGGCCGTGGGAAATTTCTGAAACGGACGAAGAGAAGCTGCCCCATCCTTTCCCGCTTGCTCCGCTTCGCCCGGATTGTCTGGTGCCCTTGCTGGGGAGGGACGGCAGGCTGGTTGGATTGCTCGTGCTCGGCGCACGGCTCTCGGAAGAGCCTTATTCGCGCGAAGACAAACAGTTACTGGCGTCCGTCGCCGGCCAGGCAGGCGTGGCCCTTGAGAGTATTCGCCTCGGCGAGCAGATCGCCGAGCGCATCGAGGCCGAACGACGCGTCGCACAGGAAATGGAGTTCGCCCGTCAGGTGCAATCGCGGTTGTTTCCGCAGAAGCTTCCGGCGCTTCGCACGCTGGAATACGCAGGAGCTTGCGCCCAGGCGCGCGAAGTAGGCGGAGATTATTATGACTTTCTGGAACTTCGTCCCGGCCGGCTGGCGCTGGTGATGGCGGACATCGCCGGCAAGGGTGTATCCGGTGCCCTGCTGATGGCCAATCTTCAAGCCAATCTGCGCAGCCAATATGCGCTCGCGGCCACCGACATCTGTCAATTGCTGGTATCGGTCAACCGGCTTTTCTACGAAACAACCAGCGACAATAGCTACGCCACGCTTGTCTTCGCTGATTATGACGACTCCACGGGCCGCCTCCGATACGTAAACTGTGGGCACCTGCCGCCGCTTCTGCTCCGCGCACGTGGAATCGTTGAAAGTCACACGGGGCCGCGGCCGGCCATCGAGCACCTCGATTCGACCTCGACAGTCCTTGGGCTTTTTGAGAATTGGCAATGCAACGTCGCAGAGACGACACTGAACCCTGGCGATACCCTGATTCTCTATACCGATGGCGTAACCGAAGCAATCAATCCTGAGGAAGAAGAGTTCGGCGAATCGCGCCTGATCAACATCGTGTGCTCGAACAGAAACCTGCCCCCACAGGCGCTGATCGCCTCCATCATCAAGGCCGTACAGCAGTTCAGCCACGAAGAACAGGCGGACGACATTACGCTGGTTGCCGCCCGCTGTCGGGCATAGGCTGCCTCGGGCACGAACACTCCTCTGTAAATTCCCTTGTGAAATCAGTAGAATTTTGCCATGCGCAGCCCGGAGTTTGATCAACTTGACCGCGACGGCTATGTGGTCCTTGAAAACTGCATCGAACCTGACTTCCTCGAGGCGCTTCGCCGCCGCACCGACGAATTGCTTCAGCAGGAGGGCTGCGCGGCGGGGTCCGAGTTCAAGCAAGAGCCGCACGCGCGCCGGCTTGCCAATCTTGTCGACAAGGGGGAACTGTTCGAACGCGCAATCATGATGCCGCGCATTCTGGAACTGGTCCAGCATGTTCTCGGCCCCGAATTCAAGCTGAGCAGCCTCAACTTCCGTTCAGCGGACCCGCACTCGCCCTCGGCACAGCCGCTTCATGTTGATGTTGGTGCACTTCCGGACGAGAAGGGCTTTTCCGTCTGTAATACCATCTGGATGCTCGACGATTTCACGGCGGAAAATGGCGCTACCCGGTGCGTTCCCGGCACGCACCGGTCGGGCAAATTGCCGCAGCAGGTTCTTGGCGATCCTTCCGCCCCGCACCCTGATGAAATTCTGGTTACCGGAAAAGCTGGAACCGTGGTGGTAATGAACGCCCACCTGTGGCACGGCGGGACCGCCAATCGCACGGACTTCCCCCGGCGCGCCTTGCACGTTTTTTACACTCGATGGGACAAACCGCAGCAGCAGTACCAGAAGAAACTTCTTCGCCCTGAAGTGCAGGCGCGGCTCAGTCCGGAACTGCGCAAAATTCTTGCCCTCGATGATCCTCTCAACGACAGGCTCTGCCAGGAAACCACCAGCATGAGCGGCTTTCTGCGCTGATTGCGCCAGTGCGCCATCCGCCCTTAACTGTGCTAAACTTGAGCCGTGAGATACCTGCTCGCCATTTCGGTATTGTGGGCGGGTCTAATGTTTCCACTCGCCGTGAAGGGCCAGTCGGTAACTGTGAGATTCGGCCCGTCGGCCCCCGACCATGACGGTGGATTTGTTTTCCATCGGTTTCCTGGCCTTGGCGACAATTTCGTTTTTCCCCCCTTTTGGGGATATCCTTCGAATTATCCCTTCACATACTTTTACCCCGGACTTTGGCCGCCGCTCGAATATCAGCATCAGGAAGCTGTGAGGATCGCCCACGGGGACATCGAGGCTCATGTTGCCGATCAGGAAAAGGAATATCTCGCAAGTCAGGTTCAGGCGCTCACCAATGAAATACGTTCCCTGCGCGAACAGCAGGCCGAAGCACATTACGCACCAGCGCAAGCCGGACCTGCGACTGGAATTCCAGCTCGGCCTTCAACGCAGGCTGAAGGCGGCGCGCAGGAAAAGTTTCCGTCAACGGTGTTTGTCTTCCAGGACGGTCGCGAGATGGAAGTCCGGGATTACGCGGTTTTCGGCAATACTTTGTGGGTTTTCAAGGGAGACACAGCGCGCAAGTTTCCTCTTTCTGATTTTAATCTTCCCGCCAGCAGACAGGTCAACGAAGAGCACGGGGTAGAATTTCCCTTGGGCAAAAAACGTTAGTCCTGCCGCCTGAAGCCTGTCTTGAGTCGAACTGCTTCGTCAAGCTCCTTAAAAAGCAAAGCGGCACACTGCGCGGAGCGTAGCATCTCTCTATTTCTCTTAAAATAGTTCGCTGCGCTCACGATGACATGCGTAGAACCCGCTTTTCAGGGGCCGGTTTAACACCGCCCTTGTGGCCGGAATTTCACCACTACAATCCGTGCTTGCGTTCCTGAGCGGACGACTTCATAATCTTCCCTTTTCCGAACTGCTTTTCGACCACCATCAAAAGGAGGATTCATATGTCATCGGATGAATTGCGTACGCAGGAAGACAAGCATTCCGCTCCAACTCGTCGGAATTTTCTGAAAGGCGTTGCCGCTCTCGCTATGGCAGGCCCCGCCCTCGCGTGCAGCCGTCAGAATGAAATGAAGTCGTCACAGGAATCGCAGTCGTTGCGGTCTCTGCCCTCCGGCAAGCCGCGGCTTCTCTACATCGGAACGTATAGTTCCCCGGAAGGTCCCGAAGGAAGCGCGGGACGCGGCCAGGGCATCTATCTCTTCGAAATGGATCCCGCCACTGGCGATCTGACCCAGCGCGAGGTCTTTGCCAATCCTAGAAATCCGTCATGGCTCGCTCTTAATCCCTCCAAGACCCATTTATATTCCGGGGACGAATTACAGAAATTTCAGGGGAAAGCCTCAGGCGCGGTAAGCGCGTATTCAATAGACAAATCCACCGGGCATCTCACGCTGCTTAACACCGTCAGCTCAGAAGGAGCAGGTCCAGCCCACATCAGCGTGCATCCTTCCGGGCGTTACGTTTTCGCAGCGAATTACGCAGGGGGGACCATCTCAGTTCTGCCCATCAAACCCAATGGAGAACTCGGTCCGGCCACGGACGTGCACAAGGACCCCGGACCCGTCGGTCCGCAGCATGCCGCAAGCGCACCGCCGGGCAGCTTCGCCATCAGCGGCCACGATGCTCCCCATGCGCACATGATTGATTCCGACCCCACTGGCAAGCGCGTTATTTCGACCGACCTTGGCATGGACAGAATCCTGGTCTGGAATTTCGACGTAAACAAAGGCAAGCTCACGCCGAACAATCCCCACGAAGTCCCTGTGCCGCCGGGTGACGGCCCACGACACTTTGTTTTCCATCCGAATGGCCGCTGGTTTTATTGCATCCAGGAGGAAGGGTCCGCCGTGGTCGTCTTCGACTATGACATTGGCACCGGCAAGATGACGCAGAAGCAGGTGATCTCAACTCTACCCAAAGGTTTTGTGGGAACCAATTTCTGTTCAGAAATCAGAATATCTCCCGACGCCAGGTTCATCTACGGCGCCAATCGCCTGCATGATACGGTCGCCTTCTTCTCGATCGGCAGTGATGGCACGCTCACTTACGTTGGTGAAGAATGGACCCGCGGGGACTACCCGCGCAGCATCACCCTGGACCCAGCGGGCGATTTCCTCTTTTCCTGCAATCAGCGCGGCGACGCCGTGACGACGTTCCGAATCAATAAGCAGACAGGCCGCCTGACTTTCACCGGCCAGTACACGCCCGTCGGCACCCCGGCTGTCATCGTTTTCCTGACCTGACTTCGCATGTGGAGATTTATCGATATGCCTGACTCTTGGTACACGCGACTCACTTGCTGAAAGAACGATCTTAAACTTGCCATCGTGAGCACAGCGGGCAATCCATGTAGCTATTTGAAGCGAAATACAGAGATGCTTCGCTTAGCATGCAAATTTGCCTTTTTTCAGCCACTTGTCAGGCAAAGCAAAACTGAAGGGATACCCCGAACCCACCGGAATCATCACCAAAGGTCGGTGGGCGAGACTTTGCAGGAAGTCTCACCCCCATTGACTCACCATTCGAAACTCCCGCGAAAGGTGGGACAAGCATCGTCATGAGCCTGGCGGAGGCCGCCGAATCTTGAGCCCGGAAATTCTCACTTTGTTTTTTTCCCTGGCCGAAAGGTCTGGATAAAAAGTGCGCCCATGGCGATCATGATGGCTCCCCACCACACGGGAGCGTGGAGGTTGGAGAGTTCGGTATTCGGAGGATGTGACCACTCTGCGAGCCCGCTGACAAAGATCAGAATGCCGTATAAAAACAGTAAGATCCCCACAAAGAGCCAGACAGGGATCATGTGACGATCTTCGCTCATTTCATAACTCCCAAGTTTGTGTTATCGAAATAGATTCTTCCGCCTTCGCAGGGTCGCCTTTATTCCCTATCGGAAAATCCATTGCAGGACGAGAAAGACCGCGAAGCATACGCCTGCCCAGAATACCGGCCGCTTCACGAGCGGCAGGTCGCCTTCACTTGGCACTTCCGTCAGTCCCATGACCAGACCGCGTAATTCGGCATCGGGCCTTGGTTTTGTAACAAGCGTCACGAGCACGGACACGGTCACGACCGCAATGAACGCCCAGAGCGCCTGCCACATCTGCTGCGCGAGCGGCTTGGCCCCCGCGTAGAAGCAGAACCAGGCTACGCGCTCCGGATGGCCGCGCATTAACGCAAAAATAGTAATCGCGGTCGTAATGCCCGCCAGCAGTCCCCAGAACCCGGCCTTCTTTGTGGCGCGCTTCCAGAGCATTCCGATAATGACAGTGCCAAACAGGGGCGCGATGAAAAAGCTGAAAAGAGCCTGCACGTAGTCCATCAGGCTGCCAAAGTGCGTGACAATGTAGGCCGCCCCAATGCTGATGAGCAATCCGATCATCGTGCACCAGCGTCCCATGGCGACGTAGTGTCGGTCGGTCCCGTCCTTTTTGATGAAGGGGCGATAGATATCGTACGTCCACACGGTGGCGAACGCACTGATGTTGCCTGCCATGCCGGACATGAAACCCGCGATGAGCGCCGTAATGCCCAGACCGAGCAGGCCAGGTCCCAGATAGCGGGCCATCATCAGGGGCAGAACCTGGTCATAAGTGTGCTGTCCGGCCCTTGCCACGTCGGCGGGATAAAGATGGAATGGCAGCACTGCCCGTCCCAGCAGGCCCGGAAGGATCACAATAAATGGCACGGCCATCTTGAAGAATGCGCCGATAATCGGGGCAGTCTTGGCGGCGCGAATGTCCTTGGCTGCGATGATGCGTTGGACCACCAGAAAGTCCGTCGTCCAATAGCCCATTGAGAGCACAGCCCCAAGGCCGAACACGATCGCCACCCATTGCACGCCCATGGGATTCTGCGAAGGGTTAACCATCGGACCCCACATATGAGTGAAGTCCCTTCCAGGGAAATTCTGCTGGATGCGGGCGACCATGCCTGACCAGCCGCCGGCTTCTATCAGCCCAAGGATGGGAATCAGCAGCGCGCCAAGCCAAATGAGGAAAAATTGGATAACCTCGTTGAATATGGCGGAAAAGAGCCCTCCGAGCGCTACGTAGATGCCTACGGTCAGCGATGAAACCCAGATGCTGAAATGAAGGTTCCAACCCAGGATGACCTGCATCACCACAGCCATCGCATACATGTTGACGCCTGACATCAGGATGGTCATGACGGCGAAGGTGATCGCGCTAAGTCCGCTCGTGGCACGGCCATAACGCAACTCAAGATATCCCGGCACAGAGTGCGTCCTGCAGATGTAATAAAAAGGCATCATCACAAGCGCCAGAAACAGCATCGCCGGAATCGCCCCAACCCAATACCAGTGCGCCGCAAGGATCCCGTACTGATAGGCATTGCCGGCCCAGCCGAGCAATTCAAGCGACCCCAGGTTGGCAGAGATGAACGCAAGCCCCGCCACCCAGGCAGACATCTCCCGACCGGCGACAAAAAAGTCTTCGCCGCGCTTGGCGTACCCCTTGAGATAGAAGCCAATGCCCAGCACAGCAGCAAAGTAGATGACGATAATTGCCAGGTCCACCGGCCGCAGGCTGATCATCCTGCCGGTTGCAGCCGCCGGAACAATAAGCAAATGCGATAGGAGAACGCCGATCTCAATCATCTGCCAACCTTCACTTTTGGAAATTTACAAGCGGCAACGTGTGCACACATGCGGGCGCATGAATGGAGCGCCTTGTACTGCGATTCCCGGTCCCCAACATTGCCGTTCCCCCATCCAATCCCGTCGGGAAACCGAGCCTCGTAGAAAACAGCAAGATGTCATGTTCTGGCCGGATGTTCAAGAGGAAAATGAAATCGCTTTCAACCCTGGCCGGGTCTGGGACCCTTTTGACCGGCGAAAAACCGCGAGGTAAAAATCGCTTTACGCCTCGCATGGCGCTCCTGTATCATCAGGCGGGGAAAATTCAGACTGCTGAGTGCCAGACTTCTGCTGTGTTCTGATCTGCCCTGCGTCAGGCGCGTTCTTGCCGGCGCACTCCACTGATTTCGAGGAAGACACGATGGACCGGCGCACCTTCAACCGAATCCTTGCAGGAGCAGGTCTGGGCACCGCGGCCGCACCTTCGCTGCTTCCTGCCATAACGGCCAGCCCCTCCCAAAGCAGCGCCCCGAAGGCCCCTTACGAAATTTCGATCATGCTATGGACGGTCTTTCGCGACCTTCCCTTCGAACAACGGATGGAGAAGGTTTCCGAAGCCGGTTATCACGCAGTTGAACTTGTAAGCGAATTCAAAGATTGGACGGATGCCGACTTCCGCCGCGTAAATCAAAAGAAGCAGGCGCTTGGCATCACCTTCGACACCACAGCCGGGATGCGCCACGGAGTCGGAAATCCTGCCGAGCGCGAGGCGATGCTGAAAGACCTGCGAGGTATGATAACCATCTGTAACAAGCTCGAATGCCCACGACTGATCGTGATGTCCGGAAACGTGGTGCCGGGGCTGACCCGCGAGCAGCAGCACGCAAGCTGCGTTGAAGGACTGAAGCGGGCCGCCGAAGTCGTGGATGGGAAAAACATCACCATCCTTGTCGAGAACATCGATCCGGAAGAAAATCCACGCTATTTCCTGACTTCAGTCGCGGAAGGTTTTGAAATCATCAAGGCCGTCAATCATCCGCAGGTAAAATTCCTTTACGATTTCTATCACGAGCAAATTGCTGAAGGAAACCTGATCGAAAAACTGGAAAAGAACATCGACCTCGTTGGGCTTTGCCATATCGCCGACGTGCCCCACCGACACCAGCCCGGGACCGGCGAGATCAACTACGACAACATTTACAAAACTCTCGCCCGACTGAACTATAACCGCTATATTGCCATGGAGTTCCTGCCCGAGGGGAACGATCCCGTTCGAATCCTGCGGGCTGCCCGCGAGCACGCCTCTCGTGTCACAGCCGCCTGATGCCGCAACAGCCGGTAAAAACCAGCTTCCGATCCCACGCTTCACACGCTCAAACGGAGCCAGCCCTATGGCGCCTGCCGAAGTCTCTCAGCATGCATTCTTACTGGTAAAGGATATAGCTCGGCCGGGGAGAAAGCCGCAGTATTTCCTCGGGCGTCATGAGATGGTGGCCGATTCTTACATCGTTCTTATAGAACAGCTTGAATCCGGTGAACTGGACCGGCTGCCTTGCGATATAAGACCGGTATGTGGACGTCTTCAATGCGGGTGCTCCGAACCCATCCATGTCCATCACGATCTGAACTTCGGGCAGTGGTTTGATGGCGCGGTAGTCGGTGACCATGCGCTCGGTGAAGCGGTGAACGACGAGAATTTTGGGAGGCAAATTATTTTCCTGCACAATCTTTGCAAGAAACCTGGCGGCAAAGTTGATCTGGGCAGCATTCATCGTGCCGATATACTCCCCGGGCTTTTTCCCGTCCACCAGCGAAAACTCAGGATCGAGCGCAAGCTCTACGTTTGGTTCCTTGAGATACTGCTCGAGCCGCGGTACTTCCGCCTCCACGGTGCTCCAGCCCGGCTGCACGTCAAGAAACACCAGGCCTTGAATCTGGTTGGCCATGGCGATCGCTTTTTCGATATGGCTCGCAGGCATCCGCATACGGTACATCCCGTCGCGCCCCGGCACATTCTGAGCGGCTACTACGATGTAATCCACGGCCGGCACCACCGGCGTCGCGGGATCGGCTTTCGCCCATTGGTGTGCCGCTGATGTGAGCATGGAAATCACCTGGGCCGGCGGGTATTCGCCCAGCACGCCCATCCGCTTGGAATAGAAGTTGCCGTAATAGGCGACGATTCGTTTGAAGGGGAGAATGGCACCCGCATTGGGATAGACAGTATGCACAGGCCAGAGCGGCGCCGGGCACGGATGAAAGACAGCATCCTTAGTCATGACTGTCGGCAATCGGTCCGATGCGGAAGTTCGTTTAATTCCGGGCCGAGCCGCCTTCGTCAGAGTCAATGCAGAGGAAGGCCCGCAATGGTTCAGCGGAGGGTTGTTCGCAAGCTCGAGCATCTTTGCGTCATAAGCCGCTTTATTCAAGGCGGGAGGCACGGAATCGCTCACCGCCATTACCCTGCTCGATCCCACCCTTGTGCTCGATGTGCTGCCGTACAGAAGAATCAAAGCGCCGAGGCCGGCAAAAGCAACAGCGCACAGAACGACGATAACTTCCTTCCGCTTCATGCCTACATTGTACATAGCTTCCTTAAAAACTCCATTATGGGGATGATTGATTTCGGCAGGAAGTTTGATGCTCCACAATGGGCGGGCACTTCCACTTCCGGGAGTCGTTGACTTTCCAACGGTTAAACTCAAGGACCGCAATCTGCACGATATGCTGACCGTGACAATCCCTGCGTATCCCTTACCGTCTTTCTAAAGAGCCGGGTTCTTGAATCTCACAGGCGGTGCTACCCTTTCCGGCCCATTTACCGGTCGCAGGAAATCAAAATCACAGCCCTCATGCGCCTGGAGAATATGGTCAAGGAACATCCGCCCATAACCACGGAGGTAATGCGGTTCAGGCGGTTTCCATGATTTCAAGCGTTTCTTTAACTCAGCACTGGATACTTCTAATTCTAAACGCCTTCTATGGACATCAAGTTCGACCCAGTCGCCATCCCTTACCACAGCCAGCGGCCCTCCAACGGCTGATTCCGGGGAAATGTGGACCACGATCGTCCCAAAGCTCGTGCCGCTGATGCGAGCATCACTCAGTCGCACCATGTCGCGGACTCCTGCCTTCAGCAGCTTTGCAGGGATCGGCAGATGGCCCCATTCCGGCATGCCTGGCGCGCCCTTGGGCCCGGCGTTTTTCAGCACAAGAACGCTCGATTCGTCCACGTTCAATTTGGGGTCATCAATTCGGTTGATCAGGTCAAGATTGTTTTCGAAGACTACAGCGCGGCCACGGTGCTTGGCGAAATGAGGCGAGATGGCCGACTGCTTGATGACTGCGCCTGCGGGCGCCAGATTGCCACGCAGAATGGCCGTGCCGCCCTCGGGCCGCAGCGGCTCGTCAAGCGGTTTGATAACTTCGCGATTGAAGCAAGCTGCCTGCGCAAGATTTTCAGCTATGGTCTTGCCTGTAACGGTCAGCGCCTTTCCGTGCAATAGCGGTAGGATCTCTTTCATCAACGCGGCACTCCCGCCAGCATAGCTGAAATCCTCCATCAGGTACCGGCCGGAAGGCCGGACGTTGGCCACCACGGGGGTTGTGCGCGAAAGCTCATCAAACTTTTCAAGCGGCAGGTCGATGCCCAGCCGCCCTGCAATGGCTATAAGATGCACGATGGCATTAGTCGATCCGCCGATGGCCATATCCACGCGGATCGCGTTCTCGATGGCCTGAAGCGTCATGATGCGCGATGGCCGCAGATCCTCTTTGACCATTTCTACGATGCGAGCTCCGCTTTTCTCAGCAAAAGCCAGACGGCGCGAGTCCGAAGCGGGAATGTCCGCCGAACCGGGCAGCATCATCCCGAGCGCTTCCGCCACGCAGGCCATGGTGGAAGCCGTTCCCATCACCGTACAGTGGCCGGCGCTCCGCGAGACGCAGGATTCCACCTCGCACCACTCCTCCGCGCTCAGGCGGCCGGCGCGGACTTCCTCCCACAGTTTTCGAACGTCCGTCCCGGAACCCAGTTCCTTGCCGCGCCACATTCCGCGCAGCATCGGGCCGCCCGTCAGCATAATGGCCGGAATATCGGCGCTGGCCGCACCCATCAGTTGCGCCGGAGTGGTCTTGTCGCAACCTGCAAGGAGGACGACCCCGTCCAACGGATAGGCCGTGATGCATTCCTCAACGTCCATGGCCATCAGGTTGCGGTAGAGCATGGTGGTAGGCTTCATCAGCATTTCGCCCAGCGAGATCGTAGGGAATTCCAGAGGAAATCCGCCTGCCTCCCATACGCCGCGTTTGACGGCTTCGGCCACCTGGCGCAGGTGCGCGTTGCAGTTGTTCAGTTCGCTCCAGGAGTTGCACACGCCGATCACCGGCTTTCCCTGGAATACGCGCTCGCTGAAACCTTCGGCGCGCAGCCAGGCGCGGTGGGCCATTCCCCAGCGGTCGTCTTTGCCAAACCACGCGCTGCTGCGGAGCGCGCTGCGGTCCTTCGTTTTCGTCGTCTTCATTTGCGGTGTTTCCCTTCCCTGAGAGGCCTTCAATGAAGGCTGCTGAAAAACAGAGTCTATACCAAGACAACATCGCCGCCACATCTTTTCACCAATCCGCCTGTTCAAGAGTTGGTTGCGGCGAATTTCGCGGTTATTATGATACAGCAACCCATTACAGAAGGAACAATGGGGCAGGCACGGCCGCTCGTGCGAAGTTCCCGTCTTTCAGACGGACGCGGAAGGTTCTGAAAGTGGCAACAAGAGGCTCAAGAGAGAAGCTCAACAGAAGAAAATTCCTACAGGCAGCGGCGATGGCGGGCGGCCTTGAGGCAGTCCGTTCGCTGCTACGCGCGCAGAGCAGTTCCGCGGGCACCCCAGCCCTGAGCGGCAAACACACGTTCAGCTGGCGCGGCGAACATTTCCTGCTCGATGGAAAGCCGTTCCAAATACTTTCCGGCGAGATGCACTACGCGCGCATTCCCCGCGATTACTGGCGCGACCGTTTGCAAAAGCTGAAGGCAATGGGACTGAATACAGTCTCAACCTACATGTTCTGGAATTTCCATGAGCCTCGTCCGGGCGAATTTAACTTCACAGGAAGGGCAGACGCAGCAGCTTTCATCCGCATGGCACAGGAAGAAGGGCTGTGGGTAATCCTTCGCCCTGGCCCCTATAGCTGCGCCGAGTGGGATTTCGGCGGCTTTCCGGCATGGCTGCTCCGCACACCCGATATTCGGGTCCGCAGCACTGACCCGCGCTTTATTAAAGCCGCGCGCCGTTACATAAAGCATGTAGGCGTTGAACTCGCGTCGCTCCAGGTCACGCATGGCGGGCCGATATTGATGGTGCAGGTCGAGAACGAGTACGGCTCTTTCGGCAGTGACCACGATTACATGGAAGCAATTCGAAGAATGATTGTGGAAGCAGGCTTCGAAGTTCCTCTGTTTACGGCAGACGGCCCCACGCCGCGCATGCTATCAGGCGGCACCCTGCCTGACGTCCTTTCGTTCATCAACTTCGGCGCCGACCCTGCTAAGCAATTCGAACGTTTCGCCCGATTCCGCCAAAATGTGCCGCGCATGTGCGCGGAATTCTATCCTGGCTGGTTTGACCATTGGGGCGAAATCCACCATCGCGGGAATAATCAGAACCTGATGGAAGGCGTCAAGTGGATGCTTGCGAACGGCGTTTCCTTCAACCTCTACATGTTCCACGGCGGAACGTCGTTCGGATTTACCAACGGCGCCAATTTCGATAAAGCCTATGAGCCCGACGTAACAAGCTACGATTACGATGCGCCGCTCGATGAGGCAGGGCGTCCGCGGCCGAAATACTTTGATCTGCGGAATCTTATTCAGCAGCACTTCCCCGAGGTCCGGATCCCATCATTGCAGAAGCCGCTGCCAGTGATCGAGGTTCCGCCATTTGATCTCATGGAGTCCGCGCGGCTGGATGATCTTCTCGGCAAGCCCGTCCGCTCCGCCACTCCGCTTCCGATGGAAACTCTCGGACAATCCTACGGATTTATCCTTTACCGCTGGACGCCCGAACGGCCCACCAGGGGCCGCCTGAGCATAACCCGTATGAGTGATTACGCCCTGATTTATCAGGGAGACAACAAGCTGGCGGAACTCGACCGGCGCTTCGACCAGAACGCGGCAGACGTGGATCTTGCCCCTGCGCAACCCATGGACATCCTGGTTGAAAACATGGGGCGGATCAATTACGGCCCGCGCATGGTCGATGACCGCAAGGGAATCACGGAGCGTGTGTTCCTGGATGGCGTTGAACTGCGAGACTGGGAAATCTATCCGCTTCCCCTCGACGATCTCTCGATGCTTCGTTTTTCCTCGAAACCAAAGCGCGGCCCGCGCTTCTACCGCGGAACCTTCCGGCTCTCGGCACTCGGAGACACGTTCCTTGACATGCGCGGGTGGGGCAAGGGCCACGTCTGGGTGAATGGCCACCACCTGGGCCGGTTCTGGAGAATTGGTCCGCAGCAGACCCTCTATCTTCCGGCGGTGTGGCTCAGAGCAGGCGATAACGAGATCGTCGTCCTTGAGCTTGAAACCGGCAGTGGACAATTCATCCAGGGCCTCAGAGACCACGTCTATGAGACCGTCGAAATGGAATAGGACCCGCCGCCTGCCATAAAGGATCCGATTCTTCTAATCCGCTGGACCATAAATCCCATGGCTTCTGGTCTCGCCGGGAGGCACGGTCCTTCAATCCATGGGAACACCGGCCGACAGTCGCAGGTGCGCTCGGGCCGCAGGCCGGCGGCCCGATTCGCGCGACCGTCGCAGTAGGCTTAAGACGTCAGATTAGTGGTGCGGGTCTCGCTCTTAAGCTGGATCTGCTGAAGCTCCTGGACGTTTCCGCTGCCTTGCTGAAGTTGGATTTGCGTTTCTTGCATTCTATTTTCCACTGGTGCACCTGCAATTGCTGGTGGCCCTTGAATTCTGAGTGAACTCAACTTTGTCCAGCTTTTCATTCACAACCACAGTGTATTGACCCACTTTCAGTGTTTGGCCGCTGGGACAAAGATCGGTCGTGAACATGTATGCGGTGAACGCCGAGGTAAAGATGATGAGGGCTATCACCGACGTGCCCGCTCCAATCAGGCCGGCTTGTGATGACGTTCGAACGCGGACGCCCTCCACCAGCAGCGGCCCCGTCAGGGCGTCAGCTCAGGGGCCGTCATTTCGATCGAAGCCCCGTCCCGAACGGGATGGGTCGAAGCCGGAAATCTGCTTTTGGCCAAGCGACTGAGAACGAAATCACGATCTCATGCGACGATATACTGGCACGCACGTATCCTGCAAAGGGTGCATATCAGGTGGCGTCTGAAATCAACGGCGCCGGCGTAACGATTACATTTGCCAAGTAACGGACAACCATTGCCACTGTCGACGGCAAGCACACGGAGCTCAACGAAAGTTGCTCAAGCAACATCGTGGTCTATACCAGGAAGTCCGACAAATCTCTCGCCATTGCGGAAATTCGATTTGCACTTGAAGTTATCGTCTTGGCTGAGTGATTCGCGAGCGGCCGACGAGCGCCGCGCCAGAGGTAAGCCTGCCGCTACTCGCCTTGCCGTGACTTACTGGCCGTCACCGTAGGTTCGGGTCCTCGCAATTGCGCAAGCATCTTCTGAATAGCAGTTCCCAGGTCATGTGGGGTGGTGATCCTGTAGATTTTTCCTCCGAGGGATTTCGTGAGAAAACCCAGCGAATCCGGAAAGAGGTTCTCCGGTCCATTCTCGAAGTAATAGAACCTGGGCATGCCTTCGTAGCGGAACATCAGCATTTCTCTGGGGACTCTTTTCATCCAGCGATAGGAACGTCCCAGGATGATCACGGCATCAGGAGGCGGCTGTGCGGTCAACTGACGGTTCGTGAGCGTGGCCAGCATCTGCGCCCAGTCATTGCGCCTCTTGAGAGTCTCAACGGAAACGACGCCGAGGTTGAGGCCATTGAACGATTCCTGGAGTTCGGCGAACCCCGAGGGTCTGAACGAATCAGTTTGGTAGATCACGCGTTCCTGGTCCAGATTGAACGCCACCAGCCGTACTGACGAGCAGGGTATCTGCTGAAGCAACGTGGAGAGGATCTGCAAGAGCATCATCTGGTAACCAACACCCAGGCGCGTTGCTCGCGGGTTAAATGATCCAGCGCTGAGCAGCACGGCCAGGTGAAGCCCGCCAGGTTGCGGCCCGCGCCAGGTAGGGATGTGCAGCGACGATACGTGATTTGGCGCCAGAACCATCGGAACCGACCTCTGAGCGTGGTGCGGTATTTTGATCCACCATGCACGCCTGCACGTGCGCTTGCGTGGGTCCTGCATCAGCACCTCGACGCGATAGCGACCTTCGCCCACCGAGAAACCGCCCCTCACCACGAAATACGCTTTCCCCTTCCCCGGATACACCTGCGAAGGTTTGATGGAGAGCCCTCGGATAATTCTTAACGTTTTCAGGAGCACAGGCGTACCACCCACGGGAGTCACTCGAACGTAAATCGTCAAGAGGGTCCTTCGTCCGCCAAATTCCTGGAATGGGCATGTAATGACAAAACCTGTATCGAAGTGGAAGGTAAAGTCGAGCGAAGTCCTTTCGCGATCGATCGTGCACTTCAACGGATCTGAACGCAAATTCTGGTCGAAAAGCCGGTTCGCTTCCGCCTGCTCTTCTGGAGGCAACACTTCCTGACACTTGAGAGGCACGGCACAAAGTAAGCTTGGCAGGACTGTCAGTCCAAGGGACACACAGGCTTTTTTGACTCGACCTTCCCAACGCCTGCGCCCGCCCTTGCAAGCAACCATGGATGTTCCCCGCCTGCTATCGCGCTTTTCAAATTATACCGGCAACCGCACCGGCAGACACGGTACACCAAAGCGGTTTCAATCAATCCTGACGCCGGGACCCCTCCTAAAAGCATCTGAACCCCGCATAGATAGTCCATCGAATAAGACGGTGCTGCGGCTACTTGTTCCGGAATTTAAATTGCCGCAGGATGCCCCCGCGGAAACTGAAGGCGTAGTACGCAAGATTCGCGGCGCAGAACATCACGGCCAAAATGATTAAGAGATCCAGGGGAATGTTGGGATAAACAAGTTCATCCAGATAATGCAGAAGAAACGAACCCTGATAGGGCGCATAGCCTGCACGTTTCTCGAGTGTCTGCTCCAACAGAGTCAGCGGACAGGGAGGCCAAGGGACGACTTCTATTACGATGCTGTACGCAAGGGTGACAATGTGCCACCACCGGAGTTGCGGATAATGACGCACCAGAAGAACCCCGCCCACCACCCACAGAATAAAGAGCAGGTGGACCGCCAGCACGAGTTCAGCCAGCGCCAGATCGATTTTCATCGCCCAGTTCTTAGCATATCGAACCACGCCTTGCACGGCCACATCGGTACAGAACCTCATTCAAATGGGTAGAATGTCATCGAACTTGCTTGCACCAGGAGCCCGAAGCAGTTCGCCATTAATGATGCATTGCTCCTTCCCTCCAGCCACCACAGGCTTTGTAATAACGAGACCAATTTTCGACTCAAAGCCATCTATCGGCGATCCATAAGAGCAACGATTGTCGGCTGTATCTCGATGCTCAAGCAGCGGGCGCCGCATACACCGGATTTTTCCTCCACAGGGTGGCCCGCTGCGCGCTGTTTATTTAGTTGGGAATAATCTGTTATCGACGTATCTGATCAGTACTGTACATAAGCCCTGTGTTTGCTTTGACTTAGAAGAACTTAGCCGATGGTTGTAGTACCATCGTCCGATTGCAAGCCTAGGAGTTTCGACGTTCAATGAGTGCGGGGAGGAAGAAATGCCAAATCCGAACGGAACCATCTCTGTTATCCCAAGTTCAAACTTCAACTGGACAGCCCGAATCGAGTTTAAGGAATCATTCACAGACCGGGATGAAGCGATCCGCTACGCTTCGCGGCACGGATACAACCTGATCGTGAGGTATAGCAAGGGAGGCACGCGCTTCGATGTGATGTGGGACTTGGACGGAACGGTCACATCGGACACCGCCGCGGAATTGGTCGAGACAGTCCCAGTTGTGGAAGTGCCCGACGAGCGCAGTTGGAGCCAGACAATCGCCGAAAAGCTGGTGGGCGTCCTCGCCAGATTCGGTGCGGTTGCCGATGGCGCGTCCAACCGCAGGAACGCTGCTGCCTGAGGCCAACAACGGGTGCAGACCCCCAAGTAACCGCCGCCTCGTTGGCCGCCTTCCTTTCAGCGGCCATATTCATGAAGTTCATGCGGCGATTGGAGCATGTCCCGCGCCCCGCGCAACCCCAAACTGCGTCATTACCATGTTATGCGGCCCGTGTGAATCCGCAAAGTCGGGGGATGCCCGTCATCATCTCCGCTTTAGCGTTGGGCTGAACAGCCGCCTCCGAGGCTGAACCCCATCGATTCAGCCCAACGCGAGACTCAGATCTGCCGCGGGCGATTTCACTTCGCAGCCGCTGCCTGCCGGGAAAGCGCCTTCGCTCTTCATAGCGGATCGATTTCCGTTGCAGCCGGAGTCCGTATCCAGCAGAACGTGCTTCTCTCCACCCTAATAAACGCGCTCATCATCTCTTCGAAATGCAGACAGGCGTGATAAACTCCACATCTGCACCACCGTCGGAGGCATTTGAATGTCCGAATCGAAACGCGATGAACGCGCCGACAAATTGCTGGGCATGGACCGCCGGATCTGCCGCCGCGATTTTCTTAATTCCACTCTGCTGGCTTCCGGGAGCCTGCTTCTTGGCCCGCTGACGCCGGCCGAGCTTCTCGCGCAGAACAAACAATGGACCGGCTACGGCGGCGTGGGCGATTATCAAAACTCCAACGGCAACACCGCCGAAGTGATGGATGCCGGTCACAAAATCCGTGACCATGTATTCGACAATCCCCCTGCGGATGCCGCCGACACCGGCGAGATTTTCGATTGCGTCGTGGTTGGTGGCGGAATCAGCGGCCTGGCCGCGGCGCTGTTTTTCCAGCGCGAGACGGGCGGGAAGCTTTCCTGCCTGGTACTCGACAATCATCCCGTCTTCGGCGGAGAAGCCAAGCGCAACGAATTTATCGTGGAAGGCCAGCGACTTACCGCCCCGCAGGGTTCGGACCACTTCCAGGTTCCCTACCCGTACAGCTTCATCGCCCGCTTTTATGATCTGCTTGGGATCGACTGGCACAAATTCAAGTACCAGACGTGGGGAAGTCCTTTGCCGGAGATTCCGCTGGGCCGCACGTTTGAGGCGATGCCTTCACCCGTTGGGTACTTCTTCGGGACAAAGTTCGGCCAGAACCCCGGCAAATGGATCATCGACCCGTGGAAGAAGCGGCTCGAGGGCGCGCCGATCCCCGCTCCCATGCGGAATGAACTGCTTGCGTGGCGGGATAAGAGCGCGGGTGCGCACGGTCTTCCGTTTGAATATCCCGGCGATACAGCATCGCGGCGGCTGGACAGCATCACTCTGGAAGAGCATTTGATGGAACAGGGGCTAAGCCGCGAAACGATCCGTACGATGCTGGTTCCCGGCGAAGGCGGCGGATTCGGCCTCGGCCCCGACGTCCTATCGGCTTATACGGCCTATGCTTTCGATGCGCTGCGCGCGCTCGACGATACGCCGGAAACAGGCTGGTACGCTTTCCCCGGCGGCAATGCCGGAATCGCTCGCCACATAGTGAAGACACTCATTCCGGACTCTATCACTGGCCCCAAAACGCTCGAAGCCGTATGCGGTGGCCGGATCAATTTTCAGGCCCTTGATCGGCCCGGGCAATCCGCGCGGATCCGCCTGGGAGCGACTGTCGTACGCGTCGAACACGAGAAACAGGCGCGAAATTCCGACTTTGTCTGGGTGACGTACACGCAGGACAGTAAAGTCTATCGCCTGAAGGCGCGTTCTGCGGTGATGGCCGGCGGATGCTGGACCAGCAAACTTATCGTCCGGGACCTGCCCCAAAGCCACCGCGAAGCCTACGCGCAGTTTTACCGCTCGGCCTGCATGATCGCAAACGTTGCGGTGCGAAACTGGCGCTTCCTGTACAAGCTGGGAATTTCAAGCGCGCAGTGGTTTGAAGGCATCGGGTCGTTCACCTCCGTACACAAAGTTCCCGTCTGGAATGGCGCCGCACCAACAATCGGTCCTGATTCACCCACCGTGCTCACGCTGAAGGTCCTCTTCTGCTATCCCGGCCTGCCCATCGAGGACCAGGGTAACCGTGGAAGAATGGAGTTGCTGTCAACTTCTTATCGCGATTACGAGCGGAAGATCCGTGAGCAATTGACCACGATGTTTTCGCAGTCCGGGTTCGACGCCCGGCGCGACATCGCCGGCATCGTCCTGAACCGATGGGGTCACGCTTACGTCAATCCGCAGCCCGGCTTCTTTTTCGGCAAAGACGGCAAACCCGCTCCAAGAGAGGTCCTGCGCGCGGCCCCGTTCGGCAGGATCGCTTTCGCCAACACCGACCTCTCCGGCACGCCGGACCACAAAACCGCCGTCTTGGAAGCTCACCGCGCGGTCGGGCAGCTTCTCGACCAGGTGATCGTCTAACGCCCGCGACTCAATCAGGTGCGCGAACAGACGACTGATGAGGGGGAAGCCCTCCGCCGGTTCTTTTCTTTCGCTCCCTTCCCCATCGCCTGGCGAAGATTTGGCGGGACATTCCGCCGATCCATTCTCCCGCGCGTCAACGAGTGGCAAACGCAGCAAGCTGGCGCGGGCTTTGTGATAGACTTTGTTAGTTACGATGTGATTGAAATCTATAACGATGGGCCACTTGGCCGCGGTTCTATTTTCCCTCTGCCTTGAAAAACCGACTTCTGCTGAAATCAGAAACCTCTTTTGCTCTCAGCGTGCGGGGGTGGCGGAACTGGTAGACGCAAGGGACTTAAAATCTCGTCACTCCTATTATATATAGCAGTTGGGCTACATACCCAAGGACATTATTGGCAAGATTAGACATAGACAGGTCTGCAAGCCCTAACAATGTCCTAACATCAAATTGCCGGATGGTCACCATGAGGGGTGGACCCGGTCGGAAGCAGGCAAAAGTTACCAAGCGATCGTCGCGCTCGTATGCCCGCACAAAAAGTTTCTGGTCAAAAAACTTCGAAAATTTGTAACCATCAACAGTTGCGAGCATCTGATAGAGTGTCATGGCGCGGCAGGGCAAGGCGCGGCGAGGCCAGGCCAGGCAAGGCTAGCAATTCATTTTAGGAGGTGGCAGTTTGTAAAAGGTATTCCAATACGAGCAAAAAGATGAGGCCAGGCGGTACAATGACTGTCTGGCCTTTTTGTTGGTCAAATTTGCCCCCATTTGGCCTAGATTCTCTTGGGCCGGACAAGTTCCACCGATCACCCCCAAAATGTAATGTAAGTCAATTTTACGTGATTGCGGCCTAATTTACTGAAGTTCGCTTAGGAAGCAAAGGGGACGGGCATAACGGTCTGGTTTGCTCCAAGTCGAATTAGGACATGCCCCGCTCGATTGCAGGGAGCATGGCAACTCCTATCTTTGCATCTTCACAGTAGATCGCTGCAGTAATGCCAGTTTTTCTTCAGATGATTGCAGGGCTTTCCATCTGTTCAGTCATGCTCTGCGTCCCCATACCTTTGGAATTGAACTCTCCATGCGATTGCACTGCTTTGTCATGCAGCCCATCCAGCGCAGAGCAACTCAGCTTGTGCCAGAACCGTTTGCGTTGCCTTCTCTTGCTTGTCTGGCGGATAACCATATCTCCGCAAAATGCGTTTCACCATTGTGCGCAGCTTAGCCTTCACGCTTTCCTTAACCGTCCAATCAATGGTTGTGTTCCTCCGAACCGTCTCGACCAGTTCCCGCGCAATAGTCCGAAGCGTTTCGTCGCCCAGCACCTTGACAGCGCTATCGTTCACTTCCAGGGCATCATAAAACGCCAACTCTTCGTCAGTGAAGCCGAGTTTTTCACCGCGCTTGGCAGCCTCTCGCATGTCCTTGGCGAGGTCGATCAATTCCTGGATGATTGCCGCTGTTTCGATGGACCGATTCTGGTACTTTCGAACTGCCTCTTCCAGCAATTGCGAAAACAGGCGCGATTGAACAAGATTCTTCCTGGATCGCGCTTTGATTTCATCGCTCAACAGCTTCTTCAAAACTTCAAACGCCAGGTTCCGCTGCGGCAGGTCTTTGACCTCGGCCAGAAACTCATCGGAGAGAATGGATATATCCGGGGCTTTAAGTCCTGCTGCCGAAAAGATATCGATCACCTGATCCGTTGCAATCGCCCTTGAAACGATCTGCCTGACGGCAGCGTCCAGGTCCTCTTGAGGTTTTGTGGTTCCCGACATGGTTTTTGTCATGCCCGCCCGGACCGTCTGGAAAAAGATCACATCATCCCTGATGGCAATAGCTTTTTCATGCGGCACAGAAAGCGCGAACGCCTTTGACAGTTGGATGACGGCATTCATAAACCTGTTCTTGCCGTCCTCTTGTTGCAGGACATGCTCGATGGCGGAAGGGATCACGGCAGTCCGTTCGCCAGGGCTACCCGTCTTGAATTTCGAGTAATCAAAGCCGTGGAACATATCCGAGCACACTTCATAAAGCTCCAGCATCTTTGCCACGGCATCTTCCTGGTCAAAGACCGGCTTGCCCTTCCCGCCGCTTTCCGTGTAGTCTCTCAAAGCCTGCTTCAGTTGGTCTGCCAGCCCCAGGTAATCCACCACCAGACCGCCCGGCTTATCCTTAAAGACCCGATTCACGCGGGCGATGGCTTGCATCAGACCGTGCCGTTGCATGGGCTTATCAACATACATCGTATGCAGGCAGGGTACGTCGAAGCCTGTAAGCCACATGTCGCGGACTATCACGACTTTCAGCGGATCATTCGGGTCTTTGAATCGTTGGGCCATGAATTCCCGACGCACCTTGCCTCCGCGCACGTGTTTCTGCCAATCGACGGGGTCTGAAGCCGAGCCGGTCATCACAACCTTCAGGCTTCCTTTATCGTCATCCTCGTCGTGCCATTCGGGGCGGAGCTTAATGAGCGCGTTATATAAATCCACGCAAATTCGGCGGCTCATGCAGACAATCAGGGCCTTGCCATCCATGCCCTCCAGCCGCTTTTCAAAGTGGTTCACAATATCCTGGGCGATCAGGCCGATGCGTTTGTCTGTCCCCACCATCGCTTCCATCCGGGCCCATTTGCTCTTCAGCTTTTCTTTGGTGGACGGTTCTTCCTGCTCGGTCACCTCTTCAAATGCCGGGTCAATCTTTGGACGTTCTTCCGGCTTCAATTCCAGCTTGGCCAGCCGCAATTCGTAGTAAATGGGAACGGTCGCACCGTCTTCTACGGCCCGCTGAATGTCGTAGATATCGATATAATCGCCGAAGACAGCAGGCGTGCTCTTATCACCCACTTCCAGAGGCGTTGCCGTAAACCCGATAAATGAGGCATTCGGCAGGGCGTCGCGCATGTGCCGGGCGAAGCCGTCGATAAAATCATACTGGCTTCGATGCGCTTCGTCGGCAATCACCACGATATTCCGCCGGTCGGATAGCAATGGATACTTTTCGCCCTTCCCTTCCGGCAGAAATTTCTGGATGGTCGTAAAGATCACGCCGCCGGATGAAACCTGCAACAGCGATTGCAGGTGGTCACGGCTCTCGGCCTGGACGGGATTCTGACGCAGCAGATCGCTGCAGGCGGAAAAGGTGCCGAAGAGCTGTTCGTCCAGATCATTGCGATCCGTCAGGACGACCAACGTCGGATTCGCCATTTTGGGATGCTGGATGATCTTGCCGGCATAGAAAACCATCGTCAGGCTTTTCCCGCTGCCCTGTGTATGCCACACCACGCCCACGCGCCGGTCGCCATCGAGGGATGCGGCTTCGAGCGTGCAATCCACAGCCTTGTTTACGGCATGGAACTGGTGATAGCCCGCGATCTTCTTGATGAGCGATTGCCCCCAATCCTCAAAGACCACGAAGTGTCGGACGAGGTCGAGGAACCGGCGCTTCTCAAAAATGCCCCGGATTAGGACTTCCTGTTCCAGCGATCCTTTCGGAGCAATCGTGTCTCCCGCAATCGTGCGCCAGGGCATAAAGCGCTCCAGGCCGGATGTGATCGTCCCCACCCGCGCCTGGATGCCGTCGGAAATAACCAGCAGTTCGTTGTAGTGAAACAGGCTGGGAATTTCCCGCTTGTAGGTTTGGAATTGATTGAAAGCATCTTTGATTTCGGCGTACTCGTCAGCCAGATTCTTGAATTCAAACACTGCCAGCGGCAGGCCGTTGACGAAGATCACCAGGTCCGGGCGGCGATTGTTCCGGTTTTCAATCACCGTGAACTGGTTCACCGCCAACCAATCGTTATTGTCAGGATTGTCAAAATCGAAAAGCTGTACCAAGTCGGAAACGATGCGGTCATCTTTCCGGTATTCGACGTTGATGCCATCCGTCAGAAATTGCTGGAATCGCCGGTTGCTTTCCACAAGACTTGGAGTTTCTGTCCGCAGTAGCTTTCGGATGGCTTCTTCGAGTGCATCGGCGGGGATTTGAGGATTGATTCGGACGAGCGCCTCGCGCAATCGGTTGAGCAAAACAACGTCGCCATAAGACGCACGTTCGGCGAATATCTCGCCCGGCGCAATGGTCGGGCCGTGCAGAATCGTGTACCCAAGCCCTTCAAGAATTCCGAGGGCGGCTTCTTCAACGGTGGATTCCGCGAGTTTCTCGGTCATCCCCTCACCCATTCTGATAGATCAGGTTAAGAGCACGGCGGGCAAACTGAAGCAGTTCTGTATCATTGGGCGGAGCCGGGTCGAAGGCCGAATCCGCATCGTGGTGAAACTTGCCTGCATATTCGTTAATCTCACTCAACTCTTTAATTAGTGGCTTCAAGTTAGAAAGCGGGTCCGCCGGAGCCGCTTTTCCGGCTTCGGATATAACTTGGCCGAGTAGCATCTGGCGCGGAATGCGACGGGGAAATCGCCGATGGTAATAACCCTCAAGAAGAGGTCGAATCGCTTTGGCGACATCTCGCACATCGGCTTGGGATTTGCCATCAACGTAGTCGCTGACTAGACTGTGGTGTCGGTAGTAGTCTGAGGAACATACATCATCGATGTCGCAGGGCGCGAAGGCCGAGTACCCCTTTTGAACTCTGCGGATGCCCAGAATCCGAAGAGTAAGGGGGACCGGCTTCATGCCACACAGCTGCTCCCGAAGTTCCCGAACAAAATAGGGGTTGTGCGACAAAACAATAACTTGCCGGCATTTCGTCGCAAGGTCACAGATGAGTTTCAGTGTCCTATGCCTGCGATTGCTATCGAGGCTAGACACCGGATCGTCGAGCACCACTATCTTGTCGTTCAATCCCGGGTCCGTCCGCAATCGTGCGATGAAAAAAGCAAAGGCAAGCGTTCTCTTATCCCCATCCCCGAGCGTGTTCCCAAAACAGGGCGTCTTTGGCACGTCACTGCGTCCGCCCAGTTTAATCAATTTGTTTCTTACACTTAGGCCATATTCAGCGCGAGGTTCGCCGCTCCCCACATAGGTAGGCTTTAGCTGCTCAATCGAGAATTCAGCACCAAATGACGTAAGCAAGCTATTGATTGTCGCCTGGTATTGTTGGAGCGTGCTTTCTATTAGCTTGTCGGCCTGCTCACGGGCGAAATTCTTTGCTTCTTCAAGACGCTTTCGTTCGGCATCTGCGGCCTGATACTCACTGACCGCGTCGACCACCTTGGGAAGCTGGCGCTTTTGCGCAGCTTCCAATTTCCTTACCGCAGACTCTAATTTCGAAACATCCTCGCCTGCCAGTGATTTCTTGAAAGTCTCAATCTTCTCTACCTGCGCGTCCACACTTGCGTTGTATGAGGCGATGACTTCATTGGCTGCGTCGAGATCGGCTGTAAGCTCCTGAAGCTGGGACTCGGAACCCACCGCCTCTAGTGGATTCTGCCGCTTCTTTGAAGCAAGAGCCAGAAGTGCTTGCCGCACGCGGTCTAAGATGATTCGGATTTTATTGGCCGCCAACATCGGCACAGTTAATTCAAGCTGGTCCCTCCAAGCCTCAATGCGTGCATTGTTTGTTGCGACCGCGCCCTCAAAGGCTTCAACTTTACTTTCCGAAAGTGCAGAGGCAATTTTCTGTTCCAATGAAGCCACTTCGCTTTTCAATCTGCTGTAAGCCTCGTTGAAGTAGGAACGATACGCACGAATTAAATCGAGTCCACTCAGCGATTGGCCACAGAACGGGCATTCGTCCAAAACCAAATATCTCTGCCCATGGCTAACCCACTCCTCCAACCCAAGACCGCCGTGCTTCGCAAAGTGTTTTCGAACGAGTGCCTCGGCTGATTCTTCTACGTCCTCCAACTCTTTAGCTAGCGTGGCGAATGTCTCCCCGAGGTCGAATCGGATCGGAGGTAGCCCGACGGGTTCCTTTCGGGAGAGCAATTGTTGTACGCTCTTGGCAGCTTCGATACGCTTGTGCAATGCGTCGATCTGCGACTTGGCGTCGGAAACCGGCTGTAAGCTCATGAATTCGGTAAGTCCAAGTGGAGAGGCATAGCCCGAAATCGTCCTTTCAGCCTCTCCGCGTCGGCGCGTCTGAATTTCAATGTCAATTGTTAGTTGCTCGACTTTCTTCTTGAGAAGTACAGCCTGGTCCCCAAGAGCGAATTCGAGGAGTGATTGCCGTTGGTCTGCCCGGATTTCAAAGCCTGAATATACGTTCAACTCCACGAATTCCGAATCGAATACAACGATTGAAGAGACTGGAGCAGTCCACGCGTTACCGGTAAAGTTCACTTGCGTGGGCTGACTCGCTTTCTCGACTAGCAGCGAAATCTCCGGTGGGTCCTGGGAATCAATTGTCCTACGTGCGTTGATCCGCACACTGTCCGCAGAAGACACGGCACGGAGCATAGCCGCTAGCGTAGATTTCCCTCGCCCGTTCTCCGCATAAATCGCACAAACGCGGGTTAGGCAAGCTGGACCATTGACTGTACCATCTTTGAAAAGACCTAGGTTCTGCAATTTAAGAATCTTCTCAATCATTGGCCTATCACCCGATCTTCATTGACGCCCACTCGAATCTCGCCGGAAATCAGTTTGGGCAGCAGCGCGTCGCGGATGGCGGCGAGGGTCTTCGATTCGTCTTCGGCGTTTTCGATAGCTTGATCGAACGGGAACGCGATGCTCTCAAATCGCTCTATAAGGCTCACAGGGGGGGCAACCCAGGGGATTCCTGCGAATCCTTCCTTGCTAATGGAACCAAAAACCGTTCCTTCTGCCTCAAAACTCCCAAACTCATCCTGCAGGTTCTTCATGGCGTAGTAAGTAAATGAACGACTTCCGGTCTTGTGCCGCAGTGCAGCAACTCCACGTCCTATCGCACATTTGACTGCCGCCATGTTTATATCACCCACGGGAGCACGAACGCTCACGAGAGTGTCACCTGCACTCGCAAACCGGGTCGCGGCGGTACAGTACACCCGTTCAGTAGGAAATCGAAATCCAAAATCGGCACGACCTTGGAAAAAAGGTGTCCCCTCGCCCAGCTCGTTGTAGGTGCTCCCCGGCGGCGATTGTCCCATCGTCAGGGTGAACTCCTCACCAACGGTTCCCACCCTCCACCCTTTTGGAATCTTGCCGAGGGGGGAATCCTGGAAGGAATCGGGGAAGAGGTCGAAGAGGTGGGCGGGGAGGCCGGGGAGGGATTGGCCGCGCTTCCACCGACCCTCCATCTTGGCGCGCACGGGGTCAAAGTCCACAAACCACGACTTGAAGATGGCCCGCGCCATCGCCTCCAGCGTCTCATTCATCCGCCGGTTCAACTCGATCTTGTCATCCAGTGCCCCAAGAATTTTTGCAATCGCCTTTTGCTCGGCAACTCCTGGCACGAGCACCTTCAAACCGTGCAAGTGATTTCGATTCACACCTGGAACGCTGCTTTTATCACTACAGGAGGCAAAGTCGATTGTCCGGAGAAGGTACGAAACAAAAAGCGGATCGTTCCCCTTAAAATCCTTTACGAACAGCGTCGTATTGAGCGGCCAAAAATCTTTCTCGACAAAGAACACCTGCCCGATTGTGCCGTATCTCCCTGTCACAACGCCTGGAGCTTTTACCCTCGCCTCTGAATGGCGCCCGAAAATCCCCGAAGACGAAACGATGGGTACGGAACCGGGTTTCCTTTCGTCGGCGGGAAGGTCAAAACCGCGTTGCAACGTTATGACGTTGCCGAGCTCTGTCGCCCGCCAGTCGCGATCCAAATAAGAGAGAGTCGACGGAGCGCTCGATGGTCTCACAGCTTAGTCTCCACCCAGAAATTGAACCTGATCCCAATTCCGGTCAGCGAATAAACAGTCGATGTTGACTACCGTTCGTTCCGAACGAATCACGCTGAAAGCCTTCCGCCTCGTATTCAACCTGAAGTACCACGAATCTTTTGGAGATCTCTTTGTTGTCTGCCACGAGGCGTACTCCCGTGGACGCCTCAAGCAAGAATGAATTATCGCCGGCGGAGGATGCATAAACGTAGACGCTTCGCCTCTCCGACGACCCCGGCCTGCTATATGTTGCGTGGCAAGCAGCGCCCCCTTTGGAAAAGGTCGGAACTGCCGCGGGCTGATTTCGCTCCTCCCACTGCGTGATCACACCTAGTTCAACGTCAGGGCCATATCTTTTAAGCACCTTGAGTCGCAAGGGATAAGACCCTAGGGGAATGTCCGTAATCTCCAAATCCTCGCAACGAACCTTTACACACGAAGCAGAGGACGAGGAATAGTTACTTGGCGTGAACAAAGTGACTATGTTGTCCTCGCTGACTTCTACGATTTCCGGGGCGGTTGGCCAGTTTCCGTCCCCTTCGCTCACGGTCACTTGGGCCCTAAGATGCTTCCGAAGTGTTTCGGCATTCCTTTCAGCCTGCGTGACGGACCTTTTAGTGTTTTCGGCGATCTGTTCGAGGTGCTTGTTTCGCTCAGTGTCAAGCTCACCTTTGAGGCGATTTGCCTCGGACCGGAGCAGGTTCGCTTCACGAGAGTGGCCGAGTTCCACTAGAGCCAGGGCAATCGCAGGTATCCCTGTAAGAGCACTAAGGAGCCATGGATGTACCCATAAGTAATTCTTGATGGATGTGTGAAGTAGGATACCCAAGAGAAGCAAAACGGCGACAGAGGCAATAATCACCACTCTCTTCATACAGCATCCCCTCGAGGCCTTTTCATCCCCCTCCACCAGGTGGTCACATTTTGTGACCAGATCAGATTCTCCGCAACCTTTGCCGCGTTATCCCGCCGCCAGCTTTTCAAGTCTTTCGAGCGTGTCGGGATATTTGTTAACGAGCAGCAGCAGCGCAGCCGCTTGATCATTCGGCCGCCCACGTCCTTGCTCCCACTTCTCTAGGGTTCTCTCGTTAATGCGCAGCGTTCGCGCAAACACCGCCCGCGAGCAGTGGAGCTTCTCCCGGGTTTCGCGAATGAATTGGGAATCCACCTTGGGCAACGGCTTCGGCTCAACCTTGAAGGTGCGGAGCGTGACCTTACCCTCGCGATGGCCCTTCATTGCCGCCACACCTTCCATCAGCTCGTCAAAAATGCTTCGCTTTGCCATCAGGACAACCTCCTTGACATCCTCATTAGCTTCGTCACCCGCTCGTTCGGTCTTCCAACTTGTTCAGCAGGCGCTCGATGACAGCTTTTAAGGCGGGCACATCACGGGTTGCGGCATCCCAGACAATATCCGTATCAATTTCAAAATACCCGTGGACCAACACGTTCCGCATGCCGATGATTTTGTGCCATGGGACGTCCGGGGCGAGCGCTCGCACATCTTCTGGAATCGCCATGGCTGCTTCGCCGATGATTTGCAGGTGACGGACGTACTAACCCTGTAACAATTCGTCCGCCTCGAACGCTTGCTTGTCGCGGCCGGCGTAACGCTCGATTGCCGCGATGGCCTCCAGCATGTCGCGCAGGCGCTCCGCCGGGTCCCTCATACCGGAACCGCCTCAGCGAGTACGCGGCCCTTGATGCGCATTTTCAGGCCCTTCTCTGTCACTACATCAACACGGCAACCCAACAACGCTTCCAGTTCCACCTGCAAACCGCCAAGATCGAGCAGAGACCTTCCAGGCTCCATGTCAACCAGAAAGTCTATATCGCTCAACTCGTCAGCCTCTCCACGAGCGACAGAACCAAACAAGCGCACATGATGTGCACCGTACTTAGCTGCAACACGCAGAATGTCTTCCCTTTTTTCTTTAAGCAATTTCCCGTGAGCCATGTTTAGGTTTCCTCACCTTACCATTATCACGCGCTTTGAGATCACAATTCGTGACCTCAAATGCCAAAACCCAGACCTTTCAGATTGGCCTGGATGGCCTTTTCCAGCTTGACCGGTTCCTTGAATTGCTCGTCCAGCGTGGCCGTCAGCCGCTTCATTTTGTCCTCGACAGACTCATCGTCATTCTCAACGGACTTAGCACCGACACATCGGTCCGGCAGTTCTTACGCCTCTTTCAACAGCTTTTCGACTTCGCGACGCAGGACAGGCAGTTTGGTTTCGACCACGTCCCACACCAGTCGGTCATCCACATCCGCATAGCCGTGAATCAGGATATTGCGAAAGGCTACGATGCGGTGGTGGTCGGTGATCCGTGCGGCCACGGTCTCATCAAGCCGGATGAGTTTTGCCAGCGCCTCACCGATGATCTCAAATTCCCGTTCGACGGCAGCTTGCATCATAGGGCTGGTGAGGTAATCCTCAAGCCGCTTGCCTGCGGTGAAGTTCGCAATCTGCTGCGCCGCCTGCTGGATGTCGTAGAGATACTTCTTCGCTTCAAGCCGCATAGAGCAGGGTCCGCGTTTGTTCGACTGCCTGCAAAAAGAAAGGATTGCGGATGGCAGAAGCGACAACCAGGTCCACCGGCCTTCCGTACAAAGCTTCCAGCGATTCCCGCAGGCCAAAGTAGGCGTCTGCATAGCCGCCGGGCGGAAGCGCACCAAACTCAACCAGAAAATCAAGATCGCTCTCGCCAGGGCGCGCCTGACCGCTGGCCTCCGAACCGAAAAGCTCCAGCCGCTTAACGTTGTAGCGGCGGCAGAGCCCTTCAAGCTCCGTTTGATGCTGGCCGACTGCCGGGTTCATGCCGTCTTCTCCCTCCTGACAGGATAGCCCAATCCATCAAGATTTTTGCGGATTGCCGCCTCCAGGGTCGCCGATTCCGCAAACTGTTCCTCCAGCTTCGCGGTTAGCCTCTTCATCTTTTCCTCGAAGGGCTCGCCATCGTCTTCCTGTTCCTCCGCGCCTACGTATCGGCCCGGCGTGAGCACGTAACCATGACTGGCGATTTCTTCCGTCGTCGCCGACTTGCAGAAGCCGGGCACGTCTTCGTACTTACCCGCGTCTTTCTCGCCGCGCCACGCGTGATAGGTGCGGGCGATGCGGGCAATCTCTTCATCCGACAATTCGCGGTGCGTCCTGTCAACCAAGGTGCCCATCTTGCGGGCGTCAATGAAAAGCGTTTTGCGGCGGCGGTCTTTGAATTTCCCATTCTGTTTGTTCCGAGCAAGGAACCACAGGCAAGCGGGAATCTGCGTGCCGTAGAAAAGCTGCGAGGGCAGAGCGATCATGCAGTCCACAAGATCGGCTTCAATGATTTTTCTGCGGATTTCTCCCTCGCCGGACTGATTCGAGGACATGGAACCGTTCGCGAGCACGAACCCGGCGACGCCCGTGGGCGCGAGGTGATGGATGATGTGCTGCACCCAAGCGAAGTTGGCGTTGCCTACGGGCGGCACGCCGTATTTCCAGCGAACATCATCGCGGACTCGTTCGCCGCCCCAGTCGCTCATGTTGAAGGGCGGGTTCGCGAGGATGAAGTCGGCTTTCAGGTCCTTGTGGAGGTCGTTGTGGAAGGTGTCCGCATGATGAGGTCCCAGATTGGCCTCGATGCCGCGAAGCGCGAGATTCATCTTGGCAAGACGCCACGTTGTCGGGTTCGATTCCTGGCCATAGATGGAGATGTCTCCGATGCGTCCGCCATGCTGCCGAATGAATCCTTCGCTCTGCACAAACATCCCGCTTGAGCCGCAGCAGGGATCGTACACGCGGCCTTTGTACGGCTCGATCATTTCCACCAGGAGCCGAACAACGCAACGCGGCGTGTAGAATTCGCCGCCCTTCTTGCCTTCGGCGCTGGCGAATTGACTGAGGAAGTATTCGTAGACGCGGCCCAAAATGTCCTTCGAGCGGTTTTCCTTGTCGCCAAGCCCGATATCCGAGATGAGGTCAATTAATTCGCCAAGGCGGGTCTTGTCCAGCGCCGGGCGATTGTAGTCTTTCGGAAGGACTCCTTTGAGACTTGGATTGGCTTTCTCGATTGCCTCCATCGCGTCGTCAACAAGCTTGCCGATGGTGGGCTGCTTGGCGTTCGCTTGCAGGTGGGACCAGCGGGCAGCCTTGGGAACCCAGAAGACGTTTTCGGCAGTGTATTCATCGCGGTCTTCAGGATCGGCGTGAGGTTCTTTCTTTAGAGCTTCGTAGCGTTCCTGGAAAGCATCGGAGATGTACTTCAGGAAGATGAGGCCAAGAACAACGTGCTTATATTCAGCGGCGTCCATGTGGCCGCGAAGCTTGTCCGCCGCCAGCCAAAGCGTCTGCTCGAATCCGAGGTTGGCTCCGTTGTGGTTCTTGTTTCCCTTCTTGCCTCGCGCCATCCCCACTCCCGTTTCCCATCTCTACTGCCCAATTGTCGAGCAAGCAAAGGGATTGCAGGGGATTATACGAAATTTCTTCTGATTTTTCGAGGTCGCCTGGGAACCGAAACACAGGCTCTCTGCATGGGACCTTTGTACTCTTGCTCAAAGGAAAATCGACATGTTATTATCCGCGCCAGAACGGTGGTGCTCGTACTAGCTTTCAGTGGGCCTGGTAGCGATGCTCGCGGTTTCAGCACGTGGAACCGAAATCAATCTCATCAAACAAAGAACCGTCGAGGGCGGAAGTCTTTTCGTCGTAGGAACTGACAGTTGTCCTGCAGTGCCAAAACAAGACTAAGACCACACTGCCCACAAAGAGGTTGGGAGAAATAAGGTGAAACGAATTATCGAATGCTCATTCTTAATAATTCTTATTTCCGCAGGGCTAATTCAGGCAGTTGCCACAACAATGCCCATCTCAGGAGCCACTTACGAAGTCTGTAAGGCGAAAGACCAAAACGGCAACATACCAAGCGCACATCTTTATCCCTCCATTGAAGCAGCAGGACAATCTTTATATTCAACGAATGTGCAGGGGACAACCGAATTACCGTGTGGGGAAAAGGTTACTGTCCTTGAACAGCATGGTCTGTGGACAAAGGTTAGCGTAATGAATACTGGTAAATCGGGCTACGTCTTCAGAGAATGGCTGCGTAATTATGAAGGCAAATCTCCTGATGCGTTCCAAAATGCCGAGAAGACCAATTCCAATATCACTGTACCGAATCCTCCCGTGCCAGAGACGGGCAAGGGGTCGTCAAATGCGCCGGAATCTGATTATGTACCGTGCATGGCCCCCGAAGTATTCCTGTTTAAGAACCCTGCTCCAGGCAAGTACGTTGAGCAACTAAAAGAAGGGAGTCCCTTGACTGTTTTAGAACGTGAGGGGAACTGGTTCAAGGTCAGGGCACCATCTGGACAGGTTGGGTACATCAACACAAACTGGATTTGTAGAAAGAATGAGTACGAGGCGGGATTGATCCATCCGGTTTCAAATCCTGTCACGACGAGTCCCGCAAGTTCCAGTGCGCCTCCTCTTGTTGGGTCAAATTATCCGTGGAGGGGAATACCCAATTCGGCCAAGCCCTGGCCCAAAATCTGTCTCACCGGGGGATGTACCGCCCAGTGGATTGCCTTTGAGGCCGCAGGGCTTGCAGGTGCCGTTTATGCAGCTAAGCGCGGATACGGCAATTACGTCGTAACCCCGCAGATGCTTACACAATACAATGCGGCGGTTGAAGCAACTTTCCCTCAGACAACAAACTCTTTTGGGTACGTTCCGTATTCTTTTATTCCGTCCGTAGCTCGGATTGGACTACGATTGACTCCGGTTAGCATTGATCGCATGTTCGGTGCCAACCGGTCAATTGATGTGTCCTCTGCAGACGTCCAATTTGTGTCCAATATCGTGGATCGTCTTGAGCATGGAAGATACCGCGTCACGAATTTCCGATGGACAATTGTGCCGACTAATGTAATAAACTCAATGTCTCTCCCCTCGCCGCCCTTCGTTTTTGTGTTCACTTCCATGCTGGATTTTACGCACCGAGACCCGGACGAAATGGCTTTCATCATTGGCCACGAAATTGGCCACACGATTGACGGGGCTGCCTGCAGCGGATCAGGAACTGCCTCGAATGCAGCATTGGGCCTTACTCTTGCGCTTGGCCCACTGGCTGGCCAAATATTCCCGAGCTTGGCCGCAGCACAACTTCAGAAATTTTGCGAAAATCACGCCGACAATATTGGCCTCCAACTTGCCGTGGGTGCTGGGTTTAATCCCAATGGGGCGATCAAGCTCTTCCAAGACATGAGTAGCTATCACAAAGAAAGGGGAGTAAGCGTCGTCTCACAATTCATCGGGAATCATCCACTCGATAGCTCGCGAATCAAGAACATAGTCAAACTGGTCCCCATTATCCAGGAAAGATTGGAAGCTAGGAGTGTGTCGGAGATACTCCTCCCGGAGGCTTCCCTTTTCCATCCCTTGGGCCTGTGCGAGGGGAATTGTCAGTCGATGACCCTCGCACGGCGGCCCGGACAAGTGAGTTGGGCGC